>Ga0160436_1000674_pt1 | contig 11641 bp, 8 predicted proteins | sample HID1973M_E0MG_FD_108264 | JGI IMG/M metagenome (GOLD analysis project Ga0160436, IMG submission 108264) | Enriched mosquito-associated microbial communities from UW Madison campus, WI, USA - HID1973M_E0 MG | ecosystem: Host-associated > Arthropoda: Insects > Digestive system > Unclassified ...
CTGCGCAACCGCCATGCCGAATTCGTCAAAGGCGGCCGCGTGCGGCTGCGCTTCCGCGGCAAGGGTGGGCAGGAGCACGACATCGAAGTGGACGATCAACGCCTGGTCAAACTGGTGCGGGCCTGCCAGCAATTGCCCGGGCAGGCGCTGTTCCAATATCGCGGCGATGACGGCCAGCTGTGCCCGGTCGGCTCGGACGAGGTCAACGACTACCTGCGCGCGGCCATGGGCGAGGACTTCACCGCCAAGGATTTCCGCACTTGGGGCGGCACGCTGGCCGCGTTCCAGCAACTGGCCGCCACGCCGCTACCGGAGCGAGCCAGCCAACGCGCGATCGCGCAGGTGCAAAAGGCGGTGGCCTGTGCCGCTGCCGAGGTACTGGGCAATACGCCGGCGGTGTGCCGCAAGTCGTATATCGACCCGGTGGTGTTCGAAGGTTGGCAGAGCGGGCAGTTGCAGCGCAGCGCCGAGGGCGCGCGTGGTGCGCGCCAGTGGGAAGCGGCGGCGCTGCGCTTCCTGGTGCGCGCGCATCGTGCGCCGGCCCTGAAGGCGGGCAAGGCCGCGAGCAAGTCGACGTCCAAGCGCGGGGCGAAGCGCTAGTCGAACCAGCAACGCTTCGCTGTTGCTCGCTGCGGGGCGATTTTTGCAGGCGCGGTCTGTGCCGCCCTTCAGCGGTCAGCCGCAGGTTTCAGCCACAGCTGATGCGGACGATCTTGTTGCTGGCGTCCAGATGCACGTTGACCCGGTCCTCGCGGAAATCCATGGTCACCGCCTGGTTGGGCGAGATCGGGCGAATCAGGCCGGCGCCGCTTTCCTTCCAGATGCGATCAAAGTTGGCCTGGTTGTTGGGCTGGCCAATGGCCCATTGCACGGCATCGGCATTGCACTTGCCGGTGCCGGGGCGGGCGGGCTGGTTGCCGCCGGTGACCGCGCCCGTCGTCGGTGGTTCGGGTGGCGTCGACGCACAGGCGGCGAGCACGGCGATCAGGGGCAATGCGCTGAACCGGATCAGGGACATGGCGGCGACCTCGCTGGCGGGAGCCTGCATCCTACTGCTGCGCCGACGCTCATGGCGCACAACGGCGGCTGTGAACCTGTAGGAGGGGCTTCAGCCCCGAAGCTAGTACGCCTACCGTTGAATGTCAGCCGTTCCACCTGGAAGCGATTGCCGTGGCCTCTGAGGCACTCCGAGCTTCGGGGCTAAAGCCCCTCCTACAAGCGGGATCGCTTCCGAGCTCAGTCGAGGTAAACCCTGGCCGCTCGCTTCAGGCCGCAGAGCAGCGAATAGGCGCTGCCGTTGAGATGGCGCGCCACCTCGGTCACCGGCACCTGCTTGCCCCAGAGCTCGACCTCGCTGCCCAGGCCGGCGGCGGGGAGGTCGGTCAGGTCCACGGTGAGCATGTCCATCGATACGCGACCGATCAGCCGGCTGGGCTGGCCGTCGATGCACACGGGTGTGCCGGTGGGGGCGAACTGCGGGTAGCCATCGGCATAGCCCATCGCGACCACGCCCACGCGAGTGGGCTTTTCCGTAACGAAGGTGCCGCCGTAGCCAATCGGCTCGCCGGCCGGCAGCTCGCGCAAGCTGATGATCTTCGACTGCAAGGTCATCACCGGCTGCAGTTGATCCGCCAGCGCCTGCGGCGTGTTGAACGGGCTGGCGCCATACAGCATCAGGCCGGCGCGACCCCAGTCGTTACGCAGCGTCGGCCAACCCAGCAGGCCGGGCGAATTGCTGACGCTGTGTTCGCCCGGCAAACCGGCCACGGTGGCGATGAACGCGTGCGCCTGCTCATCGGTGCGCACGCTGTCCAATTCGTCGGCGCGGGAAAAGTGGGTCATCGCCACCAGCGATGCCACCTGCGGCAGCGCGGCCAGGCGTTCCCAGCCGGCGCGGTAGTCGGCGGGCGACAAACCGACCCGGTGCATGCCGGAATCCAGCTTCAGCCACACCCGAATCGGTCGCGACAGCGAGCTGCGTTCCAGCGCCTCGATTTGCCAGGACGAATGCACCACGCACCACAGATCGTGCTGGGCGATCAGCGCCAACTCGTCCGCTTCGAAAAAGCCTTCCAGCAACAGGATCGGTGCACGAATGCCAGCCTCGCGTAGCGCCAGCGCCTCTTCCAGGCAAGCCACTGCAAAGCCATCGGCGTTGTCGGCTTGCAGCGCCTGCGCGCAACGCACTGCGCCGTGCCCATAGGCATCAGCCTTGACCACGGCCAAGGCGCGGCCGCCGGCCAGTTGCCGGGCGAGCCGATAGTTGTGGCGCAGCGAGGAAAGATCGATCAGCGCGCGGGCTGGGCGCATGGTTCTGGCAGCGGGTCGTGGCCGCGGTGGCGCGCGCCATAGCGGGAAATATCCAGGCCTTCGCCGCTGATTTGCGGCATGCGCGAGGCCATCAGGTCGGCCAGGTAGCGGCCGGAGCCACACGCCATGGTCCAGCCCAGTGTGCCATGTCCGGTATTGAGGAACAGATTGCCCAGCGCGGTGGCGCCCACCACCGGCGTGCCATCGGGCGTGGCCGGACGCAGCCCGGTCCAGAACTCGGCGCGCGCCAGATCACCGCCGCGCGGATACAGATCGCCCACCACCTTTTCCAGGGTGGCGCGACGCTGCGCTGACAGCGACAAGTCGTAGCCGGCCACCTCGGCCATGCCGCCGACGCGGATGCGCTGATCGAAGCGGGTGATAGCCACCTTGTAGCTCTCGTCCAGGATGGTGGACGTGGGCGCCATCGCCGCATCGGTGATCGGCAGGGTCAGCGAATAACCCTTGAGCGGATACACCGGCAGGCGGATGCCCAGCGGCGCCAGCAGCTTGGGCGTGTAGCTGCCCAGCGCCAGCACGTAACGGTCGGCGGTTTCGCGGCGGCCGTTGACGATTGCGCCGCTGATGCGGCCGTTGTGGGTTTCCAGCGCCTGCACGTCCTGGCCATAGCGGAATTCCACGCCGGCCGCCGCCGCCATCGCCGCCAGCCGGCGGGTGAACAGATTGCAGTCGCCGGTCTGGTCGTTGGGCAGACGCAGTGCGCCGACCAACTTGTCGGACACGCTGGCCAATGCCGGCTCGACCCGGGCGATGCCGTCGCGATCCAGCAGCTCGAAAGGCACGCCATATTCGCGCAGCACAGCAATGTCTTTGGCTGCGCCATCGAGCTGCGACTGGGTGCGGAACAGTTGGGTGGTGCCGAGCTGGCGGCCTTCGTAATCGATGCCGGTCTCGGCGCGCAGCTCGTCCAGGCTGTCGCGGCTGTATTCGGACAGGCGCACCATCCGCGCCTTGTTGATGGCGTAGCGCTCCGTGGTGCAGTTGCGCAGCATCTGCGCCAGCCACAGGTACTGGTTGGGATCCAGGCCGGGCTTGATGGCCAGCGGCGCGTGCTTGGAGAACAACCACTTCAAGGCTTTCAGCGGCACCCCGGGTGCGGCCCAGGGCGAGGCATAGCCAGGCGATATCTGGCCGGCATTGGCAAAACTCGTTTCGTCGGCCGGACCGGCCTGGCGATCGATCACCGTGACCTCGAAGCCGGCGCGCGCCAGATACCACGCGCTGGTCACGCCAATGACGCCACTGCCCAATACCAATACCCGCATGACCGGCTCCGAAGGTGCTCGAGAAGTCTCCGCGACATTTCCCTGGGCTGGATGCCCGGGCTCCGGAGTTCGGCGAGTATAGAGACGGTCAGCCAGGGAGTTTTTCCGTTTTCTCAGGCAGAATCGGGGAAAATCCCCAAAAACACATTGCTTCCTGGAGAGGCCCATGAACAGCCGCCGCCGCGAGCTCGACAAGATCGACCGCAACATCCTGCGGGTGCTGCAGGAAGAGGGCCGGATTTCGTTCACCGAACTGGGCGAGCGGGTCGGCCTGTCGACGACGCCCTGCACCGAGCGCGTGCGCCGGCTGGAACGCGAGGGCGTGATCACCGGCTACTACGCGCGGCTGGATCCGCAGTACCTCAAGGCCAACCTGCTGGTGTTCGTCGAAATCAGCCTGTCCTACAAGTCCGGCGACATCTTCGAGGAATTCCGCCGCGCCGCCCTGCGCTTGCCCAACGTATTGGAATGCCACTTGGTTTCGGGCGACTTCGACTATCTGATCAAGGCGCGCATCTCCGAGATGGCCTCCTATCGCAAGCTGCTGGGCAGCACCCTGCTGACCTTGCCGCATGTGCGCGAGTCCAAGAGCTACATCGTGATGGAAGAGGTCAAGGAAACCCTGAGCCTGCCGGTACCGGATTGAAGCGACTGCCTTGAGCTTCCTGAAGAGGCGGGGATGACCTCAAGCACATGACGTCCGGCCTAGGCACGGGCGTATCGTGCGGGACTTTTCCCGTAGGTCCGAGGCTCGTCCATGCAAGCACCCCGTTGGCTCCTGCTCAGCGCCGCCATCTGCGCCATCACCGCCTGCAACCGCAGCCCCGCACCCGCGCCGGAAGCCGCGCAGCCCAGCACCACCGCCCCGGCCGCCGCGCCGAATGCCGGTGTCGATCTGGCCGGCATCGACAAGGCCGTCGCCCCGGGCGATGACTTTGACGAATACGCCAACGGCACCTGGCGCCGCAACACCCAGATTCCTGACGATCGCGCCAGCACCGGCATCTTCCTGCAGGTGTTCCAGACCGCCGAGAAGCGCGAGGCCGAACTGGTGCAGGGCCTGGCCAAGAGCAACCCGGCCGCCGGCAGCAACGAACGCAAGATCGCCGACTACTACACCGCCTTCCTGGACGAGGCCGGCATTGAACAGCGCGGCCTGACGCCGCTGCAGCCCAAGCTGGATCAGATTGCCGCCATCAACACGCCGGCGGATCTGTCGCGCTACCTGGGCGCCAGCGTGCGCTCGGATACCGATCCGCTCAACGCCACCAACTACGCCACCGACAACCTGTTCGGCTTGTTCGTGGCGCAGGGCCTGGAAGATCCCTCGCATAACGTCGGCTACCTGATGCAGGGTGGCCTGGGCATGCCGGATCGCGAGTACTACCTGTCCAAGGACAAGGAAATGGTCGCGTATCGAGACCAGTACCAAGCCTATATGGCCAAGCTGCTGCAACTGTCCGGCACCGCCGAAGCCGATGCGGCCAAGCAGGCCAAGGCGATCATGGATCTGGAAATGAAGATCGCCCAGGCCCAGGCCAGCATCGTCGACAGCCAGAACGTGCGCCTGCCCAAGCAGTGGGAAACCGCCGCCTACGCCAAGCAGGCGCCGGGCATCGACTGGACCGCGTTCTTTGAAGGCGCCGGCCTGAGTCAGGAAAAGACCCTCTACGCCTGGCAGCCGCAAGCGATCAGCAAGCTCTCGGCGCTGGTCGCCAGCCAACCGTTGCAGACCTGGAAGGACTACCTGCGCCTGCGCGCGATTGATCACAGCGCGGCCTTGCTGCCCAAGGCGTACGCCGATCTGACCTTCGACTTCTACGGCAAGACCTTGAACGGCACGCCCAAGCAGCGCGATCGCTGGAAGCGTGCGCTCAGCGCCACCGATGGCGCGCTCGGCGACGCCGTCGGCCAGCTGTACGTGAAGCAGTACTTCCCGGCCTCGTCCAAGGCGCAGGTGGAAGACATGGTCGGCAACATCCTGGCCGCGTTCCGCGAAGGCGTGGACAAGCTGGAGTGGATGACTCCGGCGACCAAGGAAAAGGCCAAGGCCAAGGCCGCCACCATGCGCGTGAGCGTGGGCTATCCGGACACCTGGCGCGACTACGGCAAGTTGGAGATCAAGCCGGATGACGCCCTGGGCAACCGCCTGCGCGCCGAGGAATACGAGTATCGCCACCAGCTGGCCAAGCTGGGCAAGGCGCCGGATCGCGGCGAATGGTGGTTGCTGGCGCAGCAGGTCAACGCCGTGCAGCTGCCGCTGCAGAACGCGATGAACTTCCCGGCGGCAATTCTGGAAGCGCCGTTCTTCGATCCCAAGGCCGATCCGGCCGCCAACTACGGCGCCATCGGCGCGGTGATTGGCCACGAGGTCAGCCACGGCTTCGACAACACCGGCGCCGACTTCGATGATCAAGGCCGCCTGGCCAATTGGTGGACCAAGGAAGACGCCGAGCACTTCAAGGCCGCCGGTGATCGCCTGATTGCGCAATACGACGCGTACGAAGCCCTGCCCGGCCTGCACGTGAAGGGTGAGCAGACCCTGGGCGAGAACATCGCCGACGTCGCCGGCCTGCAGGCGGCTTACGTGGCTTACAAGAAGTCGCTGGGCGGCAAGGAAGCGCCAGTGATCGACGGTCTGACCGGTGATCAGCGCTTCTTCCTCGCCTTTGCCCAGGCCTGGCGTGAGAAGACCCGCGATGCCGCGCTGCGCGCACAGGTGATTGGCGATGGCCACGCACCCGGCCGCTTCCGCGCGCAGACCGTGCGCAACCTGGACGCTTGGTACGACGCCTTCCCGTCCAAGCCGGGCGAGAAGCTGCACCTGGAGCCGAAGGATCGCGTCAAGATCTGGTAATCCGCAGGCGTCACGGCTGATCGATGCAGCCGTGGCGCATTGCCGCCGCAGCCATCGGCCTGGGCACAGGTCCAGGCCGATTGCGGCGTAACCGCCACGCGGGCATAGTCGGCGGCAAGCGCTTGCCGCAAGCGCAGTCGGCCTGCCCACGATGAAATCCAAAAGCTCCACACGCACCGACAATGAGGATCGCCTGGCGGTCCTGATCGACGCCGACAATGCGCAGCCTTCGGTGATCGAAGGCCTGCTCTCGGAGATCGCCAAGTACGGCGAGATGAGCGTCAAGCGCATCTACGGCGACTTCACCAGCACCCGCATGACCCAGTGGAAGGCCGCGCTGCTCAAGCATTCGATTGCGCCGGTACAGCAGTTCGCCTACACCAGCGGCAAGAACGCCACCGACAGCTCGCTGATCATCGATGCGATGGACCTGCTGTACACGCAGCGCTTCGACGGCTTTTGCCTGGTCTCCAGCGACAGCGACTTCACCCGCCTGGCCCAGCGCCTGCGCGAGGGCGGCATGACCGTGTACGGTTTTGGCGAACAGAAAACGCCGGACGCCTTTGTGCAGGCCTGCAACAAGTTCGTCTACACCGAAGTGCTGCGCAGCGAAGCCGCACCGCCGACCATGCCGCCGCCAAAGGCGACCCCGGCCAAAGCGGTGAAGAAAACCGGCAAGCCCGTGGCCAAGAAAGCCGCCACCGCGATTGCCGAACCCACCGCCACGCCGGCCGCCGAACCGCCGCGCAATGACAACCTGCCGCTGCGTCTGATCCGCCAGGCGATTGAAGAAGCCTCCGACGATCAAGGTTGGGCCTTCCTCGGCAGCGTGGGCAGTTATCTGGTCAAGGTGCGCCCCAACTTCGATCCACGCCTGTACGGGCAGAAGAAACTCAGCGATCTGCTCAAGCAGGATCGCCAGCACTTTGAACTGGAAGAGCGCGGCGGCGATGGCGGCACCAGCAAGCGCATCTACGTCCGTTGGCGGGAAGCCGCAGCGGCATGATGGACGACAAGCCGCACTCGCCCAGCTGTGATCGCAACCGCGATCCGATCCTGGCGGTGTTGCGGCACCACTTTGCCGAAGTGGCCAGCGTGCTGGAGATCGGCAGCGGCACGGGTCAGCATGCGGTGTACTTCGCGCTGAAGATGTCCTGGCTGACCTGGCAGTGTTCGGATCGCGAAGAGAATCTGCCCGGCATCCGCCTCTGGCTGGAAGAAGCGATGCTGCCCAACACGCCGCCGCCGATCCTGCTGGACGTGGATGGTGAGTGGCCGCAGCAACGCTACAACGCGGTGTTCAGCGCCAACAGCCTGCACATCATGGGCTGGGACAGCGTGCAGGCGTTCTTCCGCGGCGTCGGCCAGCGCCTGTCGCAACGTGGTTCGCTGGTGGTCTATGGACCCTTCAACTACCAGGGCCGCTACAGCAGTGACAGCAACCGCGAATTCGATGCCTGGTTGAAGGCGCGCGATCCGCAGTCAGCCATCCGCGACTTCGAGGCCGTCGACGCGCTGGCCCACGAGCAGGGCCTGTTGCTGATCGATGACGTGGCCATGCCCGCCAACAACCGCTGCCTGGTCTGGCGCAAGGTGTAAGCCAGTGATCTGCCCCCTCCTCCGCTTGCGGGGGAGGGTTGGGGTGGGGGCAAGTCGAAGACGGGATCCCGCCCACTCCTTCGTCACCACAAGGACAAGCGATCGCTGCATCGCACGCCAAACCCCTGCATTGCCACGGACAACCCACCGCATGACCCGATACGCCAGGCTCCTGCTTACCGCCACCTTGCTGGCTTCGTCTCCGCTGTTGGCGCAAGCGCCGACACAAGCTGTTGCGACTACGCCCGCAGCTGCGCCGCTGGCCGAGACTTACCCCGGCGTGATCACCCTGGACGTGGACGCCAGCGACGTCACCCGCCGCATCCAGCGCGTGCGCGAGACCCTGCCGGTGCAGGCCGGCGCACTGACTCTGTGGTATCCCAAATGGATACCCGGCAACCACGCACCGACCGGGCCGATCAACCATATTGGCGGCCTGGTGATTCGCGGCAACGGCCAGCCCATCGCCTGGCGTCGTGATCCCGGCGACATGTATGCCTTCCATCTGGATGTGCCGGCGGGTGTGAGCCAGTTGGAAATCGCCTTCGACTACCTCTCGCCCACGTCCAGCGATCAGGGGCGGGTGGCGATGACCCCGCGCATGCTCTCGCTGCAATGGCATCGCGTGCTGCTGTATCCGGCCGGGGTAGATGCGCGCGGTATCCGCATCGTGCCCAGCCTGCGCCTGCCGTCGGGTTGGCAACACGCCACCGCGCTGGAAGCGGCGGGCGAAGCCGACGGCCGCCTGCAGTTCGCCCAGACCGATCTGATGACACTGGTGGATTCACCGCTCTACGCGGGCCAGTTCTTCCGCCGTTTCGCGCTGGACGAAGGCAAGACGCCGGTGCGCCTGAATGCCATGGCCGACACCGCCGAACAACTGAAGGCCACGCCAGCGATGATCCAGGCCCACCGCGCGCTGGTGACGCAGGCTGATCGCGTATTCGGCCCGCGTCCGTTCGCCCATTACGATTTCCTGCTCGCACTGTCCGACAGTTTCAGCGGCATCGGCCTGGAGCATCGCCAATCCAGCGAGAACGGCACCTACGCCGACTACCTGCTCGGCAGCGCCGCCTATATCGACAACGATCTGCTGCCGCACGAGTACGTGCATGCCTGGAGCGGCAAGTTCCGCCGCCCCATCGGCACCTGGGCGCCGCACTACAACCTGCCGGCCGACAACTCGCTGCTGTGGGTGTACGAAGGCCAGACCCAGTACTGGGCGGTGGTGTTGGCGGCGCGCTCGGGCCTGTGGACGCAGGAACAAGCGCGCGATGTGCTGGCCAACACCCTGGCCACTGCGGCCACGCAACCGGGTCGTGACTGGCGCGATCTGGGCGACACCGTGCACCAGGGCATCGTCGACTACAACGATGCGCCGCAGGCGGCGGGTAGTTGGCAGCGCGGCTATGACTTCTATACCGAAGGCTCGCTGCTGTGGCTGGCCATCGACGCACGCATGCGTGAGCTCAGTGGCGGTCGTCGCACCTTGGATGATTTCGCCCAACGCTTCCACGCTGGCGCCAGTGCGCAGGCGCCGGTCTCCACTTACAACGAAGAGGCGGTGATCAACACCCTGGACAACGTCCAGCACGATGACTGGCGCGGCTTCCTGCAAGCCCGCCTGCACGGCCTGGGCAAGCAGGCGCCGCTGGATGGGCTGGAGCGCAGCGGTTGGAGCCTGGTCTACAACGACACGCCCAACCCCGCGATCAGCGATGCCGAGAGCGCCGGCGGCTATCAGGACTTCCGCTATTCGATGGGGCTGCGCATTGATGGCGAAGGCAAGGTAGTCGAGTCGATTTGGGATGCGCCCGCGTTCAAGGCCGGCGTGGCCAAGGACATGCAGCTGCTGGCGGTGGATGGTTTGGCTTACAGCGCCGAGCGGCTGCGCCGCGCGATTACCTCGGCCAAGGCCTCGGGCCAGCCGATTGATCTGCTGTTGCGCCAGGGTGAGCAGTACAGCAGCGTGCGCGTGGACTACCGTGGTGGCCTGCGCTATCCGCACCTGCAGCGGATCGCCAACACCCATGATCACCTGAGCGAGATTTTGGCGCCGCGTTGAGGCCGGGCCCTACGCGCCGCGTGGACAGTCGCCACGCGACGCGCTAAGTTTTGCTGGCCTGGCGTCGGGGGACGCCAGACCATGCTCCGCCCAAGGAATGGCCGCAGCCGGCCATGCCGCGTGCGGACCAATTCCAGGGGAGTCAAACAATGTCATCGCTTTATCCTGCAGGCCCGGCCACGGTGCCGGCCGGCTTGTCCGCGCCTACCGCCAGCTACCGCCGCCACGCCTGGCTGGCCATGGCCGGGCTGCTTGTCTTCATGCTGTTGTACGTGGGGCTGTTGTCCTGGTTCGGCTGGACGGCGTATCGCTTGATCAAGGGCCTCGGCGCCGGTACCGGCGGCAGCCCGTTGTTCTCGCTGCTGGTCGCGGCCTGCGCCGGCTTCCTGGCCTTCTTCATGGCCAAGGCGCTGATCTTCCGCCGCCGCGCAGAGAGCGCGCCGGTCGAGTTGGAATTGAACGCGCGCGAGCAGCCCGAGCTGTTCGCCTTCCTGCATCAGCTGGCGGACGAAGCGGGCGCGCCGCGCCCCTATCGCGTATTCCTGTCGCCACGCGTCAACGCCAGCGTGTCGTATGACCTGTCGTTGTTGAACCTGCTGATTCCCTCGCGCAAGAACCTGGAAATCGGCATGGGCCTGGCCAATGTGCTGAACCTGGGCGAGTTGAAGGCGGTGCTGGCGCACGAGTTCGGCCACTTCGCGCAACGCTCGATGGCGGTGGGTCGCTGGGTGTATGTGGCGCAGCAGATTGCCGCGCATATCGTGGCCAAACGCGATGCACTGGACACGCTGCTCACTACGATTTCGCGCCTGGACGTGCGCATTGCCTGGATCGGCTGGACGCTGTCGCTGATCATCTGGTCAATCCGCTCGCTGGTGGAGATCGTGTTCCGCTGGGTGGTGATCGCCCAGCGCGCGCTGTCGCGCGAGATGGAGTTCCAAGCCGATCTGGTCGCGGCATCGCTGACCGGCAGCGACGCGCTGGTGCATGCCCTGCACCGACTGGGCGCGGCGGATGAAGCCTGGGATCGCGCGGTGCAGTTCGCCGTGCGCGAGGCCGGCCAGGGTCGCGCAGTGCGCGACATCTTCGCCCTCCAGACGCGCGTGATCGAACGCCTGCGACAAGTGCTGGACACGCCCGACTATGGTCAGGCGCCGTCGCCGTCGCAGCAGGGCGATGCCGCTGGCCACCGCGTGTTCAAGGCCGAACTGGCGCCGCCGCCGCAGATGTGGTCCACCCACCCCAGCAATGATGCGCGTGAGCACAACGTCAAGCGCGTCTATGTGGCCTGCGCCATTGACGAGCGTCCCGCGCTGGCGCTGCTGCGCGACGCGCAGGCGCTGAAGGAGCAACTGTCTGGCCGCCTCTTGCGCGAGCCGCCGGAGACCTTTGCCGATGCGCAGACCTCGCTGGCCAATCTGGACCGCGAGTACGAAGCCACCGCCATGGCGCGGCGTTACCGCGGCGCCTACCTGGGCCGCTCCTGCGTGCGCAACCTGGAGCGGGTGCAGCAGTTGTACGAGC
>Ga0160436_1000682_pt1 | contig 11569 bp, 12 predicted proteins | sample HID1973M_E0MG_FD_108264 | JGI IMG/M metagenome (GOLD analysis project Ga0160436, IMG submission 108264) | Enriched mosquito-associated microbial communities from UW Madison campus, WI, USA - HID1973M_E0 MG | ecosystem: Host-associated > Arthropoda: Insects > Digestive system > Unclassified ...
ACCGGCTTCTGGGGCAAGTACGTGGGCCTGGACGGTGCGGTGATCGGCATCGATACCTTCGGTGCCTCGGCACCGGCGAACGTGCTGTACAAGCACTTCAACATCACCGTCGAGCACGTGGTCGAGGCGGCGAAGGCGCTGTAAGGCGCGCGGCACCTTACAATGCCGGCCCATCCCGCTTGCGCGGGATGGGCACCCTGGTTTGCTGCGCAAACCAGGGTCCGGCGTATTGCTTGCCTATCCCCGCGGCTGTTGCCGCGCCCCCTTAACAAAAGGGGGCTCTGCTCCAGAGGGGTTCTAGTTGGATCCGGGGTAGTGGTAGGAGCGGTTTCAGCCGCGACCACGGAATCCGTTTCGTCGATCGTTGTGTTTGGCGCGTTACAGCGCCTGGCCGTCGTGGAGGATGGGGTAGGGGTTGATCGCTTCGCCTTCCCACCAGTGGCGCTCGGGGCCGAGGCGGAAGATCGCGAAATGCAGGTGCGGCGCGTCGGGGTTGGCGTTGCCGGTGCTGCCGACGTAGCCGATCACCTGGCCGCGATGCAGCGGCTGTTTCTCGGCCAGCCCGGGTGCGTAGCTTTGCAGGTGCGCGTAGTAGTACGCGTAGCGCCCACTGGGTTCGAATTGATAGATGGTCAACCCGCCGCGCTTGCTGTCGAAGAACTTCTCGACGGTACCGTCGGCGACGGCGAGGACCGGCGTGCCGGCCGGGGCCATGATGTCGATGGCATCGTGCACGCGCCCCTCGCTGCGGGCGTCGGTGAAGGTGTCCTGCAGCTGTTCGCGGGTGAGGCCTTGCACCGGCAGCAGCAGGCCGGCAGTGGTTTCGTGCGTAGCATCGGCGATGACTGGGGCATTCGGAGCGGGCGCTTGTTGCGGCGTGGCGGCCTCGGTGTGCCCGCTGTCCGCTGTCGGCGCGGCAGGCGAGGGAGGCGTCGCTTCATTACGGGTGGGCGGCGAGACGGCCGGCGCCTCGGCGGGCGTCTGCGCAGTGGCCTCGGCCACGGCGGCCCCGATCTGCGTTGCCGTCGATGGCGTGGCGGGACCGTACAGCCACCAGTAGCCCGCGGCCCCGACGAGCAGGCCGAGCAGTAACAGTCCAGTTGTCTTCATCGCATCACTCCTGCATCAGTGCGGGCACGGAAGCATCCACTGCGGCGGCGACCTGCAATACGTCCCAGTTCGTCAGGCGTACGCAGCCATGCGACTGCGTCTTGCCGACGCGCGCGGGTTCGGCCGTGCCGTGGATGCCGTAGTGGGGCTTGGACAGATCGATCCACACCGGGCCGACCGGATTGTTCGGGCCTGCGGGAAGCGTGGCCTTCTGGTCGCCGGCCCCGGCATCCCAAAACAATTTCGGGTTGTAGTGGAACTTGGGATTGCGCGCGAGGCCGAGGATCTTCCATCGGCCGATCGGCAGCGGGTCGTGTTCGCTGCCCGTGGAAGCGGGGAATTGCGCGTACATTTTGCCGCCCGCGTCGAGCAGGCTGAGGGTGGAGTCGGACTTGTCGACAACGAGTTTCGCGGCTTTCGGCAACACGGAATTCGGATCGATGTTGGGAACCTGCAATTCGGTGCCGGCACGGCTGAAGTCAGCACCGGGATTGAGCGCGCGCAGCAGGGCCGGGTCGGAATGGAAGCGCTCGCCGAGCGCCTCCTCGACTGAGGCGTATCCCAGTGAGGGCAGTTTTGCCTGTTCTGCCGGCGCTTCCGGCACGGGCACGAACGGACCGGCGACGTCAGCGGTGGTGAGCGTGTAGCGCGCCAGCACCGGAGTGGCGTCGGGTTGCAGCGCCTGCCAGGTGGCATCGTCGAGCGTGCCGGTCGGCGCGATGCCGTGGGCGCGTTGGAATCCGGTGAGCGCACGACGTTGGTTGGAGCCGGCCAGGCCATCGATCTGTCCCGGCGAGAAGTGCATGCGATCGAGCAGTACTTGCGCATGCAGGTCTGAGCGTGGGCCGCTGTCGACGGGTTGCGATGCCGTGGCAGGATCGGGCGAAACCGGCGGCGATTGGGCGAATGCCAGGGCCGGCAACAGCGCCAGGCACAGACGGGCCAAATGGCAATGAGCGGGGCGGACGCGGTTCGGCATGCGGGCAACTCCGTGCGTGACTGGCGCCAGCTTGCCGGCACGCCGCGCGCGCGAAGTGTGAAAAGGCTTGCTCGTGGCTGACCGCGCACGCGATGTCAGTGTCGCGTGAGCACGTGCGCGCAATCGCGCGCACGCGACAACTGCACGGTCAGCGTTTCGTCATCGTCAGCGCAAGCGACAACAGGCGTGCGAGCAGCCGCGCTCCGAATCCACGCGGCGATGCCAGCTGCATGCGGCGCATGGCCTCGGGATCGTCGGTGCGCGATTGCATCAAAGCCTTCAATACGGTCGCAAGCTTCGCGCCGCGGGTGCTGGTCCGCTGCTTCAGCCAGCCCAGGGCGCGCAGCAGCCGCTGCTCGACTTCGTCGAAATCGCTGCCGAGCGGGTAATCGGGCAGCGTGCCGTCGCCGCGGAACGGTGCCAGCGTCGCGGTCAGCGCGGCCGGCGTATTGCGCGGCCAGGCGGCGTTGAAGTCGGCACGCAGCTTGCGCGCCTGCTTCGCTTCGGCGAGCAACGCCGCCTGGAACGGCTGCTCGCAGAGCGCCGCCATCGCGATCACGCAGTCCTCGTCGGTGACGCCACGCAGGTCGGCGATGCCGTACTGGTTGACGTAGATGTCGCGCAGGTGGCGCGGGATCGTCGTGTGGCCGTAGTTCCAACGCAGGTTGGAGTCGGGTTCGCCGTGGGCGCCTTCGCGGCTGGCGCGGAACATCAGCACGCTGCGCGCGTCGTCCAGCGCGTGCGCCATCGCCACGAAGTTGTATTGGCCGCCGACGCCGGAGACGATGCGGCCATCCTCCAGCCCGTCGGAGACCGCCGCGCCCAGCGCGGTGGCCATCATGCAACTGTTGAAGAAGCGGGCATCGCGGCGCTGCAGGCGTTCCAGCGCCTCGTGGCCGCCATAGAGCTGGTTGATCTCGCTGATGCGGCGCATGCCCACGCCGTGCGGCCCATCGCCCAGCCCGCGCAGCCAGTCATAGAATTCGGGCGAACCCAGGTAGAAGGCGCCGTGCAGGAACTCGCCTTCGCGCTGCAGGCGTGTCTGGTCTTCGGCGTCGGCGCTGCCGTCTGCCAGGCGTTGCATCAACGCGGCATCGTCATGCACGCGACGCCGGATCACCCCGGTTTCGACCAGGCGGCGGAAACCTTCGTTGAGCATCTCGCTGCAGCCGTACAGGCCTTGCTCGAACGGTGCCAGGCCGCCGCATTCGAGGACCAGCGGATGCTGTTCCAACGCAGGATCGAGCGCCGCGATCACTTGTCGGTAGCGGGCGTTGTCGGTGTGGCGCAGCACCAGCGCATGGCTGAGTGCATCGGCAAGCGCGCCGATGCCGATCTGCAGGGTACCGCCGTCGCGCACCAAGGTGCTGGCATACAGGCCGATGGCGTAATCGGCGTCGCCGACCGGTTGGCGCGGCAACCCGAACAGTTCCGGGTACGGGCCGGGTGGTTCGACGATCAGGTCGAAGAAATCCGCTTCGACCGCCGCAGTACCGCCGAGCCAGGGCAGGCGAGGGTCCACCTCGGCGACCAGTAGTGGCCGCGGCAGGCCGCGCCGCGCGACCGCGTCGAGCGTGTCCTGGGTGATGTCGTTGTTGCACGACAGCGACAGGCGCTGGCCGCCGGGTTCGCGCGCCACCTTCTGCACGATCAGGTTGGGCGCGCGCTGCGCCACCGCATCGGCCGCCATCGTGTAGTTGAGGCTGGTGTAGCCGCGCTGCGCCTGGGTCGAACGCAGCAATGCGCCGGACTGCATGTAGAACTCCTCGACCTGCACATGCGCCGGCAGCGCGTCGCGGCGCATCGCATCGACGTAGGCCAGGCGCGGGAAGTCGGCGCCGAAGTGACGGCGAACGAAGGGCTCGGCGAAGCGTCCTTCCAGGCCGGCGGCCGGGCCGGGCGGATCAAGCGACAGTGCGGTGTAGATCTGCAGGGGACGCGAGGCGTCGGCGACCACCTTCGCATACAGCGCGTTGATCAGCCGGTGCGGCTTGCCCAGGCCCAGCGGCGCGCCCATGCGCAGCGGTCCGGGAATGCGTTCGAAGATACGCGCGACGGCGTGGTCCAGGTCGGTCAGTGTTTCGGTCATGGGCGCAGCGTAGCCGATGGCCAGGTGGACGGAGTGCCGAAGCCGGCGCGCCCCGGCGGGGAACGAGGCCTTGACAGGGTTATCGATTACGGGCGTAATCAACAAAAATTACAGGTGTAAACGAATGCCCATGTCCGTGCCGATCAGCGATGCCGAAGCTTTGGTCATGCAGGTGTTGTGGGAGCGCCACCCGCTCGGCGCCGAGGAGGTCTTCGCCGCGCTGGCGGGCAGCAGCGACTGGGCCGAACCCACCGTCAAGACGCTGCTCAACCGGTTGCTCAACAAGGGGGCGGTCGAGGCGGTGAAGGAAGGCCGGCGCTATCTGTATTCGCCGCGGCTGCAACGCGATCAATGGGTGCAGCAGCAGAGCGAGGGGTTGCTGCAACGTGTGTTCGGCGGACGCGTGGCGCCGCTGGTCGCGCATTTCAGCGAGCAGGGGAAATTGAGCGCGCAGGACATCGCCGAACTCAAGCGGCTGATCCGGGAGCTCGACGATGCGCAGTGAGATCCTGCTGCTATGGGGCAGCGGTGTGGTCACGATGGCCTGCCTGGGCGTGTTGCTGCTGCGCGGGCTGCTGCGCCGGCTGGCCGGGGCGGGTGCGGCGTATCGGCTGTGGATGCTGCCGCCACTGGCCCTGCTGACGGCGATGTTGCCGGCGCCGGCTGAGCGGATCGTGCCGATGCACGCATTGCCGTCTTTGCCGGTCGCCGCGATGTTGCCGCGCGCGACGTCGGTGCCTCTGGCCGATGTCGGCTGGCTTGTGTGCGCGCTTTGGTCGCTCGGGGTGTTGGCTTCGTTGCTGCTGCAATGGCGCGCTCAGCGACGTTTCCGGTACGGCCTGGGCGACCTGCGTGGCGAGCGCCGCGGCCGCTTGAAGGTATTGCGTGCGAGCGTCGATGCGGGGCTGCCCGCGCTGGTCGGGCTGTGGCGGCCGCAGATCGTGTTGCCGATCGATTTCGAGCGGCGCTATCGCGGGCCGCAGCGTGCGCTGTTGCTGCGCCACGAACTGGTGCACTGGCGGCGTGGCGACGCCTGGGCCAATGCGCTGGCCGCGCTGTTGCGCGCGCTGCAATGGTTCAACCCGTTGGTCCACCACGCCTACACACGCTTCCGTCGCGACCAGGAGCTGGCCTGCGATGCGCGCGTGATGGCCTTGCGCCCTCGCCAGAAGTCCCGCTATGCCGACGCGCTGCTGCGCGGCAGCCTCGGTAATGCGGGCTTGGCGCCGCTGGCCTGCGCCTGGGCCGCCCATCCCTTGAAGGAGAGAATCCAGATGCTTCGATCCGCACCGCCCGACCGGCACCGTGCCACCCTCGCTTGGCTGCTTGCCATGTCGCTCGCCACGCTCACCGCCGGTGCGGCCTGGGCTGCACAGCCCGCCCGCGCGCCCGCGACTGCGATCGGCGGCGAGCGCTGGTACCGCACCGAGGTCGACCTGAGGGTCGATGGCGACAGCCGCCGCTTTGGCCTGCTGGAGCGGGCCGGGCAATGGTTGGCTTTCGAAAGCGGCGATCGCGCCGATGCTTGGCAGGCCCGGCTGCGCTGGACAACGCTGGACGATCGACGCTTGCAGCTGGACTTGGAATTGCGGCGCGAGGGGGTGCTGGTCGCTTCGCCGAAGATGATCGTCGAGCGCGACGATCCGCAGGCGGCATTCGAGGCCAGCAGTCCGGACGGTCGTTCGCGCTTCGCCGCGACGCTGCGCGCGATCCCGGCATCGGCGCCATCGCCAGCGCAGGCCGACGCCACCGAGGCTTCCGACTTGGCGCCACCGCGCTATCCGGCGCAAGCGTATGCGCAAGGCATCGGCGGGCGGGTCGTGCTGCTGGTGGACGTGCGCGCGGACGGCTCAGTGGGCGAAGCGGTCGTCGAGCGGTCCGAGCCGCGCGGTGTATTCGACGCGTCCGCTCTGGCGGCTGCGCGGCAATGGCATTTCAAGCCCGCGATGGAGCAAGGCACGGCGGTGGCCGGGCGCCTGCGGGTGCCGGTCGAGTTCGAGGTCGATCACAGCGCTGGGGTAGGCGAAGGGGCGATGCCGTGACGGCGCTGCCGCGGGAGCGCGCGAGCGCGAGGCTGTCGCGGGCGCGTCGTTGGGCTTGCTGCTTGCCCGCGCTACTGCTCGGCGGCTGCGCCAGCGTCGATGGGCAATGGGCGGAGCAGCGCAGCGACTCGGTCGACCAGCGGTTGCTCGCGCCCGCCGCCTCCGTGGCGGGGGCGGCGCAGGTGGAGCAGTACCGCATGCAAGCCGGGCAGGCGTTCCGCATGCCGCTGCTGCACGACAACGCCGACCCGGCGCTGCCGGCGGATACCCCGCGACGCAGCCTGCCGCCGACGGTGATCTGCGTGCGCGTCATCATCGATGCCAGTGGCGCGGTGCAGCGCAGCGAACCGCTGCTGGATCGTGCCGAATGCCAGGCAGGCGCCGACCCCGCGAACGCGGACCTGCTGCAGGCGGTGTCCGATGCCGTGCGCGGCTGGCAATACATCCCGGCCGCGGTCTGCCATTACCCCGGGCCGCCGCCCGCGCGCGTGGGCGACTGCGCCGGTGCCGAACGCATCGAGGAAGTGGCGGTGACCCTCAACTACGCGTTTACGTTCCAGATGGAGCGTGGCCAGGTGCAGGTGCAGGTGCAACGCGGCGGCGTCGGCGGACGCTAGAGCATCTCCGGCAGGAACAGCCGTTTGCGCGAGATGTCGGGCCCGGACACCATGAAGCGCCCGTCGCCGCGGTAATGCACGGTGCGCGGCAACTTCGGCGTACGTGCCACGTGCGCCTTCACCACTTCCCATATGAAAAGACCGTGGCGGCGCACCTGGCTGCCGTCATGCAGCCTGCACTCGAAGTTGGCCCAGCACTCGTCGATGCGCGGCGCATCGACCTGCGTGCCTTTCAGCGCGGTCAAGCCGAAGGCGTCGAACTTGTCGATCTGCGCCCCGCTGCTGTTGCCGATGCGCACCACCGTGTCGACCATCTCCACGGTCGGCAGGTTGATCACGCATTCGCGGCTGCGACGGACCAGGTCGAAGCTGTGGTTCTCGTTCCAGATGTAGCAGGCGAACAGCGCCGGCTCGAAGCCCATCATCATGTGCCAGCCCATGGTCATGATGTCGCGTTCGCCCTTCCAGGCCGAGCTGACGAGCACGATCGGGCCGGGCTCGAGGAAGCGGCGGATCTGGTCGGTCGGAAAATCGTGCTTGCGGTAGCGCTTCATGGGGCGTCTCTGCGTCGACGGGGAATCATGACAACGTCTGCGCTGTTAAAAGGCGGTATTGCCGCGCTCGCGCCTCGTCCCCTCACGCGACCGTCATCCCGTCTCGATCTGAATTGAAGACTGATCTCCGTTACAGCCAGGCGCAGCGCCGCAGTGAACGACACCCGCCAGGAACAACGGGTACTGAAGATCTCCATCGGCGCCACCGTGGCGGTGGCGACGATCGGCATGATCGGCGGCCTGCTCGCACGTTCGCAGGCGATCCTGTTCGACGGCATCTACAGCCTGGTGGACGTGGCACTGACCCTGGTGGCGTTGGCGGTGCTGCGGCTGCTCGCGCGCGAGGCCAGTCCGCGCTTCCAGTACGGCTACTGGCACCTGGAGCCGATGGTGGAGGCACTGGGCGGCGCGATCCTTTGCCTGGCCTGCATCTATGCGCTGGCCAACGCGGTGATCACCTTCATGGAGGGCGGCCACGAAGTGCACTACGGAGCCGCGCTGGGTTATGCGGTGCTGTTGACGGTGGTGGACCTGGCGATGGCCGCATGGATCGGCCGGCATGCGCGGCGGCTGGAATCCGGCCTGCTTGCGCTGGATGCGCGCGCCTGGCTGCTGACCGGGCTGATGAGCATGGCGGTGGTGCTGGCCTTCGTGCTGGCGCTCGCCTTGCATGGCGGGCCGCATGCGCGTTGGGCACCGCTGATCGATCCGCTGGTGCTGGCCATCATCAGCCTGGCGGTGTTGCCGCTGCCGTTGCGCGGCGCCTGGAAGGCGATGCGCGAAGTGCTGCAGGTCGCGCCCGACGAACTCGACCGTCGCGTCCAGCAGGTGATGCAGGCTTTCGTCGCCGAACATGGATTCCTGGGTTTCACCAGCCACGTGGCCAAGATGGGGCGGATGCGCTTCGTGGAGATCCACATCCTCACCGCGGCGGACTACTCGCCGGGCACGATCGGCCAAGCCGATGCGTTGCGCAACGGGATCGCGGCGCAGCTGGGCGCGCGCGATGCGCAATTCTGGCTGACCATCGACTTCACCTCGGACCCGGCGTGGACCTGAGCGAAGATGCGCGTCACTCCAGCGTATGCACCGCATCGGCAATGCGCCGCACCTCGTCCTCGCGATGGCTGACGTAGAGCATCGGCAACCGGATCTCGTCGCGCACCCGCTGCAGGTAAGGAATCAGTTCCTCGCGCCGGGCCTGGTCCAGCGCTGACAGCGGTTCGTCGAACAGCAGGATCGCCGGTTGCGACAGCAATGCGCGACCGATCGCCACGCGCTGCGCCTCGCCCCCTGAAAGATTGCGCGGGCGCCGTTCGAGCAGCGCCTGGATGCCGAGCAACGCCACCACGTCGTCGAAATGGAACTGCGTATCGCGGCCATGGCCGTGGCGCCCGTAGCGCAGGTTGCCGCGCACATCCAGGTGCGGGAACAGGCGTGCGTCCTGGAACACATAACCGATGCGGCGGCGGTGGGTGGGAAGGTCGATGCGGCGCGCCTGGTCGAACAGGACGCGTCCGTCGATGGCGATGCGGCCGGCGTGCGGGGTGACCAGGCCGGCGATCGCGTTGAGCACGGTGGTCTTGCCGGCACCCGAGTGGCCGACCAGGGCGACCACGCGCGCGGTCTCGGCGATGCGCACCTGGCGTTGGAACGCGCCGCGCCGCAGTTCGACATCGATGTCCAGCATCAGGCGTCCTCGCGCCGCGGCTGGCGCCGCACCAGCCACTCGGACAGCAGTAGCGCGGACAGCGAAATCGCCAACGCCACCGCGGTGAGGCGCCAGATGCCCGACTCGCCGCCGGGCACCTGCAACAGCCCGTAGATCGCCGACGACAGGGTCTGGGTCTCGCCGGGGATATTGGAGACGAAGGTGATCGTCGCGCCGAACTCGCCCAAGGCCTTGGCGAAGGCCAGCACCGCCCCGGCCACCAGCCCGGGCCAGGCCAACGGCAACGTGATGCCGAGGAAGACGCGCCAGGGCGGCGCGCCGAGCGTGGCGGCCGCCGCTTCCAGGCGGCGGTCGGTGGCTTCGATCGAGAGCCGGATCGCGCGCACCATCAGCGGGAAACCCATGACCGCGCAGGCCAGCGCCGCGCCCGTCCAGCGGAACGCGAACTGCACGCCGAGATGTTCCAGCAACCAACTGCCGATCGGTCCCTGGGTGCCGAACAACACCAGCAACGCGTAACCGGTGACCACCGGCGGCAGCACCAATGGCAACAGCAGCAGCGCATCGAACAGCGCCTTGCCGGGAAAGTCACGGCGCGCGAGCAGCCAGCCGCAGGCGATGCCGAACGGCAGGCTGGCCAATGAAGCCACGACCGCGACCCTGATGCTCAGCGCGATCGCGTCCAGCTCGGCGGGTGTGAATGCGCCCAATCCGGTCTCAGTGCGCCAGGCTGAAACCGTGGCGCTGGAAGATCTCGCGTGCTTCCGGCCCCCGCAACCAGATCACGAATGCCTGCGCCTGCTGGGAGGCCTTGGCCAGCGGTGCGACCGGATAGACGATCGGCGGGTGGCTGTCGGCGGGGAAAGTGCCGACCACTTTCACCTTGGGCTCGGCCTTGGCATCGGAGCCATAGACGATGCCCAGCGGCGCTTCGCCGCGTGCGACCAGCATCAAGGCGGCGCGCACGCTCTCCGATTCGGCCAGCCGCGGTGCCAGCGCATCCCACTGGCCGAGCTTCTGCAGCGAGGCGCGCGCGTACTTGCCGGCCGGCACACTGGCGGTCTGGCCCACCGCCAGGCGGCCCTCGGCGCCGAGCGCAGTGGCAATCGCGCCGGGTTGGGTCGGGTCCACGCGTGCCGTCTTGCTGGCGGCCGGGGCGACCAGCACCAGCGTGTTGCCGAGCAGATTCTGGCGTTGCGCCGGCCGGATCAGATTGCGCTGCTGCAGGTAGTCCATCCATTCCAGGTCGGCGGAGAAGAACACGTCGGCCGGCGCACCCTGCTCGATCTGCCGCGCCAGCGCCGAACTGGCCGCATAGGAAACGCGGACCGGCGTGCCGGTGGCTTGCTGGTAGGCGAGCGCGGCTTCGTCCATCGATTCTTTCAGGCTCGCCGCCGCGAACACGGTGACCGGCGCGCCGTCGGTATCGGCCTGTGCGTGCGCCAGCGAGGGGAGAGCGAGAGCCAGGGCGAACAAGGTGTCAAGCAGGCGGGGCAGCGACTTCATCGGGGCTCCGGGATCGGGAGAGTGCGGCCATCATAGCGACGTGGCGCGTGACTGCTGCGCCAGCCTATTGCCGCAAGGCTACAGCGGCAGCAGGTCCTGGTAGCGGCCGCCCTGGATATTGGCCTTGATTGCCGGCCCGATCAGTTTCGGCTCGGGCAAGGTCGCATCGCGCGTCTCGCGGCGTTCGACGAACTCGCCTTCGGCCACGCCCTCGCGCACGTGGATATTGACGCGGCGCTGCTCGCCGATCGTCGTGGCGTGGGAAACCGCGCGCCCGCCGGGGCCGTAGTCGTGGCAGACGAAGACCGTGGTGTCGTCCGGCAGCGCGTACAGGCGCTGGATCGAATGGAACAATTGCGCCGCATCGCCACCGGGAAAATCGCAGCGCGCGGTGCCGCTGTCGGGCATGAACAGCGAATCGCCCGGGAACAACGCATCGCCGATGAGATAGGCGATGCTGTCGCCGGTGTGGCCCGGTACCGCGATCACCTGCGCGGCCAGCGCGCCGATCTGGAATTGTTCGCCATCGCCGAACAGGCGGTCGAACTGCGAGCCGTCGGCACGGAAATCGGCCGGCATGCGATAGCGCGGCGCGAACGTGCGCTGGACTTGCACGATGCCCGCGCTTACGCCCAATCGCGCCTGCGGCCATTGCTGCCGCATCCACTGCGCGGCCGACACATGGTCGGCATGGGCATGGGTTTCCAGCAGCCATTCGACCTGCCAGCCGCGGCGCGCGACCTCGTCGACCAGCGCCTGCGCCGGCGTGGCATCGGCCTGGCCGCTGTCCGGATCGAAATCCAGCGCCGGGTCGATCACCGCGGCGATGCCGGTGTCGCGATCGGCGACCAGGTAGCTGAAGGTGTTGCTCTGCGGATGGAAGAACGCGATGACTTCGGGCTGCATCGTGACCTCCAGTGGATGCGCGATCAGGAACCGCCGAGTGCCGCGTTGAGGATCGCGGCGAGGCGATCGCCGGCCTGGCGCAGCGCCGCTTCGG
>Ga0160436_1000683_pt1 | contig 11568 bp, 9 predicted proteins | sample HID1973M_E0MG_FD_108264 | JGI IMG/M metagenome (GOLD analysis project Ga0160436, IMG submission 108264) | Enriched mosquito-associated microbial communities from UW Madison campus, WI, USA - HID1973M_E0 MG | ecosystem: Host-associated > Arthropoda: Insects > Digestive system > Unclassified ...
CGTACTCATCGCGCGCCTGCGCGATGTACTCGGTAATCCGCTCGGCGTTGCGGGCGACATCCCCCACCGGAAAGTCGAACTGGGCCAGGGCAATGCGCAGCGATGCGGTCATGGATTCAATCACCTAGGTTGTAAGCCAAAGCAAGCCAGTACCACATCAGCTCGCGTGGTCCGCCCCTTCCCCCGCGTGCGGGGGAAGGCTGGGATGGGGGCAATCCATCAGCAGTTCCTGCTCGATCCGCCAGGCCACGCCTTCAAGATTCTGCAGGACCTCATTATTCCAGAAGCGGAGTACACGGAAGTGTTGGCGCCGCAGGAAAGCGTCGCGACGTGCATCGGAGAGTGACCGGTCGTGTTGGCCGCCGTCCAGTTCGATGACTAGGCGAACTTCGAGACACGCAAAGTCTGCGATGTAAGGTCCGATGGGGACTTGTCGCCGGAAGCGGGAGCTTGCGATCTGTCGGTTGCGCAGGATGGACCAGAGACGGCGCTCGGCGTCGGTCATTTCGCGGCGGAGTTGGCGGGCGCGATTGCGTTTCTGGCCGGGGCGCATGGGCACTTCCTGTGCATCGAACTGCGGAGAGTTTGCCCCCATCCCAGCCTTCCCCCGCAAGCGGGGGAAGGGGCGGTTCATGGCCCGGAAAGTTGCACAGCGCGCGCCACCTCGGAATCGCAAGAAAAAAGCCGCCCGAGGGCGGCTTTCTCCACACCTCCGCTTGCGCGGTGGCTTACTTCTTCAAGCGTGCAGCAATCGCCGCACCCAGGTCGCCCGGCGAGCGGACGGTGGTGACGCCAGCCGCTTCCATCGCGGCGAACTTGCCTTCGGCCGTGCCCTTGCCGCCCGAGGCGATCGCACCGGCGTGGCCCATGCGCTTGCCCTTGGGAGCGGAGGCGCCGGCGATGAAACCGACCACCGGCTTCTTCACGTGCGCCTTGATGTACTCGGCGCCGGCTTCTTCGGCGTCGCCGCCGATTTCGCCGACCATGATGATGCCTTCGGTCTGCGGGTCTTCGTTGAACAGCTTCAGGCAGTCGACGAAGTTCAGGCCGTTGATCGGATCGCCGCCGATGCCGATGCAGGTGCTCTGGCCCAGACCCACGTCGGTGGTCTGCTTGACCGCTTCATAGGTCAGCGTGCCCGAACGCGAGACGATGCCGATCTTGCCCGGCTTGTGGATGTGGCCCGGCATGATGCCGATCTTGCATTCGCCCGGGGTGATGATGCCGGGGCAGTTGGGACCAATCAGCACGGTGTCCGGATAGGACTTCAGCACGTTCTTGACGCGCAGCATGTCCAGCACCGGAATGCCTTCGGTGATGCACACGATCACCTTGATGCCGGCCGCAGCCGCTTCAAGGATGGCGTCGGCCGCGAACGGCGGCGGCACGTAGATGACCGAGGCGTCGGCACCGGTGGCCTTGACCGCGTCCTGCACGGTGTTGAACACCGGCAGTTCGATGTGCGTGGTACCGCCCTTGCCCGGTGTCACGCCACCCACAACCTGGGTGCCGTACTCGACCATCTGGGTGGCATGGAAGGTGCCCTGCTGGCCGGTGAAGCCCTGCACGATGACCTTGGTGTTCTTGTTGATCAAAACAGACATGGTAGTTCCTAGGCTCGTGTGGACTCAGGCGGCGACCGCAGCAACGGCCTTCTTGGCGCCGTCGTTGATGTCGTCGGCGGGGATGATGGCCATGCCGCTTTCTTTCAGCAGCTTCTTGCCTTCTTCCACATTGGTGCCTTCCAGGCGAACGATCACCGGCACCTGCACGCCCACTTCCTTGACCGCTTCGATGATGCCTTCGGCAATCATGTCGCAGCGGACGATGCCGCCGAAGATGTTGACGAAGATCGCCTTGACCTTGTCGCTGGACAGGATCAGCTTGAACGCTTCAATCACGCGCTGCTTGTTGGCGCCGCCGCCCACGTCGAGGAAGTTCGCCGGCTCGCCGCCGTTGAGCTTGATCACGTCCATGGTGGCCATGGCCAGGCCCGCACCGTTGACCATGCAACCGATGTTGCCGTCCATGGTCACGTAGTTGATGTCCATCTCCGAGGCCAGCACTTCGGTCTCGTCTTCCTGCGCCTTGTCGCGCATGGCGACCAGGGCCGGGTGACGGAAGTTGGCGTTGTCGTCGGAGTTGACCTTGCCGTCCAGCACGGCCAGATCGCCGTTGGTGAGGATGGCCAGCGGGTTGAGTTCAACCAGCGCCAGGTCCTTTTCGTTGAACAGCTTGTACAAGCCCAGCATGATCTTGCTCAGCTGGTTGACCTGCTTGGCGTTCAAGCCCAGCTTGAAGCCGATCTCGCGGCACTGGTAGGGCTGCAGGCCTTCGACGAAGTTCACGTCGAGCTGGTGGATCAGTTCCGGGGTTTCCTCGGCGACCTTCTCGATATCCACGCCGCCTTCGGACGAGGTGATGAAGGTGATCGCCTGCGCGCCGCGGTCGACCAGCACCGACAGGTACAGTTCCTTGGCGATGTCGGTGCCTTCGGAAATCAGCACCGCGTCAATCGGCAGTGCCACACCGGCCGACTGGTAGGTGGCCATGCGCGTGCCCAGCATCGCGGCGGCGTACTGCTTCACCTCGTCCAGGCTCTTGGCCAGCTTGACGCCGCCTGCCTTGCCGCGGCCGCCTGCGTGGATCTGGGCCTTCACCACCCAGAGATCGCCCGGGATGGACTTGGCGGCCTCAACCGCTTCTTCCGGCGTGCGCGCGACGCGCCCGGCCGGGACTGCAATGCCATAGTCGGCAAACAGCTGTTTTGCCTGGTATTCGTGAAAATTCATGCGTCACCGTGGGTAGGGAACAAACAAGCACGGCCGGGTGGACTGCCAAATTGCGTTGGATGGGCAATAGGTTGCCCAAGGCCCTCGGCCAGCCCCCTATTGTCGCCCACCGGGGCGGGCGGCGCAAAACCGGGCCTCCGGGGCCGGCCGTGCCTATACTGGTTGCACCGCTACAGGGGGAGTTCGCGCTTGCTGCAACGCCATTCGATCCTCGATCGCATCGAATCCGCGCCGCGCCGCGAGCTGTACTTCTTCGCCCTGTACCGGACGCTGGAGGCAGCCATCCTGGCCGGGCTGTTGTTCAGCCCCCTGTCCGACCTGCTCGGCCGGCAACGCCACCCCGAGCTGGGCGTGGCAGTCACCGTTACCTACCTGCTGGCCTCGGTCGTCCTGCTGCTGCTGGCGCGCAACCCGCGCGTGCTGACCGCCACCGTCTTTGCCAGCCTGGCCGTGGACGTGCTGGCCGGCGCCCTGATTACCCATGCCATGCCCGCCGCCACCGCCGGCGTGGCGATGATGCTGCTGTTCAACGTGGCCTCGGCCGCACTGCTGCTGCCGACTGCGCGCTGGGCCATGGGCGCCACGCTGATGGCGGTGGGCGCACTGGCCTTGGAATTCATCTGGACGTCGGTACGCGACAGCGGCAATGACCGCTCCGTGGCCGAGCTGATCATGTTCTGCATCAGCTACCTGGCGGTGGGCTACCTGGCCCATCAGGTCAGCCAGCGCGCGCGTCACAGCGAGGCGCTGGCGGACAAGCGCGGCGCCGAGGTGGCCAACTTGGTGGAGATCAACGAGCTGATCATCCGCCGCATGCGCACCGGCGTGCTGGTAGTGGATGCCGACAACCACATCAAGCTGGCCAACGAAGCAGCCAGCCTGCTGCTGGGCGATGGCAGCGAGGGCCGCGAAGACGGCGGCGTGCTGCTCACCCACGCCGCGCCCGAACTGGCCCGCCGCCTGCAGCGCTGGCGCAACGGCTGGCAGGCCGACGACACGCCCATGCAGCTCTCGCCCGACCAGCCGGAGATGCAGCCACGCTTTGCCCGCCTGCTGGCCGACAGCGAGACCTCGCTGATCTTCCTGGACGATGCCACGGTGGTCTCGCGGCGCGCCGAGTCGCTGACCCTGGCGGCGTTGGGCCGCTTCTCGGCCAGCCTGGCGCATGAGATCCGCAATCCACTGGCGGCCATCAACTACGCCGTTCAGTTGCTGGAGGAGTCGCCGCACATCATCGACGGCGACAAGCGCCTGCTGCAGATCATCCACCAGCAATGCCAGCGCACCAATGGCATCGTCGAGAGCGTGCTGGGCCTGGCACGGCGCGAGCGCGCCAACCCCGAGCACGTGGACTTGAACACCTTCGTGCGCCGCTTCATCGATGAGTACCAGCAATCGCTGTCCATCGAGACCGATACCCTGGAGTCGGTGATCGGCAACAAGCCGGTGCCGGCGCTGGTGGATTTGCGCCATCTGCAGCAGGTGGTGACTGTGCTGATTCAGAACGCGATGAACTACGGCCGCCTGCCCGGTGAGCCGGCGCGAGTCAGGGTGAGGGTGTTCCAGGCCGAGAGCCGGCCGATGATCGACGTGATGGACCGCGGCCCCGGTATTCCCGAGGCGGTGGCCTCGCAGTTGTTCCGCCCGTTCTTCACCACGTCCGAGCACGGCACCGGACTGGGCCTGTATATTGCGCGCGAGCTGTGCCGGGCCAATCAGGCCACGCTGGAGTATGTCGCGGTACCAGGTGGCGGCAGTTGTTTCCGCATCACCCTGCCCGGCCCGCATGCACTGTTACCCGCTTGACCCCGCTTACTGCGGATTTTTCATGGATGGTTTGCCAGACTAGCGGCCTCTCGCACCTTGCCGCTAAACTGAATGGACAGGGGCAATAGGGGGATTCATGAGCGAAAACCGTAGCGCCCTGATCGTTGACGACGAACGCGACATCCGCGAGTTGCTGGTACTGACGCTGGGCCGCATGGGCCTGCGCATCGACACCGCAGCCAACCTGGGCGAAGCCCGCGAGCAACTGTCGCGCAACACCTACGACCTGTGCTTCACCGACATGCGCCTGCCGGATGGCAATGGCATCGAGCTGGTCGGTGAGATTTCGCGCAACTACCCCCGTACCCCGGTGGCGATGATCACCGCCTTCGGCAACATCGAACTGGCGGTGGAAGCGCTGAAGGCCGGCGCCTTCGACTTTGTCAGCAAGCCGGTCGACCTGACCGTGCTGCGCGGCCTGGTCAAGCACGCGCTGGAATTGAACAACGCCGAGCGCACCGCGCCAACCGCCCCGCCACCCGAGCAGGCCAGCCGCCTGTTGGGCAGTTCCACCGCCATGGCCACCTTGCGCGACACCATCGGCAAGGTCGCCCGCAGCCAGGCTCCGGTGTATATCCGCGGCGAGTCCGGCGTGGGCAAGGAGCTGGTCGCCCGCACCATCCACGAGCAAGGCGCGCGCGCCAGCGGCCCGTTTGTACCGGTCAACTGCGGCGCCATCCCGGCCGAGCTGATGGAGAGCGAGTTCTTCGGCCACAAGAAGGGCAGCTTCACCGGCGCCCACGCCGACAAGGCTGGCCTGTTCCAGGCCGCACATGGCGGCACCCTGTTCCTGGACGAAGTGGCCGAACTGCCGCTGCCCATGCAGGTCAAGCTGCTGCGCGCGATCCAGGAGAAGGCCATCCGCCCGGTCGGCGCCGCCCAGGAAGTGCAGGTGGACGTACGCATCCTCTCGGCCACCCACAAGGATCTGGGCGAGCTGGCCAGCGACGGCCGCTTCCGCCACGATCTGTACTACCGCATCAACGTGATTGAGCTGCGCGTGCCGCCGCTGCGCGAGCGCTCCAGCGATTTGCCGCAGCTGACCAGCGCCATCCTCGACCGGCTGGCCGAGCAGCACGGCCGCAATGCGCCGTCGGTCTCGCCCGACGCCATGGCCGAGCTGCGCCGCTACTCCTTCCCCGGCAACGTGCGCGAACTGGAGAACATCCTGGAGCGTGCGCTGGCCATGGCCGACGGCCACAGCATCGAGGTCGAGGATCTCTACCTGCCGCAGGCTGGCAACGGCCGGCCCGGCGAACCCGGCGCCGTCCCCGGCACCATCGTCAGCCCGGTGGATCTGGACCCGGCCGGCGGCCCCCTGCCCAGCTACATCGAGCAGTTGGAGCGCGCCGCCATCCAGAAGGCGCTGGAAGAGAACCGCTGGAACAAGACGCGCGCCGCCGCGCAGCTGGGCATCACCTTCCGCGCCCTGCGCTACAAGCTCAAGAAGCTGGGCATGGAGTGAGGCAGCGGCGCAGACCAGGCCGCGCCGCTCCTTCCTTATATAGATGTGTCAGGAACTGACCCGGCCCGTCCGGGTCGGACCCATTTGCGCGCGCGAGCTGAGCCGGGCGCGGCGATGTGGCCCGCGCTCATCGCACTGCCGCCCCACCATTGATGGCGACAGGAATCCGACACACGGCGGTATGGCCGCCAGAAATCTGACCTGTTGCGTCGCTATGTGACGTTGTGCGTCAGCTGCCTTCGAGACCATTGCGCAGCGTGTATCGACGCGGTGTCGGGAATTCGCCAGATTGTGATGAAACGCCGCCTTGTGGCCCCGTTTCCCGATAGGCATCTTGAAAGTTTGCTGCCATAGTTCGCCTCAACTTCGGTGTCCGGGGTCTTTTCTGTGACCGGCTAAAGGGATCAGAAAAGTGGCACCGACAGTTGGCACGCATTCTGCACTTGTACCAAAGCCAGTGCGTCGTGTTGCACGGCGCCCACGGGTCCACGTTAGGGACACGGGGCCGGTGTGTCCTTAACTATCCAAGCCAATCCTGAAAGGGGAATGTAATGAAGAAGAACATGCAGGGCTTCACCCTCATCGAACTGATGATCGTGGTCGCCATCATCGCCATCCTGGCCGCCATCGCGCTGCCGGCCTACTCCGACTACACCAAGAAGGCCAAGGTCTCGGAAGTCATCACCGCTGCTTCGGCTTCGCGTACTGCGATCTCCGAGTTCGTGGCTGCTAACAATGAGCTGCCGACCGCTGCCGAATATCAGCCGAACAATATCAACACCCAGTACGTCAGCGACTTGGCGTGGAACGGCACTGTCATCACCGCTACCGCGCAGAACATCGGTGACGGCGTGGATGCCGCCACCATCACTCTGACTCCCGGTCAGGCCGCACTGGCTGACGGCGTGGTTAGCACTTGGACCTGCGCCGGTTCGATCCCGTCGAACTTCCGCCCGGGTTCCTGCCAGGGCCGTACCGAAACCCCGTAATCGGGTCGGTACAACAAGGCGTTATCAAAACGGGGGCCTCGGCCCCCGTTTTTTTTGCCTGATCGTCCGCCCCGTCAGGGCAATGTTCTGGTCGCTTGCGCCTTGTGCTCGGATCACTTGACGACAGGTGGTTGCTTCCACGTCGTTACTGGTTTCCCCGTCGAGGTATCCAACCAAACGACGCCGTTGCCACGTCGAGTCATCAGCAATACCTCCCGCACCTCTCGCCGAATGCCCTTCCGCTTAGCTTCCTGGGCGCTGACAACCCGACCCGACTTCAGCAGATGTGGTGCAACCGCTGCATAGTCCACGTAGGTGCGCGGCAGCTGGTCCAGGTCCACTCCGTTTGAAAGCGTGGCGAATAGCAACTCCTGTTGCTCTTTCTGACTCTTGGGCGGCATAGCTCCCACCAGCACCGGCCCACTCCAAGACAGCCGACGCCACTTCGCCTGCTTGGCCTTGGCCAACTCTGTCTGCTCGATTTCGTTGGCAAAGACCAAGTTCATGCGCATCGGTAGACCCACCAGGAACACTGGCCGAGAGACCCACAACGTATGCAGGCCATAGCTGAGGAACGCGAGCTGCAGCAGCGCGATGACTGTCAGGTCGAAGCGCAGGCTCGGTTTGCCCACCTTGTAGACGACCAAGGTCAGTAAGGGCCCTGCTACCAGGTCGATACCCCACATGACGTAGAGCAGGCGGTCGGGTGCGGCCACCCGATACAACCCATATGGGAACCAGGTATGCAGGGCTGTCAGCGCGATACCGCCAATCAGCAAAAAGCTAAGCAGCAGATGCACGGAGGCGGCTTTCCAGCGAGTCATGGGGAATCCGTGAGAGGTTGGGGAGTCACCGAGCAATTTTCGACAGCGGCCTGCGGAAGCGCAATGTGCCGACCTGAGCCGGCTTTGGAGGTGATAGAACGAGATGAATTGGATTAGTTTGTCCCATGCCATTACCTTATTGACTAAGCTCGGACCACAATTGGCCCAGTCCTTGCGTTAGCACTTTCGCCCTGCTCCCGAGAAACGCCCATGAATGCTGTCGCCGCGCCCAATCTGGTTGGTATCACCGGCATCGCCCGCCGTCTGGTAATGGATGGGGCGATGGACGAGGCCGCCGCACGCGCCAGCATGGCCCAGGCCAGCGAAGCCAAAGTGCCGTTAGCCCAGTGGATTACCGACAAGAAGCTGGTCACCGCGCCACAAATGGCTGCAGCCAACGCAGTCGAATTCGGCATGCCGCTGATGGACGTCAACGCCTTTGACGTGGCTCACAACGCGGTGAAGCTGGTCAGCGAAGAACTGCTGCAGAAGCACCAGGTCCTGCCGATATACAAGCGCGGCAACAAGTTGTTCGTGGGTGTATCCGACCCGACCAACAAGCTGCAGGCGCTGGACGAAATCAAGTTCCACACCAATCTGGTGGTGGAGCCCATCCTGGTCGACGACGACTCGCTGCGCCGGGCCCTGGATCAATGGATCAACGCCTCCAGCAGCCTGACCGGCAGCTTTGGTGGCGACGACGACGAAGGCCTGGAAAACCTGGAAGTAGGCGGGGATGACGAGGCCGCCAACGAATCTGGCGTTGACGCCAAGGGCGATGACACGCCGGTCGTAAAATTCGTCAACAAGGTGCTGATTGACGCCATCAAGCGCGGCGCCTCCGATATTCACTTCGAGCCTTATGAAACCGACTACCGGGTACGTCTGCGCATCGACGGTATCCTCAAGCAGGTGGCCAAGGCCCCGGTGAAGCTGAGCCAGCGCATCGCAGCCCGTTTGAAGGTCATGTCGCAATTGGACATCGCCGAGAAGCGTGTTCCGCAGGACGGCCGCATCAAGCTCAACCTGAGCAAGAGCAAGCAAATCGACTTCCGCGTCAGCACCCTGCCCACGCTGTTTGGCGAGAAGGTGGTGCTGCGTATCCTGGACGGCAGCGCGGCCAAGCTGGGCATCGATAAGCTGGGTTACGAGCCTGACCAACAGAAGCTGTTTGAAGACGCGATTGCCAAGCCTTACGGCATGGTGCTGGTCACGGGTCCCACAGGCTCAGGCAAGACAGTCTCGCTCTACACCGCGCTGGGCATCCTCAACGACGAGGTCCGCAACATCTCCACGGTCGAAGACCCGGTGGAAATCCGTCTACCCGGCGTCAACCAGGTCCAGCAGAACGTCAAGCGCGGTATGACCTTTGCCGCCGCGCTTCGCAGCTTCCTGCGCCAGGATCCGGACATCATCATGGTCGGCGAAATCCGCGATCTGGAAACCGCCGAAATCGCCATCAAAGCCGCCCAGACCGGCCACATGGTGTTGTCCACCCTGCATACCAACGACGCCCCACAGACCATTGCCCGCCTGATGAACATGGGCATTGCGCCTTACAACATCACCAGCTCGGTGACCCTGGTCATCGCCCAGCGCCTGGCACGCCGGCTGTGCAGCCGCTGCAAGCGCCCGGCCGAACTGCCCCACCACGCCCTGGTGGCGGAGGGCTTTACCGAGGCCGAGATCAGCAAGGGCTTTACCTTGTACGAGCCGGTGGGCTGTGACGAGTGCACCGAGGGCTACAAGGGCCGTACCGGTATCTATCAGGTGATGCCTATGAGCGATGAGATTGCGACCATCGTGCTGGAGGGTGGCAACGCTATCCAGATTGCCGAGGCCGCCCAGCGGGCCGGGGTACGCGATCTGCGCCAGTCCGCGCTGATGAAGGTGCGCAATGGCGTGACCAGCCTGGCCGAGATCAACCGCGTCACCAAGGACTAAAGACCACCCGCGGTCCCAAACCCTGTTCCGCGTCACAGCCGGGGGGAGTTCCCTTCCCGGCATAAACCGCTACCATGCGGAAGTAGTCCGGTGGGGGAAGCCGGACGGGGAAATGATATGGCCGCCAGTCGATCCGTCGCCAAGAAAACCGCCGCCGCCGCACCCTTGCGCGAGTCCGCGCTGACCACCTTTGTCTGGGAGGGCGTGGACAAACGCGGCGTCAAGATGAAAGGCGAGCAGGCGTCCAAGAACGCCAACATGCTGCGCGCCGAGCTGCGCAAGCAGGGCATCACCCCGAATGTGGTGAAGAACAAGCCGAAGCCCATGTTCGGTTCCGCTGGCCGGACCATCAGCGCCAAGGAAATCGCCTTCTTCAGTCGTCAGTTGGCGACCATGATGAAGTCCGGTGTGCCGATCGTCGGTTCGCTGGACATCATCGAGGGTGGTCAGAAGAACCCACGCATGAAGAAAATGGTCGGCACGATACGCGCCGACATCGAAGGTGGCGCTTCGCTGTATGAAGCCATCAGCCAGCACCCTGTGCAGTTTGACGAACTCTATCGCAACCTGGTCCGCGCTGGCGAAGGCGCCGGTGTGCTCGAGACCGTGCTCGATACGATCGCCAACTACAAGGAAAACCTCGAGGCCCTGAAGGGCAAGATCAAGAAGGCGATGTTCTACCCAGCGATGACCATCGCCGTAGCCATCATCGTCAGCGCGATCCTGCTGATCTTCGTCGTGCCCCAGTTCGAAGAGACCTTCAAGGGCTTCGGTGCAGAGCTTCCCGCCTTCACACAGATGATCGTGGCGGCATCGCGATTCATGGTGGCCTACTGGTGGTTGCTGCTCATCATCCTGATTGGTGCCATCTTTGGCACTATTTTCGCCTTTAAACGCTCGCCAGCATTCCAGCATTTTCTGGATCGCATGATCCTCAAAATCCCGGTCATCGGCGAAATCATGCACAACTCCGCCATTGCCCGCTTCGCCCGCACCACGGCCGTGACCTTCCGCGCCGGTGTGCCGCTGGTGGAAGCACTGGACACCGTGGCAGGCGCCACCGGCAATACGGTCTATGAGAAGGCCGTGCACCGCATCCGCGACGACGTGGCCGTGGGTTACCCGGTCAACATGGCGATGAAGCAGACCAACCTGTTCCCGCACATGGTCATCCAGATGACCGCGGTGGGTGAAGAAGCCGGTGCGCTGGATACCATGCTGTTCAAGGTGGCCGAGTACTACGAGCAGGAGGTCAACAACGCGGTCGACGCGCTGGCCAGCCTGATCGAGCCCTTCATCATGGTCATCCTGGGCGTGCTGGTGGGTGGCATGGTGATTGGTATGTACCTGCCCATCTTCAAACTCGCCGCGACCATTTAAACTGGCCCGATGGCATTTCTAGATCAGCATCCCGGCCTCGGCTTTCCGGTCGCGGCCGGCCTTGGCCTGTTGGTGGGCAGCTTCCTCAATGTGGTGATCCTGCGCCTGCCGCGCAAGCTGGAGTGGCAGTGGCGGCGTGAGGCGCGCGACATCCTGGAAGAACCGGAAATCTACGACCCGCCGCCACCCGGCATCGTGGTCGAGAGCTCGCACTGCCCGCACTGCAAGCACAAGCTGTCGTGGTTCGAGAACATCCCGCTGATCAGCTGGCTGGTGCTGCGCGGCCGCTGCCGGCACTGCAAGGTGCCCATCTCGCCGCAGTATCCGCTGGTGGAGCTGCTGACCGC
>Ga0160436_1000693_pt1 | contig 11430 bp, 6 predicted proteins | sample HID1973M_E0MG_FD_108264 | JGI IMG/M metagenome (GOLD analysis project Ga0160436, IMG submission 108264) | Enriched mosquito-associated microbial communities from UW Madison campus, WI, USA - HID1973M_E0 MG | ecosystem: Host-associated > Arthropoda: Insects > Digestive system > Unclassified ...
CGAGATGAATTCCGGCAGCGTGTGGTGGGTCTTGACGTCCACCGGCTTCGGATAAGCCGCGGTGTGGCAGAACGACTGCATCACCAGGTCGGCCGAGAAGCCCAGGCAGGCCAGGTCCTTCAGCTCGTCGCGGGTCATCGGGCCGGTGGTGTCCTGCGAACCCACCGAGGTCATGCGCGGCTCGCAGTAGGTCCCCGGGCGCATGCCCTGGCCTTCGGCCAGGCCACAGGCGCGGCCGACCATCTTCTGCGCCAGCGAGAAACCCTTGCCGGTATCCGGCGGGTTGACCGGCAGGCGGAACAGGTCGGTGGCCGGCAGCTTCAGCGCTTCGCGCGCCTTGGCGGTCAGGCCGCGGCCGATGATCAGCGGAATGCGGCCGCCGGCGCGCACTTCGTCGAGCAGCACGTCGCTCTTGAGCGCGAATTCGGCGATCACCTCGCCGTTCTTCAGCGCCTTGCCGTCATACGGACGCAGCTCGATGACGTCTCCGTGCTCCATCTTCGACACGTCCAGCTCGATCGGCAGCGCGCCGGCATCTTCCATGGTGTTGTAGAAGATCGGCGCGATCTTCGAACCCAGGCAGACGCCGCCGAAACGCTTGTTCGGGATGAACGGGATGTCCTCGCCGGTGAACCACAGCACCGAGTTGGTGGCGGACTTGCGGCTGGAACCGGTGCCGACCACGTCGCCGACGTAGGCGACCAGGTGACCCTTCTCCTTCAACGACAGGATCTGCTGGATCGGGCCGCGCTTGCCGTCTTCTTCCGGCTGGAACTGCGCATCGGGACGCTTGTTCTTCAGCATCGCCAGCGCATGCAGCGGAATGTCCGGACGGGTGGTCGCATCCGGTGCCGGCGACAGGTCGTCGGTGTTGGTCTCGCCCGGCACCTTGAACACGGTGATGGTCAGGCTCTGGGGCACTTCCGGCTTGCTGGTGAACCACTCGGCCTCGGCCCAGCTCTTCAACACCGCCTGCGCGTTCGCATTGCCCTTCTCGGCCTTCTCCTGCACATCATGGAAGGAATCGAACACCAGCAAGGTGTGCTTCAGGCCCTCGGCCGCGACCGCGCCGAGCTCGGCGTTGTCCAGCAGCTCGATCAGCGGATGGATGTTGTAGCCGCCCAGCATGGTGCCGAGCAGTTCGGTGGCGCGCTGCGGGCTCAGCAGCGGGGTCTTCTCGGTGCCGAAGGCGACGGCGGCCAGATAGGACGCCTTGACCTTGGCGGCGTCGTCGACGCCCGCCGGCACGCGATGGGTGATCAGGTCGACCAGGAACGCTTCCTCGCCGGCCGGCGGATGCTTCAGCAGCTCGATGACTTCGGCCGTCTGCTGCGCGCTCAGCGGCAGCGGCGGGATGCCGAGCGCAGCGCGTTCGGCGACGTGGTGGCGATAGGCTTCCAACATGACAACACTCCGAAGATGCTAGGTAAAAGCGGGAAAGAAATACGGGGGGACGGGCTCAGGCTTGCGGCACGATCAGCTTCAGGCCCTTGAAGTAGTCGCGATAGAAGGACGTATCGTGGGTGATCAGGCCGTCGCACTGCAGCAGTGCGTGCGCCCCGACCAGGAAATCGGCGATCGGGCGCGCCGCCCCACCGCGCTGGCGCGAACGCCGCTGCATCTCGCCGGCGCGCAGTGCCGACTTGGCTTCGAGCGGATTGAAATGGATGCCCATCTCCTCCAGCGCGCCCAGCGCCTCGTCGCCGTTGCGCAAGGCGGCGCACAGCTCGGCCAGGGCCGCATCGCTGACCACCACCTTGCCGTTGCCCAGGCATTGCCGCAGGCAGGCCTCGGCGGCATCGGCCTGCGGACCGTCGGTCAGCAGTTCCACCAGCACCGGGGCGTCGATGGCGATCATCGGCTCAGCCTTGCTCCGGGCCTGCGGAAGGGTCCAGCGAGAACTTGCCGCGGACCCGCGAGATCGCATCGTCCACGCTCTTGCGCAGCACGATACGGCTGCCTTCCAGCTCCACCTTGAGCACACTCCCCTTGGTCAGGCCCAGCGCATCGCGCACGGTCTTGGGAAGGGTGATCTGGCCACGCTCGGCAACGGTCGCTTCCATGGGTAGGCTCCAGAAAGTATGTACGAATTATACATACTTGTGGCATGACCCGCTACGCGGGTGTGGCATGACCGCTTCGCGGCCCTGCCCCGCGGTTGTGCTTCGCAAAACCGCGGGCCCCAACTACGACCTCGCCTATCCCCGGCTTCGCCGCGCCCCTTGGCAAAAGGGGCGTGACCCATCCCGCTTCGCGGGCTGTGCCCCCACGGTTGTGCTTCGCAAAACCGCGGGCCCCAACTACGACCTCGCCTATCCCCGCGGCTGTCGCCGCGCCCCCTTAACAAAGGGGGCTCCGCACCAGAAGCGAATCGCTCTTTGTAGGAGCGGCTTCAGCCGCGACCCGACCTACCCAACCTTCCCAGCACACCCTCAGCCCGCCCGTCCAATGCCGGGATCCCGCCCTCCGCGACACTGCCGCCGCGCAACGGACGCAATGCGCAAGCCGGCTGCACTGCAACCCACTGTTTCCCCCGCCGCACGTCCGCCATGACATCGGCATTGCACATTCATGAGTAAGCTTGAAGGGTCCGGTGAACACCGGAGCCAGCCATTGCGACCGCGGCACCCGCGCGGCGCCAGCCATCGCACCAAGGAGAGCCCCGCATGCACGATTCCTTTTCCACACGTGCCTCGCTCGAGGTCAACGGCCAGCAGTACGACTATTTCAGCCTGCCGGCGCTGTCCAAGCATTTCGACATCTCCCACCTGCCCTATTCGATGAAGATCCTGCTGGAGAACCTGCTCCGGCACGAAGACGGCGGCATCACCGTCGGCAAGGACCACATCGAAGCGGTGGCGCGCTGGAACCCGAGCGCCGAACCGGACACCGAAATCGCCTTCATGCCCGCGCGCGTGGTCCTGCAGGACTTCACCGGCGTGCCCTGCGTGGTCGACCTGGCGGCGATGCGCGATGCGGTGGTCAAGCTCGGCGGCCGGCCGGAGCAGATCAACCCGCAGATCCCCTCCGAACTGGTCATCGACCACTCCATCCAGGTCGACGTGTTCGGCAAGCCCGAAGCGCTGGACCTCAACGGCAAGATCGAATTCCAGCGCAACCAGGAACGCTATGGCTTCCTGCGCTGGGGCCAGAAGGCCTTCGACAATTTCAAGGTCGTGCCTCCGAACACCGGCATCGTCCACCAGGTCAATCTGGAAAACCTGGCGCGCGTGGTGATGACGGCCGAAAAGAACGGCCGGCCTACTGCCTACCCGGACACCGTGTTCGGCACCGACAGCCACACCACGATGATCAACGGCATCGGCGTACTGGGCTGGGGCGTCGGCGGCATCGAGGCCGAAGCGGCGATGCTCGGCCAGCCTTCCTCGATGCTGATCCCGCAGGTCGTCGGCTTCAAACTCACCGGCAGGCTGCCCGAAGGCGCCACCGCCACCGACCTGGTGCTCACCGTCACCCAGATGCTGCGCAAGCTCGGCGTGGTCGGCAAGTTCGTGGAGTTCTATGGCGACGGCCTGCAGCACCTGCCGCTGGCCGACCGCGCCACCATCGGCAACATGGCCCCGGAATACGGCGCCACCTGCGGCATCTTCCCGATCGATGCCGAATCGCTGACCTACCTGCGCCTGTCCGGCCGCAGCGAAGCACAGATCGCCCTGGTCGAGGCCTATGCCAAGGCGCAGGGGCTGTGGCACGCCCCGGACAGCCCGCACGCGCAGTACAGCGCGACCCTGGAGCTGGACATGGGCGACGTCAAACCGTCGCTGGCCGGCCCCAAGCGCCCGCAGGACCGCGTGCTGCTGGAAGATGTGCGGCAGAACTACCGTGACAACCTGGCCGGCCTCACCGTCAATCGCGACAAGCGCAACGACGAGGTCTCCAAGTTCGTCAACGAAGGCGGCGGCGCCGCGGTCGGCAACGAGCAGCTCGCCAAGGGCTATGCCGACATCGACCTCGCCGGCAACAAGGTCCGGCTGAAGGACGGCGCGGTCGTGATCGCCGCGATCACTTCCTGCACCAACACCTCCAACCCGGCGGTGATGATCGGCGCCGGCCTGCTGGCGCGCAACGCCGCGGCGCGGGGCCTGGATCGCAAGCCCTGGGTCAAGACGTCGCTCGGCCCAGGCTCGCGCGTGGTCACCGACTACCTCACCAAGGCCGGCGTGCTCACCGAACTGGAAAAGCTCGGCTTCTACGTCGTCGGCTACGGCTGCACCACCTGCATCGGCAACTCCGGCCCCCTGCCCACCGAGGTCAGCGCCGGCATCGCCACGGGCGACCTGGTGGTGGCCTCGGTGTTGTCGGGCAACCGCAACTTCGAGGGCCGCGTACATCCCGAGGTCAAGATGAACTACCTGGCCAGCCCGCCGCTGGCCGTGGCCTATGCGATCGCCGGCACCACCGACATCGACTTGACCCGCGAGCCGCTGGGCACCGGCCGCGACGGCCAACCGGTCTACCTGCGCGACATCTGGCCGACCAACAAGGAAATCGGCGACGTCATCGCTGCGACCATCGGCCCGGAGATGTTCAAGCAGAACTACGCCGACGTATTCAAGGGCGACACCCGCTGGAACACCATCGACTCGCCCGATGGCGATCTCTACGTGTGGGATGCCGCCTCGACCTACATCAAGAACCCGCCCTACTTCGACGGCATGACGATGCAGGCCGGGCGTATCGAAGACGTCCACGGCGCGCGCGTGCTCGGCCTGTTCGGCGATTCGATCACCACCGACCACATTTCGCCTGCCGGCAACATCAAGAAAGACTCGCCCGCCGGCCGCTTCCTGCAGGAACGCGGCGTGCAACCTGCCGACTTCAACAGCTACGGCAGCCGCCGCGGCAACGACGACGTCATGGTCCGCGGCACCTTCGCCAACATCCGCATCAAGAACCTGATGTTCGGTGGCGAGGAAGGCGGCAACACCCTGTACTACCCGGCCGCCGGCGCACCCGAGAAACTGGCGATCTACGACGCGGCGATGAAGTACAAGGCCGATGGTGTGCCGCTGGTGGTCATCGCCGGCAAGGAATACGGCACAGGCTCCTCGCGCGACTGGGCCGCGAAGGGCACCAACCTGCTCGGCGTCAAGGCGGTGATCGCCGAGAGCTTCGAGCGCATCCATCGCTCCAACCTGGTCGGCCTGGGCGTGCTGCCCCTGCAGTTCCTGGACGGCGAGAACGCCAAGTCGCTGGGCCTGGACGGTTCGGAGGTCTACAGCGTCACCGGGCTGCAGGACGGCGCCAGCAAGCGCGCCACCGTCACCGCGCAACGCGCCGATGGCAGCACGCGGCAGTTCCAGGTCGCGGTGATGCTGCTGACCCCCAAGGAGGTCGAGTACTTCAAGCACGGCGGCCTGCTGCAATACGTGCTGCGGCAGCTGGCGGCGAAGCAGCCGGCCGCTTGAGTGACTACGCCTGCGATGGTGCGGCGCACCATTGCAGGCGGCCGCTTCTGTCCCAAGGAGCGATTTCCGCGGCGAACCGGGCTGGCCACCCTCACCCTTCACGCTCTCTTCGCGTTTTCCATTCGGGACGGTATCCTCAGCGATGCCGCTGCGCGGGCTCCCGCCCGCCGCGATCACCACACACCCTGGAGGGGGGCAGAATGAGTCAGGCACGTCCTTGGTTGCAGAGCTATCCGCACGGAGTCCCCGCCGAGATAGACGCTGACGAGTTCCGCACGATCGCGGAGGTGTTCGAGGTTTCGGTCTCCAAGTACCGCGACCGTCCGGCCTACGCGAGCTTCGGCAAAACCCTCACCTATGGCGAGGCCGACGAGCTGTCGCGGCAGTTCGCCGCCTACCTGCTGGGCGAGCTCCAGCTCAAGAAGGGCGACCGCGTCGCCCTGATGATGCCCAACTGCCTGCAGTACCCGATCGCCACCTTCGGCATCCTGCGTGCCGGCCTGACGGTGGTGAACGTCAACCCGCTGTATACCGGGCGCGAGCTCAAGCACCAGTTGGTCGACGCCGGCGTCAGCGTGCTGGTGGCCATCGACAACTTCGGCACCACTGTCGAGCAGGTCATCGCCGAGACTCCCGTCCGCCAGGTCATCACCACCGGCCTGGGCGACATGCTCGGCTTCCCCAAGGGCCCGCTGGTCAATTTCGTCGTCAAGTACGTCAAGAAGCTGGTGCCCGAATACCGCATCCACGGTGCGATCCGCTTCCGCGAGGCGCTGGCGCTGGGCCGCAAGCACAGCGTGCCGCCGCTGGACATCGAGAGCGACGACATCGCCTTCCTGCAGTACACCGGCGGCACCACCGGCGTGGCCAAGGGCGCGATGCTCACCCACCGCAACCTGGTCGCGAACATGCAGCAGGCCGCGGCCTGGATCGCCGCCACCGGCAAGCTGGAAGAAGGCCGCGAAGTGGTGATCACCGCATTGCCGCTGTACCACATCTTCGCGCTGACGGCGAACGGCCTGGTCTTCATGAAGATCGGCGGTTGCAACCACTTGATCAGCAATCCGCGCGACATGCCCGGCTTCGTCAAGGAGCTCAAGAGCACGCGCTTCACCGCCGTCACCGGCGTCAACACCCTTTTCAACGGCCTGCTCAACACGCCGGGCTTCGACGAGATCGATTTCTCGGCGCTGAAGATGACCCTGGGCGGCGGCATGGCCGTGCAGCGCTCGGTCGCCGAACGCTGGAAGAAGGTCACCGGCGTCACCCTGGTGGAGGCCTATGGCCTGACCGAAACCTCGCCGGCGGCCTGCATCAACCCGCTGGACCTGGCCGAATACAACGGTTCGATCGGCCTGCCCATCCCCTCGACCAATGCCTGCATCAAGGACGACGCCGGCAACCAGCTGCCGGTCGGCGAAGTCGGCGAACTGTGCATCAAGGGCCCGCAGGTGATGAAGGGCTACTGGCAGCGCCCGGATGAAACCGCCAACGCGATCGACGCCGATGGCTGGCTGCACACCGGCGACATCGCCAAGATGGACGATCAGGGCTTCTTCTACATCGTCGACCGCAAGAAGGACATGATCCTGGTGTCCGGCTTCAACGTGTACCCGAACGAAGTCGAGGACGTGATCGCGATGATGCCGGGCGTACTTGAGGTCGCCGCGGTCGGCGTGCCCGACGAAAAGTCCGGCGAAGTGGTCAAGGTCGTCATCGTGCGCAAGGACCCCAACCTCACCGAGGAACAGGTCAAGGCCCACGCCCGCGCCAACCTCACCGGCTACAAGCACCCGCGCATCGTCGAGTTCCGCAAGGAGCTGCCCAAGACCAACGTGGGCAAGATCCTGCGCCGCGAGCTGCGCGACACCCCCGCCCAGTAACCCTGCCCCCAACCCGCGACCCCAGGTCGCAGCGGCTTTTCCGAGCGCCCGCAAGCTCCCGCTTGCGGGCGTTTCACTTTGCGCGCATAGAATCGGCGGTCGGCGCGCGTCCTTCCCCTCACGTTTCCCTTCTCCGTCCGCATGGCGGGCCGGCCGGACGGTCTTCACGGAGAATCCACATGTCAGTAGTCCACCCGTTTCCCCAGCACGCATCCGCCCAGACCCTGCGCGTGATCGAAGAGTCCGAGCGCGATGTGTATTGGATCAACATGCACGCCAATCTGGTGCTGCAGCCGGGGCGTGCATGCTTCTCCACTCGCCTGGTCGACGAGATCGTCGCCTATCAGCAACAGCTCGGGCAGCGCCTGCAACGCAAGGACAGCCTGACCCCGCACGTCGTGCTCGCCTCCGACAGTGATGTCTTCAATCTGGGCGGCGACCTGGAGCTGTTCTGCCGGCTGATCCGCGAACAGGACCGTGCCAGCCTGCTCGACTACGCACGCCGCTGCGTGCGCGGCGTGCACGCCTTCCACGCCGGCCTGGGCGTCAATGCCCACAGCATCGCCCTGGTCCAGGGCAACGCGCTGGGCGGCGGCTTCGAGGCGGCGCTGAGCTGCCACACCATCGTCGCCGAGGAAGGAGTGATGATGGGCCTGCCCGAGGTCCTGTTCGACCTGTTCCCCGGCATGGGCGCCTACTCCTTCATGTGCCAACGCGTCGCGCCGCGGCTGGCCGAGAAGCTGATGCTGGACGGCAACCTCTACAGCGCCCGCCAGCTGCATGAGATGGGCCTGGTCGATATCGTCGTGCCGCGCGGCGAAGGCGTTGCCGCGGTGGAACAGGTGATCCGCGAAAGCAAGCGCATTCCGCATGCCCGCGCCGCCATGCACCAGGTCCGCGAGCTGGCGACCTCGGTGCCGCTGGAGGAGATGATGCGGATCACCGAGATCTGGGTCGACACTGCCCTGCAGCTGGGAGAAAAGTCGTTGCGCACCATGGACCGCCTGGTCCGTGCGCAGAGCCGTCGCGCGGAGCCGATCCCGGCCTGAGCGGAGTCAGTGCCGCGGCGTGCGCTCGTCTTCGCGGGTCCTGGCTGACTGGACCCGCGCATCGAGCGCGCTACGTCCCTGCGCGATCTGTTCGCGCAGCTTGGCCAACCGCGCACGCCACTCGCCCTGCAGTTGCCAGTCCGGCATCCGCATCAGCTCGCCGCCGCTGCCCGCCACCACCACCAGCCCCAGGTTGCTGGCCACGCCACGCAGCGCATGCGCCTGCTCGCGCAGGCGTTCCCACTGGTTCGCCTCGCCGGCCTCGGCCATCCCGACCATGCAGTCTTCCGCGTCGCTGAGGCATTGCCGGATGAACTGCTGCTCGAAGTTGTCGCCCATGCCCAGCGCGGCCAGTTCGTCGAGCACGCCCGTATCCAGCACGCCTTGCTGCGGCGCCTGCGAATGCACCACGACGCTGGAGCCTGGCAGTGCGCGACCGTTGGCGGCGATCTCGGCCAACGTATCCAGCAACTTCGCCGCCATCACCGGCTTGGCCAGGAAAGCGTAGGCGCCTGCCTGCTGGCAGCGCCGGATCGAGTCCGGGGTGACGTCGGCGCTGAGCACCATCACCGGCGTATAGGGCGCGCCGCTGGCCTGCATCACCCGCAACTGCTTGAGCATGTCCAGGCCGCTCATGCCCGGCATGTGCAGGTCCACGACCACCGCGTCGAAGTCGGCATCGGACAACAGGTCCAGCACCTGTTCGGCGCCGTTGACGCACACCACTCGGTGCCCGGCCTTTTCCAGCAGGCGCTGCAGCACCATGCGGTTGGCCTCATGGTCGTCGGCGACCAGCAGGCGCATGCTGCGCACGCGGGCGCGATGGCGCAGGAATGGATTGGAGAAGGCAATGACGTTGGACGCGGACTCGGCCGCCTCCGCCTGCACCTCGGCCCGGCGCTCGTCCTTCGCCGCCACGCCCGGCACCCTCTCCAGCGGCAGTTCGAACCAGAACAGGCTGCCCAGTGGCGGATTGTCCTCGTAACCGATACTGCCCCCCATCGCCTCGGTCAGTCCCTTGGCAATGGTGGTGCCCAGGCCGGTGCCCTCGTAACGCCGGGCCAGGCTGACGTCGGCCTGCTCGAACGCATCGAACAACCGGTCGCGCATGCCCGGCGCCACGCCGATGCCGCTGTCCACGATCTCGAACCGCACCTGCAGGCGATCGCGAACCGTGGAGGGAACCGCGCCGACCCGCAGGCGCACATACCCCTGCTCAGTGAACTTGACCGCATTGCCGGCCAGGTTGAGCAGGATCTGCCGCAGATGGCCGGCATCGCCGACCAACCGCTCCGGCAATTCGGCGGCGATCTCGACGCTGTATTCCAGACCCTTCTTGCGCGCCTGCGGCTGCAGGATCAACCCAATGCCGTCGACGATCTCGCGCAGCGAAAAATCCTGCCGGTCGAGGCGGACCTTGCCAGCCTCGATCGCCGAAATGTCCAGCACCTCCTCCACCAGCGAAAGCAGGCTGCGCGCCGACGCCTGGATGGTGCCCAGGCACTCGCGCTGCTCGGTATCCAGCTGCGTGGTCGCCAACACCTCGGTCATGCCGGACAGGCCGTTGAGGGGGGTGCGGAATTCGTGGCTCATGTTGGCCAGGAAGCGGCTCTTCGCCTCGTTGGCATGGCGCGCATCGGTGACCGCGCGGGTCAGCGCGTGCAACAGCGAATCGAAGTACAGCGGAATGGCAATCAGCCCCAGCAGCAAGCCCCACGACAGATAGGGGTTGGCCTGCCAGTACGGCGACACCACGATCACACTGAGGAAGCACAGGCCGCCCAGCGCCGTGGCCGCGCGCAAATAGCCACTGCCGTAGCGCATACCGTTGCCGATCGTCACCCACATGCACACCGCATACAGCGGCGCGGCAACTTCGCCCTCGATCGCCATGATCGCGCCCATGCACACGTAGTCGGTGAACATGCCGATCCAGCGGCGCACATGGGAGATCTGCGGCCGTACCAGGATCGCGGCCATCAGGCACAGCGCGACGCACAGTTCAAAGACCAGGATCAACCACGTCACCGGCAGCGTGTCGCCATGTGCGTGGTGGAAATAGCGCCAGCCCAGGTAGGTGATGAACAGCGCGGTGATGACGATGCGGATCAGGTTCTGCGCGTGCTCGCTGTCGCCACGACGCGAGAGCCGTTGCCTCACCCAGTCCGCGAACGGCGGCAGGTTCACAACCCCGGCCTCGCCGAAGCAGTGGAGAACTGCTCGCAGATCTGCAGCAACTGCTCGCGCGCGCGGATCAACGCATCCACGCAGCGCGGATCGAACAGGCGGCCGCGCTGGGCGTACAGATAGGCCAGCGTGGCATCCATCGTCCACGCTTCCTTGTATGGCCGCGGCGACACCAGGGCGTCGAACACGTCGGCGACGGCGACGATGCGCGCCTCCAGCGGAATCGCTTCGCCGACCAGCCCGTCCGGATAGCCGCTGCCGTCGTAACGCTCGTGATGGCGCAGCGCGATCAGCGCGCCCACCTGGATGAAACGGTTCTGGCTGCCGCTGAGCAGTTCATAGCCGATGCGCGGATGACGGCGCATGATCGCCTGCTCTTCCTCGGTCAGCCGGCCCGCCTTCAACAGCACGGAATCGGGAATGGCGATCTTGCCCATGTCGTGCAGCGGCGCGGCCATCTCGATGATGCGCACCTCTTCCTCCGACAGGCCCAGCTGCTCGGCGATCAGCCCGGCCACGTGCGACATGCGCTCCAGATAGGCGCTGGTGCCGGCATCGCGGTATTCGATCGCCCGGGCCAGCCGCGACAGGGTTTCGCGCTCACGCTCCTCGACCTCGTGCATCGTCGCCAGCAAACGCTGTTCGAGCGACAACGCACGCTGCTTGACGTTTTCGCTCTGCTTGCGCAACTGCAGCAGGTTGCTGCAACGCGCCCGCAGCTCGCGCGGGCGGATCGGCTTGACCAGGAAGTCGATCACTCCGGCCTCCAGCGAGGCCTGGCGGATCGGCTCGTCGCCGACCACGGTGATCAGGATGATCGGGATGTCGCGATGGCTGGGCAGCCGGCGCAGGCGCCGCGCGAACTCCAGCCCGTCCATGCCC
>Ga0160436_1000694_pt1 | contig 11419 bp, 9 predicted proteins | sample HID1973M_E0MG_FD_108264 | JGI IMG/M metagenome (GOLD analysis project Ga0160436, IMG submission 108264) | Enriched mosquito-associated microbial communities from UW Madison campus, WI, USA - HID1973M_E0 MG | ecosystem: Host-associated > Arthropoda: Insects > Digestive system > Unclassified ...
GTGGGCTCATCCAGGATCAGCAGGCGCGGGCGGGTCATCATCGCGCGGGCGATCATCAGCCGGCGCTTCATGCCGCCGGACAGCGTGCGGCTCATCGCCTGGGCCTTTTCCCACAGGTGCGCGCGCTTGAGCTCGACCTCGGCCAGCGCCTCGGCTTCCTTGCGCGGCATGCCGTAAAAGCCGGCGTAGTTGACCAGGATGTCGAACGGCTTCTCGAACAGGTTGAAGTTGATCTCCTGCGGGACCAGGCCGATCAGCCGCATCGCGGCGCTGCGCTCGCGCACCAGGTCGGTACCGAACACCTCCACCTGGCCCTCGCTGAGGTTCACCAGCGAGCTCACGATGCCGATCAGGGTCGACTTGCCGGCCCCGTTCGGGCCGAGCAGGGCGAAGAAATCACCCGGTTCCACGTCCAGCGAGACGCCCTTGAGGGCCTGCACGCCGGTGTCGTAGGTCTTGCGCAGGTCCCGCACGCGCAACGCGGGGACCCGGGAGGGGGTTTCGGGGTTCAAGCTCATGCCTTCGCGCCGGTTGCACGGCGCACGGGGTTGCAGCCGCTATTATAGAAGCCCCGCGCGGGCCTGGCCCCGGCTACAGACTGTTCCATTCCGCTCAGTGCCTGTCCAATTTCCCCTCAAGCTCGTCGATCGGCGCATGGTTGCGCCCACCGTGGGCCACTACCGCTTCGTCCGTGATGACGGCCAACCGCTGGATTTCCAGCCCGGCCAGTTCATCCAGGTCCATTTCCACTACGCCGACGGCACCGCCACCAAGCGCAGCTATTCGCTGGCGACCATCCACGACCACGCGCTGGGGCCGGGCGAGGCGGTGGAGATCGCGGTGAGCTTCGTGGCCGGCGGCGCGGCGACGGCGCTGTTCGAGGCGCTGCGGGCCGGCGACCACCTGCAGGCCAGCGGGCCGTTCGGCCGCTTCTGCCTGCAGCCGGGCGACCACAACCGGCGCTACCTGCTGATCGCCACCGGTACCGGCGTGACCCCGTACCGCTCGATGCTGCCGCTGCTGGCCCAGGTCATGCGCGAACGCGACCTGCAGGTCGTGCTGCTGCAGGGCGCACGCACCGACGAGGAACTGCTGTACGGCGATGACTTCCGCGCCTTCGCCGACGCCCACCCGGGCTTCCGCTACGTGCCCTGCTATTCGCGCGGCCTGCCCGACGGCGCCCACCCCGACGCCCGCCACGGCTACGTGCAGCAGCACCTGCCGGAATTCGCCCCCGACCCGGCCGCCGACATCGCCTACCTGTGCGGCAACCCGAACATGGTCGACGCCTGCTTCGAGGCCTTGAAGGAAGCCGGGCTGCCCAGCGCGCAGATCCGGCGCGAGAAGTACGTCAGCAGCAAGTAGGGCGGGGTGGTGGGGACGGGTGGAGAAGCCGCTCGCCTTTGGTGCTCTTTGCTTCTCTTCGCCTGCCTCCGGATTGGCGAATCCCAATGTCCAGTGTTTTAGTTTGGAATGCACGTCTCCGAACTTGCGAACCCGAAGGCAGTCGTCCTCCCCAAAGGAGTCGAGTTGGCGAGAACGGCGTTATCTATCGCCCGCCAAGCGGCAGCTCGGTTATGCAGGGCACGTACTAGACGCCCCACCGGGTTGTCTTACATGTAGCAGCGCTATTACGACCCGCAAATCGGAAGCTTCCTGAGCGTTGATCCGGTGACGGCTTACGAAAAGCCAGTGACCAATTTCAATCGCTATACGTATGCGTTAAATAACCCATATAAGGTCGCAGACCCTGATGGGCGCGACGTCGTGTTCTCGGTCGACCCGAAGCTTGGTGGCGGAAATGGCCATACCAGTCTTATTTCCAAGACGGGAAAGGAAATTGGTTCAATACGACCAAGGCGGAGCAGGCAACCCACTCTCAAGCGGCTCAAACGCGGAGTTTGGTTACGTTTCGGGCCTAAGTGCCAAGGCTGGCGTGACAATTCAGCCCGCCGAAGAACGGCCGTACCATCCGACGGGCTGCGAATTCATGCCATGGAAAGTCAGGATACAAAGATTGCCAATGGCGCCGTGAAGAGCATGAATGACCATACTCTGGCGAGGTAAAATACAACCTGGATAGCAACAATTGCACTGATGCCGCCCTAGACGTTGTCACTGATTTGGGTGCCGGCATTACCGTAGCTAATCCGGCCACAGCGGTGAAGCCGAATACGTGGATAACTGATGTGACGAACGACAAAGATGCCGTAAAAGTCGAAGACCAGGAAAAACTAAAATGAATAAGATTACTGGCGGCACCTTCTTCGCTTCGCTTCTTGCTGGGTGCTCGTCGGGTTCAGTTCCCCATCAGACGATCGACGTTGACGGCGCGGTGGTTGAAGCGAGCTTTAAGAATACACAAGCCGCCAAGGATGATCCGCATGATTCGCTGGTGTTCGGCACACTTCGGATTGTGGGAGAAAGGAGAATCAAATCGGCTAATCTGGATTGTGTTGCGCTGAGGTTGGGCAACAGGCTCAGCGAAGAAATCGCTGTCGACAGCATAGCGAGCATCTTGACAGATCCATTTCCCGCTCGGGACGGAAGAATTCTTGTTGACGTTTATTGGGTCTTTCCGGAGGTGAAGTTGGATGCGCAAGACCTGACCAACGCGCGTATTGAGAAGCTCGCTAAGCTCGATCGATGCATCACCTACGAATAACAAGATCGGGGTTGCCCCTGTAAAATTTGAGATGGGTCAATTATCCGCAGAATTTCACGCCACCGGCCAGCCTTTCGCAGATACCCAGAGGCCATAGTTCATGGCAACGGTAGAGGTGTTTGTTGAATTGCCAATTGGCAAGGTAGAAGTTGTCACGCACCCCGCCGAAAGGCGCGCAGCCATTAAGGGTTGGATGCTCATCCCGACCCGGCCAGGGAAGCTGCTGCGCACAAGATTCTCGCGAATCATGGATTCGGTTTCGATCTGTTTGCCAACAAGCGTTTGAGTAAAGTGAAAGCGATCCTTAAGCGGGGCAAGATAAGGAACGAGGGCAAGTTCAAGGGGATTTCGGATTTTGCCGGGGATACCACCCACGATGTTCTGTTGCGCGACACCGCCGACAGTTTGCTTGCGGCTTATAGGCTCCAAGGGAGAGCGGCGAGCGGCGCCACAAGGCGCAGGATGGCAGTACGGAACAAGGCAGCGGCCCCTCTTGGCTTTTCGGTTGATGGGTCCCGAGTCTGGGCCAGCCGTTGCCACGCCTGACGGAGAAGCTTGGCTACATTAGCCACCTCCCCAGGAGTCATCAGAATAACAACCGTCCGGGAAACCAACGGTCTTATCCAACTGGGGGCGGCCTACGGAACCAGACTCGGCGACGGCCCGCGTGTCAGCGCGTCTCCCCGCAGCGGTTCTCGCGCCACAATAGGGATCTTTCCGCTCGCACCACGGTCACATCCAGCGCCCAGCCGCGTCTGGGGCTAGAGCAACTCACCAAGGAACAGAGGCAAGGGGATGCAGATGTCGAGGAAGACAAGGATCATTCTGGCGCTGGTGGTGGTCGCCGCCGTGTTCGGTTGGCGGCAGTGGCAGGCGCATGCGCCGGGCAAGCCGCCGGCCGGCACCGCTACTGCTTCCGCAGGGCGGGGCACCGCCGCCGCCCTCACCGAAGCCACGCGCCAGCGCGGCACGCTGAAGTTCAGGCCGTGCACGCTGACCGGGCCGCAGGCCTCGGGCAATGTCGAGGCGCAGTGCGCCCAGTTGCAGGTGCCGGAGAACCCGGCCGAGCCGCAGGGCCGCAAGATCACCCTGAAGATCGCCTGGCTGGAAGCCGGCAACGACAGCGGCGACACCGACCCGGTGTTCTTCATCGCCGGCGGCCCGGGCCAGTCGGCGACGGAGGTCGCCAGCTTCGTCGAGGTCGGCCTGCGCGATGCGCTGAAGAAGCGCGACGTGTTCCTGGTCGACCAGCGCGGCACCGGTGGTTCGGCGCCGCTGCTGTGCAACGGCCCCGACGGCAAGCCGCTGGCGATGCCCGACGAGGACGTCGAAGCCACGCCGGAGGTGCTGGCCGAGTTCGCTGCGCGTTGCGCGCAGGCGCTGAAGCCGCACTTCGATACGCGCTTCTTCACCACCCGCGAGGCGATCGGCGATCTGGACGCGGTGCGTGCCGCACTCGGCGCCGAGCGCATCGACCTGGTCGGCGTGTCCTACGGCACCCGCGTGGCGCAGCAGTACGCGCGGCGTTTCCCGCAGCACACGCGTGCGATCGTGCTCGATGGCGTGGCGCCGAACGACCTGGTGGTCGGCGGCGAATTCGCCACCACGTTCGAGGACGCGATCGCCCTGCAGGCCGAGCAATGCCGCAAGGAGCCGGCCTGCGCCAAGCGCTTCCCGACCGACACCCGTGCGCAACTGCGCGCAGTGATGGAACGGCTGCGGCAGGCGCCGGTGGCGGTCGATTACCGTCATCCCGGCACCGGCGAGATCGAACACGGCAAGGTCACCGCCGACACCGTCACCGGGCTGGCGTTCGCGTTCTCGTACGCGCCGCAGACGGCCTCGCTGTTGCCGCTGGTGCTGGACGAAGCCGCGCAAGGTCGTTACGAGCCGCTGATGTCGCTGGCGCAGCTCACCAGCCGGCAGATGGGCGGGCAGATGAACCGTGCGATGCAATGGTCGGTGATCTGCGCCGAGGATGCCGCGCGCTACGTGCCTGCTCCCGCGGTGGAAGGCGCATTGCTCGGGCCGGACGTGGCGCGCATGTTCTTCGCGGCGTGCCCGGTCTGGGCCAGCGGCAAGGCAGCCGCCGATTTCACCGCGCCGCTGAAGTCGCAGGTACCGGTGCTGCTGCTGTCCGGCGAGTTCGATCCGGTGACCCCACCGCGCTATGCCGAGCGCGTGCTGGCCGGCCTGCCCAATGGCCGCCATCTCATCGCGCCCGGGCAAGGCCACAGCGTGATGGCGCTGGGTTGCCTGCCCAAGCTGGTTGGCCAGTTCCTCGAGACCACCGACGCCAAGGCGCTCGACGCCCAATGCGTCGGCAGCCTGAGCCGCGTGCCGGCTTTCACTTCGTTCAATGGATGGGAACCCTGATGCACGCGATCGCACACCAGGAGGGCGCGGCATGATCGTCGCCGAAGACCTGCACAAGTCGTTCAAGACCCGCACCGGCCTGGTCAAGGCGGTGGACGGGGTCAGCTTCAGCGCTGGCGACGGCCGCATCACCGGGCTGCTCGGCCCCAATGGCGCCGGCAAGACCACCACGCTGCGCATGCTCTACACGCTGATGACGCCCGACCAGGGCAGGGTCAGCGTCGACGGCATCGACGTCGCGGTCGACCCGATCGCGGTGCGGCGCCGGCTGGGCGTGCTGCCCGACGCGCGTGGCGTCTACAAGCGGCTGACCGCGCGCGAGAACATCGCCTACTTCGGCCAGCTGCACGGCATGTCCGCGCAGCGCATCGCCGAGCGCACCAGGATCCTGTCGCAGGCGCTGGACATGGACGACATCCTCGACCGCCAGACCGAAGGCTTCAGCCAGGGCCAGCGCACCAAGACCGCGATCGCCCGCGCGCTGGTGCACGACCCGCGCAACGTCATCCTCGACGAACCGACGAATGGTCTGGACGTGATGACCACCCGCGCGCTGCGCGGCTTCCTGCGCCAACTGCGCGAAGAGGGGCGCTGCGTGATCTTCTCCAGCCACATCATGCAAGAGGTGGCCGCGCTGTGCGACAGCGTCGCCATCATCGCCAAGGGCATGGTCGTGGCATCGGGCAGCGCCGAAGAGCTGCGTGCGCAGACCGGCGAGGACAATCTGGAGGACGCGTTCGTCAAGGCGATCGGTTCGGACGAGGGCCTGCACGCATGAGCCGCGAATCGACGAATCCCGCATCGACCCATTTGTTCGCGACCCTGTGGACGGTGATGTGCAAGGAAATGCGCGACATCTCGCGCGACCGCCGCACCCTGGCGCTGTCGTTGTTGCTGTCGCCGCTGCTGTATCCGTTGCTGATCCTGGGCGCAGGTGCATTGGCCGAAAGCCGCGTCAAGACGCAGATCGACCAACCGCTCGACATCCCGACCGTCAACGCCGAGGCCGCGCCGAACCTGGTCGCCTTCCTCAAGGCGCAGGGGCTTAATGTGGTCGCGCCGCCGACCGACCTGACCGCCGCGATCCGCAGCCAGCAGATCGACGTGGCACTACGCATCAGTCCCGACTATGCACAAGCCTGGCGCGACGGGCGGCCGGCGCTGGTGGAGATCCTCAAGGACACCACGCGGCGTGATGCCGACATCCCCAGCAAGCGCCTGGAAGTTGCGCTCGGCGGGTACAGCCAGCAGGTCGGTGCGTTGCGCTTGCTCGCGCGCGGCATCGATGCGCAGGTCGCGCGACCGCTGGACGTCGGCAGCCAGGACCTGGCGACTGCCGAAGCCAAGCGCGGCATGTTCATGTCGTTGCTGCTGCCGGTGCTGTTGATCATCACCTCGTTCCTCGGTGGCGCGTACCTGATCCTGGATGCCACCGCCGGCGAACGCGAGCGCCAATCGCTGGAACCGTTGTTGGCGACCCCGGCGCCGCGCAGCGCGATCGTCAGCGGCAAGATCGCCGCCGCCTGCACGATCGGCATGGTCTCGCTGCTGCTGACGTTGCTGGCTTTCAAGTTCAGCGCGACCTTCGCCAGCGGCATTGGTCGCCAGCTCAACGTCAGCTTCCTGGCGATGGTGCAGATGCTGTTCGTGCTGTTGCCGATGGTGTTCATCGGCACTTCGCTGCTGACTTACCTGGCGGCCGCCTCCAAAAGCATGAAGGAAGCGCAGAGCCACATGACCTGGCTGATGTTGCTGCCGATGCTGCCGGGCTATGCGTTGATGGTGTATCCGCTGAAGACGCAGCTGTGGCATTTCGCGGTGCCATTCCTGGCCCAGAACCAGATGCTGCTGAAGATCACCCGCCACGAATCGATCGATGCGCAGACCTGGCTGGTTTATCTGGCCGCCGGTTTCGGCCTGGCCGGGCTGCTGTGGTTCGCCGCGGTGCGCCGCTACCACCAGGAACGATTGGCGATCAGCGGTTGAAGCCCCTGTGCACGGCGGGAGACCCGATGGCTCCCGCCGACGCAACAGTGATAGGCACAGTCTCGACCTGAAACGTTTTCAGGCATACCGCCTCGACCAAGGTGTGCGTTCGGCACACACGCAGACGCGGACTTCGCGCTGGATTGACAGCCCGGCAACAAGCCGGCGCGCAGGCTCGCCGCACACACCAACTGCGGAGGGCAGGATGAAACTCAACAAGATGATCTTGGCAACGGGAGCGATGTTGCTGGTGCCGGCGTTGGCCATGGCAGGCGACGACAACAAGGCCAAGATGATGGACACCGACGGCGATGGCGCCGTCAGCAGCGCCGAGCATGCCGCTGGTGCACAGAAGATGTTCACCGCCATGGATGCCAACAAGGATGGCTACGTCACCGCCGCCGAGATGGATGCGCACTGGGCCGCCAAGGGTGCGAAGGACGGCAAGGCCGATCGCATGAAGATGTCTTCGGCCGACAAGATCAAGGAGATCGACACCGACGGCGACGGCAAGATTTCGGCCGCCGAACATGCCGCCGGCTCGCAGAAGATGTTCGCGAAGCTGGATGCCAACAGTGACGGCAAGGTCACGTCGGCGGAAATGCAGGCGGGCCACGACGCGATGATGAAGAAGAAAGCCGGCATGTAGCACGTCGGCACAACCTGTTGGATGCGAACGGCGCCTTCTGGCGCCGTTCGTTTATCGCAACGGTCAACGGTTGGCGTCGCGCGGTGGCCAGGTGGCCACTACACGAAAGGCCCGGATCGCTCCGGGCCTTTCGCAGTTCGACGCGTGCCGGCAAGGCCGGCGCGCCTCAGGTGCCCGGGTTGAACGACAACGTGCGGCGCGTCGTCACCGGTGCGGCCACCGGCTCGAACTTCCAGCGCTTGGTGGCGTTGAGCGCCTCGCGGTCGAACACGCGGGCCGGGTTGGCGCGCAGCACGCGGGTGTTGGTCACCGAGCCGTCGGTGCCGACGGTGATCTCGACCAGCACTTCGCCGGAGGTGCCGGCGCGCAGGGCTTCAGGCGGGTAGCGCGGCGCCGGCGTGCTGATCGGGCGCAACTGGGCGGCGCTGGCCTGGGCGGCGGCCGGCGTGGCCGGCTTCGGCGCGGCGGCCGCAGCGGCGCGTTGCTCGGCTTCGCGCTTGGCCGCAGCCTGGCGCTCGGTCTCGGCGGCCTGCTGGCGCGCCGCTTCCTGCTGGGCGGCGATCTGCTGGGCGGCAGCGGCTTCCTTGGCCTGCTGATCGGCCAGCTTCTTCTGCTGGTCGGCTTGCAGGGCTCGCTCTTCGACCTGCTTCTTGGCCTTCTCCGTCTCCTGCGCGCTGCGGGTGGCGGCGGCCTGGATGCTGTTGGTGACGCCGGCCTTCAGGCGCGGCAGCGCGGGCGCCTTGTCGTCGACCTTTTCGATCAGCGCGACCAGGCGCTGGGCTTCCGGGAAGTCCTCGCGGTTGATGCTCTGCTCGGCGGCGATCAGCGTGTAGGGCATCAGGTCGGTGAGCGCGCTCTTGACCGTGGCGTCCTGCGGCAGCTTGTCGCGCAGCGACAGGTAGTACTCCACGGCGTTGTTGCCGGCCGGGGCGTACATGCGGTTCTCGCGCAGGGCCTGCGAGGCGGCGTCGCGCAGTTGGTCGACCGACATCGACTGCACCTGCGGGGACACTGCGGTCTCCGGCGTGGCGGCGGGCGCGGCGGCCGGCGTATTCGCAACCGGGGCAGCCGGCGTGCCGGCGGCGGCGGGCGCCTGGGCCGGGGCGGCTTCTTCATTCTTCGAACAGGCGGCCAGGGCCGCCAGCAACAGCATGGGCACGGCAAGGCGTGCCGGCCGGCGCAGATTCAGATCCAACATGATTCCCCCTTGACGACCCCGATACGAAAGACCATTGCGGCAATGTACTGACGGAAAGACCGGTCACTTTCCCTTAAGCGGCCGGCCGAACCGGCAATCTAGCATTGCCGGCGCCGTTTTTGGGCGGTAATGGCGCGATCCGCGCCCACCCGGATGTGACCGGCCGCACGGCCGGTCACGGCCCTCGGTGAGCAGGCGTCAGTGCGCCTGCTCGCGGGCGGCCGGGGCTGACATCAGCCGGTCGGTCCAGGCGATGCCAATGGCCGACAGGATGAACACGCAATGGATGATGGTCTGCCACATCACGCCAGTGGTGGTCAGCGCCGAGCAGCTGGACGCACCCATCTGCGAGGCCGCCATGCTCATCTGCTCCGGCGTGCACAACGGCAGGCCGCCCAGAGCGCCGGCGGCGATGAAGGTCTTGAGCAGGTGGATCGACGAGATGCCGATGATCGCCATCGCCAGCTTCACCTTCAGCACCGATGCGTTGACGTGGCTCAGCCACTCCGGCTGGTCCGGATGGCCTTCCAGGCGCAGCCGCGAGACGAACGTCTCGTAGCCGCCGACGATCACCATCACCAGCAGGTTGGAGATCATCACCACGTCGATCAGGCCGAGCACGATCAGCATGATCTGCTGCTCGCCCAGGTTCGGCGCGCCGTGGATCAGGTGCCACAGTTCCTTGCCGAACAGGAAGACGTAAACGCCCTGTGCCAGGATCAGGCCCAGGTACAGCGGCAACTGCAGCCAGCGGGAGGCGAAGATCAGGGCGGCGACGGGGGTCATGCGGGAAGGTGGGTTGGACATGCTTGGAACGGCTCGTTGCAGGGCCGGGCAGGGTAACGGGGTGCGCGCGGCCCTGCCAAGCAGGCGCCGGCGCTACACTTTGCGCCACTCCCCGTGGCGAGGCATCCGCGATGATCGACCTGTATTACTGGCCCACCCCCAATGGCCACAAGATCACCCTGTTCTTGGAAGAGGCTGGGCTCGAATACAACGTCAAGCCGGTGAACATCGGCGCCGGCGACCAGTTCCAGCCGGACTACCTGCGGATTTCCCCCAACAACAAGATGCCGGCGATCGTCGACCAGGCTCCGGCCGACGGCGGCGAGCCGATCAGCGTGTTCGAGTCCGGCGCGATCCTGCTGTATCTGGCCAACAAGACCGGCCGCTTCTTCGGCGACGATGTGCGCCAGAAAGTCGCGGTCAACCAATGGCTGATGTGGCAGATGGGCGGGCTGGGGCCGATGACCGGCCAATACGGCCATTTCAACGTCTATGCGCCGGAAAAGATCCCCTACGCGATCGATCGCTACACCCGAGAGGTCGAGCGCCTGCACGGCGTGCTCGAGCGCCAACTCGAAACCCGTACCCACGTCGCGGGCGAGGCTTACTCGATCGCCGACATGGCGATCTACCCGTGGATCAACGCCTACGAGGCCGCGCCGCTGGACCTGACGCCGTACCCGAACGTGCGCCGCTGGCATGCCGCGATCGCGTCCCGCCCGGCCACCGCGCGCGCCTATGCGCTGAAACAACAGGTCAACCCGAATGCCGGCAAGCCGCTCAGCGAGGAAGAGCGCGCGAACCTGTTCGGCAAAAAGTAGCAATAGCCCTTTTGTAGGAGCGGCTGCAGCCGCTCCTGCAACGAACTGCAAACCAGGAATTCCATCCGCATGCGTCACCTGTTCGCCTCGCTCGCCCTCATGCTCGCTACCGCCACCACCGCGCCCGTCCACGCCGAAAAGCTCACCCTGGAAGCCATCACCGGCTCGCTGCCGCTGTCCGGGCCGACCCTGATGAAGCCGCAGGTCGCACCCGACGGCTCGCGGGTGACCTTCCTGCGCGGCAAGGATGCCGACCGCAACCAGCTCGACCTGTGGGAATACGACATCGCCAGCGGCCAGACCCGCCTGCTGGTGGATTCCAAGATCGTGCTGCCCGGCGGCGAGAACCTCAGCGACGAAGAGAAGGCGCGGCGCGAACGCCAGCGCATCGCTGCCTACAGCGGCATCGTCGATTACCAATGGGCGCCGGACGCGCACGCACTGCTGTTCCCGCTCGGCGGCGAACTGTACCTGTACGACCTGCGCAAGACTGGCCCGGCTGCCGTGCGCAAGCTCACCAACGGCGAAGGCTTCGCCACCGATCCCAAGCTGTCGCCGCAGGGCGGCTTCGTCAGCTTCGTGCGCGCCCGCAATCTGTGGGTGATCGACCTGGCCAGCGGCAAGCAGATCCAGCTCACCCAGGATGGCAGCGAGACGATCGGCAACGGTGTGGCCGAATTCGTCGCCGACGAGGAAATGGAGCGCCACACCGGCTACTGGTGGGCGCCGGACGATTCGGCGATCGCCTTCGCGCGCATCGACGAGGCGCCGGTGCCGGTGCAGAAGCGCTACGAGGTCTATGCCGACCACACCGACGTGGTGGCGCAGCGCTACCCGCAGGCCGGCCAGCCGAACGTGCGCGTGCAGCTCGGCACGATCGCGCCCAAGGCCGGGGCGCAGCCGCGCTGGGTGGACCTGGGCAAGGAACCGGACATCTA
>Ga0160436_1000698_pt1 | contig 11368 bp, 10 predicted proteins | sample HID1973M_E0MG_FD_108264 | JGI IMG/M metagenome (GOLD analysis project Ga0160436, IMG submission 108264) | Enriched mosquito-associated microbial communities from UW Madison campus, WI, USA - HID1973M_E0 MG | ecosystem: Host-associated > Arthropoda: Insects > Digestive system > Unclassified ...
GTCGAGCGCGAGAACACCGAGGCCGGCATGGTCAGCTTGAGCGCTTCGGCGGTCCAGGCCGACACGCTGATCTGCAAAGCCTTCAAGCCGTGGTTGATGGCGGCGCGATGGGCCGGCGCGGCCGACAGGTTGGAAGGCAGGCCATGGTTGAAACGGGTGTCCACCAGCAAGGCCATTTGCCGATCCAGCAGATCGGCCAGGTTGGCGATGGCGTTCTTCAAGCCATCCATCGCAAAGGCAATGTGGCCGCCGTAGAAATGGCCGCCATGCAGGATCTGCTCGCGATCCGGATCAATCAGCGGGTTGTCGTTGGCGCTGTTGAGTTCGGTCTCGATTAGCTGGCGGAAGAACGGCAGCGCATCCTCGACCACGCCGATCACGTGCGGCGCGCAGCGCAGCGAATAGCGATCCTGCAGGCGCTGCTCGTTGCGCGGCGGACGGTCACTGTGCAGGTCGTGGCGCAGGCGCGCGGCAATGCGCGACTGGCCGGGATGTGGCTTGGCGGCGAACAACACCTCATCGAAGTGGTGGGCGTTGCCATCGCTGGCGAGCACGTTGAAGGCCGTCAGGCGGGTGGCCATGCGACACAGATAGTCGGCACGGTCCCAGGCCAGGCAGGCCAGCGCGGTCATCACCGCGGTGCCGTTCATGATCGCCAGGCCTTCCTTGGGCCGCAGCTGCAGCGGGGTCAGGCCAATCTCGGCCAGGGCCTCGGCGGCCGGACGACGTACGCCCGCGTGCAACACATCGCGCTCGCCGCACAACACGGCCGCCACGTAGGACAGTGGCGTCAGATCGCCGCTGGCGCCGACCGAACCTTCCGCCGGGATCAGCGGCAGCACATCGTGCACCAGCAGTTGTTCCAAGCCATGCAACAGGCCCAGGCTGACGCCGGACATGCCGCGCGCCAGCGAGGCCAGCCGTGCCGCCAGCACCGCGCGGGTTTCCTGCGGATCCAGGAACCGGCCCAGGCCGCAGCCGTGGTAGGTGTACAGGTGCTGCGGCAGTTCAGCCACCAGGTCCATCGGAATGTTGACCGTGCAGGAGTCGCCATAGCCGGTGGTCACCCCGTAGATCACGCCGTCCTCGCGCAGCACGCGATCCAAGAAATCGGCGCCGCGGCTGATGCGCGCGCGGAATGCCGGGTCTTCGGACAACACCGCGTTGCCGCGACGCTGCGACAGCGCTACGACGTCTTCGATGCGCAGGGGCGCATCGCCAAACCGGATCGCACCGGCGTCATTCAAGGGGAGTGTCATGCGGAACCTGATCCCAGAAGGGAAAGAAGTTGAACCAATCCAAGGGGGCGCGCACGACCTGGCCTTCCAGCCAGTGGGCGAAGTGCGCGGCGTGTTCGGCCAGGGCGGCGTCGCGTGAGCCGCGTGGCAATTTCAGCGACTCGACGAATTCTTCAAAACGCACCACGTAGCCGTCGCCTTCACGGGTGCAGGCCATGGTGAAGACTGGACAGGCCAAGGCCGACGCCAATGCGTAGGCGCCAATCGGGAACGGCGCCGGATGACCGAGGAATGAGGCATGCACGCTGCGCCCACCGTGTAACGGCACGCGGTCACCGGCAATGGCGACAAACTCACCGGCCGCCACGCGCTCGGCCAGCAGGCTGGCCGTGGCCGGGCCCATCTCGGTCACCTGCATCAGGCGCACACCATTGGCCGGGTCCAAACGCGCCAGCAATCGATTGAAGCGTTCGGCATGCGCGGTGTGCACCAGCGCGGTCAGGCGGAAGCCGGGCACGCTGTCGGCCAGCACCTGGCACAGCTCCAGGCAACCGATATGCGCGGTGATGATCAGGCCGCCCTGCCCCTGCTGTACGCGCCGCATCACGCCGTCGCGATGGGTGGTGACTCGCTCGGCTGGATAGCGCCCGCCCATGGCCAGGATTTTGTCGAGCAGGGTCTCGGCGAAATTGCCGCAATGGCGGATGCTGGTCAGCACGCCCGGCTTGCGGGCAAACGTGCCCGGCGCGAACTGATGCAGGCGTTGCAGATACTGCAGGGACGCACGCCGGGCGGTGGCGTTGCCCAGCCAATGCGCCAGCACCACCGGATACAGGCACAGCCGGAACGGCCAGCGCCCCAGCCAGCGATACACGCCGCACAAAAAGCGCACGCCCGCCACCGAGGTGGATTCGCTGATGTCGGCCCAATGCGGTTGTGCGTTTGCACTCATGCCCGCACCCCGCGACCGCGCAGCATCCAGCCTGGCACGCGCTTGAGCATGCCGAAGAACAGCCGCGTATGCATGCGGGTGATGCGCACGTTGTCGCGCCACACATCAAAATGCGAAACGCCGTCGCTGGGATAAGTCACCCGGGTCAGCAGGTTCTGCACGGGCACGCCGCGCCAGAACAACCGCACGATGACTTCGATATCGAAATCCATGCGCCGGCCAATGGTTTCTTCCTGCGCCAGCCGCAGCACCGGCGGCAGCGGGTAGATGCGGAAGCCGCACATGGAATCGCGGATGGCGAAGGACAGCGTGTTGATCCAGACCCAGATGTGGGTCAGGTAGCGCCCGTACAGCCGGCCCTTGGGCACGCTGGCATCGTACTCGGGCGCGCCGCAGATCACGGCCTCCGGCTGCGCGCGCGAAGCGGCGACAAAACGCGGGATATCGCCCGGGTCATGCTGGCCATCGGCATCAATCTGCAGCACGTGGCTGGCGCCCAGGCGCGCGGCTTCGGCAAAGCCAGCCAGCACCGCCCCGCCCTTGCCCTGGTTCTGCGGCAGGCGCAGCAGACGCACACGCGGCGCGTGCGCCTGCGCCAACGCGTCAAGCACAGCCGCGCAGGCCGGACCGGAGCCATCATCCACCAGCAGGCAATCATGCTCGCTGGCCAACACGCCGCGCACCATCGCGCCGATGGCGTGCTCGTGATCAAACACCGGGATGACCACGGTACATGCGTATGCCGACACGCCTGCCTCACTCACCGAAAATGACACGACCGCTGGCATGCGGCCCGTGCGCGGAGGTGTAGGTGAACTGCAGGCATTGCTTGGCTGGCAGCCACTGCAGTTGCAGGCGAATGCGATCATGCGGCCGCGCCACACGCTGGAACTTCAAGGCTTCCATGCGCAGGAAGCGCGGCGGCAACGCAAACGCCTCCCGGCCGAAGCGGATTGCCCAATCCAGCTGGGCCACGCCAGGCAGCACCGCCGCCTGCGGGAAATGCCCATCGAACACCGCCAGTTCCGGCGACAGATCCAGTTCCAGCTCTGCTGACTCGGCTTCGCGCAGGCGCCAATGCGGCTCCGGCCGTTCCGGACGGAACAAAGCCATCAGCTCGCGATCGGTCACCTTGCCCTGCGCATTGACCGGCAAGCTGACTGCAAAGCGCCAGCGACGCGGTCGCGCCACGGCGTCGTGACTGGCGGCAAGGAAATGCGACAGCGTCTGCGACAGGGCACGGCGGCCATGCGCGCGCAGGGCGGCCCAGCCTTCCTCACTCGGCACGATCACCGCCATCAAGGTATCGCGCCCGCCGGGCAACAGACCCACGCGCACTTCATGCACGGCGGGGTGATCGGCGATGTGCCGCTCCAGCGCATCCAGCGAGACGCGACGCTCTTCAATCTTGATGATGCGATCAGCGCGACCGAGCAAGCGGAAGCCATCGCCCTCGGTAGCAACGCGATCTTCGCTGCGCCACCACTCTTCCACATCCGACAGATGCGGCGAGCGCACTTCCAGGCGCGCGTCGACAATCCGCCAGTGCACGCCGGGCAGTGCGTGCCAGGCGGGTTGCTCGCGGTTCCAGCGACGCCAGGCGATGCCGCCGGTTTCGCTGCTGCCATAGATTTCGGTTGGCGCCACGCCCATGTGGCGGCGCGCATCCAAAGCCGCGTCCGCCGCCAGGGCACCGCCAGAGGAGAACACCGCGCGCAGCTGCCCGTGCAACTTGCCCCAGTCCAACTGGCCGGGCAAACGTTTCAGATGGGCAGGGCTGGCGACCAGCACGGCCGGGCGCTGTCCCACCGACATCAACAAGTCTTCGTGGAAGAACGTGCGCGGCGCAATCTCGCGCCCGGCCGCCAGCGGCCACAACACCCGAAACAACAATCCATAGATGTGCTGGTGTGAGACGGTGCCGTGCACGGTCGCATCGCCCAGTTCTTCGCCAAAGCTGGCTTCCAGCGCCTCGACTTCGCGCGCCAGTTGATCCAGGCGCTTCTCGATCGCCACCGGCTCGCCCGTGCTGCCGGAGGTGAATACAAACAGCCGGGTGGCGGACTCATCCAATCGATCCAGGCTGTCGACGTCACCGCTGCCCGCTGGCTGCAGAGGGGAATAGGCTTCGGCCACATCGCCGACAAATCCATCGACGCGGGTCGCGGCACGTTCCAGCGTGGAGGCCAGGTTGTCGCCGCACAGCATCACGCGCTTGCCAGCATGCCAGGCACCGTACAAGGCGGCGGCAAAACTGGCGGCGTCTTCAAAGTACAGGGCAAAGTCACGACCGGCCTGATCAGCGAAGGTCTCGCGCCAGGCCGCCACGCGCAGGCGGAACTGGGCATGATCGATGCGTCGGGCAAAGCGGCGTCCGGCGCGACTGCGCACAGCCACATCCGTCAGTGGCAGCCAGTCAGTCATGGCGATGGGCCGCCCTGACCCGCTGGCGCACCAGCCATTCAATGCCGAACAGACCGCCCATCAGTACATAGGCGATGCCGCCGTTGTACAGCGCCCAGGTACGGTCACTGGCCCACAGCGCGGTGCTCAGCGCGAGCGTGCCATTGACGATGAAGAACAGGCACCAGATCTGGGTCACCCGGCGCGTGTAAATCACTGCGGCCGCCGGCAGATCCGGCTCGCTCAGGCGGGCGATGCGCTCCACCACGCTGGGCGGAAAGATCAGGCTGGCCGCAAACACCGCCAGCATCACCGCGTTGACCAGCGCCGGATACAGCTTCAGCGGCAGCGCCTGGTTGAAGATGGTCGCCATCAAGGCCAGCACGGCCGCACCGGCGGCCGCGACCAGCCACACCGCCTGACGGGTGGCGATGGCGCGCAGCAAGGCCAGCGCCAACAGCAGCAGCGCCAGCCAGCGCGGCTCGAATCGACCCAGCGCCAGGTACACCACCAGCGGATAGGCGAGCGACAGCGCGATGAACAATGCCGCGCGGATCTTGCTCACGGGACAGGCACGCCGCGCTCAGGCGGCTTGATCGCGGATCAGGCCGTACAGCACGTCGACCACGTCCTGCACCGTACGCACCGTCTTGAAGGCGTCCGGCTGCAGATTGCGGCCCAGCAGCGGCTTGAGCTGCACGATCAGATCGACCGCGTCGATGCTGTCGATGTCCAGGTCGTCGTACAGACGCGCTTGCGGGGTGATCCGCGCGCGGTCGATTTCAAAGGTGTCGTGCAGGATCGTGGAGATCCGCTCAAAGAGTTCGTTCTTGGTCATCTCGGTCCCCTCGCCGCGTGCTCAAGCCTGACGCTGCGATGCCACAAATTCAGCCAGCGCCTGCACGCTGGCAAAATGCTTACGCGTCTCCTGCGAATCCGCCGAGAGACTGACGCCATAGCGCTTCTGCAGGGCCAGGCCCAGCTCCAGCGCATCGATGGAATCCAGGCCCAGGCCTTCGACAAACAGCGGCGCGGCCGTGTCGATATCGGCGGGCGTGATGTCCTCCAAGGACAACGATGTGATGATCAATTCCTTGATCTCGTGCTCAAGTGCCTGCACGTGATTGCTCTCCCGCAAAGTAAGTCGTCAAAAAATCCGTCAGCCGTCTGGCGGCTGCCGCGTCCCCTCCGGCCCCATGGCCTTCCTCGTTCAGAAACTGCGCTACCGGCAGGTCTTCCTGAACGTCCAACACCACATGGAACCGGCGCGAAGGCACACGATACCATTTCTCGCCTTTTCCCAGCGTCATCGGCGTGCAGCTGATGCGCACCGGGGTGACGTCAATCCTGCCGCGAACGGCGATGTTGGCCGCCCCGCGCTGCAGCCTGGGAGCTTGACCGCGCGAGGTCCGGGTGCCTTCGGGAAAGATCACCAGGTTGCCACCGGCGCGGACCGCCGCAATGCAGTCATCGACCAGTCCGGCGCCATCGTCATTGGCTACGTAACCGGCGGCCCGTACCGGCCCGCGCATGAAAGGATTGCGCGCCACCGCCGACTTCACCACGCAATCGGCATTGGGCAGCAGCGAGACCAGGAACACCACGTCGATCAAGGTCGGATGATTGGCCAGGATCAACAGCCCCTGACGATTCAACCTGTCCCGGTGGCGAATGTCATAGGTCAAAAGTCCCAGTCGGTGCATCAAACCGATGTGGGAGGCAAAGCTGAGCTGGATGGCGCGGCGCGCCAGTCGCTGCCGACGCTGCGGATCGCGGACCAGCAGCATCAAGGGCGGGAACACCAGCACGCGCAGGCACAGCCCGCCCAGGCCAAAGGCCAGGAAGCTCAAACCGGTGCCGAGGATGCGCCAGAGATGGTTCAGGCCGGCAAGCATCGCCAGGTCCAGTCGACGGCATCCACACGCTGGCGCAGTTCGGGTTCACCCTGCAGATAGAAGCGCAATACGTCCAGGCTGCGTGGCCATTGCGTCGGTGCGTCCGGCGCATCGCCGCTGGCAGCGCCACAGGCCAGCGACAGTCGACGGCCGGCCGCGCCTGGCGCGCTCAATCGCCAGCACCAGGCATGGAATGGATCAGCCTCGTCGCGGAAGTCCTCATAGACCGCCGGCAGCGCCGCGTCGTACACCACCACCAGGGCCTCCGGTGCGCCATCGGCGATCAGCCCGGCCGCCTCCACCATCGCCGCAGCCGGCGTGGCCGCACCCGCCGCCAGCGCCAGGTAGTTGCCGCGCTCCCCGCGCACGATGGAATACAGCGCGGCGATGGCGTTGTGGACCGACAGGCCGAAGCCGGTAGGCGAGAGATTCTCGTGCCGGCTCAATGAGCCGAGCAGCTCCACCGAGCAGGCCACATCGCCATGCCGCGAGGCGAACACGAAGGGAATGCCGGCCGCCTCGGCACGCTGGCACCAATAGGCTGTCTGGATCGCCATGCGGCCCAGGCGATCAATGCGACGACGCTGCATGGCAGGCACTTCGCTGAGCGCGGGCGTGTCTTCCCCGCGCGGCGAGTACGGCGCGCCCGCCCAGGTCTGCCACGCTTCGGCGCTATGCAGTCCCGGCGCCCATGCCGCCCAGTCGGCGACGGTCAGTTCAATGTTCAAACGCGTTGATTCGCTGTGCAGAAAGTCGTGCACCTATTCCACCGGATGCGCTGTGTTTACGCCACCGCGAAAAATTTTTTGCATGAAGGCTTGCAAGTCGGAAAAACCCTCCCTACAATTCCGCTTCTCCCGCCGCGTGGGGCCATAGCTCAGCTGGGAGAGCGCTTGCATGGCATGCAAGAGGTCGCCGGTTCGATCCCGGCTGGCTCCACCAACTTCTAGGCACAGGCCGTCTAGAAGAGAAAACTTGGGAATAGTTTCAAACGCGTCCCCATCGTCTAGAGGCCTAGGACATCACCCTTTCACGGTGGCGACCGGGGTTCGAATCCCCGTGGGGACGCCAGTTTCAGCAAAAAAGCCTCGGCACTGCCGGGGCTTTTTTGTTTCTGACATTCGTCTGTGTCGTGAATGTGTTGCGCAGGTAGCTGCGATGCGCGTTGACGCGTGGATCAGGCCGCGTCCAGCGCCGCCGCTTCCACCGGCCGCAACGTCGCCACGCCATGACCTTGATCAGCCAGGTACTCCAGCCATTTGCCTAGGAAAGTGTTCATGCGCATGCGATGGCTGATCACTTCGGCCGGCGGCGGATAAAGGCCAATCACGTCCTGCCAGCGACGCCCCACGTAGCAGTGGGTGGCCTCCGCCTGGTGGGCGTCGCGATACAGACGCACGAAGGCCGAGGGATCGGGCTCGCCAGTGACGGGGTCACGCAGATCGTAGGTCAGTCGCAACTCCACCGTGTAGCGGTGGGTCTCGATCACTTCCAGCCGCACATCCAGGCCGTCACCCACCGAAGACAGATAGGTGCCGGGCGGCAAATGATCCGGTGCGAACAAGCGCATCAGGCGCGCATGGTTTTCCGCGTACAACGCCATCAGCCAGCCGAATCGGCTGAGCTTGGGGATGCGGTCGGCGCGGCGGGTGGCGGGAGTAGGCATGGGACCGATGCTACACGCCCGCGGCGCGGCGCGGCAGCATTGACGGACCCCGTTGGGAGGCCTAAGTTAAGCCTTTCCGCTGGTGTGCCTTTCCCAGCCCTTCCCGGCCCGTCCAGGGCGCCCTCCCGCTCAGAACATCTCGCGCTGCAAGCCCAGCGTGGACAGCACCTTGCTGGAGATTTCCTCGATCGACTTGTTGGTGGTGCTCAAGGTGGGGATGCGCTCCACCTGGAACATCGCCTCGGCCGCCGCCACCTCGCGCTTGCAAGTCTCCAGCTTGGAATAGGTGGAGTTGGGCCGGCGCTCCTGGCGGATCTGCTGCAGGCGATCCGGGTCGATGGTCAGACCGAACAACTTGCGCCGGTACTGGCGCAGCCGCGCCGGCAGCCGGTCGGTTTCCAGATCCTGGTCGGTCAGCGGATAGTTGGCCGCGCGCACACCGTAATGCAGCGCCAGGTAGACGCAGGTCGGCGTCTTGCCGGCGCGCGACACGGCCACCAGGATCACGTCGGCCTCTTCGTATTCCAGGGCGATGCCGTCATCGTGGGTCAGGGCGAAGTTCATCGCATTGATGCGGCGATGGTAGGTCTCGAAATCGACCAGGCCATGCGCCTGCCCCACCCGGTTCTGCCGCGGTGTGCCCAATTCCAGTTCCAGTGGTTCGATAAAGGGCGCGAACACATCCAGCATCAACGCGCCGCTTTCGGCCAACAGCACGCTCAGCGAAGCATCCACACAGGAATTCACCACGATTGGCCGGGTGCCGGCGGCAATACCCGCGCGACGAATGCGATCAGCGGTGTCGCGCGCCTTGTCGGCGTCATCGACGAAGGAAATGCGATCGGTCTGGAAACGGAATCCGGTGAACTGCGTCAGCAAGCTGTGGCCGATAGTTTCGGCGGTGATGCCGGTACCGTCAGAGACATAGAACACCGGCCGGATCTGGACGTCTTCTTCACCTGGATTCACCACGAAACCTTCTCCTGATCAAGCTTGTATGCAATTGGTATGCACTGCATCATAGCGCCTCTACCCCACGGAATCGGCTGCGCCGGTGTGCTCTCCGGCGTGATGCCTCCCCATCTGGAGCCCCCCGCTTGAACGAGAACATCCTTTGGCTGCATGCGTTGCGCCTGGCCGACCTTGCCCGGGTCGGCGGCAAGAACTCTTCCCTTGGCGAAATGATCGGCCATCTGGCCGGCCTGGGGGTATCGGTTCCCGGCGGTTATGCGACCACGGCCGAGGCATTCAAGGACTTTATCGCCCACAACGATCTGTCCAAGCGGATCTTTGACCGCCTGGCCACCCTGGATGTGGAAGACGTGCCCGCCCTGACCGCCGCCGGCCGGGAAATCCGCGGCTGGGTCATCGACGCGCCGCTGCAGCCGGAACTGGACCGCGACATCCGCCAGGCCTACGCCCAGCTGTGTGCCGACAACGGCGGCGGCGAAGTGGCCGTGGCGGTGCGTTCCTCGGCCACCGCCGAAGACCTGCCCGATGCCAGCTTTGCCGGCCAGCAGGAGACCTTCCTCAACGTGACCGGCGCCGACGATGTGGTGCACAAGGTCAAGGAAGTCTTCGCTTCGCTCTACAACGATCGCGCCATCGCCTATCGCGTGCATCACGGCTTCAAGCACGAGGACGTGTTCCTGTCGGCAGGCGTGCAGTTGATGGTGCGCTCGGATGTGGGCTCCTCGGGCGTGCTGTTCACCTTGGACACCGAGTCCGGCTTCCGCGACGTGGTGTTTGTCACCGCCAGCTACGGCCTGGGCGAAAACGTGGTGCAAGGCGCGGTCAATCCCGACGAGTTCTATGTCTACAAGCCCACGCTGAGCCAGGGCAAGCCGGCGATCCTGCGTCGCGCCCTGGGCAGCAAGCAGATCCGCATGGTCTATTCGGACAAGCCGGGCGAGCGCGTGCGCAACGAAGACACGCCGGGGGAACTGCGCAGCAAGTTCTCAATCAGCGACGCGGACGTGCAGGAACTGGCCAAGCAATCGCTGGTGATCGAAAAGCACTATGGCCGTCCGATGGATATCGAATGGGCCAAGGACGGGGTCAGCGGCAAGTTGTTCATCGTGCAGGCGCGCCCGGAGACGGTGAAGTCGCGCGGCAAGGCCACCCAGATCGAACGCTATGCGCTGGAGAAGCGCGGCACCGTGATGGCCGAAGGCCGCGCCATCGGCCAGAAGATTGGCAGCGGCGTGGCGCGCGTGGTGCGCTCGCTGGATGACATGAGTCGCGTGCAGGCCGGCGATGTGCTGGTGGCCGACATGACCGATCCCGATTGGGAGCCGGTGATGAAGCGTGCCTCGGCCATCGTGACCAATCGCGGTGGCCGCACCTGCCACGCGGCGATCATCGCCCGCGAGCTGGGCGTGCCCGCCGTGGTCGGCACCGGCAATGCGCTGGATCTGATCAAGGACGGTCAGGAAGTGACGGTCAGCTGCGCCGAAGGCGACACCGGCTTCATCTACGAAGGCGTCCTGCCCTTTGAGCGCACCACCACGGATCTGGGCAACATGCCGCCGGCGCCGTTGAAGATCATGATGAACGTGGCCAACCCCGAGCGCGCCTTCGATTTTGGCCAGTTGCCCAATGCCGGCATCGGCCTGGCGCGACTGGAGATGATCATCGCCAGCCACATCGGCGTGCATCCGCTGGCGTTGTTGGAGTTCGATCGCCAGGACTTGGAAACGCGCAAGAAGATCGACGCCAAGATGGCCGGCTACGCCGACCCGGTGAGCTTCTACGTGGATCGACTGGCCGAAGGCATTGCCACCATCACCGCTTCGGTTGCGCCCAATCCGGTCATCGTGCGCTTGTCGGACTTCAAGTCCAACGAGTACGCCAACCTGATTGGCGGCAGTCGTTATGAGCCGCATGAAGAAAACCCGATGATTGGTTTCCGCGGCGCCAGCCGTTACGTGGATCCCTCGTTCGAGCCGGCGTTTGCGCTGGAATGCCGCGCCGTGCGCAAGGTGCGCGACGAGATGGGCCTGGACAATCTGTGGGTGATGATCCCGTTCGTGCGCACGCTGGAAGAAGGCCGCAAGGTGATCCAGGTGCTGGCCAAGCATGGCTTGAAGCAGGGCGACGGCGCCACGGATCAAAAGCCCGGGCTGAAGATCATCATGATGTGCGAGGTGCCCTCCAACGCCCTGCTGGCGGATGAGTTCCTGGACATCTTCGACGGCTTCTCAATCGGCTCCAA
>Ga0160436_1000699_pt1 | contig 11363 bp, 11 predicted proteins | sample HID1973M_E0MG_FD_108264 | JGI IMG/M metagenome (GOLD analysis project Ga0160436, IMG submission 108264) | Enriched mosquito-associated microbial communities from UW Madison campus, WI, USA - HID1973M_E0 MG | ecosystem: Host-associated > Arthropoda: Insects > Digestive system > Unclassified ...
ACCGCCGGCCTGCTCCACCAACATGCCCATGGGATTGGCTTCGTACATCAGCCTGAGCTTGCCGGCCTTGCCCGGGTCCTTGCGATCCCAGGGATAGATGAAGATGCCGCCGCGGGTCAGGATGCGATGCACGTCGGCCACCATGCTGGCGATCCAGCGCATGTTGAAGTCTTTGCCACGCGGGCCTTCGCTGCCGGCCATCAAGTCTTCCACATAGGTCTGCATCGCCGGTTCCCAGTGACGCTGGTTGGACACGTTGATGGCGAACTCGCGGGTCTGCTCCGGAATGCGCATGCCGCGCTGGGTCAGCACGAACACGCCCTGCTCGCGATCCAGAGTGAAGGCGTGGGTGCCATGGCCGGTGCTCAATACCAGCATCGTGCTGGGCCCGTAGATGCAGTAACCGGCGGCCACCTGCTGGCGGCCCGGCTGCAGGAAGTGCTCGTCGCCAGGCCGGCTTACGCCCTCCGGACAACGCAGCACTGAGAAGATGGTGCCCACCGATACGTTGACGTCGATGTTGGAGCTGCCGTCCAGCGGGTCGAACAACAACAGGAAGCCGCCACGCGGGTAGGCGTCGGGGATGGGTTGGCTGTGATCCATCTCCTCCGAGGCGCAGGCCGCCAGGTGGCCGCCCCAGGCATTGGCCTCCAGCAGGATGTCGTTGCTCAATACGTCCAGCTTCTTTTGCGCTTCGCCCTGCACGTTGCCGGTACCGGCATCGCCCAGCACACCGCCCAATGCACCCTTGCCCACTGCGATGGCAATGCTGGTGCAGGCCCGCGCCACGACCGCGATCAGCTGGCGCAGTTCCGCATCGATGCGGCCGGCGCGCTGTTCTTCAATCAGGTAGCGACTCAGGGAGACGCTCTGGGCGTGCAGCTGGGGCATGGCGGGATCCGGCAGGCGAAGAACCGCGCATTGTCCAGATTGCTGCTACCAATGCAATACCAATCGCGCGGCCGTCCCGGTCAAATGATGCGCAGGGTGATCGCCTTGAGCACGGCGCGGGTGCGATCGCGGGTGCCGAGCTTGTCCAGGATGTTGGACACGTAGTTCTTCACCGTGCCCTCGGCCAGGAACACCGTGCGGGCGATTTCCTTATTCGAATAGCCGCCGGCCAGCAGCCGCAGTATCGCCACCTCGCGCTCGTTGAACGGCTCGCTGGGCTGGGCCTGGTCATGGAAGCGATAGCGCTCGCGTACCGGGTCGGTGCTGACCGGCTGCAGCAGGGTCGCACCCGCAGCCACCTGGCGGATGGCCTGGCTCAGATCGGCGGGCGCGGCATCCTTCAACAGGAATCCCTGTGCACCGGCCTCGGTCGCGCGCAGCAACAGGTCGCTGTCATCAAAGGTAGTGAGCAACAGCACCGGAGTGGCGTCACCGCGCGCACGCAGGGCTTGCAGCGCCTGGATGCCATCCATGCCCGGCATGCGGATGTCGCTGAGCACCACGTCCACCGGTGTGGCCTGCAGCCGCTCCAGCAGTTCCTCGCCACCGCCGGCTTCAAACGCCACCGCGATTCCGTCCTGCCCTTCCAACAAGGCGCGCAGACCCGCGCGCACCAGCGCCTGATCGTCGGCCAGGGCCACCGTGACCGTCGCGGTGGAATCAGTGCTGCTCATGCGGAAACCTCGCTTCCAGAACCAGGCCGCCCGAGTGACCGCGCTCGACCGACAGATGACCCCCGTGTTGTTCGACGCGCTCGCGCATCCCGGCCAGGCCGTTGCCTTCGCGCAGCACCGCCGGCGCCTGGCCGTCGTCATGGATACGCAGCGCCAAGCCGTCCGACTGTTGCGTCAGTTGCACGGTCAACAACGATGCCTGGGCGTGGCGCGCGGCATTGGTCAGCGCTTCCTGCACAACACGCAGCAGGGTCTCGGCCAGCGCCGGATCGCGCACGGTAATCGCATCATCCATCTGCAGGGACAGTCGCAGCGTCGGCAACGGAGCGGCCAGTGCACGCAGTGCGGTCTGCAGATCCAGCCCGCGCGCATCACGCAAGGCCTGCACCACGTTGCGGATATCCTCCAGCAATTCGCTGGCCAGGCGCTCGCTGGTAGCCACCTGCGGATGCGCCGCCAACGCCGGATCGGCGGCGAGCGCGCGCAGGTTCAACTTCATCGCAGTCAACTTGTGGCCGGCCACGTCGTGCAGCTCGCGCGCCACGCGCAGGCGTTCGGCATCGCGTGCGCTCTCGGCCAGCAGCGCGCGCGTGGCCAACAGGTCGGCATTGACCAGCGCCAATTGATCGCGGGTGCGCTCGGCATTGCGCGAGTAGTGGCCTATCAGGGCGGCAAACGCCTGGAAGCCCAGGTAGATGGTGATGAACAACCACGGCGCACGATGGTTGGCGTGTATCACCAGCCAGATGAACACCGCATTGGCCGCCAGCATCAACAGCAAGGCCTGGCGCGCTTGCCACAGCATCGATACCTGCGCGGCCAGAATCACCAGCAACACCGCCGCCGTGCCGGTGCGCGGCGCCACCGCGATCACAGCCAATGCGGCGGCCAGTTGCACCCACACGCAGACATTCTGTGTGGACCGACGCAGGCCAGGCAGATCCAGAATCAGGAAACCGATCAGGAACACCGCCATCAGGCCCACGCGCAGCGGAGTGAAGCCCCCATCCTCCGCGCGCAGTGACAGCAGCACCGCCGCCCAGGTCAGCAGACCGGCCAGGTTCAAGGGCTGCAACATGTACTTGAGACGTTCGAACATGCGTGCATGCTGCCCGTCTCCACCCTCAGGCGGCAATGCTCGACCAGCAAGTGGTGACTTCCGGCAGGTGGCCGCGCCCTGCTGACACCATGCTGTCAGCAGCCCCCGCGCAGGATGACCCTCCATCCAGGAAGGAGTCGCCCCATGACGCAGTTACCGATCTCCGCTCCGCGCGCCGGCTGGTGGCCGCGCATGCTGGGCGCCTACGTCGCCGGCCTGCAACGCAGCCTGGTCAGCGGCGATCAACTGATCTATCCAGCGGGCAGCCGCGAGGTGATCCCTGACGGCCGCCATGACTTCGATTTCCTGCACGGCCGTTGGCAGGTGCACAACGTGCGCCTGCGCGAGCGCCTGGTCGGTTGCACCAATTGGGATGAGTTCCAGGCTCAGGTGGAATGCAGCCCGGTACTTGGCGGTGGCGGCAATCAGGAGCAGTTCCAGACCCAGTGGAACGGTGGCTATCACGGCATGACCTTGCGCCTGTACGACCCGCGCCAGCGCCAGTGGAGCTTGTACTGGGCCAACCGCGAAGACGGCGTACTGGAGCCGCCCGTGGTGGGCCGCTTCGAGCAAGGAGTCGGCCGCTTCTTTGGTCGTGATCGCCTGCATGGGCGCGAGGTCCAGGTGCGCTTCCGCTGGCACGACATCCAACCCGACAGTGCGCACTGGGAGCAGGCCTTTTCCGCGGATCGCGGGCAGAGCTGGGAAACCAACTGGCATATGCACTTCAGCCGGGTGGCGGCATGAACGCGCAACTGCAGGAAGCCTCTGCGCCTTCGCGTCGCCCCAGTAACGAGGCGGCGATCCGGGAAACCTTCGGCGTGGTCGAGCTGCGCCAGTACACCCTGCATCCGGGCCGGCGCGAAGAACTGATCAACTTGTTTGATGCCGAGTTCGTCGAGACTCAGGAAGCGAGCGGCATGACGGTGCTTGGCCAGTTCCGCGACCTCGACGATCCGGATCGCTTCGTCTGGTTGCGCGCGTTCGCCGACATGGACTCCCGCCGTGAAGCATTGAACCAGTTCTATGGTGGCCCGGTGTGGCGCCAGCACCGCGACGCCGCCAATGCCACCATGATCGATTCGGACAATGTCCTGCTGTTGCGCCCCGGCCAGGACATTGCCAGCAGCGGCATGGCGCTGCCGCCACGGCTGGAGGACGAAGCGGATGACAGCCGCATCGTGATCGGCCTGCACTACTTCGATGCGCCGGTCAGCGAAGACTGGCTCAGCCACTTCGAGCAGATACAACGTCCCTGGCTGGAAGACCTGCGTGCGCAGGTGCTGGCCACGCTGGTCAGCGAGTACGCCGACAACGACTTCCCCGCCCTGCCCGTGCGCAGCGGCGAGCATGTGTTTGCCTGCGTGTTGCGGTTCGCCAGCGAAGCCGACCACGAGCGTTGTGACCGGCAGCTACAGGCCAGCTGGCACATCGGCTCGCAGCCCCGCCGCCACGAGCTGTTGCGGCTGGCACCGACTTCGCGTTCGCGACTGGGGCGCTGAGCATGCAGACGCTTTGCACACTGCGCCTCGCTCACGCGATGATGCCGGCATGCGCCGCGCCGACCGCCTGTTCCTGATCATCCATGCCCTGCGTGGACGCCGCACTGCCCTGCCCGCCCGGACCCTGGCCGAGACCCTCGCCGTCTCGCTGCGCACGGTCTACCGCGATGTCGCCGACCTGCAACTGTCCGGCGTCCCTATCGAGGGTGAAGCAGGCGTCGGCTACATCTTGCGCAAGGGCGCGGACATTCCGCCGCTGATGTTCAACGCCGACGAACTCGAATCGCTGGTGGTGGGCACGCGCTTTGTGCGCGCGTTCGGTGGCCAGCGTCTGGCGGCCGGCGCACGTTCGGCCCTGCTGAAAATCCAGGCGGTGCTGCCGCCGGAGTTGCAGGCGCGCGCCGAGCGCACCCGCATCTACGCGCCAGAGTTGAAGGATCGCTTTGAATCCACCGGCCTGCTGGATCGCCTGCACGAGGCGATCGAAGCGCGTCGCGTGCTGCGACTGCTCTACCGCGATCAGAATGGCCAATCCACCGAGCGCGATATCGAGCCGCTATGCCTGGCGTTCTGGGGTGGCAGCTGGACGCTGGGCGCCTGGTGTCGTCATCGCTCCGATTTCCGCAGCTTCCGTCCCGACCGCATTGAACAGCTGGACGAGCCCGGCGAGATCTTCGATGACGATCCCGCCCACGGCTTGCAGGCCTACTTCGAACGTCACGCGCCACCGCCCGGTGGCGCCTAGTGCTTCCACTCCAGGCCCAGCCACAGGCTGCGCTCTGGTCCTGGCTCGTAGTAGCGGGCGTTGCCCTCGTTGACGATCACCGAGCCGGCGTAGTCGCGGTCCAGCGCATTTTCGATACGGGCAAAGGCGCGCAGTGACGAGGATCCTGGCCACGTCCAACGCCGCGCTGCTTCCAGGTTCAGCAGCGCATAGCCAGGCGCGGATTCGCTGCCGATATCGTTGACCGACACCGAGCTCACTGCAGTGACCTCCATCGCCGCCGACCACCGTGCAGGCTCCCAAGCCAGGCGGCTGTAGAACTGCTGGCGCGCCGTGCCGGGAATGCGCGTGCCCGCCGCCACCGGCGTATCCGGCGTGGCGCAGCCACTGCGCGCGCAGGTCAGAAAGCCATCGCGAAAACTCGCCTGCAACCAGGTATAGGCCAGTTGCCATTGCCAGTCCTGGCCCAATGACAGGCTCAGGCCGGTTTCCACACCCTGCCGGCGCGCGCGTCCGACGTTTCGATAAGTGCTGCGTCCGCCCAGGTTGCTGGCCACCGACAGTTCGTCATCGGTGTCGGCGCGGAACAGCGCCAGCTCCCATTCCAGCGCGCCCTGCCGCCATTTGTTGCCGAGCTCGATATGCCGGCTGATCGCGGGCTGCAGATCCAGCGCCAATCCTGCGCCGCCGTCGGCACGATAGCCCAGCTCGTTGAAGGTAGGTGTCTCGAAGCCGCGCCCCAGCGACGCGTAGAGCCGCCAGTGCGCGGTCGGCGCGAACATCACTCCGGCCACCGGCGTGGTCTGTGTATAGCGCACGTGGCCGCTGTCATCGGGATTGGCCGCGGTGACGTAGTGATCTGCGGAGCGGAACTCGACCGCGCTGCGCCGCGCGCCCAGCAACAGCGACCAGCGATCCGCCAGCTGCCACCACAGTTGCGCATAGCCGTCGCGATTCTCGGCGCGATTGCGCTCATCGCGACGCAGCGCGCCTTGCACGCCAAGCTGGTTGCCGGCGAAGTTCTCGTAGCCACGTCGTTGCTGATTCTGGCGATCGGCGGTCACGCCCACGCTGGTTTCGACCGCGTGCCCGGCCCACTGTCCCTGCCAGGACCAGCGCGCATCCACGCCGCCGTAGTCATTGCCCAGATCGATCACGCCGCCGCTGTTCAAGGGATTGGCTTGTGCGGCCACCGGAATGGCCAGGTACTGGGTGACATCGCGCTGGCCGCCATAGGCCACGGCGTGCACGCTGTGCTGTTCGCCGAATGGCAAATCCAGCACCAGACCCAGTTGATCCTGGCGCACCGATTTGCGCGTGTTGAACTGCGTGGCCACGGCCGTGGCTTGACGTGGATCGGCACGCCACTGCGCGCGACTCAGGCCCAGCGGATCCTGCGCATCGGGCACATCCAGGTGATTGGCAACCAGCTGCAGCCGACCCTGCTCGCCCAGCGCCATGCCCACTTTGGCATTGGCCGACTCGCGCCGCGCCGCACTGTGCTGGCGATAGCCGTCGGTATCAAACACGCTGGCGGCCAGGTTGTAATCCACCCTGCCCTGGCGACCGAGCCAGCGCGCACCCAGGCTGCGGCTGCCATAGCTGCCGGCGCCAGCGCGCACATCGACTTCGCCGGGTGCCTGGCCATCAGCACTGAAAAACTGCAGCACGCCGCCCGAGGAATTGCCGTACAGGGCCGAGAACGGACCGCGCAGCACTTCCACCCGATCTCCACCCATCAGATTGAAGTGCGACAACTGGCCCTGCCCGTCCGGCATGGTCGCCGGCACGCCATCGGCATACAGCCGCACTCCACGTACGCCAAAGGTGGCGCGCGCGCCAAAACCGCGGATCGAAAGCTGGGTGTCCTGCGCATAGTTCTGGCGATCGCGCGCCAGCACGCCGGGCACGCCACCCAGGCGCTCGGAAACATTGACGCCCGCGCTGGCGTTGTCCGCGCGCAAATCCACGCTGTCCAGCGAAGCCGGCGTATCGAAGGCCGACACCCCGCGCAGTCGTGCGGCTTCAACCGTGATGCGATCCAGCGTGGCAGCGGGTGGGGCTTGTTGTGCCTGCACCGGAAGGGCGATGGCAACGGCGAGCGCCAGCAAGGCGCGGGGGGGCAGGGTCATAGGCGGATTCTAGGCAAGAATCCGCCGCGCATTGATGAAACGCTTTACTCAGACGTCGCCGTCCGTGGCCCAGCCCTGACCGCTGCCGCGATGGAACACGCGATCCGTCTCCAGCACCTGACCCGCCGGCACGGCCTCCTGCGCATGCAGGCGCTGGTAGATCGGGGTGAAGTCCGGCGCCGTGGCCTGCATCAACTGCTCGAAGCTGTCGATGACGAAGTAGGTCTTCTGATAGGTGTCGATCCGGTAGCGTGTATGCATGATGCGTTCGAGATCAAAGCCAATCCGGTTCGGCGCGTCATCCTCCAGCGAGTAAAGCGACTCGCCCTTGGACGAAACAATGCCAGCGCCGTAGATGCGCAACCCCTGCGCCGTGTTGATCAGACCAAACTCCACCGTGTACCAGTACAAGCGGGTCAGGTGCACCAGCGCCTGCGGATCGATGGCGTGCGCCTTGACCCCGCCAGCGCCGTAGGCCTGCATGTAATCGGCAAACACCGGGTTCATCAGCAGCGGCACGTGGCCAAACAAATCGTGGAACAGATCCGGCTCGGCGATGTAGTCGATTTGATCCGGGCGACGGATCCACCAACTCACCGGGAAGCGCCGATTGGCCAGGTGCTCGAAGAAATCCAGCTCGGGCAGCAGGCCTTCCACGCCGATGATGGTCCAGCCGGTGGTCTTGCCCAGAATCTCGTTGAGTTCGCTGAAGCGTGGAATGCGGTCCGGGCTCATGCCCATCGCATCCTGCGCCTGCAGGAATTCGTCGCTGGCGCGGCCTACCAGCAGCGCGCGCTGGCGCTCATAGAGCGTGCCCCAGGTGTCGTGATCGGCGGCAGGATAGTCGGCCGGCTGCTCGATGATCGCGGTGGTATAGACCGGCACATAGCCCTTGTCGGTCTGCTGGTGCTCGACGCGGCGGGGTTCGTTCATGGCAGGGCTCCTGGGTGACACGCCATGCTAGCCCCGCAGCCGCGCAATAGGCTTGCAAAGTTGCGCGCAGTATGAGATTTCACGCAACACTATTGCGTTTGAATGTGCTGCGAGGCAACAAATGGCTGAATCCGTCCCCTTAGACCGAATCGACCTGCGCCTGCTGGCCTTGCTGCAGACCCAGGGCCGCGCCGCCAACTCCGACATCGCCGCCCAGGTAAACCTGTCACCCTCAGCCTGCTTGCGGCGCATCCAGCGGCTGGAATCGGCCGGCGTGATCGATGGCTACGCCGCCCGGGTCAATCCGCAGGCGGTGGGCCTGGGCTTGCAGGCCTTCGTGCGCGTGCAACTGGAAAAACACGGCCCGGCCAGCATCGACCACTTCGCCGAGAACATGCAGGCCTGGGAGGAAGTGGTCACCTGCCACGCCCTGACCGGCGACATGGACTATCTACTGCATGTGGTGGTGCGCGACCTCGAGCACTTCTCGCGCTTCCTGCTGGATCGCCTGCTCAATTCAAGCGGCGTGGCCGACGTGAACTCCAGCTTCGTCCTGCGCACGGTCAAGGGTTTCGCCGGCTGGCCCTTGCCCAAGTCGTAAGCGGCTGCGGCGCATGGCGTGGTGCGCCATCATCTGCGAAACGGACGCAGGCGACGGGGCAGGGCGGGTCATGATCAAACACGTGGGCAACACCGTTATCCAGTCCACCCATCTGGCGCGCTGTCATTGCGGCACCGTGGTGATGGAATTGCAGTTGCCCGACGGCATCGTCGAGCCCACACGTTGCAATTGCTCGCTGTGCCGGCGCAAGGGCGCGGTGGTGGCGTCCGTGCCGGTGTCGGGATTGAAGGTGGTGCAGGGCGAACACGCACTGACGCTGTATCAATTCCATAGCCGCGTGGCGCGGCACTACTTCTGTTCGTTGTGCGGCATCTACACCCATCACCGGCGGCGGGCGAATCCTGACGAGTACGGCTACAACGTCGGCTGCCTGGACGGCGTGGATCCGTTTGAACTTGGACCGATTCCGGTCGCCGACGGCGTGCACCATCCCGCCGATCAGGACCGCAGCTAAGCCAGCCAGCGTCAGGCGTACACTGACGCCATGGACGCCGCACTGTTGCCCTCGTGGAATCGCGCCTGGCATGGTCTGAAGGCTGCCGGTGACGGCCGCGCCTGGTTCGCGCAATTGTTGAATTGCTATGTGGAGCCGCAGCGGCATTACCACACGCTGCAACACCTGCAGGAATGCTTGGCGCATTTCGAGCAGGCGCGCACCGCCGCAGCGCATCCGCATGAGGTGGAGATGGCCCTGTGGTTCCATGACGCCATCTACGAAGTGCGCGGCAGCGACAACGAGCAACGCAGCGCCGATTGGGCACGCGATGTATTGCAGAGCGCCGGCGTCGCGGCCGAGGCAGCGGAGCGGGTGCATGCACTGATCATGGCCACGCGCCATACCGCGGTGCCGACCGGACAGGACGAACAACTGCTGATCGATATCGATCTGTCGATCCTGGGCGCTGAAGCCGAACGCTTCGCCGAGTACGAAGACCAAATCCGCCGCGAGTACGCCTTTGTCCCCGGCTGGTTGTTCAAGCGCAAGCGCCGCGCCATCCTCGCTTCGTTCCTGGATCGGCCGCGCCTCTACAGCACCGTGCTCTTCCACGATGCGTTGGAACAGCGCGCGCGCAGCAACCTGCGCCAGGCCATCGCCGGCCGTCGATCCAAAGCGGACGCATCAGCATGATCCCGCCGACCGTCGAATCGCGCAGCGAAGCGGCCGCCCAGCAGGCGCGTACCGATCTGTTCCTGTTGCTGGGGCAGGCGGTGCTGACCCTGATGGCCGGCGCCTGGGCCGCCAAAGCCTCCGCGCCGCAACTGCATGGCGCGGCGTGGATGGGCTCTGGCCTGCTGCTCGCCGCGCTCATCAGCGCCTACGGATCGGTACGCGTGTTGGTGGCCACCGTACTGGCGCCATGGGCGGTGCTGCAGCTGATTGAACGCGTGCGCGATCCGCGCCAGAGCCGGCAGGCGGCCAGTGCCAGCGAGCGCCGCTTTGGCCTGGCGATGAATGCCATTGCCATGGTCACCTTTGTGGTGGTCGCCCTGGCTGCCGCCGCCGCGTTGTGGTGGCTGGCGGCAGGCGTGGACTTGCAGGGCGCGCTATGGCGCTTTGGCCTGTCGGCCTTGCTGCTGTCGCTGCCGATCCCGCGCGCGATCCGCGCGCTGGGGTAGTTCAGGCAGCGGGTCCTACTGCGCCTGCGTCTGGTCTTCGCACTTGTCCGATCCCCACAACTTGCCCAAGCGGAATTTGCTGTCATCGCAAGGCGGAGGAGGGGGTGCAACCGGTGCATTGCGCGACGCCTGCGCGGCCATCCGGGCCTTCTGCATCTGGTCCAGGCGCGCGCGGATCTGCGGCAGCGCCGCCAGCGCCGCGCGTTCGCCTTCCAGAATGGCGTTGTTCTTCTGCGCGAAGTCGGCCGCGCCAATCTCGTTGACCTTGGGCCGGATCACCACGTCGGCGCGCGCCAACTCCTGCTCGCCCAGCTTCTGGCCCATGATGCTGATCGACTGGTTGACGATGCCCAGCATGCTGCCCGGCCGCGTGCCCGGCGCCTTGCTGGAGATATCCACCGCGATCACGAAGTCCGCACCCAGCTGGCGCGCCGCATCCACCGGCACCGGACTGACCACACCGCCGTCGACATAAGTCGCCTTGCCGATGGTCACCGGCTCGAACACGCCTGGGATGCTGCTGGACGCACGCACCGCCTGGCCGGTGTTGCCGCGTACGAATACTGCCCGCTCACCGGTTTCCAGTTTCGTGGCCACGACCGCCAGCGGCTTCTTCATATCCTGCAGCTTGCGCTTGCCCACTTGCTCGTTGACGTAATCCTGCAAGGCCAGGCCTTGCACCAGTCCGCCGGAAAACAGCCGCACATCGCGAATGCGCGATTCATCCAGATCAAAGGCAATGCGCTGCATCTGGAACGCGTCCATGCCACTGGCATACAAGGCGCCGACCACGCTGCCGGCGCTGGTGCCCGACACCACCACCGGCTGGATGCCGTTGGCCTCCAGCATCTTGATGACGCCGATATGCGCAAAACCCTTGGCCGCGCCGCCGCCCAGGGCAAGGCCCACCTTGATCTTCGGCGGCGGCGTTGGCTGCACTGGCGGAGGAGCCACCACCGTGGCCACGGGCGCGGTCGGCTTGGTGTTGCCGCCGCAGGCGACGAGCACAGCCAGTGGCAGCAGCAGCAACAGGGGTCGGCGTTTCATCGGATCGCGCAGGAATGTGAGGTCGCGAAGGATAGCGCGGGACTCGCCAGGCTCGCGGCCTG
>Ga0160436_1000700_pt1 | contig 11359 bp, 7 predicted proteins | sample HID1973M_E0MG_FD_108264 | JGI IMG/M metagenome (GOLD analysis project Ga0160436, IMG submission 108264) | Enriched mosquito-associated microbial communities from UW Madison campus, WI, USA - HID1973M_E0 MG | ecosystem: Host-associated > Arthropoda: Insects > Digestive system > Unclassified ...
ATCGGTGTGCTCAACGCCAATGGCGATGAGATCTACCGCTACATGAACTTTGATCAGATTGCCGACTACAAGGATGTGGCGGATACCGTGGCGGCGTAAACCGCTGCCGTGGCGTGACGAAGAAAACCCGGCCTTGTGCCGGGTTTTCTTTTGCCTGCACTGCATGACCCTACGTCAGATACGCAGCATGCTGACCAGGTTCTGCAGCCATTCGCCAACGCTGGGCGTCAGCGTGGCCGCCAGCGTCAGTAGCAAGACCAGGAACTTGCCACTCACGGCACGGAACACTTCCACCGTGGATACCCGCGAACCATCTGGCGTAAACATCTGGCCAATCAGCGGTGCGCGTTCGGAAGCCACCACCAGTTGCACCATCACCAGGAATGCCAGCGTGAGCATGCCCAAAGCAATGGCGCTCTGCTCCCACTCAAAGGCGAAGGGGTGTACCTGGATCATCACCAACACCGCAATGGGTCCCAGGAATGCCGCCCAGAGACAGCTTCGCACGCAGGTCAGGCCGAACCGCATCTCGGCCACGGTCCGCTTGCACCAGGCTTCATGCTTTGCCTCAAGCTCAGCTGCTGTCAACGCCGGTGCGGGCGCGACCGGTTGCGGAACCCAGGGCCAGTGGGTGTCGTCGGTGGCCAAGGCATGCAGGTCGGAATCGCGACAGGGTGCGGTCAGGGGAGAACGCGGTGGCATCCCCAGCAAATCGGGGGTGGGCCAATCCTGATGGAGGCCTGCCGCCTTCAATGGAGGCAAGATGTGATCGCGGATTCCACGTCCCAAGCGTGCCAGCCGTTGTGACTGCAGCACCGCCTGGGCAAGAAAGTAGGCGGTGAACAGCATGATCAACAAGGCCAACCAGGCGGGCGGCCCGGTCGGATCGACGGTGTCCGGGGGATCGCTCAACCACGCCACGAATGGCGCCATCAGGGCCAGCATCGCCAGCAGCACGGCGCTCCAGTGGAAACGACGCAGCGTGTAGTGCTCCTTCTTGATGTGCTGCTTGCCGCCCTGCCAGTGCAAGCGGCAACGTGCGTTCCAGCCGTCGATGCGGCCTATCACCAACAGTGAACCCCACAGGTAGAGGCAGGCCAGGACCAAGAGCATGCTGAAGTCGCGGCCATGCACCAGGGTCAAGGTGGCGCGGATTGACTGCATGTCCAGGCTGGGCCCGCGCAGCATCTGCATCCACTTCCATACGGTGGATGCCAACAGGACCAACGCGATGATCGCAAGCAAAGCGCACAGCAGCTCTGTGGTTGCGGTCCGCTCGGCGACACGCGGTTGCGGCGCGCTGCGGCCGCGCAGCGTTTCGCGTCGGCGCACCAAACGGGTATCCAGCCACCAGCCAACTTCGCGTAAGGCGTAGCCCGGTAGCGACAGCATCAGCCGCGCCGGTCGCGAGGACATCGACAACCACAGGCTGCAGATCACCAACAGTATGGACAACACGACCAGGGCGGGCACCACAAGACGGAACGTCAACAGCCGCAGATCGGCCGCGATCAGGGCGCCGGAACTTGATGGGTCTGCGCCACGCAGGATGGGAAGCGGTTGAATCCCTGCCAGGGTGATCACCGTCAGTGGCGTGTCGCCAGCGTCCTGACGCGGGTTGTGTGCGGCAGGTTGGTCCACGTCCAGCAATGAACGACTGGCGCGGAACAAATTGGCCGCATCGTCGGTGGGAAACGCCAGGTAGCGCTTGTCGAAGCCACGTCCCCGGCATGGAACCTGGCCCAGACGGGGCGAGGCCTGCTTGCTTTGGACCCTGTCAAAGCACAACAGCATCGAGCCGCTGGAGACCATCAAGGTGCCACGGTTGGCACGTCGATACTCCGGGTGTGACAGCAAGTGATCCCCCTCAAGGACTGCGGGTATCGCACCTGGCATCGCCCGCCTCACCGCGCCGAGCATGAAAATGCGGTCGCGCACATCGGTGGCGACGATCAACACCGCGCGTGGGCGGGCGTAAGTGGCCAACGCATCCATCAGCTGCTGCAGGCTCAGCTCGTCAGAGCGTGAGCTCAGCGATGGTCGATAAATCTGCGGCAGGTCGGGGCTCTCGGCAGCCTCCTTCATGTCCATTTCGAGATAGCGCGTGGGTACGAGCTGCACTTTCTTGCCCTTGCGCTGTGAGGCCACAAATGCATGCTCGGCGCGGATGGCGGAGATGTTCTGTGGGAACTGCACGTAGCGCGGTCGCTTCATCTGCTTGCATTCGTCCCCGGTGTCCTCTTCCCGCCCCACGGCACCTTGACCGAACGCGGATTCTTCGGCCAGGACCACCACCTCACCCGGACAGATCCCGTGCTGCCTGGACAGGTAGAGGAACAGCGCACGCATCTGCCTGGCCTGATTCCACGTCGCCATCGGCACAAAGTGAACCGAGGCATCACCGTCCTTGAAATCGATATGGTCGTTGCTTTCCACCGTGGCCGAATGGCTGAGCAGTTGCAGATGGACGCCATGCCGGCGCGCCGAATCGGCCAGCGATGGCAGCGATCCCGAAAAATTGGGTCCAAGCACAGTCAGGCGAGTTGCGGGCATGACGCGCGAAGGTGGTACATCCGCAGCATCCAGCTCGCCATACAGTTGCTTTGAACAGCCACGACTGTCGGCGCTGAGCGGACGGTCGCCACCCTGGTTCAGGGCAGCGGCTTGCAGCAGGGCCTGGCAGAACGCCACACGCTGGATGCCGAAAACGGGCGACTCGCCCACCAGGAACAGGGCGTAGTAGGAGACGGGTGTGGTCACGCCATCGCCCGCGTTGTTTCTCCATCGATCACGCCGAAACACCAGCACGCCCGGCGACAGATGGTGTCGCTGCTCGCCCTTGCTGTCGTCGAGCTGCCAGGGCAGGGCATGCGACTGCAAGACATAGCCCTCGAACTGAAAACTGCGGATCAAGGTGGCCACCTGAATGTCGAAGGTTCGACCCAGGCGGGTGTCGATGGGATCTGGCAACAATGCGATGGCGGCTTGCCAGCGTGCGCCACTGCCCGCCGGTACGCTGCTCAAGGGGAGCAACGGATTGCTGACGTCACTGGTGTGTGGCAGCGCCTGATCTTTGGCACTGGCCACGGCGGCCACCAGCAGCAGAATCACCGCTACGACCACGCACAATTGCCGCTGGCAAAACCGACGCCAGGGCGTTGACACAAAGGGCCGTCGTTCCATGGCGGGCTACTCCAGTCAGTCCCCGGGATCTCGCGAGGACTTGGCGATCAAGGCGAAGATCAGCTGCTGCAAGGCCCGGTCATCATCCAGCGATCCATGCGAGACCGCTTCGGTGTTGCGGCTGGAGGAATCGCCCAGGCCGTTGGCGCTGGGCAGGCTGGCCAAGGTCGATTGCGGGCTGGATACCGCCACGGTGCGCGCTCCCCAGGGCAGGGTGGCGCGCGCCGGCACCAGATCGCGTTCCAGCCCCAGGATGGGCGTTTCATTGCGATCTTCGAAAGAGCGCGACACCAGATACAGCAGCGAGTGTCCGTAGGGCCGGCAGGTGGAGTCTGCGCGCTCGGCCGCATCGGTCAGATGCGCAATCAACAGTTTGGTGTGGGTTTTCAGGATGGCCGCGCCCAGGTGCCGGTCAAACTCATCCACCCGTACGGCGGGGGCAATCAGCGAGACGGAGCGCAGATCAAAACCTGCTTCAATCGCCGCCTCGCCAAGGTGGTTGTGCAGGATGGAGCCGGCCGAATGACCGATCAGATGCAGGCGGATGGCAGGCAGATGCTGTTTCTCACGCAGTTTGGCGAACTTCTTGAACAGCAGGTTCACGCCGGAGTTGCGATTGCTGGTGATCTTGACCGCGTTGTCTTTCATCTCTTGCCATAGCGGCCGACCAAAGGGACGCGCCAGCGATTCAATGCGATCGTTCAGATGGTCGCGGATCCACGCCATCGGGCCGCCAGCGCTTTGCGCGGCATCGTGGCTGACCTTGTCTTCGATCATGTTGAAGATGGTCTTGAGCGCGCCGGTTTCCCACATCAGGAAGATCGGGAAGATCTGCTGGTTGTACAGCCGCGGTACCCAGAAACGCGCCGCTTCGGCGGCCGCCTTCTCGTCATTGAGGCCGCCATTGGCATACAAGGCGACGTTGAGCACGCCGTCAGCGCCAATGCCCCAGCGTTCGCAGGCGTTGCTCAGGTGGATACTCAGCAGCGCATCCAGATCCGGCTCGGTGGTGCGGAACTGGCCGCGTGTGCTGAGCTTGCCGTTGTTCTCCATGTTGACAATGAAGGGGCTCAACTCGTGTGCAGCGAGTACGGGATTGCTGGAGACCACAGCGCGGCTGGGATCGTCCTGATCGGGGCGCAACGACACGGCATTGGCAATGTCCTCGTGCTCGGCCGTCACCACGCCCAGTTGCGCGACCCAGCAATCCATGGCGTTTTCCAGCCAGTCGCTATAGGCCAGCACGGCCAGGCCGCCATCGCCCCATTCGCTGCCCCAGGAGTTGTGGACGATGAAGCCGTCGCGGGTATAGCCCACGATCGCGAATGCGTGGCCGGCATCGGGCTCGCCGCGCATGCGCCGGATCTTGCTCAGATTGGTGGCGTCTTCAGGCCGTACGGCCGCCTTGGTATGGAACAGCTCCTGCCAGCCGCGATGGGTCAGGGCGCTGGCATACAAGGCGCCGACTTGATCGATGGCCACATGCATATCGCGCAACGAGCGCGGATTGATACGGTAGTACGCGCCGAGCGGACGCTTGATGGCGTCAGTCCACCAATCGTCCTGCGCCTTCTTGGCAGGTGGCGGCATCTCCATGTCCGACCACAGTCGCGCGCAGGCCGCACCGTGGCGTAGCCAACCTTTGAGCGCGCCACGCAACGAGGAGCCGGTGTCGCTTTCTGGATCGTCACTGTCATTCTCGGCCCACTCGTCGTAGCGTCTGGCCATGCTGTAGAGCATGTGCGGGGACACGGGTTCGACATGGCGGCCAGCGCGCATCAGCAGATACTCGATGACAATCGCCAGCGAGTAGCCGGTGCAGGCACTGGTCTGGCCCTGGTTCAGTACGGGCCGGGTGTCGTTGGGATAGCGGACATCACGCGGCGCCACCGAAACCGGCGGCTGATATTCCCAGTCGCGCAAATCGACGCTGTCCGGGCGCACGGTGAACAAGCGGTTGTTGCGCGGCCGGCGCGGTGCATGCAATGGCGATTCCAGCAGCTCCAGCGGCGCCAGGTCGGGACGGCCCGGTGGCAACGCGGCGGCCGCGTCCATGACCGCGGCTTTGCTTGCGCGTGCCGACGTGGCGGCAGGCTTGCGGGTGCTGCCGGCAAAGCGCGCATACGCCGCGGCCAGCTTGGTGTCGTACTTGTTCTTGGCGTAGAGCGGGCCGTTGTAGAGCTTGGCGAAGACCGCCCACTGATGCTTGCGCAGCGGCTCGATCAGCGGTGAACGCGGCCTGCCCAGCAGCCGCGCAAACGCCTCCACTTGTCCCTCGGCGTCGCGCGAGTTGGCCTCGACAAATCTACCCACGCTGTCACAGCCGCACAGCGCGTAGTTGAAGCCCATGATCTGGAAGGCGCCCCAACTGGCCGACTGCATCGCTGCGCTGGCATCCAGCGACGCCGCCAGTTCCAGCCGCTCCCATTCACCACGCAGGCTGCCGGAGTATTTGCTGCGATCCCACTTGGGATAACTGATGCCGGGATGGCTCTGGCCAAAGCGGCCGGCGGTCAGGCGATGGAATACATGGCCCTCGAACAGGATCTTGGGCCGCTGATCCGGCGCGGGCAGAAAGCCGCCGCCGCTGGATTCGACCTGCGCCACAGCTTTGAGTGCGGCCACATCTGCCTGCAGCCGCGCTGCCAACTCAATCCATTTGTCCTCGGAAACTTCCCGTTTCGCGTCCATCGCCACGCTCCGTCGTTGTCCATGTCAGCCGACATGAGGGCCAACGCGCGGAGTTGAGAGAGCCGGACAGCAGAAACCTCAGGACCGACGAATGGTCGGCTGGTGACGCGAAATGCGCTGGAATCAAGCCAGATGCGCGTCGATCGCCTGCACCATGGCGCGGCGCGAGAACAGGAAATCCCAGTAGCTGCCGCCCAGCTGACGCCACAGCACCGCTGCACGCACGGCGGCCAGCAAGATGGCGCGAATCTCCGCGACCACGCCGGGCTGACCCAGGTAATGCGGATTGCCTTGCACCATCACCCGCGGCTTGAGCTGGCTGAGCGTATCGGCGTACAAACCGCCCAGCCCGGCGATCACTTCCGGATGAGTGCTCGAATTCTGTTGCGCCTGCGTCGACAGCCGCTCCACGCCTTGGGCGACATCGTCAATCAAGGTGTGGTCGCGAATGAAGCGGCGCTCCAGTTGCAGCACCGACAGGCCCAGACGGGGCAGGGCGTCATCCTGGTTGTCACCACTGAAGTAACTACGCAGCAGGCGCAGGCCAGCCTGCAGCGACTGCGTGTGACCAAACACCGCACGCGTGTCGACCGCGTCGATGCGGAACACGCTGTCCAGCGCGGTCTGCACGACCGCTGCATCCGAATGCCCGGTCTCGGCGATGCGGCGCACTTGTTGCAGGGCTTGGGCAAGCGCGGCCAATGCCAGCACTCGGTCAGAAAAAGATGCACTCACGCCGCTTGCTCCGCAATTCGTCGTTCCAGGGGGGCGTCGGTGGACGCGATCACCGCGCCGCCCAGACAGAGATCGCCGTCATACAACACCACCGACTGGCCCGGCGTGACGGCACGCTGGGCACGGGCGAATTCCACGCTGAGCGTGCCGTCATCGGCCACGTTCACGGTGCAGGCTTCGTCGGCCTGGCGATAACGGGTTTGCGCCGTGCACTCAAATCGCCGCGCCGGCGCCGCACCACGAGTCCAGTGCGCTGGTTCGGAGTGCAGGGCATGCGATTGCAGCCAGGGACTCTGAGTGTCCTGATCCACGTACAGGATGTTGTTGGCCACATCCTTGCCGACCACATACCACGGCGCCGCAGGGCGGCCACGTACGCCGCCAATTTGCAGACCTTCGCGCTGACCGAGGGTGAAGTAGAAGACGCCGGGGTGCTCGCCGATGCGCTGGCCTTGCGGGTCGCGCATCTCGCCGCGCTTGGCCGGCAGGTAGCGGCCGAGGAATTCGCGGAAATCGCGCTCACCGATAAAGCAGATGCCGGTACTGTCCTTCTTGTCGTGCGTCTGCAAGCCGGCCTCGCGCGCGACCGCGCGCAGCTCGGACTTCTGCATGTCGCCAATCGGGAACAGGGTGGCCGACAGTTGTTCCTGGCCCAGCTGATGCAGGAAGTAGCTCTGATCCTTGGAGCGGTCCACGCCGCGCAGCAGCTGCCAGTGGCCCTCGCCAAACGCAACGCGCGCGTAGTGGCCGGTGGCGATTTTCTCGGCACCCAACTCGCGTGCGGCATCCAGGAAGTGCTTGAACTTCACTTCGCGGTTGCACAGCACGTCCGGATTGGGCGTGCGGCCGGCGGCGTACTCGGCCAGGAAATGTTCGAATACCCCCTGCCAGTACTCCTGCGAAAAATCGCGGAAGTGGAAGGGGATGCCCAGGCGGCCGCAGACCGCGACCGCATCGCGGCGGTCGTCTTCGGCGCGGCAATCGCCGCTGCTGTCGTCGGCCCAGTTCTGCATGAACAAGCCGGCCACTGGCTCACCCTGCTGGACCAGGCGCAGCGCGGCCACCGACGAATCCACGCCGCCCGACACCCCCACAATGACCCGCGGCGTAGTCATGCAATCAGCTGCAACGTATCCAAGGGGAAACGGCGTCCGCCCAGGTAATCCTGCACTGCCTGCCACACCAGCGGACTGCGATGGCGGGCCTGTGCCTGCTGCAATTCGGCCGGGGTCAGCCAATGGGTGTCGACGATGCCATCGTCCAACGGCCGCGCGGGATCGTGATGCAGCGGCTCGGCGGCGAAGGCAAAGCGCAGGTAGTGGCGGCCGGTTTCCTCAGCTTTCCATTGGTAAGCGCCGACGAAGGCGGTCAGGCGCACGTCCCAGCCGGTCTCCTCGCGGGTTTCGCGCAGGGCGGCGTCCAGCAGGCTCTCATCCGGCTCCAGATGGCCGGCCGGCTGGTTCAGCACCAGCTTGCCCTGCGCGCGCTCTTCCACCAGCAGCAGGCGACCGTCGCGCACCACCACGGTGGCCACGGTCACGTCGGGCTGCCAGAACCGGCCTTCGCGGTAGCTCACGGGCGGGCCTCAGTACTCATCGGACTTGTTGGGGTCCGACGCCAGTTCCAGCTCCATGGCGTCGGCCGAGACGGCGGCGGCGGCGATCGCGTCTTCCAGTTCGCCGGTGCTGGCGGCGGCGCCAATCTTGGCCACATACACGGCGCTGCGGCCCTGCTTGACCCAGGAGCCGATGATCAACGCGTTGGAGGCTTCCAGAATGCGGTTGGCCACCACTGCCGGCAGGGCGTCCGCCGGCGACTGGTAGGCGTAGGACCACAGCTCGCGCACGCGATGGTTGCCATAGGTCTCCACGTGGGAGCGGATATAGACAATCTGGCTGCGCTCGTCGTTGTCGCCGGTGGCCATCAGCACTTTGTAATCGCCGTCCTCGTCCACCTGGTACTCGTAACCCAGCTCCTTGAGTTGCTTGGCGATGGCCGGGTCGGCATCGGCGGCCTGGGCCGGCATGGCGGAGGTGGTGCACAACAGGAGCAACGCGGCGGCAATGGCCTTCATAAGCAGGTTCCGGGGAGGACGGGTTAATTGTGCGTGCAAGCCGGACGGGCGTCCAATCCGTATAATTGCCGGCATGTCACGCAGGAACGAAAACGAACGCGACCACGACCATGGCCTGATGGTGGAAACCAGCAAGCCGGAAGTGGCGCCGCCTCCGCAGTACCAGGTGCTGCTGCTCAACGACGATTACACCCCGATGGATTTCGTGGTGGTGGTGTTGCAGCAGTTCTTTACCATGGACCTGGAGAAGGCCACCCAGATCATGCTGCACGTGCATACCCGCGGCCGCGCCGTCTGCGGCGTCTACACGCGCGAAGTGGCAGAGTCCAAGGTGGCGCAAGTCAACGAGTTTTCACGGGTAAACCAGCACCCGTTGCTGTGCACGATGGAGAAGTCCTGAGATTGCAGGGTTGGGGCGCCGAGGCCGGTTGCAAGGCAACGTTTCCTGAACACTGAAATCCGGGAGGGTGATGGAAATTCACCCTTGCAGCCGCATATTGTCGGCATCGGACGGAGGCAACCATGTTCAGCAAAGATCTCGAGCAAACCATTGGCCAGTGCTACAAGCGCGCCCGGGAAGCCCGACACGAATTCATGACGGTGGAGCACCTGCTGCTCTCGCTGTTGGAAAATCCGTCGGCCCAGGCCGTGCTCAAAGCCTGCAGCGCAGACACCAGCCGGCTCCAGCACGACCTGGAACAGGCCATCGAGGCTTCGGTCTCGCGCCTGGCCGAGGACGACGGCCGCGACACCCAGCCCACCCTGGGCTTCCAGCGCGTGCTCCAGCGCGCGGTTTACCACGTGCAATCCTCGGGCAAGAAGGAAGTCACCGGCGCCAACGTGCTGGTGGCAATCTTCGGCGAGAAGGACTCGCATGCGGTCTATTTCCTCAACCAGCAGGACGTGACCCGCCTGGACGTGGTCAATTACCTGTCGCATGGCATCGCCAAGCAGGGTGAGGAAGGCGAGACCCAGGGCAGCCACGAAGGCGAGGGCAAGGCGGAGGGCCTGGATGGCGAGGGCAAGGGCGACGCCCTGACCGAGTTCGCCAGCAATCTCAACGACCTGGCCCGGCAGGGCAAGATTGATCCGCTGGTGGGCCGCGCCGACGAAGTCGAGCGGACCATCCAGGTGCTGTGCCGCCGTCGCAAGAACAATCCGCTCTATGTCGGCGAAGCCGGCGTGGGCAAGACCGCCCTGGCCGAAGGCCTGGCCAAGCGCATCATCGACGGCGAAGTGCCGGACGTGTTGCTGGACGCCACCATCTACTCGCTCGACCTGGGCGCGCTGGTGGCCGGCACCAAGTACCGCGGCGATTTCGAGAAGCGCCTAAAAGGCGTGCTGGCCTCGATTCGCAAGATTCCCGGCGCCATCCTCTTCATCGATGAAATCCACACCATCATCGGCGCCGGCTCGGCCAGCGGCGGCACCATGGACGCCAGCAACCTGATCAAGCCGGCGCTGGCCTCGGGCGAGCTGCGCTGCATTGGTTCGACCACGTTCCAGGAATACCGCGGGATATTCGAGAAGGACCGCGCCCTGGCGCGTCGCTTCCAGAAGATCGACATCGTCGAGCCGACGGTGGGCGAGGCCTACCAGATCCTGCAAGGCCTCAAGGCCAAGTACGAAGCGCACCACGGCGTGACCTATGCCGATGAAGCGTTGCAGGCTGCGGTGGATCTGTCGGTCAAGCATATTGGCGACCGCCTGCTGCCGGACAAGGCCATCGACGTGATCGACGAAGCCGGCGCGCGCCAGCGTCTGTTGCCGGAAGATCAGCGCAAGGAACTGATCGACATCGAAGAGATCGAGATCATCGTGGCCAAGATGGCGCGCATTCCGGCCAAGCAGGTGACCTCGTCCGACAAGGACGTGCTCAAGCACCTGGAGCGCAACCTGAAGATGGTGATCTTTGGCCAAGACCCGGCCATCGAGACGCTGTCCTCGGCGATCAAGCTGGCCCGTTCCGGCCTGGGCAATCCCGACAAGCCGATTGGCAACTTCCTGTTCGCCGGCCCCACCGGCGTGGGCAAGACCGAGGTGACCAAGCAGCTCGCGCTGCAGTTGGGCATCGAGCTGGTGCGCTTTGACATGTCCGAGTACATGGAGCCGCATTCGGTGAGCCGCCTGATTGGCGCGCCTCCGGGCTATGTGGGCTTCGACCAGGGCGGCCTGTTGACCGAGAAGATCGTCAAGACGCCGCACTGCGTGCTGCTGCTGGACGAAGTGGAGAAGGCGCATCCGGACATCTTCAACATCCTGTTGCAGGTCATGGATCGCGGCGTACTCACCGATACCAACGGGCGCGAAGCCAACTTCAAGAACGTGATCCTGGTGATGACCACCAATGCCGGCGCCACCCAGGCTTCGCGGCGTTCGATTGGATTTACCCAGCAGGACCACTCCACCGATGCGATGGAAGTGATCCGCCGCAGCTTCACCCCGGAATTTCGCAACCGCCTCGACGCGGTGGTGCAGTTCCAGGCGCTGGGCTTCGACCACATCCTGCGCGTGGTGGACAAGTTCCTGATCGAGCTGGAGATGCTGCTGCAGGAGAAGCACGTCAGCCTGTCGGCCACCCCGGCGGCACGCGACTGGCTGGCCCAGCACGGCTTCGACCCGCTGATGGGCGCGCGGCCGATGTCGCGGATCATCCAGGACAAGGTCAAGCGTCCG
>Ga0160436_1000701_pt1 | contig 11332 bp, 10 predicted proteins | sample HID1973M_E0MG_FD_108264 | JGI IMG/M metagenome (GOLD analysis project Ga0160436, IMG submission 108264) | Enriched mosquito-associated microbial communities from UW Madison campus, WI, USA - HID1973M_E0 MG | ecosystem: Host-associated > Arthropoda: Insects > Digestive system > Unclassified ...
AGGTCGCCTTGTGCTTGCCGCGCAGCAACGTGGCCACATGAGTGGCCAGGCGGCCCAGGACGACATCGGTCGCGTCGATGACGTACCAGTTCCGCTCGACGTCGCCGGGCTTCGGGGTGTACGTGCGCACGGTCGTAGCCTTCGTTTCGTGTTGCGTCGTGTCACGGCGAGCACCCGCAAGCCGCGGGTGTGCCGATGATGGCTGGTCGGTGGCATCCGCGGACCGGCGAGTGGGATCACCTGCCCTGCCGACGCGGCGGGTGCTGAGTACACCGGCCAGCGTTCGGGGACGCACAACGACTCACAAGATTACCCGGGGGCTCCGCGGACGGTCAAAATCAGGGTCCTCCGCGCGCGGGATCAACGGGCCGACGGCGGCCCGTGCCGGCGCACCGGCCGCAGTGCCGCCGCGGCGGCACGCGTGACGCGCTCGGTCAGGTCGTCGAGCGTCGGCGTGCGCAACGCCCAGTGCTGCCAGTACAGGGGGACGTCGAGCTGGCGGCCGGGGCTGACCTCGACGACGTCGCCGGCCGCGATGAGCTCGCGTGCGGCCGCCTCGGGCACCATGCCCCACCCCAGCCCGGCGCGGATCAACGCGACGAACGCCTGCTGCGAGGGGACGTAGTGCACGTTCGGCGTGACGGTGCGCCGCCCGACGACGCTCGCGACGAACTGCTCCTGCAGCGCGTCCTCCCGGTTGAACGCGAGCAGCGGCGCCGCGGCGAACACCTCCGCACCGACCCCCTCGCCGAACCACTGCGCACGTCGCTGACCTGCGGCGACGGCCAGATAGCGCATGGCGCCGAGGCGTTGCACCCGGCATCCCTGCACCACGCGAGGATCAGCCGTCACGGCGGCCATCACGGTCCCGTCGCGCAGCAGGTCGGCGGACAGGTCCTGGTCCTCGCGCCGGACGTCGAGGAGCACGTCCGGCGGCAGGTCGGCGACGGCGGCCGGGAACCAGGTGGACAGCGAGTCGTCGTTCACGGCGACGGCCAGCCGGCGGGCCGCGACCGGAGCGCGCGGGTTGCGGGAGCGCGGCGGCTGCAGCTGCGCCATCGCGTCCCTGCCCAGGAGCTCCTGCTGCCCCGCGAGCCGCACGAGCACCTCACCGTCCGGCGTCGCCCGGCAGGGCCGCGTGCGCAGCACGAGCACCCGGCCGACGGCCTGCTCGAGGGCCTTGACCCGCTGGCTGACGGCCGACGGTGTGACGTGAAGCCGCTGGGCAGCGGCGTCGAAGCTGCCTTCCTGGGTCACCGCCGCCAGGGCCGCGAGCTGGTCCGCATCCAGTGCCATGTGAGAGATTCTAATGCTTCTTCAGAAGCATGCGCTGGACTTCATGTCTCGCGGTTCCTAGCGTCGTCCACCGTGTCCACCACTGCTCTGCTCGCCGGGTTCCTCGCCGGTCTCTCGCTCATCGTCGCGATCGGCGCCCAGAACGCCTTCGTCCTGCGCCAGGGGCTGCGCCGCGAGCACGTGCTGCCCGTGGTCGCGGTGTGCGCCGCCGCCGACGCCGTCCTCATCGCGGCCGGCATCGCCGGGCTCGGCGTCCTGATCACGTCGCACCCGACCGTGCTCACGGCCACGCGGTGGTTCGGCGCGGTGTTCCTGATGGTGCTCGCGGTCGGCGCCCTGCGGCGTGCGCGGCACGCCGAGACGCTCGACCCGGCCGCCGGCGGACCCGCGTCGACGCGGGCCGTGCTGGGCACGTGCCTCGCCCTGACGTTCCTCAACCCGCACGTGTACCTCGACACCGTCGTGCTGCTGGGTTCGCTCGCGCACCAGCACGACCCGGCGGCCTGGTCGTTCGGCGTCGGTGCGACCACCGCGAGCGTCGTGTGGTTCGCCGTGCTCGGGCTCGGCGCCGCGCGCCTGCGCCCCCTGTTCGCCCGGCCCCGGTCCTGGCAGGTGCTCGAGCTGCTGGTCGCCGCGGTGATGGCGACGCTGGCCGTCCTGCTCGTCGTCTGACGACGAGCAGGACGACTCGTCGACCGACGACGTGACTGCGGGTGGCTACCGGCTACGAGCGACGCGGGCGACGTCCCAGACGGGCTCAGGCGTCTCCACCACGCTCCCGTCGGCACCGAACACGAGGTACCGGTCGAACGTGCGCGTGAACCACCGGTCGTGCGTGACCGCCATGACCGTGCCCTCGAACGCCTCCAGCCCGGCCTCGAGCGCCTCCGCCGAGTGGAGATCCAGGTTGTCCGTCGGCTCGTCGAGCAGCAGGAGGGTCGCGCCGCCCAGCTCGAGCAGCAGGATCTGCAGACGCGCCTGCTGGCCGCCCGACAACGTCTCGTACCGCTGCTCGGCGGCCCCGACGAGCTCGTAACGGTCGAGCGCTCGGCTCGCCTGCTCGCGCCCCAGGCCCGATCGGTGGTCGTCGCCGCGGTGCAGGATCTCCAGCAGCGTGCGCCCGACGAGCTCGGGGTGCGCGTGGTTCTGCGCGAACCAGCCCGGCCGCACGCGCGACCCGAGGACCACCCGGCCGGCGTGGTTCACCGGAGCCACCGGCGTCTCTCCCGCGGGCAGGTGCTCGGGGCCGGGGTCGCTCCCGCCGCCCGCCAGCAGGCGCAGGAAGTGCGACTTGCCCGATCCGTTGGACCCGAGCACGGCGACCCGCTCGCCGAACCACACCTCGAGGTCGAACGGCTTCATGAGCCCCGTCAGCTCGAGGTCCGTGGCGACCACGGCCCGCTTGGCGGTGCGGCCGCCGCGCAGGCGCACGTGCACCCGCTGCTCACGGGCCAGGAGGGTGGGCGGCCCGGCCTCCTCGAACTTGCGCAGCCGCGTCTGGGCGGCCGAGTAGCGGGAGGCGAGCCCGTCGTTGAACGCCGACTTCGTCTTCAGCGTGAGGACGAGCTCCTTGAGCTTGGCGTGCTCCTCCTCCCAGCGGCGCAGCTGCTCCTCGAGCCGGTCGCGGCGGTCCTCGCGAGCCTGGTGGTACGTCGAGAAGCTCCCGCCGTGGACCCACACCGACGCCCCGACGACGGTCGGTTCCAGCGTCGCGACCTGCGTCGCGACCCGGGCCAGCAGCTCGCGGTCGTGGCTCACGAACAAGATGGTCTTGTCCGAGGCGACCAACCGCTCCTCGAGCCAGCGCTTGGTGGGCACGTCCAGCGCGTTGTCGGGCTCGTCGAGCAGCAGGACCTCGTCGGGCCCGCGCAGCAGCGCCTCGAGCACCAACCGCTTCTGCTCACCGCCGGACAGCGTGCGGACCTCGCGGTCCTGCGCGCGGTCGAACGGGATCGACAGGACGGCGTCGGTGACACGGTCCCAGCCCGCCTCGGCCTCGTAGCCGCCCACGTCGGCCCAGTCGACGAGCGCCTGCGCGTACCGCATCTGCGCCGGCTCGTCGTCGACCGTCATGATCCCCAGCTCGGCGGCCGCCAGCTCCACCGCCGCGTCCCGGATCGCCGGCGCCGCGAGCGACGCGAGCAGGTCCCGGATCGACCGGTCGTCGTCGACCCGGCCGATGTCCTGCCGCATGACGCCCAGACCGCCGCTGCGACCGACCGTGCCACCGTGCGGCGGCTCGTCGCCCGCGACGATCCGCAGGAGCGTCGACTTTCCCGCGCCGTTGGGCCCGACGAGCGCGACGCGTGCTCCGTCCGCGACCCGGAAGGTCACCTCGTCGAGCAGCTGGCGCCCGTCGGAGAGGGTGTAGCTGACGCTCGCGATGTCGATGTGTCCCACCCCAGGAGTGTGGACGCCTCCGGGCCCGGCGGACGAATCCTTTCGGGTGTCGCCGTCATCACGCGGCGCCTACGTGCCGATGTCCAGGACGTCCCCCTCTCGACCCGTACCCCAGGAGTCCTCGTGCGCCGCACCCTCGCCGCCGTCGTGACGGCCGCCGCCCTGCTCGTCGTCCCGGCGGCCGCAGCCCAGGCCGCACCCGTCCACACCGCCGCCCACGCGACGAGCTACAAGAACTGCACCGCCCTGCACAAGAAGTACGCCGGCGGCGTCGCCAAGAGCTCCAAGGTCCACAACACCAAGACCTCGCACGGAAAGAAGGTCCGCGCGGCCTCGACGTACAAGCCCAAGGTCAGCGCCGCGCTCTACGCCGCCAACAAGAAGCTGGACCGTGACAAGGACGGCATCGCCTGCGAGCGTTGATCTCTGGCGGACACCGCGTCGGGGTGCGAAGGTCGTGGGATGAGTGACGACACCTCCGCAACCAGTCAGGACCCCGAGCTCGGCAGCGAGGGCGACACCGACCAGCTCTCCCGCGAGGACACGCTCGTCGACCGCGGCGTCGACGACCTGCTCGACGAGGGGTACAGCCCACCGCAGCGCGACCGCGCCACCCACTACGGCGAGACCGCGTGGGAGGAGTCGCACCGCGAGACGATCGACCAGCGGGCGCGGCAGGAGGAGCCCGACGTCTGGGAGAAGCGTCCCAAGGTCAGCGGCGACCGCGAGGAGCTCCGGGCCGGTCGGTTGGTGGCCGACGACGAGGCGGTCGAGGCCGGTGGGAACGACTCGTTCGCCCTCGACGCGGGCGTCTCGGGCGGCGCCGCGAGCGCCGAGGAGGCGGCCGTGCACCTGGTCGAGGAGGAGTACGTCGACGAGGACCGGTACCACGACGACGATGACGACGACGTCTGACCGCTGCTCCTGATCGTCAGGGCCGCCGGGACCGGCGAAGGACGGCTTTCGAGGCCTCGACCACCAGGAACACGAGCACGGCGCCGACCAGCGTGATCGCCCAGTCGCGCACGCCGATCGGGCCCGAGTCGAACCAGTCGTGCATGAACGGCGCGTACGTGAACACGAGCTGCAGGACCAGCAGGGCTCCTGCGGCGACCCACACGAGCCGGTTCCCGACGAGCACGCGCCACGTGAGGCTCGTCGACCCGAGGAAACGGCAGCTGAACAGGTAGGCGAGTTGTGCTAGCGCGAGCATCGTGACGGCCGACGTCTGGGCGCGTGCCTCGCTCGCGCCCAGGTGATCGCTCTCGAGGAGGTAGACGGCGAGCGTCGCGCCACCGATGACGACCGACGCGACCAGCACCAGGACGAAGGACGCCCCCGACAGGACGTGCTCGCCCGGTTCGCGGGGCCTGCGCGTCATGATCCCCGGCTCCGCCGGCTCCCCTGCGAGCGCGAGGGACAGCGTGACCGCCGTGACGAGGTTGACCCACAGGATCTGCACGGGGGCGAGCGGGAGCGCCAGCCCGGCGAGGACGGCCACGAGGATCACGAGCGACTGGGCGCCGTTGGTGGGCAGCAGGAAGGCGACGGACTTGCGGATGTTGTCGTAGATCCGGCGCCCCTCCTCGACCGCCCGTTCGATGGTCGCGAAGTTGTCGTCGGCCAGGACGATGTCCGCGGCCTCCTTCGTCGCCTCGGTCCCCTTGATCCCCATCGCGATCCCGATGTCCGCCCTGGTCAGCGCGGGTGCGTCGTTCACGCCGTCACCCGTCATCGCGACCACCTCGTCGTGCGCCTGCAGCGCGCGCACGATGCGGATCTTGTGCTCGGGCGACGTGCGCGCGAAGACGTCCACGCCGCGGACGCGCCGGCGCAGCTCCTCGTTCGTCATCGCCTCGAGCTCGGCCCCGGTCAGCACCTCGACGTCGTCGTCCGTCTCCGGCGCGCTCCCCCCGACGATCCCCAGCTCGCGGGCGATCGCGAGGGCCGTGCCGGCGTGGTCGCCGGTGATCATCTTCACGCGGATCCCCGCGCGGTGACAGTCCGCGATGGCGGCCACGGCCTCCGGGCGCGGTGGGTCGACGATACCGACGACACCGAGGAACTCCAGGTCCCGCACGTCGTCCGCACCGAGCTGGTCGGCGCCGGGTGCGGGTCGCCGTGCGGCCGCGAGGACCCGCAGGCCCCGGGCCCCGAGCTCGTCGACCACCGCGTCCCACGCCGAGCGGTCGAGCGGGTCCACCCCGCCGTCCGTGCGCTGGGTCGTGCAGCGGTCCAGGAGCCGATCCGGGGCACCCAGAGCGTGGATCACCTGAGCACCGTCGACCAGCTCGTCGAGCGTCGCCGAGAACTTGATCGCGGAGTCGAACGGCACCTGTGCCAGACGCCGGCCGTCGACCACGTGACCGGCCTTGAGCGCGAGCACGGTCAGCGCACCCTCGGTGGGCTGACCGACGATGCCCCACCGGCCCCCCTCCTGCACCACGCGCGCGTCGTTGCAGAGGGCACCCACGGTCACCAGCGCCGCGAGGTCGGGGTGGCGGTCCAGATCGGCACCCGCGCCGCCGGCGTCGCTCACGGCCCCCTCGGGCGCGTAGCCGAGGCCGTCCACGTCGTACCGGCCCGACGCCGTCACCACCGTCCGCGCGGTCATCTCGTTGCGCGTCAGCGTGCCGGTCTTGTCCGAGCAGATGGTCGTGACCGACCCGAGGCCCTCCACCGCGGTCAGCTTGCGCGTGATGGCGTTGCGGCGCGCCATCTGCTGCACGCCGAGCGCCAGCGTGACGGTGACGAGCGCGGGCAGCCCCTCCGGGACGGCGGCGACGGCGAACCCGATGGCGGCGGAGAGCAGCTCGTCGAGCGCGAAGCTGTGGATCAGACGGCCGACGACCAGCATGACGGCCGCCATCACGAGGATGAGCAGGCTGAGCTGCTTGCCCAGGTGCGCGAGCTGACGTGTGAGCGGCGTGTCGAGCGCGTCCGCCTCCGCGACGAGCGTCTGGATCCGACCGATCTCCGTGGCGGCCCCGGTGGCCGTCACGACGCCCTCGCCGCGGCCCGCGGTGACGATCGTGCCGGAGAACAGCATCGACGACCGGTCGCCGACCCCGGCGTCCGTGCCAACCGGCTCGACGGCCTTGTTCGCGGGCACCGACTCGCCCGTGAGCGCGGCCTCCTCCACCTGCAGAGCAGCGGCGCTCAGCAACCGCAGGTCGGCCGGCACCCGGGCACCCGGCCCCACCCGCACGACGTCGCCGGGCACGAGCTCGTCCGCGGGGACCGTTCGCCACTCGCCGTCGCGGCGGGCGTCGGCGTCGAGCGAGAGCATCGTCGCGATCCCCGCGAGCGCCTTGTCGGCCCGGCCCTCCTGGACGAACCCCACGACGGCGTTCGCCACCGCCACCACCAGGATGACGGCGAAGTCGACCCACTCGCCGAGGATCGCCTTGAGCACCGCCGCGGCGAGCAGGATGTAGATGAGCACGTCGTCGAAGTGCCCCAGGAACCGCCGTACGGCGGAGGGGCGCGGCGGCTCCGGCAGTCGGTTCGGCCCCACCTCCGCCAGCCGGCGGGTCGCGCTGCCTGCCGAGAGGCCCTCGGCGGTGGTCTCGAACGCCGCGAGCACGGCGTCCGGTGGTTCGGCGAAAGCGAGGACCGGTCCGGCGGTCGCGGCCATGCACCCTCCTGGGTCGCGCGATGGGTGCGTGGTGCACCGTGGTCCCAGCCTGAACCCGTCGGGGTGTGCACGGCTAGGCCCTCGGGCCCACCGGGACGGGACACCCTCAGCCGCAGCAGCCCCCACCGACCGGGCTCGTGCCGGCCTGCCCCTCCGCCTCGTCGTCGGCCCGACGTGCACGAGTCCGCTCGGCGCGGGCCTCGAGCTCGTCGTCCGGCGGGTACTCCACCGCCTCCAGCGTCAGGCCGCGCGCCGCGACGACGTGGGCCGCGGCGTCCCGACGGCGCGCCGCCAGCAGCTCTGCCGGCCACCCCACCGGGCGTCGCCCCTCCCCGACCGCCACGGCCGCCCCGACGAGCGCACGGACCATCGAGTGGCAGAAGGCGTCCGCCTGCACGTCGGCCACCACGAGCCCCTGCTCGTCACGGCGCCAGCCGAACACCTCGAGCGTACGGATGGTCGTCGCACCCTCGCGCGGCTTGCAGAACGCCGCGAAGTCGTGCAGCCCGACGAGCGGGCGAGCGGCGACCGCCATCGCCTCGACGTCCAGCGGACGCCGGTGCCACAGGACGTGCGCGCGGGCCAGCGGGTCGCGGCTGCCCGGGTCGTCGCAGATCCGGTACGCGTACCGCCGTCGGACCGCGCCGAAGCGCGCGTCGAACCCCGGCGGCGCCGCCACGACGCGATGCACCACCAGGTCGTCGGGCAGCACACCCGCCAGCCGGGACGTGAGCGCGTCGAGCGGATCGCGCTCGCTGCGGCCGCGGGCGGCGGCGAGACCGTCGTCGTCGACGTCCACGTGCGCCACCTGGCCGCGCGCGTGCACCCCGGCGTCCGTCCGACCGGCGACGGTCACGCGCGGCGCCGGCGTGCCCCGCGGAGCCGTGCGCAGCACCGTCGCCAGGCCCCCCTCCAGCGTGCCCTGCACGGTGCGCAGGCCCGGCTGCGTCGCCCAACCGGCGAAGTCCGTGCCGTCGTAGGCGAGGTCCATGCGCAGCCTGATCACCCGCCCACGGTAGGCGACGGGCGGATACGGTGACCTCTGTGACCCGCCCGGACGCCGCCGCGCACGACGTGGCTCCCTACACGCTGGCCGTGGACTGCGGCGGCAGCGGGATCAAGGCGTCCGTGCTCGACGCGCACGGGACGCTGCACGCACCTGCGGTCCGGGTCCCCACGCCGTACCCGCTGCCCCCTGCCGTGCTGGTCGAGACGATCGCGCAGATCGCCGCCGACCTGCCTGCCGCGCAGCGCGTCACCGTCGGTGTGCCGGGGATGATCCGCCACGGCGTCGTCGTCGCGACACCCCACTACGTCACCCGCGCCGGCCCGCGGACCGCCGTCGACCCCGTGCTCGAGGCGGCGTGGACGGGCTGCGACGTGCGCGCGCTCGTCGAGCGACGGCTCTCGTTGCCGACCCTCGTCCTCAACGACGCCGAGGTGCACGGCGCCGGTGTCGTGTCCGGCACGGGCCTCGAGCTCATGCTCACGCTCGGGACGGGCCTGGGCGCCGCCCTCTTCGACGGCGGCCGCCTCGCCCCGCACCTCGAGCTCTCCCACGCGCCTGTGCGGTGGGGCGTCACGTACGACGCGTACGTCGGCCAGACGGAGCGTCGACGCCTCGGCAACGGCCTGTGGTCACGTCGTGTCCAGCGCGTCGTCGAGGGCCTGTGGCCCGTGTTCCGCTGGGACCGCCTCTACCTGGGCGGCGGGAACTCACGGAACATCTCCCCCACCGTGCTCGAACGCCTCGGCGAGCACGTGGTCGTCGTGCCCAACCAGGCGGGCATCGTCGGCGGCGTGCGTGCCTGGGACCTGCCGCGCGGCGCGGGTGACGCACACTGACGCTCACGCCACCTGCGCCGCCGCCTCCAGGAGCACGCGCGTGAACGCGACCGGCGCGAGCACGCTGACCAGGTGCGTCGCGTGCGGGATCACGACGAGGTGGCCGTCCGCGCAGGCCGAGACGAACCGCCGCTCCTGCGTGCGGAAGTGGTCGTAGCGGCCGTTGACCACCCAGACGGGCACCTGGACCTGCGCCAGGTCGTCCAGGGGCCGCGCCGCGCGCATCGCGCGCAGCACCGGAACCGTCACGTCGAGCGCGAAGCCCCCCGCCCCCACGTCGGACGCGCCGTCGGCCGGCAGCGTCACGTCCACGAGGGCCTGGTTGAGCCAGGCACCCCGGTCCGGCAGCAGGCCGATGCCGCGGGCGAGCACCTCCCAGCCGCGCAGCACCACGGAGGTCGGCCGTGTCGAGCACCCCGCCGCCACCAGCCCCGCGACCTGCTCCGGATGTCGCGCCGCGTGCGCGATCGCCGTGTAGCCACCCAGCGACAGTCCGACGACGAGCGCCCTGCCGCCCGAGCCGTGCACGGCCTCGGCGACCGTCTCCACCGCGCCGTCGAGAGTGAACTCCTCGTCGACCCTGCACCCGTGACCGGGCAGGTCCACCGCCGTCACCTCGTGGCCCGCCGACCGCAGCGCGTCGACCTGCGGGCGCCACATCGTCGACGACGTGCGCAGGCCGTGCACCAGGACGACGGGGACGGCCATGCGCCTCACGCTACGCCGCGCACGCACGAGGGCCCGGACACCGTGCGGTGTCCGGGCCCTCGTGGGGTGCTGCGGGCGTCAGGCCTTGTCGGCCTCGGTCGCCTCGTCGGCGGGCGCCTCGACGGCGGCCTCCTCCGTGGCGGTCTCCTCGGCCTGGGGCTCCTCGGCCGGCTTGGCCTTGGGCGCCGACTTCTGCGTCGCCTTGGTGGCCTCGCGGACGACGGCCTGCTTCGGCGAGACGGGCTCGAGGACGAGCTCGATCACGGCCATGGGCGCGTTGTCGCCCTTGCGGGGGCCGACCTTCGTGATGCGGGTGTAGCCGCCCTGACGCTCGGCCATGGCGGGCGCGATCTCGGTGAAGAGGACGTGGACGACCTCCTTCTCCTTGATCACGGTCATGACGCGGCGACGAGCGTGCAGGTCGCCGCGCTTGCCGAACGAGATCAGGCGCTCGGCCAGGGGGCGCAGGCGCTTGGCCTTCGCCTCCGTCGTCGTGATGCGGCCGTACTTGAACAGCTGCGTCGCGAGGTTGGCGAGGATCAGGCGCTCGTGCGCCGGTCCGCCACCGAGCCGGGGACCCTTGGTGGGCGTAGGCATGGTCATTCTCCTTGGAAGTTCATCGTCAGTACCGAATCAGTACTGGTCGGTCCTGAGGCTGAATCAGTACTGCTCGTCCTCGACGAAGTCGCCCTCGTCGTCGCCGTAGTAGGCCGCCGTGGTCGGGTCGAAGTCGAGCGGGCTGTCCTTGAGGGACAGGCCCAGCTCGGCCAGCTTCTCCTTGACCTCGGTGATCGACTTGGCGCCGAAGTTGCGGATGTCGAGCAGGTCGGCCTCGGAACGCGCCACGAGCTCACCCACCGAGTGGATGCCCTCACGCTTGAGGCAGTTGTACGACCGGATCGTCAGCTGCAGGTCCTCGATCGGCAGAGCCAGGTCGGCGGCGAGCGCGGCGTCCGTCGGCGACGGACCGATCTCGATGCCCTCGGCCTCGACGTTCAGCTCACGAGCCAGGCCGAAGAGCTCGACCAGCGTCTTGCCGGCCGACGCGAGCGCGTCGCGCGGGCTGATCGCGGCCTTCGTCTCGACGTCGACGATGAGCTTGTCGAAGTCCGTGCGCTGCTCGACACGCGTCGCCTCGACCTTGTAGGTCACCTTGAGGACCGGCGAGTAGATCGAGTCGACCGGGATGCGGCCGATCTCGGCGTCGAACGACTTGTTCTGGTTCGCGGACACGTAGCCGCGGCCCCGCTCGACGGTCAGCTCGATCTCGAGCTTGCCCTTGTCGTTGAGCGTCGCCAGGTGCAGACCCGGGTTGTGGACCTCGACGCCGGCCGGGGGCACGATGTCGGCGGCCGAGACCTCACCAGCACCCTGCTTGCGCAGGTACATCACGACGGGCTCGTCGTTCTCGGAGGAGACGACGAGGTTCTTGATGTTGAGGATGAC
>Ga0160436_1000703_pt1 | contig 11326 bp, 12 predicted proteins | sample HID1973M_E0MG_FD_108264 | JGI IMG/M metagenome (GOLD analysis project Ga0160436, IMG submission 108264) | Enriched mosquito-associated microbial communities from UW Madison campus, WI, USA - HID1973M_E0 MG | ecosystem: Host-associated > Arthropoda: Insects > Digestive system > Unclassified ...
ATGATTGACGATGCCGCGCGCCGGCCGGCCAGTGAACACATTGGTCACCGCGGTCTGGTGGGCCTGCGCACTTTGCAATGCCGCACGATGCACTGCGCTGGTGTCGGCTTCCGCGCAGAGCAAGTAAGCAGTACCCACCTGCACGCCAGCCGCCCCCAGACGCATCGCTGCCGCCACGCCAGCCGCATCGGCAATGCCGCCGGCGGCAATCACTGGTACGCGTAGCTGCGCGGCCAGCTGCGGCAGCAGCGCGAAGGTGCCCATCTGCGTGCTCAGGTCATCGCTGAGAAAGATGCCGCGATGCCCGCCGGCTTCCCAGCCCTGGGCAATCACCGCGTCCACGCCTTGCTGTTCCAGCCAGCGGCCTTCCTCCAACGTGGTGGCTGAGGCCAGCACGCGGATGCCCAGTGAACGCAGTGGCTGCCACAGGTCCGCATCCGGCAGGCCGAAATGGAAACTCACCACTGCCGGCCGCAGCTCGCCGACCAGTTCCAAGGCCTGCGCATCAAACGGCCGCCGCGACGCGCCTGTGCCGGCGGCTTCCATCGCCACGCCCAGGCGCGCGTAGTCCGGCACCAGCCGCTGCCGCCAGGCGGCGTCGCGCGCGGCATCTTCGAGCGGCGGTTGATGGCAGAAGAAATTCAGATTGAACGGATGCGCGGTCTGCGCGCGAATCGCTGACACTTCCTCGCGGATGCGCTCCATGCTGAGCATGGCGCAGGGCAGGGCGCCGAGTGCGCCGGCCTGGCTCACTGCCGCCGCCAGCCTCGCGCCCTGCACGCCGGCCATCGGCGCTTGCAGCAGCGGCAACTCGATACCCAACAGTTGGCTCAGTGACATCAATCAGGTCTCCGCAGCGCGGGCAGCAGGGTGCGCTCAGCGCGGATGATCGGCGCGGTAGCGCTCGAAGGCGGCAATGGCGCCTTCGACCGTGATCAGATGCATCACCTCGTCGAATTCAATCTTGGTGCCCCATTTGAGCTCGGCGCCCGACTTGCCCAAGTACTTGCGCGCGGCATCGTCATAGCGGTCCACGCAATAGCGCAGATCCGAGTACGGCCCGCTGCGGCGCGGATTGCTGGCCGCGTGCAGACCCAGCACCTTGGCGCCTACCGCGTTGCCAATATGCATGGGGCCGGAGTCGGGCGTGACCAGCAGGTCGGCGCGCTCCAGCAGGGCCGGCAGCTGCTTGAGCGTGTCCTTGCCCACCAGATCCAGCGCGGGTGCTTGCATCGCCGCCAGGATGGCATCGGTGGTGCTGCGTTCCAGCTCGCTGCGGCCGCCGCACAACACAATCCGCCAGCCTTGCGAAGCTGCGTGATCGGCCAGCGCGGCATAGCGATCGGCCAGCCAGTTGCGCCGCACATGGCTGGAGCAGGGCGAAATCATCAGCACCGGCTGGCCATCGTCCGGCCATTGCTGGGCGGCCCACTCACGCGCGGCCTGCGGGTAGGGCAGGTCCCAGATCACCTGATCCTGGCGCAGGCCGAGTGGCTCGACAAAGCTGCCCATCGCATCCAGCACGTGGATGCCGGGCCGATCGGGGATGCGCTCGTTGACGAACAGCCCATGCAGATCCTTGGAACGCGCGCGGTCGTAACCCACCCGCCGGCGCGCCGGGATGAAGGCCGACAGCACGTTGGCGCGCAGCGCCACCTGCAATTGCAGCAGCACGTCAAAGCCCTCGCCAGGGAGCTCGCGGCGCAGGGCGCGCATGCCGGCCAAGCCGCTGGCCTTGTCGTAGGTATGGAACTGCACGCCTTCCAGGCCATCGAGCAGCTTGAAGCCGGCTTTGTCGATCACCCAGTGCAGCCGCGTCTGCGGCCAATGCCGTTGCAGGGTGCGCACCAGTGGCACCACATGGGTGACATCGCCCAGGGCGGACAGGCGCAGCAGGCAGATCGAAGTGGGTTGTGCAGACACGGCGCCATCCAGTTCTGAAGATGTGACCCAGGCCGCGCTGTGGCCCGGAGGTCGCCAGTGTAGTGGCTGCATCGGCTTGCGCGGGTTGCGTCCTGAGCTACCGCGTCAGAGAAACAGGCCCTAAACTCGCTGAATGGTCGGTTTCGATGCCAGCGAATCCCTAACGCCTTTCCGCGTCGGCAGCGGCTATGGGGCGATCCTGTTTGATCGCCAGCATATGCGCCAGGCCAATCCCGACTGGTTTGATCCCAAGGTCTGGGGCGAGCGCGCGCAGCCGGTGGGCGAGGGCGGCCGCGGCGGCGCCTGGTTCATTGATGCGCCCTCCAGCCGCTGTGTATTGCGGCGCTACTTGCGCGGCGGCATGGCGGCCAAGTTCAGCCGCGACCGCTATCTGTGGCATGGGCCCAACCGCACCCGCAGCTTTGTCGAGTTCCGCCTGATGCGTGCCTTGATCGCACGCGGCCTGCCGGTGCCGCGGCCGGTGGCGGCGCAGTACATCCACGAGGGCATGTTCTATCGCGCGGCGATCCTGATGGAGCGCCTGGAGAACGTCACCTCGCTGGCCGGCCTGGCTGGCAGTGGTGATGCGCCGTGGGAAGCCAGCGGCCGGTTGATTGCGCGCTTCCACCGTGCCGGCCTGGAACACGCTGATCTCAACGCGCACAACATCCTGTTTGACCAAGGCGGACGCGGCTGGCTGATCGATTTTGATCGCGGCAAGCTGCGCATTCCCGCCACCGCCTGGCGCGAGGACAACCTGGCCCGGCTCAAGCGCTCACTGCTCAAGTTGCGCGGTACGCGCAGCGCCGAAGACGTGCGCCACGATTTCGCCATCCTGCGCAAGGCCTATGACCAGGCCTGGGCGCGCGGGGTCTGAATGAGCCAATGGGCACTCAGGTTTCAGGGCGTGGGCAGTGCCAGTGCGGTGTCGCTGGGTTCGGCCATGGCCACGCTCGAGCGTGACGGCCAGCCCTGGCTGGCCATCGACTGCGGCGGCGAAGGCCTCACCGCCTATCTGGATCACTATCAAAGCTGGCCGGACGCGCTGTTCCTGACTCATGTGCACCTGGATCATGTGGCCGGCTTTGAGCGCTGGTTTGTCGGCGAGTACTTCAACGAAGCCCGCCGTGGCCGCGCGCGCCTGTACGTGCCGGCGCCGCTGGTGCCGCTGCTGCATCAGCGCGTGGGCGAATACCCCAACGTGCTGGCCGAAGGCGGCGCCAATTTCTGGGACGCCTTCCAGCTGATTCCGGTCGGTGGCGCGTTCTGGCATGACGGCCAGCGGCTGGAAGTGTTTCCGGTGCGCCACCATTGGCCGGACACCGCCTTTGGCCTGCGCCTGCCCGGCAGCGTGGTCTGGACCGGCGACACTCGGCCGATCCCGGAAATGCTGGCGCGCTACGCCAACGACGGCGAGCTGATTGCCCACGATTGCGCGCTGCACGGCAATCCTTCCCATAGCGGCATCGAGGATCTGGAACGGGAGTATTCTCCCGAACTGCTGCAACGCTGCCTGCTGTATCACTACGCCAGCCGCGCCGATGGCCAGGCCCTGCGGGCGCGTGGACACCGCGTTGCCGAGCCGGGTGACAAGATGGCCTTGCAGCCACCCCGGCCGCCCGCCCTCGATGTCTGATGAACGCCCCGCACCAGCCTGCTCCTGTCACTGATCGCCTGGACCGCCCTTTGCGGGACCTGCGGCTGTCGGTGATCGAGGCCTGCAATTTTCGCTGCGGCTACTGCATGCCGGCCGATCGCGTGCCGGACGATTACGGCCTGGATTCCAGCCAACGGCTGGACTTTGATCAGATTGAACAGCTGGTGCGCGGAGTGGTGCGCTTGGGCGTGAGCAAGCTGCGCCTGACCGGCGGTGAGCCGCTGCTGCGCAAGCGCCTGCCGGATCTGGTGGCGCGGCTGGCGCGCATCGACGGCATCGACGATATGGCCCTGACCACCAACGGCTCGCTGCTGCGTGGTCAGGCGCGCGCGCTGCGCGAGGCCGGCCTGGGCCGCCTGACCGTCAGCCTGGACGCGCTGGACCCGGCGGTGTTCGCCGCCATGTCCGGCGGCCGTGGCCAGGTGGCCGAGGTGCTGGCCGGTATCGAGGCGGCCGGCGCGGCCGGCTTCGAGCACATCAAGATCAACTGCGTGGTGCAGCGCGGAGTCAACGAACAGCAGGTACTGCCGCTGCTCGATCACTTCCGTGGCAGCGGCCATGTGGTGCGCTTTATCGAGTACATGGACGTGGGCAACAGCAATGACTGGCGACGCGAGCAGATGGTGCCGTCGGCGCAGTTGCGCGATCGCATCCATGCGCGTTGGCCGCTGCGGCCGCTGCAGGCGCAGTACCGCGGTGAAGTGGCCGAGCGCTACGCATTCGAAGACGGGCAGGGCGAAGTGGGCTTTGTCAGCTCGGTCAGCGCGCCGTTCTGCGGGGACTGCCACCGTGCCCGCGTCTCCGCCGACGGCCAGCTGTACACCTGCCTGTTTGCCAGCGACGGCATCGATCTCAAGCCCGCCCTGGCCCAGGGCGAACAGGCGCTGGCTGCCTATGTGGCCGAGCTGTGGCGCCGCCGCGCCGACCGCTACAGCGAACTGCGCGGACAACCGCTGGTGAACTCGCGCAAGCACGTGGAAATGTATTTGATTGGCGGCTGAGCGATGTGCGTCGATTCGCCCGTGCTTCCAGCGTTACCATGCCGGCCAGGAACCCCCGCACCGCCCATGACTACACCTCCCACGCTGACCCATCTGGATGAACAAGGCCGCCCGGCCATGGTCGATGTCTCGGCCAAGGCGGTGACCGCGCGCCAAGCCAGCGCGCAGTGCCGCGTGCAATTCCCCGCGCAGGTGGCCGCGCAGCTGCACGCCAACGGGCTGCGCAGCGCCAAGGGCGGCATTGTCGACACCGCGATCATCGCCGGCACCATGGCGGTCAAGCGCACCCATGAACTGATTCCGTTCTGCCACCCGCTGCCGATTGATGGCTGCCGCTTTGCCATTGACTGGGACGGCGATGACGCGCTGCGCATCGAGTGCACGGTCAAGACCACCCACCGCACCGGGGTGGAGATGGAAGCGCTGACCGGCGCCACCCTCGCCGCCTTGACCGTGTATGACATGTGCAAGGCCTTGTCGCATGAGATCGTGCTGGGCCCGGCGCAACTGATGAGCAAGCACGGTGGCAAGCGCGATGTGGGAGCACCAGCGTGATCGAACTGACCGTGCGCTACTTCGCCAGCCTGCGCGATGCCGCCGGCATCGAGTCGGAGACCTGGCAGACCCACGCCCACGGCTTGCGCGCGCTGTACGAAGAACTGGCCGCACGCCACGGTTTCGTCTGGACTCCGGCACATCTGCGGGTGGCGGTGGATGGCGATTTCGCCGGCTGGGACGACGCGCCGCGCGCGGGCAGCGAAGTGGCCTTTATCCCACCCGTGAGCGGGGGCTGAGCATGACGCGCTTTTCCATCAGCGAATCGGCGATAGAGATTGCGCCACTGCGCGCCGCGCTGCTGGATGCACGCGCCGGCGCCTTCGCCAGCTTCGAAGGCTGGGTGCGTGATCACAACGACGGCCAACCGGTGCGCGGCCTGCGCTACGAAGCTTATGTGGCCTTGGCAGAGAAAGAAGGCGAACGCATCCTGGCCGAGGCGCTGGAACGGTTTGCCGCCCTTGATGCGCGCTGCGTGCATCGGGTCGGCGATCTGGCCATTGGCGAGATGGCGGTGTGGGTAGGCGTCAGCGCCGGCCATCGCGATGGCGCCTTTGCCGCCTGCCGCTGGATCATCGACGAAGTCAAAGCGCGCGTGCCGATCTGGAAGCACGAACATTACGTCAGCGGCGACGCTGGCTGGCTGCATCCCACACCACCACCACCTGCCTGAGGCAAGCGCATGGGGACCGTCCGCCGACTGGGGAGTCTGCTGACACTACTGGCCATCTTCGGCACGGCTTCGGCCGCCGATTTGCTGGTCAGCAATCAAGCCGGCGACAGCGTCTGGCGCTTGTCGGCGCAGAACGGTCGCCAGCACGGTGAGTTCCGCACCGGTGATGCGCCGCACGAGATTGCGGTCTCGCCCGATGGCAAACGCGCCGTGGTCAGCAACTATGGCGGCGTACGCAGCGGCAATACCTTGTCGGTGCTGGATCTGCGCAGCGGCAAGCCCACGACCACCATTGACCTGGGCTTGCACAGCGCGCCGCACGGCCTGCAGTTTCTATCCAACGATGAAGTGGTAGTGACCACCGAAGGCAGTGGCCACCTGCTGGTAGTCAATGTGGACGAGGGGCGGGTGGAGCGCGTCATTCCCATCGGTGACGGCACCGGCCACATGGTGGTGCTGTCCGAGGACGGTCGCTACGCCTACGTCACCAAGATCGCCAAGGGCACGATCAGCCGCGTCGATCTGAAGCTCGGCACCGTGTTGCAGGAGCGCGTGGCGGGCAAGGGTGCTGAAGGGCTGGCGCTGCGTCCGGATGCGGCCGAACTGTGGGTGGCCAATCGCGACGAAGGCACCCTCACCGTGCATGACCCGATCACCCTGTTGATCAAGCGGCGCATGTCCAGCCGTGGTTTTCCGCTACGGATTGCCTTTTCGGACGATGGCAAGCGCGCCTTCGTGATCAATTCCGGCGCATCCGAGCTGTTGGTGATCGACACCAGTACCCGTTTGCCGATTGCGCGCGTGCCGCTGGCCCGCGCCGGCTTGCCGATTCTGGACACCGCGCTGGGCCGTGGTGCCTTGCCGATCAACATCGCCGTCGATCCCCGCCAGCCGCGCGCCTACATCGCCGTCAGTGGCGTTGACCGCATTGCCGTGGTCGATACCGAAAAATGGCAGGTCATCGATTACTGGGTGACCGGCCGCGAGCCGGGCGGCGTGGTGTTGGTTCCATAGCCCCAAAAAGGTGATGACCCCGCCGGTTGACCTCGGCGCCTGCATCAGTCAATACCGTTGCTGCCTTCCGGCCCTGGCGGGATTTTCGACCTAGCATCGCGAGGGACCGACGGGGTCACCATAGACGCGGGCCGCAAACTGCGCGGCCCGGGTGCGCGCATTGTACCGGTTCCCGGCCGCCAGCGGCTAGCCGGGGTTGTACGCCAACCAGCCGCGGAAGGTGAAGCCCGCATAGAACAGCGCCACGTCCGCAAAGCCCGCTTCGCGCAGCAAAGCCTCATCCTGCTCCGGCGAGAGCGTAGGCAGCTTGCTGCTGATGGCCGCAATGGCGTTGGCGGCATTGGCAAACGGCACGCCCGAGGCCGCTGCAAAGGCCGCGTAGCGTTCCAACCAGCGGGTCTTTTCCGGCTCCTCCTGCGGGAAGCTGTGCTGTGCCACCACAAGAGGCGCACCCGGAAGCAGCCGCTGACGGATTTCGCGCAGCGTATGCAGCCGCTCCGGCACCGGCAGGAAGTGCAGGGTCAGCAAGCAGGTCGCCGCGTCAAACGGCCCGTCCGGCGCGGTGTCGACATAGCCCTCGTGCAAGTCCACCCGCGTGATCAGCTCGCCCAGGGTCGAGCGCGCCAGCGCCAGCATCTCGGCCGATGGATCCACGCCCACGAAACGCCACCCCGCGTGCGCCTGCGCAAACACCTTCAGCTCCAGCCCGCCGCCCGCGCCGATCACGAGCACCGAACCTTGGTCAGGCACGCTTTCGGCCAACAGCAGCGTGGTCATCTGCTGCAAGCCGTGGAAACCCGGCACCTGGCGCACGGGACCTTCGGCGTAGCGGGCCACTGCCTGCGGATCACTGAATCCGGTCATGGGGTCACCTTGCGGGGGAAGCAAAGAGTGTTGAGGCATGGCGCGCGAATCGCAAGGCGGAGTAGCTCCCACGCTTTGTCGAGCCAGAAGTTTGGAACCGGGCACTGGCGCGACTAAACTGCGCGAGGGGAAAGGCCATGGGGGGTCCAGGGCCGGGAGATTCTTGGCATGAAGCTAGGTGTACTGAAGGCGCGCGTCATGGGCGCTGCGTTGCTGGTCGTGGGTGTTTCGCAAGGGATGGCGGTGCAGGCAGCCGACACCGAGGCGTCTCCGGCTTCATGGCAAGCCTTCCTCAAACGGCCCACCATCGAGAATGTGCAGCTCTCGCCTGACGGTGCGCGCTTGCTCGTGGCCGAGCGTGCGGACGACCGCACCTTCGTCAGCATCCGCGACGTCAAGACCTTGGCACTGATCAACCGCTTCGATCCGGGCGATGGTGGCGAAATCCATACGCTGCGCTGGCTTGACGATGCGCGTTTCCTGGTTTCGGCCAATGCCGTGCGCAAGAAGTACAACGTGGCCTTCAACGACCCGGTGATGGCCATCATCCAGGCCAATGGCAAGGGTCGCTACATGGTGCCGGCCAACTTCCTGGCTACCATCGAAGGCGATCCGGATCACCTGCTGGTCACCCAGTGCACCAACTGGGGGGATGGCGGTTGCTTCGATGCCGTGCACAAAGTGGAGATTGGCCATACCAATCGGGTCGGTGATGCCATCATCACCGCGCCGGATCGGGATTCGGTGCTGTTCTCGGATCGCTACGGCAACGTGCGCTTTGCTTCCTCGGTCGACGAACAGGCCGACACAAAACTACATGCCCACGTGGGCGATGAAAAAGGCTGGACGCTGATCAACGACAGTGAGGACAGCGGCGTCGACGTCTGGCCGATTGGCGTGGACAGGGACGGCGCGTCCGGCTTCCTGCAGGCTGAGCGGGCCGAGGGTCCTGACGTGGTGGAGCGCTATGAGTTCGCCACCGGCAAGCGCACCGATGTGTATCGCCATGCGTTCTCCGATCCTATCCGCATCATCACCGCCTTCGACAAGCTCACTCCAATTGGCGCGTACTACAACGCCACCTCGCCGCAGGCAGTGATTTGGAACCGCGGTCATCCGGATGCGCAGGCGATTGCGTCGATCCTGGCGGCGTTTCCGGGACGCATAGTCAGCGTCACCAGCACCTCGGCCGATGGCAGCAAGGTTGTGGTGGCATCGGTGGGCGATCGAGATCCCGGCACCTGGTATCTGTTTGATCGTGCCGCCAATCGGGCCACGCCGCTGGCGCGCGCGAAATCGTGGTTGACCGAATCCAAGCTGCCCAAGAACCGCGAAGTGGTGCTCACCGCGCGCGACGGCATCAACCTGCATGGCGTGCTCACTCTGCCGCCGAACGGCCCGGAACGCGGATTGCCGATGGTGGTGGTGCCGCATGGCGGCCCGCACGGCGTGTTCGACTCGGCCATGTACGACACCGAGGCGGCGTTGCTGGCCAGTGAAGGCTACGCGGTGCTGCGGGTGAATTTCCGCGGCTCTGGCGGTTACGGCCGCAAGTTCCAGCAAAGCGGTTGGATGCAATGGGGCCGCGCCATGCAGGATGACGTCACCGACGCCACCCAGTGGGCGATTGCGCAGGGCATTGCCGCGCCGGATCGCATCTGTGTGTACGGCTGGAGCTACGGCGGCTACGCAGCGTTGATGGGCGGCGTGCGCGAGCCGGCACTGTATCGCTGCATTGTCGGCGCGGCCGGCCCCTACGACCTCGCCAAGCTTTACAAGTGGGGCAACATTCGCCGCAGCGACTACGGCCTGGAATATTTGGCCAAGGTGGTGGGCAAAGATCAGAAGGTGCTCGCCGAGCGCTCCCCAACCACTCAAGCGTCCGCCATCAAAGTACCGGTGCTGCTGGTGCACGGCCGGCTTGATGCACGCGTGGACGTCGCGCATGCCCGACGCCTGGCCAAGTCGTTGCGCGAAGCTGGCGTTGACGTCCAGTTCCAGGAATACCTGAAGGCCGGTCACGGCTTGAACCTGGATGAAGACGAAGCAGACTTCTACACCCGGCTGTTGGCGTTCCTGGCCAAGAACACCCAGCCGCGTGGCGCAACGGCGAAGAATGATTCTGCCGGCCGCTAAAGACTACTGAAATGCCAGCGTGAGCACCCGCAATGCATTCTGCGTACGTCGGTCGCTGAGATTGCTGTAAAGCATCACGTCCTGCGCGCGAATCGGCGGCAGCGACAGCAGGCCGTTGACATCCACGGTGCCGGTCGGCGCGGCGCGGCGCGCCAGCACCGCTACCGCGAGACCGGCCACGGCGGCGGCGCCCAGGATTGCAGCGCCCTTGCCGACGAAGACTTCGTGCCATTCGATGCCGGCCCGATCCAATGCGCGCACCGACTCCATGCGGATGCGGCACGACTCCCCTTGGGTCGCCAGCGGCAACGGCTGGCCGGCGCGTGACTCCCAGCCGCTCGCCGCGAACCAGGAAAACGACTCGGCAAACACCTTCTTGCCGCGCTTGCCGCGATCCTCCGGACGCAGTACCAGCACCGCATCGAGTTCACCGTTCTCCAGAGCCCGCATGAGATCGCTGGTGCCGGCGACGCGAATCTCCACCCTCAGCTTCGGATCGTGGTCGCGTAGGCGCCGCAGCAGTAGCGGTAGTTCGTTGCCGACCAACACCTGGCTGATGCCAATCGCCAAGCGGCGCTGCTCGGTCTCGAAGGCGGCTGCCGCGCGGTCGTGCGAAGACACGAGCTCGCGTGCCACGGAGAGAAAGGTCAATCCCTCCGCCGACAGGCGAACATGCCGCGGCGTGCGTTCCAGCAGGCGGCGGCCGAGTTGTTCTTCCAGGCGCTGCAGCTTGAGGCTGACGGCGGACTGGGTGGTGCCCAGCACGTCGGCGGCGCGGGTGAAGCTCTGCAAATCCGCCGCCAACAGAAAGGCCTTGACCGCGTCCACGTCCATAGACTTCATGTGGCTGGATTCGATTCTGAAATGACAGATATGCTTTTAGATGCGTTTATCGAATTTATCAAGCGAACTAGGATGGGACGGTCAACCCCTCCTTAAGGACTCGCAGATATGAAGCTACTCACCGGAGCGTTGGTCGCCATGCTGGGCGGAATGGGTGCGCGTGACGCGCAACCCGCAGCCGTGTTCCCCCTGCAAGGCACGTGGACTTTGGTGGCCGCGGACAAGCTCTTGCCCGATGGCGAGAGGACGCGAGACTACGGCGAGAGCCCAAAGGGCAGGTTGATCATCGACGCCAAGGGGCGCTACTCGCTGCAGATCTTCAAATCCGAGCGTCTGCGCTTTGTCAGCGATAACAAACCCGATGCCAGCGTCGATGAACTGAAGTCCGCGGTCATGGGCAGCAGCACGCACTATGGCTCGGTGGCGATCGACGAACGGGCAGCGTCGCTCGTGTTCTCGATCGAAGGTTCGTCCTTTCCCAACTGGGAAGGCACCACGCAACGGCGCCAGTACCGCCTGGACGGCGCCGAGTTGCAGTACCAGGTGCCGCCTCGTGCCGATGGCAGCATCCCCATCTCCGTCTGGCGCCGGCTTGACTAGGCGTTCTCGACCTTGGCGCTTGTCAGGCTTAGAGTAGCCGCGGGTGGCCCCCGTCGACTG
>Ga0160436_1000704_pt1 | contig 11313 bp, 11 predicted proteins | sample HID1973M_E0MG_FD_108264 | JGI IMG/M metagenome (GOLD analysis project Ga0160436, IMG submission 108264) | Enriched mosquito-associated microbial communities from UW Madison campus, WI, USA - HID1973M_E0 MG | ecosystem: Host-associated > Arthropoda: Insects > Digestive system > Unclassified ...
GGCACGGCCATCGGTTCGAGACGCCCGTGCGGCGCCCACGCGATGACCGCGCCGCTGACCAGCGAACCGGCCCCGATGGCGAGCCCCAGCACCACGCCCTGGGCGGACAACGACCGCTCGAGACGGGCGCGGGGGTCGGCCGACAGCGCCGCGTCGACGAACCACGCCTCGAGCGGTCCGCTGTCCAGGGCCCGGAACACGCCTTGCAGCGCCCACGCCACCGCGTACCAGACCAGCGAGTGCGACGTCAGGATCAGCGAGGTCGAGGCGAGCCCGAAGACCCCCGCGAGCAGCAGCAGCCGCCGGCGGCCGACCGTGTCGGCGAGTGCGCCGGTGGGCAGCTCGAGCAGCAGCACGACGACGCCCTGCATCGCCATGGCGAGGCCGACCTGGCTCAGGGACAGCCCGCGGGAGACGGGCAGCAGCACGGTGACGGGGATGGTCAGCCCGACCGGGAACCAGCGCAGGGCGGTGAGCACCAGGAAGCGCCGTCGGGCGGTGGCCAGGTCGAGTGCCGCAGCTCGGTGCCCCGAGCGGGTACCGGTCCCAGGCTCCACCGGTTCGGGCGACTCGGGTCCCGTCATGACGGCTCCGGGAGGTCGCCGGCGCCGTCGGCGTCGTCGGTCACCTCCGGGAAGGCGTTGAGGACGACGAAGACGCGGCGGGAGCCGGGACCGGTCGCGCGTCCCGCTGCGCGGTAGCGCGCGACGACCGCCGAGAGGTCGGCCATGAGCGCGGTCGTCGTGGCGGCGTCGAGCGTGAGGGCCTCGTCGGAGCTGCCGGCCGCGTCCTGCCACTCGATCGGTTCGTCGAGGCTGTGCGCGTACCAGGCGGCGGCTCGGCGCTCGACGTCGTGCTGGTAGGACTGCTGCAGCCACGTGAGCGCGGCGCGGGCGTCGGGGGAGTCCTCGACGTCGCTCGGGTAGAACGAGTGCGCGCGCGTCGCGGCCTGCCACCACCGTTCACGACCACGCCCGGCGTGGTCCGCCTCCACGACGAGGCCGACCTCGGCGAGCCGGCGCAGGTGGTAGCTCGTGGCGCCGGTGTTCGTCCCGAGCCGCCCGGCCAGCGCCGTGGCGGTGGCCGGGCCGTCCAGGCGCAGGGCAGTGAGCAGGCGGGTCCGCAGGGGGTGGGCCAGCACGGTGACGGCGTGCGCGTCGAGCCGCAGGGTGTCGTCCATGCCTCGACGGAAGCATGCACAGAAGCTATGCACAAGTTCTGTGCAACGCCGGACGGCGGTGGTGCGGCCCGACCTGTCAGTGCCGCGACGTAGGCTCGAGCGCATGCCAGACCCCGCCACGTACCGGCCTGCGCCGGGGGAGATCCCGGACTCGCCCGGGGTGTACCGGTTCCGCGACGAGCACGGCCGCGTCATCTACGTCGGCAAGGCCAAGAGCCTGCGCCAGCGGCTGAGCAGCTACTTCCAGGACCCCGCCAACCTGCACCCGCGCACGTTCCAGATGGTCACGACGGCGGCCGCTGTCGAGTGGACCGTCGTGCCGACCGAGGTGGCAGCGCTCGCGCTCGAGTACTCGTGGATCAAGGAGTTCGACCCTCGGTTCAACGTCAAGTACCGCGACGACAAGTCGTACCCCTACCTCGCGGTGACGATGGCCGACCAGTTCCCCCGCGTCCAGGTCATGCGCGGCGCCAAGCGCAAGGGCACCCGGTACTTCGGCCCGTACGCCCACGCGTGGGCGATCCGGGAGACCGTCGACCTCCTGCTGCGCGTGTTCCCGGTACGGACGTGCTCGTCGGGCGTCTTCAAGCGGGCGGCGCAGCAGGGCCGGCCGTGCCTGCTCGGCTACATCGACAAGTGCTCGGCACCCTGCGTCGGGCGCATCTCGCCCGACGACCACCGCGCGCTGGCCCAGGACTTCTGCGATTTCATGGCGGGGGACGCGGCCCGCTTCACCAAGAGGCTGACGGCGCGCATGAAAGAGGCCGCCGCCGAGCTCGACTACGAGCGCGCGGCCCGCCTGCGTGACGACATCGCCACGCTCGAGCGGGCCACCGAGCGCAACGCCGTGGTCCTCGCGGACGGGACCGACGCCGACATCTTCGCGCTGGCCGGCGACGAGCTCGAGGCCGCAGTGCAGGTCTTCCACGTCCGCGACGGGCGGATCCGCGGTCAACGGGGCTGGGTGGTGGAGAAGGTCGAGGACCTCACCGACGCCGACCTCGTCGAGCACCTCGTCCAGCAGGTCTACGGCGCGGACGGCGACGCCGGCGCGAACGTCCCGCGCGAGGTGCTGGTGCCCGTGCTGCCGCCGGACGTCGACCAGGTCCAGGACTGGCTCTCCGGCCTGCGCGGCTCGCGGGTGCAGGTGCGGGTCCCGCAGCGCGGCGACAAGCGCGAGCTGGCAGCGACCGTGCTGAAGAACGCCGAGCACGCGCTCGTCCTGCACCGCACGCGACGCGCGGGTGACCTCACGACGCGCAGCCAGGCGCTCCAGGAGATCCAGGAGGCCCTCGACCTGCCGTCGGCCCCGCTGCGGATCGAGTGCTACGACGTGTCCCACAACCAGGGCACGTACCAGTCGGCGTCGATGGTGGTGTTCGAGGACGGGCTGGCCCGCAAGAGCGAGTACCGCTCGTTCATCATCCGCGGCCCCGAGGGGCAGGGGGCGCGCGACGACACGGCCGCGATGCACGAGGTGATCACGCGGCGCTTCCGGCGCTACCTCAGCGACCGGGCGGACGCGCGCGACCTCGAGCTGGGCGCGGACGACCTGGACGACGACGGGCGGCCGCGGTCCGGCCCGATCGACGAGCGCACGGGCAAACCGACCCGGTTCGCCTACCCGCCCAACCTCGTCGTCGTCGACGGCGGCCCGCCGCAGGTGGCGGCCGCGGCCGCCGCGCTGGCCGAGCTCGGCATCGACGACGTCGCGCTGTGCGGCCTGGCCAAGCGGCTCGAGGAGGTCTGGGTCCCCGGCGACGACTACCCCGTGATCCTGCAACGCAGCTCGGAGGGTCTCTACCTGCTGCAGCGAGTCCGCGACGAGGCGCACCGGTTCGCGATCACCGCGCACCGCAAGCGGCGCAGCAAGGGCATGACGGCGTCGGTCCTCGACGACGTCCCCGGCCTCGGTCCCGCGCGGCAGGCGGCGCTGCTGCGCCACTTCGGGTCCGTCAAGAGGCTCAAGGCCGCGTCGGTCGAGGAGATCGCCACGGTGCCGGGCATGGGGGAGCGGACCGCGGCCGCCGTGGTCGCCGCGTTGACGGGCAACCCGGAGGGCACGCAGGCGGCGGACTCGCCCGAGGCAGAAGCCGACGAGCCGTCGTCGGCTGGCATGCTGGGCGCATGACCGACGAACCGTCGCCGATGACCGTCCCCCGCGGCATCCCGGCCCTGGACGCCGTCACCGAACCGCCCCGCGTCCACGCGCCGCAGGTGCTGATCATCACGGGCATGTCCGGGGCGGGGCGCTCACGAGCCGCAGCGGTGCTCGAGGACCTCGACTGGTACGTCGTCGACAACCTGCCGGCCCAGATGCTCACGCACCTCGTCGGCATGCTCACGAACGGCCCGCACGACACGCGTGCGCAGCGGGTCGCGGCCGTGATCGACGTCCGCGGCGGCGGGTTCTTCCGCGACCTCGCCCAGGTGCTCGGCGGGATGCGCGAGGCCGGCATCGAGTACCGGATCCTGTTCCTCGACGCGTCCGACGAGGTCCTGGTCCGGCGCTTCGAGCAGGTCCGGCGCCCGCACCCTCTGCAGGCGGACGGGCGGATCCTGGACGGCATCGCCCGGGAGCGCGCCGTGCTGGCCGACATCCGCGAGCAGGCCGACACGGTGATCGACACGTCCGAGCTCAACGTCCACGACCTGGCGCGGGAGGTGCGGGCGACCGTCTCGGGCGAGAACGAGGACGAGCTGCGGATCACGGTCGTCTCGTTCGGGTTCAAGTACGGCATCCCCCTCGACGCCGACCACGTCGTAGACATGCGTTTCCTGGCCAACCCGTACTGGATCACGGAGCTGCGGCACCTGACCGGCCGGGACGCGCCGGTGCGCGACTACGTCCTGGGCCTGCCGGGGGCGAAGACCTTCATCGACCGGTACGTCGATGCGCTCGAACCCGTGCTGGCCGGGTACCTCAACGAGGAGAAGCGCTACGTCACCATCGCCGTCGGGTGCACCGGCGGCAAGCACCGGTCGGTGGCGACGAGCGAGGCGATCGGCGCGCGGCTGCGGGCCAAGGGGCACCGCGTCACGGTGGCCGCCCGCGACCTCGGCAAGGAATGACGGCGCTCCCCGTCCCGTCGGGCGCCCGTGCCGGCGCGGGGCCCGCCGTGGTCGCGCTCGGTGGTGGGCACGGTCTGTCGGCCAGCCTGAGCGCCCTGCGCCTGCTCACGGACAAGATCACCGCGGTGGTGACGGTGGCCGACGACGGCGGCTCGTCGGGCCGGCTGCGCGACGAGCTCGACGTGCTGCCTCCGGGGGACCTGCGCATGGCGTTGTCCGCGCTGTGCGACGACACCGACTGGGGTCGCACCTGGCGCGACGTGCTGCAGCACCGGTTCCGTTCGTCGGGCGACCTGGACCAGCACGCCGTCGGCAACCTGCTGATCGTCGCGCTGTGGGAGCTCCTGGACGACCCCGTGGCCGGTCTGGACTGGGTGGGACGCCTGCTGGGTGCGCGCGGCCGGGTGCTCCCGATGGCCGCGGTCCCGTTGTCGATCGAGGCGACCGTCGCCGCGCCCGGTGGTGGCACGACGGTGGTGCGGGGGCAGACGTCGGTCGCGGGGACGACCGCCCACATCGAGCAGCTGCGGCTGGTCCCGGCCGGGCCGCCGGCGTGCCCCGAGGCGGTCGCGGCGGTCGACGCGGCCGACTGGGTGGTCCTGGGCCCGGGCTCCTGGTACACCTCCGTCGTCCCGCACCTGCTGGTCCCGGAGCTGCGGGCGGCGCTGCTGCGGACGTCCGCGCGGATCGTCGTGACCCTGAACCTCGAGCCGGAGGAGGACGGGGAGACCGCCGGGATGCACGCGGAGGACTACCTCGAGGTGCTGCACGCGCACGCTCCGGACCTGCGCGTGCACGCCGTCGTCGCCGATCCGCGCGCGGTGGAGGACATCGACCTGCTCGCGCGTCGGTGCGACCACGGCGGCGCCCGCCTGCTGCTGCGGCAGGTCGGACGGAGCGACGGCAGCGCCGAGCACGACCCGTTGCGTCTTGCCGCGGCCTACCGCGACGTGGTCGAGGGAACCCTGGGGGACGTCGCTCGACGGCGGTGAGCGTCCCCGCGGGGTCGGCCGTGATGGCAGGATGACGCCCATGGCGTTGACGGCACAGGTCAAGGACGAGCTGGCACGGCTCAAGGTCGACAAGACCTCCACCCGCAAGGCCGAGGTCTCGGCGACCCTGCGGTTCGCGGGCGGCCTGCACATCATCTCGGGCCGCATCGTGATCGAGGCGGAGCTCGACACGGCCATCGCGGCCCGTCGTCTGCGGCAGGCGATCTTCGAGGTGTACGGGCACGAGAGCGAGATCATCGTCGTCGCGGGAGGCGGGTTGCGGCGCAGCTCGCACTACGTGGTCCGCGTCGTCAAGGACGGCGAGTCGTTGGCGCGCCAGACGGGTCTGCTCGACAACCGCGGTCGGCCCGTTCGCGGGCTCCCGCCGCAGGTGGTCGCGGGTGGTGTCAGCGAGGCCGAGGCCGCGTGGCGCGGTGCGTTCCTGGCGCACGGCTCGCTCACCGAGCCCGGTAGGTCGTCCGCGCTCGAGGTCACGTGCCCCGGGCCGGAGGCGGCCCTCGCGCTCGTCGGCGCCGCGCGCCGCATGGGCATCCCGACGAAGGCGCGCGAGGTGCGCGGCGTCGACCGGGTCGTCATCCGCGACGGCGACGCGATCAGCGCGATGCTCACGCGTCTGGGTGCGCACGACACGACGCTGGTGTGGGAGGAGCGGCGTGTGCGCCGCGAGGTCCGCGGGACGGCGAACCGGCTCGCCAACTTCGACGACGCGAACCTGCGCCGGTCCGCGCGAGCGGCCGTCGCCGCAGGTGCGCGCGTCGAGCGCGCCTTCGAGATCCTGGCCGAGGACCTGCCCGAGCACCTGCGCGAGGCCGGCGAGCTGCGGCTCGCGCACAAGGAGGCGTCGCTCGAGGAGCTCGGCAAGCTCGCCGACCCGCCGCTGACGAAGGACGCGGTGGCCGGGCGCATCCGGCGGCTGCTGGCGACCGCCGACAAGCGTGCCGCCGAGCTCGGCATCCCCGACACCGAGGCCGGCCTGAGCCCGGACCTGCTCGACCTCTGACCTGGGCGCGACCCGCGCTCACCAGGCACACCCGCGTCCCAGCACGTGGACGCCTGGGCCCTGCAGGACCTTCGGGTCGAGGTGGCCCACGTCACGGGTATAGGGTTTGTGTCATCCGATCGTCACACGAGCGTCACGTGCTGGGCATGCCCGTCGCGCGACGTTGGGTGGCGCTCCGGACGCACACCGGCGTGCGAGTACCCACCACCAATTGTGTGCGCCGACCCCCCGTCGGCGCTGCCGAGGAGGGCAAGTGACCATCAAGGTCGGCATCAACGGCTTCGGCCGCATCGGGCGCAACTTCTACCGTGCCATCGTGGCCTCGGGCGCTGACATCGAGATCGTCGGTGTCAACGACCTGACGGACAACAAGACGCTGGCGCACCTGCTCAAGTACGACACGGTCCTGGGCCGTTTCCCGCTGAGCGTGAGCTACGACGAGCAGAACATCATCGTCGACGGCAAGAAGATCCGTGCCCTCGAGGAGCGCAACCCCGCTGACCTGCCCTGGGCCGAGCTCGGCGCGGACATCGTCATCGAGTCGACCGGCTTCTTCACGGACGCCACCAAGGCCAAGGCGCACATCGACGCCGGCGCCAAGAAGGTCATCATCTCGGCTCCCGCCAAGAACGAGGACGGCACGTTCGTCGTCGGCGTGAACCACGAGCAGTACGACGCGGCGACGCAGCACATCATCTCGAACGCGTCCTGCACGACGAACTGCCTGGCCCCCGTCGCCAAGGCCCTCAACGACGCCATCGGCATCGAGAAGGGCCTGATGACGACGATCCACGCGTACACGGGTGACCAGAACCTGCAGGACGGCCCCCACAAGGACCTCCGCCGCGCCCGCGCCGCCGCGCAGAACATCGTCCCGACCTCGACCGGTGCCGCCAAGGCTGTCGCGCTCGTGCTCCCGGAGCTCAAGGGCAAGCTCGACGGCTTCGCGCTCCGCGTGCCGACGATCACCGGCTCGGCCACCGACCTGACCTTCACCGCCTCGCGCGAGGTCACGGTCGAGGAGGTCAACGCCGCGGTCAAGGCTGCCTCGGAGGGCCCGCTCAAGGGCATCCTCGAGTACGTCGAGGACGAGATCGTCTCGAGCGACATCGTCACCAACCCGCACCAGAGCATCTTCGACTCGAAGCTCACCAAGGTGAGCGGCGACCTGGTCAAGATCATCGCCTGGTACGACAACGAGTGGGGCTACTCCAACAGCCTCGTCGCCCTCACCTCGTACGTGGGCGAGCGTCTCTGACGCACCGCTGATCAGCACGGATATGCGTCCGCGTGCGCCCCGGCCACCGGCCCCGGCGCACGCGGACGCTGTCGTGTCAGCCCCCAGAACAGCCCCCGAACGCATCGGTAGGAGACCATGAAGACCATCGAGGACCTCGGCGACCTGCGCGGCAAGCGCGTGCTCGTCCGCTCCGACTTCAACGTGCCGCTCGACGGCACGACCATCACGGACGACGGTCGCGTGCGCGCCGCCCTGCCGACGCTGCAGGCGCTCCTGGGCGCCGGCGCTCGTGTCGTCGTGACCGCACACCTGGGCCGCCCCAAGGGCGCGCCGGAGGACAAGTACTCGCTCGCGCCCGTCGCCGCGCGCCTCGGCGAGCTGCTGGGCCAGGACGTCGCGCTGGCGAAGGACACGGTCGGCGAGTCCGCCAAGGAGACGGTCGCGGGCCTGCAGGACGGCCAGATCGCGCTGCTGGAGAACATCCGCTTCGACGCCCGCGAGACGTCGAAGGACGACGCCGAGCGTGCCTCGCTCGCCGCCGACCTGGCCGAGCTGGCCGACGTCTACGTCTCCGACGGCTTCGGTGTCGTGCACCGCAAGCAGGCGTCGGTGTACGACGTCGCGCTCGTGCTGCCGCACGCGGTGGGCAAGCTGGTGCTGAACGAGGTCGAGTCGCTCAAGAAGGCGACCGAGGACCCCGCGCGCCCGTACGTCGTGGTGCTGGGCGGCTCGAAGGTCTCCGACAAGCTGGGCGTCATCGCCAACCTGCTCACGAAGGCCGACCGCCTGGTGATCGGCGGCGGCATGCTCTTCACGTTCCTCGCGGCCAAGGGCCACCCGGTGGGCAGCTCGCTGCTCGAGGCGGACCAGATCGACACGGTCAAGGGCTACCTGGCGCAGGCCGAGGAGTCCGGGGTCGAGATCGTCCTTCCGGTCGACATCCGCGTGGGCGACTCGTTCGCCGCCGACACCCCGGTGGCCGTCGTGGCCGCCGACCAGATCCCCGACGGCAAGATCGGCCTGGACATCGGCCCCGAGTCGGAGCAGCTCTTCGCGAGCAAGATCACGGACGCGAAGACGGTCGTGTGGAACGGGCCGGCCGGCGTCTTCGAGTTCGAGGCGTTCGCCGGTGGCACCAAGGCTGTCGCGCAGGCACTGATCGACGCCGGCGCGAACGGCGGTTTCACCATCGTCGGTGGCGGCGACTCGGCGGCCGCCGTGCGCATCCTCGGCTTCGACGAGGCCAAGTTCGGCCACATCTCCACGGGTGGCGGCGCCAGCCTGGAGTTCCTCGAGGGCAAGACCCTCCCCGGCATCGCAGTTCTGGAGGACTGAGCGTGAGCACGCGTACCCCGCTGATGGCGGGCAACTGGAAGATGAACCTCGACCACCAGCAGGCGATCCAGACGCTGCAGAAGCTGGCGTGGGCGTTGCGCGACGGCAAGCACGACTTCGGCTCCGTCGAGGTCGCGGTGCTCCCGCCCTTCACGGACCTGCGCAGCGTGCAGACGCTCGTCGACGCCGACAAGCTGGAGATCGTCTACGGCGCGCAGGACGTCTCGGCGCACACGTCGGGCGCCTACACGGGTGAGATCTCGCCCGTGTTCCTGGCCAAGCTCGGTGTCACGTACGTCGCGATCGGTCACTCCGAGCGCCGTGAGCACCACAACGAGACCGACGACGTGGTCAACGCGAAGATCAAGTCGGCTCTCGGTGAGGGCGTGCTGCCCATCCTGTGCGTCGGCGAGGACGTCGAGACGCGTCGCGCCGCGGCGCACGTCGCGCACACGCTGCTGCAGCTCGAGGGCGCCCTGCTGGACGTCACGGCCGAGCAGGCCAAGACCGTGGTCGTGGCCTACGAGCCCGTCTGGGCCATCGGCACCGGCGAGACGGCGACCCCCGAGGACGCCCAGGAGATGGCCGAGGCCATCCGCAGCCGCCTCGCGGAGCTGTACGACCAGGAGACGGCGGACGCCGTCCGCGTGCTCTACGGCGGTTCGGTGAAGTCGTCGAACGTCGCCTCGATCATGGCCAAGCCCGACGTCGACGGCGCCCTCGTCGGCGGCGCGAGCCTGGACCCCGAGGAGTTCGCGAAGATCGTGCGCTACCAGTCGCACAACGTGGGTCTCTGACCCGAACCGTCGTCCGGCGGGTCCCGCGATCACCCGAAAGGGCGGACGCGGGACCCGCCGACGTGGACGATGTGGCCGACATGGCCCCTCGTCGCCTACCCTGGACCGCGCTCCACCCTGCTGGGGCGCCGCTCGAACGCAAGGTCGCCGCCCGGCGACGCCCGTACCGTGAGGAACTACGCCGCCGTGACCGCCCTCAAGATCTCGCTCCAGGTGCTGCTGGTGCTCTCCAGCCTGCTCCTCATCCCGCTGGTCCTGCTGCACAAGGGCAAGGGCGGCGGTCTGTCGGACATGTTCGGCGGTGGCATCACCAGCAGCGCGGGCAGCTCCGGCGTGGCGGAGCGCAACCTCAACCGCATCACGATCGGCACGGCGCTGCTGTGGACCGTCGTGATCATCCTGCTCGGGCTCATCGAGACCACGGTCTGAGGCGACGACGATGGCGAGCGGGAGTGCGATCAGGGGGTCTCGCGTCGGTGCGGGCCCGATGGGCGAGGCCGAGCGCGGTGACGCAGCCCCTCGCATCTGGATCTCCTACTGGTGCGCGAACGGCCACGAGACGCGGCCCAGCTTCGCCGAGGAGGCGGCCGCCGAGGCGCCCGTGACCTGGGACTGCCCGCGCTGCGGGTTCCCCGCCGGGCAGGACCAGGAGAACCCGCCCTCGCCGTCGCGCAACGAGCCGTACAAGACGCACCTGGCGTACGTGAAGGAGCGTCGGTCCGAGGAGGACGGCGCGGCCCTGCTGGACGAGGCGCTGGCCGCCCTGCGGGAGCGCCGCGGGCGCTGACCGGGAGCCCTGACGCGTCAGGGCAGCACGCGCAGCAGCGCGAACCCGTCGTAGCCCTTCGACCCGACGGTCTGCACGACGGTCGCATCGAGGCGTGGATGGTCGGCGACGAGGTCGACCATCGTGCGGACGCCCTGGACCCGGTCGTCCGGGTGGTGGGCGTCGACGACACCGCCGTCCCGGACGACGTTGTCGAGCACGATCAGCGTGCCCGGGTGGGACAGGGCGAGGGACTGCTCGACGTACCGGGCGAGCGACTGCTTGTCGGCGTCGACGAAGACCAGGTCGAACGCATCGGTCTCGGCGGCGACCATCGCGTCCAGCGTGCTGCTCGCCGGCCCGACGACGACGTCGACGAGCTCGCCGACCCCCGCCTGCTCGAGCGAGTCCGCAGCGGTGCGCGCGTGCTCCGGGTCGATCTCGAGCGTGACGAGCACGCCGTCCGACGGCAGCGCACGCGCGAGCCAGAGCGTGCTGTAGCCGCCGAGGGTCCCGATCTCCAGGATCCGCCGAGCACCGGCCGTCTGCGCGAGCAGGTGCAGCAGCTTTCCCTGGTTGGGGGCGACGGCGATGTCCGGCAGCCCGCCGGCGGCCGCCGCCCGTCGCGTCTCTGCGAGGGCGAGGTCCTCCCTGACCAGGACGTCGAAGTACTCGTCGACCGACCGCCAGAGGTCCCGATCAGTCACGGGTGCCCGCCCCGGCGGCGGCCGCGGCGTCGACGAGCCACAGCGTGCGCTCGGTGCCGAGGGCACCGGCGGCAGGTGTCGTGTCGACCGGGACCGAGGCGAGGGCGGAGGCGACCGCGTCGGCCTTCTCGGCGCCTGCCGCCACGACCCACACCTCACGGGCGCCGCGGATCGCCTCGAACGTCAACGAGACACGGAGCGGA
>Ga0160436_1000706_pt1 | contig 11305 bp, 10 predicted proteins | sample HID1973M_E0MG_FD_108264 | JGI IMG/M metagenome (GOLD analysis project Ga0160436, IMG submission 108264) | Enriched mosquito-associated microbial communities from UW Madison campus, WI, USA - HID1973M_E0 MG | ecosystem: Host-associated > Arthropoda: Insects > Digestive system > Unclassified ...
ATTGGAGGTCATGGCATAGGACACGGGCGCCGGCCCATCGCCGGCTTCGCCATTTTCGCCGAGCGCTGCAGTCACGGCCAGCCGCAGAGCAGCATCGGTTCAGCGCGTCAGCGCTTGGGTGCCAGCTTCGGCGTCGGTCCGGACTTGGACTGCGGTGCGGGCTGCGCCGCCTCGCGCGCGCGTTCCAGGCGCTGGTCGCGGTCGCCCAGTTGTTCGCGCAGGCGGGCGTCCAGTTCGATCGGGCGATCCCAGCGGTCATAGCTGGCCACGATCGCGTGGCGCACCTGGCGGTAGTTCGTGTTGGCGGGCGGCGCCGGCAACGCTTCCAGCACCGCTTGCCAATCGCGGGCTGCCGCCTGGCTGTAGGCGCGGACCAGCTCGCGGCAGGAAAGCTGCGCCGCCTGTGCCCAGGCGCAAGCGAAGTACAGGTCGCCGGCGCGCCAGCCCTGCGCGCCCAGCACCGCCTCGGCATAGCCGCGGCGAACGGCGAGATGGCGTTCGAGTTCATCGAGGAAGCTGGCCGGATAACGGCGCGCATAGGCGTCGATGTCGGCGAGTTGGCGATCGATCCAGGCATCGCCGGTCGTGTATGGAGCTTCCACCGCGGGCGCAGCCGGGGTCGCCGGTGTCGCGGCTTGCTGGGCGAGCGCCGGCGCGGCTGTCCAGGCCACCAGGCTGGCGAGAAGCCACAACACCGGTGTCGAGCCGCGCAGGCGCATGACGGTGTCCTCAGGCCATCGGCAGCGCGCCCAGGCGCGCCAGCCGGTCCAGTTCGCGCACGGCCTGCGGCCAGTCGCGCGCGTGCGCCACTTCGCGCAGGCGCGGCGCATCGGCGGCCACTCCATGCTCGGCTTCATGCGCCCAGGTGACCTCGTAAGGCGTGTGGATGCCCCAGCCACCCAGCGCAAGCACGGGTTCCACGTCCGAGCGCAGCGAGTTGCCGACCATCACGAAGCGCTCGGCCGGCAGTTCGAACTCGCCCAGCACTCGCGCATAGGTCTGTGCGTCCTTTTCCGAAACGATCTCGATGCGCGGGAACAGGTCGGCGAGGCCGGACTGGTCGATCTTCTGCTCCTGGTGGAACAGGTCGCCCTTGGTGATCAGCACGACCTGGCAATGGCTTGCGATCTCGGCCACCGCCTCGCGCACGCCTTCGAGTACTTCCACCGGGTGCTGCAAGGTGGCGCGGCCGATTTCCACTACTTGTTGCAGGTCGCGTGCGGCGATGCGCCCGTCGGTCATTTCGATCGCCGCCTCGATCATCGACAGCGTCATGCCTTTCACGCCGTAGCCGAAGATCTTCAGGTTGCGACGTTCGACCGCGAGCAGATGGCCGAGCGTGCCGGCATCGCGGAGATCGACGTAACGGCCGACGATCGCCTCGAAATCGCGTTCCGCGGCGCGGTAGTAGTCTTCGCTGCGCCACAGAGTGTCGTCGCCGTCGAAACCGACCAGCTCGATGGCCAGGCCCTGCCTTTGCGGGATATTCATGGCGCGATGTTAGCAGCGCCCTGCCGGCCGTTGCGCCGCCCCGGCGTTCAGTCGCCGCCCGGGTCGCCCGGCCCCGGCTGGTAGCTGGCGAATTCCTCGCGCGACAACCGGCCATCGCCGTTGTCGTCGAAGCCATCGAAGCCCTGCGCGAGGATGGGATCGGCGGCGCATTCGGCGCGGTCCAGGCCGCCATCGCGATCACGGTCGAGCTTGGCGAAATCGTGCGGCGCCAATGCGGTGGCGGGGACGCTGTCGGGGCCGGCCGGCGTCGGCGCGGTCAGCGGCATCGGTGCTGTTGGCGTGGGGGCGGGGGGCGGCGGCAGGGGCCGCTCCGGTGCCGCGCCGGAATTCGCCTGCTCGGGTATGGCTAAGGACTGCGAGTAAGCCGGCGCGGGCGGCGGCAACGGCAGCCGGGGCAACGTGGCCGATGCGGGCAACGCCAGCAGCGACAACACCAGTGCGTGGATCGCGACGACGCAGCGAGTCCCCGCGGAGAAGAGCCCGCAACGTGGCGGGCAACGGAACATGCGCCTCATGGCGACGTCATCCGGCAAGCGGAAGCCTTGGAGAGTTCCTCCGCGAAAGCGGGAGCCGCTCGCGCGACTCCCGCACAACTTCGATCGGAGTCCGCGATGGGCGACAAGGGGACTTTCCCTCCGCCCATCGCCGCGACTCAGTTCTGCTGCTGCGGCGGAGCGCCGGTCGCTCCACTCTGCTGCTTGGCCACGAACGCCTTGTATTCGTCCGGGGTCAGCTTGCCGTTGGTGTCGGCATCGGCCTGGTCGAAGATCTGCGAAAGACCCGCGTTGACCTGGGCTTCCTGCTTGCTGATCGCGCCGTCGCTGTCGGTATCGACACTGGCCCAGGTCTGCCCGCCACCCGACTGCGCCTGTGCCGGCTGCGGGCTGGCGCTCTGGGCGAAAGCAGGCAGGGCGAGCGCGGCGGCCAGTACGGCGGTGACGGCGATCAGAGGCTTGCGATTGCGGTTGCTCATGGGTGGTCTCCTGTTCTGGGGTTGACCCCTTGGGGATATGCCGGTCGATGTGCCGCCTCGACCGCGCATGCAACCCAACCTACCCATCGCGCATGAACCCCGATTGCCGCGCGATCGCCCACTCGACGCAGCGTTAACCACTTCGTCGGCGAATGCGGCTAGCCGTTGGTTACGGACGCATCAGTGCTTCGTAAGCAGCCGGTTCAACGCATGCGGAACTGAGAACTGTGTCTGCCGCTTTTACGCTTCTCCAACATCCGCCTCGTCTGGCTCGGCACTGAACAGACGCCAGCCCAAGGCCACGCCCGCCAGCGCGCCGACCACTTCCAGCACGACGCGACCGCCCAGTTGGTCGGGATCGTGGATGCGTTCCAGCGCGAGGCGCGCGTACAACGGCGATTCCAGCCGCACGATGCTGGTGTAGAAAAGATTCCAGATGTCCCAACCGGCCCCGATCGCCACTGCGGCCAGGCAGGCCCAGCCGATCGCGTGGCCAGGCGACAGGCCGTTGCGCCGGCACAGCCACTGCGACAGCCAGTACACGCCCAGGCCGATCAGCAAGGCGATGATGGCGGCTTCCAGTGAGCCGATCAGGCCGTAGTGCAGCGGCAGATTCATGCGCGAGGCGTTCCGTCGACGGTGGGGACGCGCATTCTACGCGTTGTCATGCAGCGCACCCTGCCATGCCGCCGCGGACGCTCAACCTTCGTCTTGCGAACGCACGCGAACTTCCGGCTGCCCCTGTGCATCGAGGTTGACGCTGATCTCGATCGGGCGGCAGCAGACCTGGCAGTCCTCGACATACGACTGCGCACCGGCCGAGGTGTCGACGACAATACCGATCCACTCCCCGCAATAGGGACAGGGGATATCGACGAAGTACTGCAGATCGCTCATGGCGGCGCCTCACTTCACCGGGAAGTCGTAGGCAGTATCAGGGGTGGGCTCGGGCTGGAAGGTGAAGTGCCACCATTCCATCGGGTAATTGACGAAGCCCTCGGCCGACATCGCCGCGACCAGGCGCCGGCGGTGCTCGCGCTGGGTCGCGTCCAGGCCGGGCGCGTCGGTATGCGCACGCGGGCCGAAGAAATCGAAGTCCGTGCCCATGTCGACGGGGCGGCAGGTGCCGCCGCGGCAGTCGTCCAACGTCAGATCAACGGTGGCGCCGCGGCTGTGGCCGGAGCGGTCGGCGATGTAGTCCGGGATCAGCGCGCTTTTGTCGATGTCCGGGTACTGCAGAGCCTTGCGCGATTGCTCCCGCGGATCATGCACCCAGGCAACGAAGGCCTGTACCGCCCGCACCGGCCGGTAACAATCGTAGAGGCGCAGGCCCTGGCCTTGGGCATGCAGCCTTGCCTGCACCCGCGCCAGGGCTTCGGCCGCCGGCCGCAGCAACAGGCAGCGTGGCGCTTCGTAGCCGGGCACCGGCCGGGCGGTGAAGTTGTTCGCGCTCGCGTAGCGCATCTCCAGCGTGATGCCGGGTGCGATCGCGGCTACGTCCAGCATGTCGGCCTGTGCGGCGTCACGCGCCGGCGACAGGCTCGGCGGGCTGGCCGCCTGCGCGGGTGGCATCCCCGCCAGGCCCAGCAGAACGCTAGCGGCAATCGCCGCTGCGGCGGAATTCCAGGTCGGCATAGTCATAGCTGAAGTCGGCATCCGGATCGATCGCGGCGAGTTTCATGTTAGCCGCACCGTGCGCATCAGACGCGAAATCCAGCCAGGGCTCGGCATCGACACTGTCATCGTCCCAATCGACCAGCCAGCGACCACCCGACTGCATGACCTTGCCGCGCAACAGTGGCGACTTGGCGGCCGCGAAGCGCAGTCCGTCGCCTTGCGGGCACAGCGCTACCTCGCCAAACCAGGGATCGCGATAGATGCCCGCACGGGCTTTCGCCGCCGCGGCCGCCACCGGGCGCCGATCGGAAGTGTCGGGCTTGCGTGCCGCCGGCGGTTTGGGCTGCGCGTCCTCACGTTCCAGCAGGCTGGCGTAATGCAGCACGTCCAGCGAGCGATCGTCGCCGAGCAATTGCTTCTGCAGCGCCTCGCCCAACGTGGTGCGCGCCGCCTCGCCCTCGCCGTTGATCAGGATGATGAAGCCGCTGCGTCGGTCGGGCAGCAACACCAATGAGGAATACATGCCCATCAAGGTGCCGGTGTGGGCGACCTTCCATTGCCCATCCACGTCCGACAGGCGCCAGCCATAGCCATAGCCGTACAGGCGCGTGCCATCCCAGTCGCGCATGCGCTGGCTGATCGGCATCGGCGTATGCAGCGACCAAACGGCGCGACGTTGCGCTTCGCTCAACCAGGGCTGTTTCGGGTCCGGCCGCAGCCAGGCCCGGTCCATCCAGGTCAGCATGTCGTCGAGGCTGCAACGGATGCCGCCCGCGGCCATCGACGGCATGTCGGCCACGATGTCGCCGTCCTCGCGCACCGGGATATTGCGCTCGCCTTGCCGCATGTGTGGTTGGGCGACGTTGCCCACCGCGGTCCGCGACCAGGCGCCGACCTGGCAGCGGTCCATCCCCAGCGGCCTGAACAATTCTTCGCGGACCAACTGGTCGTAAGGCCGGCCGCCCGCGCGCGCGGCGACTTCGCCGGCGACCACGTACAGCAGATTGTCGTAGGCGTAGTGCGCGCGGAAGCTGTGCGTGGGCTTGAGATAGGCCAGCCCGGCGATGATGTCCGCGCGGCCGAATGCGTTCGGCTCGGGCCACAGCATCAGGTCGCCCGCGCCCAGGCCCAGCCCGCTGTTGTGGACCAGCAGGTCGCGCACCTGGATGTTGCGGGTGACCCAGGGGTCGTACATGCGGAAGTCGGGCAGGTACTTCGTGACCGGGTCGTCCCAGGCCAGCTTGCCTTGGTCGACCAGTCGCGCCAGCACGCCGGTGGTCATCGCCTTGCTGTTGGAGGCGATCTTGAACAGGGTATCGGCGTCGATCGGCTCGCCGGAGCCGGCCACACGCTCGCCACCGGTACGGCGATACACGACCTGCCCGTCTTCGATCACGCCGACCGCCAGGCCGGGCAAGTGGTAGTGCTGCATCGCCTGGTCGAACAGCCGATCGAACGCTGCCTTGTCGGCGGCCTCCGTGGCGTTGCCCAACATCGGCCACGACATCGACAGGACCAACAGCGCGCGGACGCGCCAGCGGGAGGGGTTGATCATTCGTGCTCCGCAAGAACGGTCGCCGGACGATAGCGCGTCCGGCGACCGGCGTGGCTCAGTAGTCCAGCGTCACCACCAACTGCGCATAGCGCGGTGCCTGGAAGCTCTCCGGATAGCGGAACAGCGGATTGGGGCTGCCGATCGCGCCTTCGTACTCCTGGTTCACCGACAGCTTCTTCTGCTGGTTGGTCAGGTTGTACATCGCGAACTTGACGCGCAGGTCGGTCTCGCCGAAGGACTTCAGCCAGGTCACGCTCGCGCCCAGCTCGTAGCTCCAAGGCAGGCGCCCGTAACCGCCGCGCGCCGAGTGCGCGAAGACACGCTCGCCCGAGTAGGGCGAGTCGCAGTTTTCCACGCAGACGAAATAGCTGTGGTACGCGGTGGCGTCGTACGGGTTGCCGACGCCGAAGCCGGTCACCGGCCCGCCCGAACGCGCGTCCAGGGTGGCGCCGACCAACCAGTTGTCGGTGATCGCGTAGGCACCGCGCAACTTGGCCTGGTGGCGGCGATCGTTGGCCAGGTAGCCGTAGCCGCGGTAGTTCACCCACGGGTCGTCGAAGTTCTCGGTACGGCCGGTGTCGGAGAAGTCGGTATCCGAATTGACCGGGCCTTCCGCGTTGCCGCGGCCATAGGCCAATGTGTACGAGGCATTCATCGACCACTTGCCGTCCCAGGCGCGGTCCAGCTGCAGTTCCAGTGCCTTGTAGTCGCGCTTGGGCTTGTCCCAGCCGCGCTGGCCGATGTACGTCATGATCGGGTCGCCGTCGGCATCCAGGCCGTCCTGGCGGTACATCGCCCAGCCTTCTTTCGCCGTGTCGACGGTCACCCAACCCATCGTGCCGTTGCAGTCGGTGTCGCCCCAGACGGTGACCTTTTCGCCCGGATTGGCCATCACCCAGCCCACATAGCCATCAGGTCCGCAGGCGCCGGTGGCGCTGATCTCCATGTCGTCGATCGCGTTGTGCAGCTTGCGGTAGATGCCGCGCACGCCGTACGACCAGGCGTCGTTGATCGATTGTTGGAAGCCGAGGATCGCCTCGTCCTGGTAGACCGGATCCATGTCGCGATCCACTTCCGAGCGCAGGTCACCGACCGTGCCGTCGCCCTGCGAGTCATCGACCGGGCCGATCTGCGCGCCGAGGATCGGCACCTGGTACTGCGAGCCGTTGAGCTCGCGCGTTTCCCAGCCGGACAGCGCGAAATAGGTGCGCTCATCGAGCAGGCCGCCAGCCTGCTTGATGTTGATGACGTTGGCGACCGGCAGGAAGTAGCGGCCGACATTGCCGAACAGCTTCATCGTGCCATCGCCCTTGACGTCCCATGACGCACCGAAGCGCGGCGCGATCATGTCATCCATCTTGATGTAACTGCGGCCTTCGCTGTCCTTGTTGTCGAACTGCTCAAGGCGCAGGCCGATGTTCAACAGCACGTCCGGCGTCACCGACCAGTTGTCCTCGATGTAGTAGGCCGAGTTGTCGGTCTCGAAAGTGCCGGCGATCTCGTAGCGGCGCGCGCGCACGTAGGCATCGACGCCTGCCGGAACCGTGCCGCCGTTGACCAGCGTCGCGCCTGGCGTCGTCGCGTAGACGTTGTAGTAGAAGCCGCCCGGGCCCGGATACATGCGCTCGTAGTCGGAAGTGTTCTCTTCGCGATCCAGACCGAAGCGCACCAAGTGGTCACCCAGCGTCCACTCGAAATCCAGGCGCCCCGCCTTGCGTTCGTCAAGGCGCGATTCGACCGCCGAGTTGGTCGTACAGCCCAGCGGAATCCCTGGAGGAGCGATGCCGGACTCGGAGACCACGCGATTGCAATCGAGGTCGGTCTGGCTGTAGTTCGCGTAGTCGCGCTTGTTCTCGCCGTACATCGCCTTCATGACGAAGTTTTCGGTGAAGTGACCGGTATAGGTCAGCGCGTAGTTGTCGCCACCGGTATTGGTGAAGATGGTGTTGCTGCGGTTGCCGCGGGTTCCGGCGTCGGCATCGTAGTCGTAGACGTCGGCGACGTTTTCGTTCTTGTCCGAGAAGCCCAGCAACGACAGGCTGTGATTGTCGGTGATCCGCCAATCCAGCTTGGCGCCCCAGAAGCCGTCGTCGGCATTGCCGTTGTTGAAGGTACTGCCGTCGTTGCTGGTGCTGAAGTTGCGGTTGTCGCGCGCCTCGTACATGCCGAAGAAGAACAGCCGATCCTTCACGATCGCACCCGAGCCCCACACGTTGAGCTTGTTGTGGGTGCCGCCATCATGGCTGGCGATGATGTAGGGATCGCCGTTCGAGAGGTAATAGTCCTCGGCGCTCGAACCCCATGCGCTCGGCTCGGCCGTCATCTCCACGCCCGCATGGAAATCATTGGTTCCCGAGCGGGTCACCGCATTGATCACGCCACCGGTGGTACGGCCGTATTCGACCGAGTAACCACCGGTCTTGACCTGGAATTCCTGGAAGAACGCGAACGGTGCCGAAGAGAAGCCGATGCGGTTGTAGAAGTCGGTGACGTTGAGTCCGTCGATGTAGACCGCGTTCTCGGCTACGGACGAACCGCCAAAGGAAATACCTTGCCCACCCAGCGACGACTTGCCCGAGACCACGCCCGGTGCCAGCAGCGCGACCGACTTCAGGTCCTGGTCGACGGGCAGACGGCTCACGTCCTGCCGGCTGATGTTCATCGACGACTCGGTGGAGCTGACGTCGACCATCGACACCACCTGCGGCGCCCGCACCTCGATCGCGCCCAGCGTGCTGATCGCACCGACCGGCACGTTGACCGTGGTCGCGTTGCCCAGCGTGACCGTGACTTCGCCGACCGCGGCCGGCGCGCCCCCGGCCACCGACAGGGTCATTTGGTAGCGGCCCGGCGCCAGCGCCGGGATGCGATAGGTGCCATCGCTGTTGACGGTGCTGGTCCGCACGAACCCATTGGCCGGGTTGCGCACCGTGACCGTCGCGCCGCTCAGCGACTGCCCGCTTTCGTTGACCAGCCGGCCGACGACCGCACCGTCCTGGGCCAGGGCCACCGGCACGATGGATCCCATACATGCCGCCAGCGCGACGCATAGCGCCGCCTTTCGCAGATTCTTGCCGTTCATCCCCTGCTCTCTCCTGCAGTTGTTGAAGCCGTTGAAGTGGTGGTTCCCCGCCCCTTTGCGTTACCGCCGGCCGCCGGCAGAACCTGCCAGTCGAAGTGGTAGTCCCATTGGTCGAAGTAGAGGTTGCCGCCGCGCCATTCCGCCTCGCCGCGTTGCGAGTCCACGGTCTCGGAGCGGAAGTCGCGCTTGGCCGGTTGCAGCGGCTGTTCGTAGTCGTCGTTGAAGACGATGCGGTAGGCGTCCAGGCCGCCGAAATAGAAGTCGCGCAGCGTCGGGTCGTCGCTGGCCAGCGCACCGGTGGTGACATCCATCGGCACCCAGCCGTACGGCGCCAGGTACAGCCAGCCCCAGTCATGCAGGTTGGCGTAGCCGACCTCGTTGTCGGAGAACGTCCAGCCCGACTGCCAGCGCGCCGGGATACCGTTCAAGCGCAGCAGCGCCATCAGCAGCAATGTCTGCTGGCCGCAATCGGCGTGCCCGGCATGCAGCGCGTAGTCGGAAATATTGCTGATCGTCGAGTACTCGCGCGCGCCCGCCCAGGGAATGCGGTCGACCGCGGCGAACAACTTGCGCGCGATGCGGTACGGGTTCTTCTCGTCGCCGACCACTTGCTGCGAGAAAGCGCGCAGTTCCGGGGTGAACACGATGTGCGGTGCGCGCTCGGCCAGGTAGGGCGCCAGCGCCGGATCGGTCGGGGTGGCCTGCACGCGCGCCGGGTCGATGGAAAAGTGGCGCGCGTAGATCGTCAGCTCGTAACTGACGGAGAACTTCGTCGGCTGGCCGGCGACTGCCTTGCGTTCGAGGAAAGCGGTTCGCTGCAAAGTGCTTTCCGGTGCCACCTGGGCGCCCGTCGGTTCGCTGGCGAGGTAGCGGATGTCTTCCTGTTGACCGGCGATCGCACGGGGATACGGAATCCACGCGCGCACCACTTCGCCTGCGGGCACCGCATCCGCGTTCACGGTCAGCGACTGGGTGATGCGCACGCGACGCGGCGTCAGGCTGGTGCGGCCCGGCGCTGCATCCGCTGCCGCGATCACTTCGCGATGGTGCGCGTTGAGATTCTCGTATGGCCCGTCTTTCGGCGGCGGCGTCCCGGGGCGCTGGCGTGCGTTCGCCTGCGGGCTCAGCCGGAACAGATTGGAAGGCGCGCGATTGAAGTAATAGCGCTGGCCATCGATGTCCAGATGTTCCAACAAGCCGGCCGCATCCCATGCGGTGAACTCGTCGTCGCGCAGGTCCGGAATGCTGCGGCGCAGGCGCTGCTTGGCCGCGTCTGCGTCCAGGCTGAAGTCCAGGCGCATCCGCCGCATGCGTTCGCGCTGGAAGAGATAATCGCGCCGCCGCGCTTCATCGAGCCCGGGCTGGGCGAGTGCGGCAGTGATGGCAGCCTCGGCCTGGCGGAAATGCCCGGCGTCGATGTCGGCGATCAACTGCGGCAGTGCGATCGGCGCAGCGGCCCAAGCGGCAGCCGCCAACAGCAGGCAGACGAATAGGAGAGCCGCACGCGGCAGCGACCCCATCAGGCCGCCTGGCCTGGCTGGGTGTCGACGGAGCTGGTCAAGGCGCACATCCACGACGACACTTCCCCGGTGAAGGTGGGTCATCGCTGTGTAACACGCGGCCGCTAGGTGGTCAATAATTTATTCTTGCAAAGTCGGAGCAAAGGAATAAATATTCTTGAACGATTCCAGGGGAGCCTGCCGATGACCCATTCACCGCGATCCCACCGCCGCTTCGGGATTCCCCGGCTGCTGGTCGGCGCTGTCCTCGGATTGGCGCTGGGCGGTCTGGCCCTCGCCGCGCCCTCGACACGCTGGGCCATCGATGCGGACACCGGCGTGGTCGCCGTTGCGCCGCAGCAGCTCAGCGCGGCCTACTGGATCGCCAAGCAGCCTGAGCCGGACCGCGTTCTGCTCGACCGCGCCGGTATCGAGGCGCAGAACGCTCGCATGCGGTCGCAGGACTCGGCCATCCACGATCTGCGCGCCCTGCCCTCGCCGTTGCCGGCGGCCTTCGTGCGCGGCGAGATCGAGAAGCTGTCGGTGCGTCCGCAACGCCCGCTCTACGATGTGCAGGGACACCCGATCGAAACCACGCGCCTTGACGAAGTCGTCGCGGGCCTTGCGCTGGATGCCATTCCCGCACAGCGCCTCCTGCAGTACGGCCTGGTTGTGCATCGCGCGGCGCTGCGCACCTTTCCGACCGACCAACGCGTGTTCAGCAGCAACGACGACACCGATATCGATCGGTTCCAGGAATCGGCGCTGTTCCCCGGCGATGCGGTGGCAGTCCTGCATGAAAGCCGCGACGGTCGCTGGCTGTTCGTCGCCAGCGAGCGCTACTTCGCCTGGGTCGAAAAACAATACGTGGCGACCGGCAGCGCCGAGCAGGTGTTCGGCTACGCCAAGAAGACGCCGTTCCGTATCGTCACCGGCGCCATCGCCTTCACCAGCTACACCCCGGAACAGCCGCAGCTCTCGCGGTTGCAGCTGGACATGGGCGTGCGCGTACCGGTCCTCGCGGACTGGCCGATCGACAAACCCGTCAACGGCCAGCATCCGTATAC
>Ga0160436_1000711_pt1 | contig 11255 bp, 11 predicted proteins | sample HID1973M_E0MG_FD_108264 | JGI IMG/M metagenome (GOLD analysis project Ga0160436, IMG submission 108264) | Enriched mosquito-associated microbial communities from UW Madison campus, WI, USA - HID1973M_E0 MG | ecosystem: Host-associated > Arthropoda: Insects > Digestive system > Unclassified ...
CAGCGGTGGCGACGTAATCATTCATCGCATACGCCGCCGTAGTCGAATGGAACCGCACCGGCAGCAAACCGGTATTGGTGCCGCCGGAACCTACCAGCAATTGCATGCGCCCCAGGTCGGTTCCCAATTGGCCCGAACTCATCGCCGGCAGGTCGGTGCCGCTGGTCCGCTGCGGCGATATGACAATGTTGCTTCCATCCAAAAGAAAGTTGGTCATCGGCACTTGCGCGCCTGCGCGCCCGGCGATGCCGCCGACGTTGTTCACGGCAAACGTGCCCATGTTCAGGGCGCCGGCCATGGCGATGCTGCCGTCGGTCTTTAGGTAGCCTTGTAGGTTGACTGTCGAACCCATGCGGAACCACAGGCCCGAACCGTTGAACGCAATCGAGTCACCGTTATAGACGGTGACGCCCGCCAGCGGTCCCGTTAGGTAAGTAAACCCGCCCGTGGTCAGGCCATCGATAACCCAAAAATCGCCGATGGCCGGTTCGCCGCCGGGGCCATGTCCGCCCGTGGTCGGATACTCCGCGTTGACCGCAGGCCGGAACGTGCCGCAGAACCGCAGGCCCGATGCCACTTGCGGGATGAATGATGGATCGATCGTGCCATCGTTCAACGTGCGCACGATGGTGCCAGGGGATGCAATCGTGCTGGTCGCCTGCCAGATGGGAACGCCGCCGCTAATTGCGAGAATGTTGGTATTGGCGCCGGGGCTAAGTACCGTCGTCCAGCCCCCAGCAGCGCCCACGATCAAGGCCCCGCCAACGGCCGTGGGCAACCGCACTTGATACAGAATGTCGGCCTGTGCGCGGCTCAGGGCTTGATTGTTGGTCGGTGCCGTGGCGGGTAGCTCAATCGGCCCGGTCATGATGCCGCCAGTTCGCGGCAAAGCTGCGTTCGCCGTAGCCGCTGCGGCGGCTGCCGCATTGCGGGCGATTTGATCGATGCCGATATCGGTAAGCCATGCGGTGTTGGCTTGATTGCGCCGACGGATAACGCCATCGCCGCCGCCCGATAGGTCTAGCCAGAGCATGCCGGGAAAGCGAACGGCAGGCTCGCCCGTGCCGCTGTTAACCGTGGCGATGGCCTGCGCCATGCCGTTCAGGTCGGCGCGGAAGTTGGCGCCGGTCGCGTTTGCTAGGTTGTAATCATGCTGTGCCATTGCGGCCGGCTCCTATAGTGCCAGGGTGTCCCAGTCGCTCAAGTTGTCCACGAACTCGGGCGCCACGTCGTCTACAAAATCGAAATGAACCGCAGCGCCAGGATACGCGCGCGGATCGCGCATGCTTGCGACCTCGGCTTGTAGGGTCACTTGCCATAGGTTGATGCCGACCATGGCGAACACGGGGTCGGAAACGAACCGCACCTTATGCAAGATGCAGTCCGAAGCCGGGCGCCAGATGCGGGCCGCGCCGCTTACCAAATCCATCGCAAACCATCCGTAACCGTAAAGGTCTAGGAACTCTTGCAAGATGGCTAGCTGTTTCGTATTCATCCGGAACTGCATCGCCCAGGCGCCGGGCATGGAAAACACGGTGCGCCGCTGGCGGGTGAATCCGCCTTCAAACGGCGTGCGCACCAATCCAAAACCGATGCTGTATTGGTAGCCGTTCCGGTCGGGTTCGGGGAGGGTCTTCGGCCATTCGGGAAGGTCTGCCATTTGCTAATCCCCCGTAACCCAATTTTCGACGAACGTTCCGGCATACGCTGCCGCGTTGTATTCCTTGCCCGATACCCGAACGCGCATTGCGCCGGCCGTCTGAATGTTCACGCCTTGAAATTGGAAGTGTGCGGTTGATCCAGCGCCAGCCCGCCAGATGGTCGCGTCGCGCCGGTTGTCCGCCGTCCAAATCGGAACCGACGGCGCCGCCGCCAGCGTGAAGATTGTGCGCCCAGGTTCAATGCTGGCAATGGGTACATTCGCGCTCGACTTGCCATCGTCGCCGATGAACTGCACGACGGTGACACCGGCAGGCAGCGGCCCGTCTGCCTCGACGCGTAGCGCGGTCGCGTCGTATTGCATTACGCGCCCAGCAGCCTCGACATTCAAGACCGGGATTGCCACACCGAAGCGCGTAAGCGGCCCCAGTAAATAGCCCTCGGCCTCTAGCTCTAGCTCACACGTTTTGCGGTTTAGCTTGCGGTCTTGCCATACGCATTTCGCCCAATCCAGCGCCTGCCCTTCATTCGTGCAGCCGAACAATTCCAGTGAGTCAGGGCGCACGCCTTGCGATGGGTAGTAGGCGCGGGCTTCGGTGAACGTTACCGGGTTGGTGTAAACAATCTCTAGGCAGTCCGGCACGTCCTCGCCGTCGAACCCATAGCCGATGGTCACAGAATCGACGACGGTATTAGAGTCGTCGAATATGTAGTCTTGCTGGCGTGGCGCGTCCTGCGTCACCGACAGCATGCGGCCGGTCGGCGTGGGGATGGCACGGACCACGTTTAGCATTTGCTGCATCGCTTCAATCAACGTGATTTGCGAATCATAGATCGCGTTAAAGCCGGCCGTCGTGTTCCATTGACCGGCAAGGTACCAGTATTTGTTTAGGTCGATCTCATCCAGCGGCCGGGCGCCGCCATATTCCGTATCGGTGTAGGCGTCAATGACATGCATAGCCGGATTACGGGTGGCCACCCAAGCATCTCGCTCTAGGTTCAGCACAAGCCGCGAACAGTCCACGGTAACGCGGCGATTACTCGCCGCCGCCAAGCCTGCGCCTGCAACAAACGACATGATAAGAAGTGTGCAATTTTCATAGGCAGGCGTTGCCGGCGGATGCCAGACACGGAACCGAATAGAGAACAGGCTGGCCGAACTAATCTCACGCGATGCGGCTTGATTGCGGTCCGTGGCACGCGACACGCGTACACGATAGCGCGCGGTCGCAACGTCAAACGCCCAGGTCACTTTTCGCGCGGTGGTAGTGGCGCCGGTCACGGTGCGTTGATAGCGCGCAACGCCGCCGATAGGCTGGCCGTTTGAATCGACCTGCTGAATGTCGATCAGGTAAACAACGCTGTGATTGACGTAGTTCCCCTTATCGGTGATCCAGGCCAAACCGTTTGGCCAAATCACGTCAACAAAAACACGGTTCGTCAGCGTGTCGCTGCGGCCGGTCATGTACCAGCCTACCCACCGATATGGCTCGGCCGGATTGACGCCCGGCACATACTCGCTCACGGTCCAATTCACTACCGCGTTGCGCTGGATCGTCACGGCTTGCTGCGGATAGATGCCGCCGCCGGGCATGGCCGAAGTCCAGCCGGGACCGGACGTGTTCAAATTCCAAGCGTAGGAATTGGGTCGGCGCTCGACCACTTCAAACGGGCCGAACGTATCGGTGCCGCGCTTAATCAGGATCAGTTCGCCGACCGTCAGCGTGATTAATTGTTGCGTGGAAACGTAGGCCATTTCGCCATGCGCCGCATCGTTGTACGGCGCGACGATGGCGGCGGTGTTGATGTTGACCACGCCGCCGGGCTGCGGCAGCGCGCGGTCCCACACGGACGAATTACCCGGCCCCAGGCCGACGAACACGGCGGCGGTTCCGCTGCCGCTGGAATTGGCGACATTGTAGGTTCGGCCGGCGACCAGTCCGCCCCACACGTTCACGGCGCTGGGGTCAACCGGCGTTAACGTGCCGCCCGACGCGACCGCGATAACCGATGCTTCCGACGGATCATTCGGCGCGGCGATATCAATGCCGCCGGTCTCGGCAATGGTTGCCATGTCTTCGCACACGCCCGTCACGATTTCGACCGGGCCTAGCTGCTGCCAATGCGCCGTGTTCGTCGTGCTGGCCGGCATAACGGTGTAGGTAATGCTTCCGGTTGGGTAGTCCTGCACGCGGCTTTCGCCCACGTATACGTCATGAATTAAAAATTCGCCCATGCCTAGGCATAGAATCATGTGCGCGTGTTCGTTGTTGTTGATGAACTCGCTATAGGGTTGGCTGGCAATGTCCGGCATCAACCGCACGCGGCCGTAAACAACGGGGATGATTTCGCCCAGGCGCGCGGCGTTTTGATCTAGCTGGATCGAATAGGACGGGCTTGCCGCTTTGGCATTGCTGCTGCGCGACTTCGGTTTCGTCAGCGCGCCGACAAGGTAAGAAACGGCGGCGCTGATGAGTGCGGCTACTACCCATTTCACTACCATGGCGGCGGTAATGCCGGCTTGCGGCACAACGCCCACTATGATCGTGTCACCTGCGTGCAACAGTTCGTCACCGTCCAGCCGGCGCGAGTTGCGCAAGATGATGACAGGCGCGTCTATGAAGTCCGGGAACGTGGCGCGGAACGCATCCAGCGCAGGCAAGCCCGCCCCGCACTGGCGTTCAACAAATCGCGTCGGCTTGAACGGATCGGCGATGAACTTAACGGTCACGTCCATCGGTAGAACCTCACAATCGGATAAGTCACGCGCAGCACTTGCAGCGTACCCACGTGCGAACCCAGGCCACGGCAGGTATTCAGAACGCGTGAGCCGCCCAGCGACAGGCACACGTGGCGGATATGGCCGGCATAGTTCCCCAGCGCCACCACGTCGCCCGCTGCGGGCGCCTCTTGCTCTACCCATCCCATCGCCGCCACGTCATCGGCGGCGGGGCGCCAGCCGTCAGGCAGAGTCGGCAGCGCGCGACCGTACAGCGCCAGCGATGCGGCGCGCGTCAGACCCCAGCAATCGAACAGGTCCGGGCCGTCGGCAACCGGACGCCAGGGCTTGCCCAGGAATGCGGACACGTCGGCGGTCATCGGATCAGCCCCGGCCAGCGCTCGGCCTTGTAGAACTTGCGCGGCCACTTGCGATTGATAATGTCGGTCCGCGATGCCGTTAGGTTGATCGCGGTTTTGTTGGCGGTAACGCTGGTCACAGTCAACGTGACCGGCACGGCTTGCGGCCATCCTAGCGTTTTGGTGGTGTACGCGCGCCACGTCACCATGATGGGGAAGTCGGGCCGGGCCTGCGCTTGTTCCATCGCTACCCACATTTCAGCGCCCACGTTGTCCAGCGCGATTGACATATCTTGCCGGCCGTCGGTGCCGGCGTCCGGCAGGTCTACTTGAAAGGCAATCGGCGTGGCCGTCACCGTGCGCCCGGTTTCAAACACAACGGTGATGGGTTCGGCATAGTTCGCCAGGACGAAACCCTGCGGCCAATTCGGATGGGTCAATTCCAGCACGTCGAGCCACATTTCATCGGGCGGGGCCGCGATGATCCAGCGGATGAGTGCAGCGCTCGCGCCTATGCCGGTCGTCATCGCCGCACGCTATAGGTTCGTTCAAGCGAAGTAGCGAACGGATTGCCACCGCGCAGCACGTCCGTGGCAAGCGAATCCTTCACCTGTCGCACGATGATATCCAGCTTATCGCCGTCGGCCTGCGTCTCGATGCTGGCGCCCGCGTAGTTATGCACGTTGACACTCACGCCGCCGCCGCGCACGCCTAGTTTGCCATTTGCGCCACGGGCCAACGGCATGATGGCTTCCGGGTCGGCTTCGCCCATCACGCCAAGCTGCCCGCCGCCGAACGTGAAAGGGGTCGGGCTGGACACGATGCCGCCCTGCGAAAAGAACCGCACGCCGTTGCCGGCGAAAGCCATGCCGTTTGCGGCAGGGGTCGCGCCGCTCAGCCCCAGCCAGCCAAGCGCCTTTTGCGTTGCCCATACCGCGAGCATTTGCGCGAGTAGTTGTTTGATCGCGTCCAGTGCATCGCCGCTGCCGGTAATGATGCTGGTAAACATATCCTCCACGCCGCGCTGTATCGTCTGCTGCATATCGGCCGCTTCCTGCGCCCGCTTCCGGTTGGCGTCGGATGCCTTGCGAACTTGCGCCTCTGCATCGTCGGCGCGCTTCTCCGCTTCGGTGTAGGCCAGCGCTTGTTGACGGTACAGGCGGATTGCTTCCTCGGTCGAACCGTTGGCGCGCATTTGCTCCGACGTTAGATCGACTAATGCCGTTTCGTAATCTTTGGTTGCCTGCGTGTTGCGTTCGTTGATTTCGCGCAGGCTGTCGAACTCTTGCGTAGCCTTCGCGATTTGAACTTGCGTGTCCGTCGCGCCGTTGGCGATCAACCGCCATAGCTCGGCGTCTTGTTCCTTCACGCCGGATTGCTTCATAAGCTCGGCGGTGATGGCATTGGTGATTTCCTTTAGGTCTTGCACGTCCTTTTGATACTGGCGCTCCGCATCGGAAAGCTTTTCCGTCGCTTCCTTGTTCGCCTTCTTCGCCTTCGTGTTCGCTTCGGTGGCGGCGGTGTTGTCTTCCGTGCCGCCCGTTCCTGGCGTCGGCGTGGGCGGCGTTGGCTTTACATACTGAACGTCGGCGATAGCTTGCCGCGAAGCTAGCCGCTGCTCTTCGATTGCCTTGCGCGTCGATTCCCAAGTCGCTTGGACTTCCTTGTTGGAATCCTTAATTAGATCGGTCGCCTTTTTTTCCGCTTCGGCCAGGACGGTTAGCGGGCTGGTCCGGGTCGTGCTGAACGGGTCTTTCGCGTTCTCCTTCACCTGTGCCCAGGCGGCTTGCAGCCCTTCAATGCGCACGTTAGCCGCTGCCATCGACAGCCCGATTTGCTGCCCGGCCCACACGAACGCCGCGCCCAGGTTGCGGGCGGCGGCTACCATATCCACAATAATTCCGGCCACCACTTTTGCCACGTCGCCGAAACTCAATAGCTCCGTGCCCGCGTCGCCGCTTGCGGTGGCGACATTCATGATTTCCGTAATCATCTGCTGAAACACGGGCAAAGCCGGGCCGATGGCTTCGCCGATCACGCCCAGGACAGCAAGCCGCATCGTGTCCAATTCGTCGTTGAAAGCCTCGCCAGCGGCGACGGCTTCATCTGACATGACGATGCCCAATTCGTGGGCACGCTTGATAAGCGCGTCCATACCGTCGGCGCCCTCGGCCATCATCGGGCCAAGCTGTGCGAACGATTTGCCGAATAGCGCCGCGCCCGCTGCTGCCCGCTTCGCCGGGTCTTCCACGTTGCCAAGTTGCGCGACCAGCGTTTTAAACTGTTCGTCCGGGGTCTTGCCTTTCAGGTCATCCAGCGCAAGCCCGATGCTTTCCAGCCCGGCAACGAAAGCCTTAGCGCCGCCTCCCTGCGCCTCGCCTATGTTCTTTTGCATGCGAGCGAACGTAGTCGTTAGCTCTTCCATGCTTGTACCGGTTTGCTTTGCTACGTAGTCCAGTTCCTGAAATGCTTCCGCCGTGACGCCTAGCTTTTTCGCGCCGTCGGCGATTTGATCGAACATGCCCAGCACGGTTTTCACCGATGCCGACAACGCCGCCACAATGGCGCCGCCAGCAAGCGCGTTCGTAAAGGCAGACTTCATTCCAGACGCGAAGCCGTCTAGGTCTTTCTTCCACTGCTGCGAACTGTTCTTAACCTCGCGGGTAAGCGATGCCATGTCGCGCTTGATCTGCGCAACGTCCATTTCCATTTGAACTTGTAGCCGCCCGGCCTTCGCTGCCATTACTCAGCCCTCGCGCCCATCGCCGCCGCGAATGCGTCGGCGTTACCTTCGTTCACTTCCTGCGGTTGCGGTCCGGCATGTTCGGCTTGCAAAAACAAAATCCAGTCGAACAGTTCCGATGCCGGCATGCGTTCTTCCAATTCATACACGGGCGTGCCGACCCGCTGCGCTATGTAGAACAACAGGCGCCGCAGCGGGTCTAGCTTTTTTCCTCTTCCGGTACCGCCTCCTGCCGGATTTTGTTTATCAACAGCGCGCGCGGGCCAAGCTCCACGAATAAGAACCGCCACAGGTGTGCGGGCAATTCGCGAATCTGCGCCTCGCTTAGTCGCTTGCCGTCAACGTGCAACGTCGCCGCCAGCGCACCGAACGTTAGGTCGATATGCTTGTCGTTAGCGGCCATGTCGATCAGCGGCAGCAATTCGCCGACGCTGCATTCGACTAGCTCAACATGGGCGCCCAGTTCGGGCGGCGCATCGGTGACGGTTTCGCGGGCGCGGGCCATGGTTAGCTCACTCGATATTCAGGGCGGGTGCCCAGGGTGAATTCGCCGGTCCACGTTGCAGCGGCGCCGACGTTGAACGTTTCGCTAAAGCCGGTGGCGGTCACTTCGGGGAAGATGATTTGCCCGTTGCCGCTGGTCGTGGCGCTCGGCGGCAAATCCACAATCAGAACGCGCGTTGCGCCGTCATCCACGGCACGCATGAACTCTAGGAATCCCTCCTTTTGGTAATCGACGAACCCATTCACAGCCAGCGTGCCGGCCTCGGGTTCGCCCGCAATCTGCGCGCTCGGATCGCAGGTCGTGCCCACACTGATTGCAGCCGCCGGCTGCTGCTGGCGGTCCAGGCCAGCCACGCAGAACTCCACCATGTCGCCGGTGTAGTTGGCGACGGTGCCGGTTGTGATAACGGCGGTCGCGCTGCTGGCATCGGAACCCATAAGCGCGAACGTGTTGTCGGTATCATCCAGCGCGGACACCACGAAAAAGTGATTGTCTAGCGCGGCGACACCGGTACCGGCGACCTTCACCGTATTGCCGTCAACGAACTTCGCGATATCGGTCGCGCCCACGGTGACAACGGCGGGCTTGCTGTTAGTGATCTGCGTAACGGTGACAACGGCGGGTGCGCCCGTGCCCAGCTTTTGCAGCCAGACGGTCATACCCTTAGTTGAAAAAGCGGCCATGTCGGCTAGCTCCTATGGTTAGGGCGCGGGTGTCACGCCAGGGGATTCATCAAAAACGCGATACGTCTGCGTGATGGCGAACCCGCGAATGTCGGGTTCGTAGTCCTCGCCTTCCAAGTCCATCGCTTGCAGGTCGGCGAAGAGAACGCGAGTAGCGATTGCTTGCTCGCGGCAAGAATCGGCATCGCGTGCGACGTGCAGAACTTGCACGGTGACAAAACAACAGTCCTGCATCGTTCCGCAGAACGTCGTTAGGTATTCCTCCGTCATCCGCGACAGCACCAGCAGCGGTAGTTCGGTCGGGAATTTCTCATCGTCCTGCGGCGCGAAGCCGTAGTACTTGCGCACGTCTACAAGCGCCGGGTCCGTCGATTCGGCAAGGTCAGCCATCATTCGTTGCTCGATACTCATGGCTTGCCCGTCGTCGGGAACTGCATCCGATCAACCGACCGCGACACGCTCGCGGCCATCGCTTCAATTGCCGCGCTGGCAGTTGAATCCAGCGCCGGCCCCAGGAACGCGAAGCCCTTTAGCCGCACGCCCGTGCGCCAATGCGTATAGCCGTATTCCATGAAATGCGCGTGCGGGGCGGCATTCTTGCGAATGCCTTTTTGACGTTGCCCGCGCGCGACTACGTTGGCGCGGTACACGTCGCCCGATGAATTGCTCTCCGGCTTGTAAGCGCGATTCACTTTGATGGATCGCGGAATGCGGCCATAGCGTTTGACGTGCCGGCCGTCGATCACGCGCATGCCGGTTAGGTTGTAGCCGCGTGCGCCCGCGTTGGCCTTGCCCGCTTTGGCCGTGATTCGGCCCGCCGCTTGTAGCGCGGCCTTGCAGGCTTTGCCCAGGTCTTGTTCGCTAGTGAACTTTTTTAGGTTCGCTTGCAGTTCTTTCAGACCGGACACCGAGACTTCGATAATCTCAGCCATCGGAAACCCCCGACAGGCACGTCGCCGTCATGATGGTTCGTTTGTCGTCAAACAAAACCGTGGTGATGGCGTAGGTAATCCCGCGCAGCATGTCCACGACGCGACAATCAGCGGTGATGTTTACGCTTAGCGGATGGAACCGGCAGATGATCTTCACCACGTCGGCCGCTTCCTCGCGGCCATTGGCGAAATACTCGCGCCCGCTGATCGTTTGAATGGATGCGCGCGTTTCGAGAATCGGCGTCCAAACGCGTTTCGGTGCGCCCAGCGCATCACGCCCGGCACCGGGGGCCTCGAATCGAACACGGTCGCGGAGCGGGCCTGCGCGCATGTCAGCACCGGGGAACCCAAAAAATCGCGATGGATTCGTTGAACCAATCCGGCGTTAGGTTCGCCGCTTGGCCTAGCGTCGCCGCCTCGCGGAATTCCCACAGATAAGCGGCGTAGCGCAGCACCACGTCCACAAGCGCGGGCGCGATGGGCAGCGGCGTGTCGGTGTCGTAGTTGCGCGGCAGTCCCGCTTCCAAAACGAAATTGTCACCCGGATAGAAACCGCCTTCGCGCGACATGATGACCATGGCGTAATCGTTCATCGCGTTGCCGGTCAACCAATATTCGTCAGACACGTCTACGCCTTCACGATCGGCCATGAAGGTCGTCAGGCCCCGGACCGGCACAGGCAGGTGCGACACGTCGAACGGGGCGCCCGCGTAGATCGGTACCCATAGGAACGTCGCCGCCGCGATCACGATGCCCGACCGGATTTCGACGAAATTGATCGCACGCCCCAGGACGCTTTTTGCCTCGGCGTCGTCTAGGGGATCGGTGATCCGCGATTGCGCCTTGAACGCCGGCAGCAGCGCCGCCACGATGCCGGCGTCGCTGTAGTTGATGCGCTCTAGGCGTGGGGTCCGGCTAGGCATTGTCCAGCCCTCCCAGGTCAAACGTGATACCCCGCCCGTCCGTCATGCTGAAAACCAGGCAGTCCATACCGGCGGCGATGCCCTCCACGCCCACACCACGCGGCCCAGGATCGCCGGGCCGACCTGTCCGCCCCGTCTGCCCTTGCTTGACCATCAACGCCCAGCCAGGGCCAGGGAGTGCGTTTGAGATACCGGCCTCGCCGATCCATACCCAGGCCGCGCCCGCCTCGCCGCGCACGGTGTCGCCGGGCGACACGTCCATGCCGGGGCGGAACTCGCCGCGATAGCAGAACCCAGGGCCTCGGGCCGGCGGCGGCACCAGCATTTGCCATTCGGTCGCGTCCGCCGTGGGCGCATCGTGGGTCAATGCGGTGGCTACCCACAGCGAACCATCCGCCACGCGGGTGACTTCGTTCGGCTGATAAATCGCGGTCACGTCCCAATCGCCGCGCCAGTTTTCCAGCAGGCGCCCAGGCGGGCCGGCGGGACCGGGTTCACCGGGCAAGCCGTCCAGGCCGTCGCGTAGTTCGCGCAAGCGGCTAACGGCCGCATCCTCTAGCGCGGCGAACCGCGCGAATAGGGGTTCGCTCATGGTGGCGACCGCGTTGGCGATCACGTCCGGCAGACTGGCCGTAATCACTTCGGTGATTTCCTGGCGCAGTGATTCCACAATCGGCCCCAGGTCTGGCGGCTCGGCATCGCGGCCGGCCTCACCGTCAACGCCATCGCGCC
>Ga0160436_1000712_pt1 | contig 11248 bp, 10 predicted proteins | sample HID1973M_E0MG_FD_108264 | JGI IMG/M metagenome (GOLD analysis project Ga0160436, IMG submission 108264) | Enriched mosquito-associated microbial communities from UW Madison campus, WI, USA - HID1973M_E0 MG | ecosystem: Host-associated > Arthropoda: Insects > Digestive system > Unclassified ...
CGCATCTTCGACCGCACCGGGCCGCTGCTGCTGTCGCGCGTGCGCGCCACCGTCGGCTACTGAGCCGCGCGCGGCGCGTCGGCGTCGGAAGAGCAGGCCAGATCAGGCCGAAGCGAGCGTGGAAAGGCGGTGGCTCCCAACTCAGCCTGCTTCTCCAACGCGGGTCCTCCCCAGCCGGGCGGTTTGCGCTGTCCGCATCGGCTGCCCCGCTTCCTGTCACCGGACCGCGGCACGACCGGCACCATCGCCGAATGCACCAGGCCCCACCGAAACTCATCCGCACTCGAACACTCATCCGGAGTGGATGGACGGAGCGCGAAATCCGCGCCGCCGCAGCTGAGGGGCGCCTGGAGCGACTCCGTGGGGGTGCGTTCTGCGATCCCCGCGTCCATCTGGAGTGCAAGCAGGCGGGTCGCCTGCGAGGGCGACTCGCATGCGTCTCCGAGTTGCAGCGCCTGGGTGTGTTCGTGCAGGCGAGTACCGGCATCCACGTCCACATCGATCGGACTGCTGCGCGGCTGCCCGCGACGGCGCCTTCCCATCGCGTTCACCGCAGACGCCTCATGCGCTCGCCTCATCCCGACGACCTGTCGGTCGAGCCGCTCGATGCCGTTTTCGATGCGGTGCTCTGTCAGCGTCCGCGCGCGGCGGTGGCGACCATCGACTCGGCGCTGCATCGCGGATTCCTTCACCTGGACGACCTCGACGAACTGTTCGCGAACTTGCCGGTGCGACTTCGTCGCCTGCGACGTCTCGTCGATTCCGGCGCCGAGTCGGGCCCGGAGACGCTGATGCGCCTCATCCTGCGATCCCTGCCCTGCTCGTCCGTGCCTCAGGTGGAGATCGACGGTGTGGGCCGGGTCGATTTCGTGGTCGATGGGTGGCTGATCATCAAGTGCGACAGCGAGGCGCACCATGGGGGCTGGAACCGGCAGAGGTCCGACCGGAGAAGAGATCTCGCCGCTGCGGCGCAAGGCCTCGTCACCCTCCGCCCTGTCTCCGAGGACATCATGTGGCATCCAGACGCCGTTCGGGCCGCCGTCTCGGGACTGCTCGCGTCTCGACCGAGAGGGCGACTCCCTTCTGTCGCGAAAAGCAGGCTGAAGTGACCGAACGGGCGGCCGTCAGCTCCTCGCACCGCGATTCGGCCTGCTTTTCCGACACCGCACCCCGGAACGCGAAGAGCGGGCCGCCCGGAGGCGACCCGCTCTGCTGCGGAGGATGGGGGATTCGAACCCCCGAGGGCTTTCACCCAACACGCTTTCCAAGCGTGCGCCATAGGCCACTAGGCGAATCCTCCTGAGGACCCCCCGCGCACCCGCCAGAGCCCGGTTACCCTTGCTGCGTTTCCGCCCTGGGGGAGTTGGCCTGGATGGCGCCACGCGGGGAGCCGCGGGACAGTCTACCGGCATCCGGGGCGCCCCTGCCCCCGTCGGCCGCGCCGACTACTGTTGACCCGTGGTCACCGCCCTCTACCGTCGCTACCGTCCGGAGACGTTCGCCGAACTGATCGGGCAGACGCAGGTGACCGATCCGCTGCGCACGGCGCTGCGCACCGACCGGGTGAACCACGCCTACCTCTTCTCGGGTCCGCGCGGATGCGGCAAGACGACGAGCGCGCGCATCCTGGCCCGCTGCCTGAACTGCGCCGAGGGTCCCACCGACACCCCATGCGGCGTGTGCCCGAGCTGTGTGGAGCTGTCTCGAGACGGCGGCGGATCGCTCGACGTGGTCGAGATCGATGCGGCCAGCCACAACGGCGTCGACGACGCACGCGACCTGCGCGAGCGGGCGGCGTTCGCTCCGGCCCGCGACCGCTACAAGATCTTCATCCTCGACGAGGCGCACATGGTGACGCCTCAGGGCTTCAACGCGCTGCTCAAGCTGGTCGAGGAGCCGCCCGAGCACGTCAAGTTCATCTTCGCGACGACCGAGCCCGAGAAGGTCATCGGCACGATCCGCAGCCGCACCCATCACTACCCGTTCCGGCTGGTGCCTCCGGCGCAGATGCTCGACTACGTGCAGCACCTCTGCACGGAGGAGGGCATCGAGGTCGAGGGCGGCGTGCTGCCGCTCGTGGTCCGTGCGGGCGGCGGTTCGGTGCGCGACACCCTTTCCCTTCTCGATCAGCTGATGGCCGGATCGGAGGGGTCCACCATCTCGTACGAGCGCGCCGTGGCCCTGCTCGGCTACACCCACGGCGCCCTCCTCGATGAGATCGTCGACGCGCTCGCCGCGCGCGACGCGCAGGGCGTGTTCTCGGGTGTCGACCGCGTCATCCAGACGGGGCAGGATCCGCGACGCTTCGTCGAAGACCTCCTCGAGCGCCTCCGTGACCTCATCGTCGTCGCGGCGACGCGCGACAACGCTGCGGCGGTGCTGCGGGGGGTGCCGGCGGACGAGATCGAGCGGATGCAGCAGCAGGCCACGGCGTACGGCCAGGTCGAGCTCTCCCGGGCCGCCGATGTCGTCAACTCGGCGCTCACCGAGATGACGGGGGCCACCTCGCCGCGGCTCCACCTGGAGCTCATGGTCGCGCGCCTTCTGGTCCCGTCGTCCGACGACACGGAACGCGGCGCGCTCGCGCGCGTCGAACGTCTCGAGCGTCGCATCGGCATCGAGGGCAGCCCGGCTCCGGCGTCGCCCGCTCCCGCGTCTCCCGCCCCGGCGGCATCCGCGGCCCCTGAGCCGCGCGCATCCGTCGAGCGCCCGGCGGCGCCGCCCGCCGCGCCCGCGCCCTCCGCCCCTGCTGCGCCCGCGGCGGAGGCCCCGGCACCAGCGGCAGCCCCGGCGGCGGCTCCCGCGGCCGCCGAGCCCGAGCCCGAGCCCGCCGATGCCCCCGCTCCGCGCGATCCGTCGGTTCCGGTCACCCTCCAGCAGGTCCGCGACGCGTGGCCCGAGGTGCTCGATGTCGTGCAGGGCATCAAGCGCGGTTCGTGGATGGTCGTCTACACCTCCACGCCCCGTGCGTTCGAGGGCGACGTGCTCACCCTCACCTTCGCGAGCGACAACGACGTGCAGAGCTTCCGCCAGCAGGCGGCGGGCGAGAGCGTGAGCGAGCACCTCCGCCAGGCGATCCTGCAGGTGCTGGGGGTGCGGGTGAAGTTCATCGCCCGCGTCGACGGTGCGGCAGGAGCCGCTGCCGCGCCCGCGAAGGCGGCCCCCGCTTCGCGGCCCGAGCCCGCCGCATCCGCCGCCGCATCAGCCCCCGCCGCGACCGGCTGGAACGTCACCCCGATCGCGAATGCCGCACCCGACGACGTGCCCCCGCCTGACGACGCCGACGCGCCGCCCGCCGACGACGAGGCTCCCGAACCGGATGAGACCGCGGCACCCTCGAATCGCGGTCGCATGGCCGTGCCGCCGCCCAGCGAGCAACCCGCCCCGAAGAAGCCTGCCGGCCGGCCGGGTGCCTACGGTGAGGCGGTCGTGCGCGAGGTGCTGAAGGCGAGCTTCATCGAAGAGGTGTCGCTCGCACCCACCGACCGGCAGGTGCGGCTGGTCGAAGAGCCGGGTCCCGCAGGCCCGGGGAACGAGGCGTAGTCCGTGTACGAGGGCATCGTCCAAGACCTGATCGACGAACTGGGTCGGCTCCCCGGCATCGGGCCGAAGTCGGCGCAGCGCATCGCGTTCCACATCCTGCAGACCGAGAGCTTCGACACCACCCGGCTCGCCGAGATCCTGATGGTCGTGCGCGACAAGGTGCGGTTCTGCAACGTGTGCGGCAATGTCTCCGAGCAGGAGACCTGCGCGATCTGCCGCGACCCGCGGCGCAACTCGTCGACGATCTGCGTCGTCGAGGAGGCGAAGGACGTGGTGGCGATCGAACGCACGCGAGAGTTCCGTGGTCTCTACCACGTGCTCGGTGGCGCGATCAGCCCGATCGACGGCATCGGACCCGACGACCTCCGCATCACGCAGCTGCTGCAGCGGCTCGCGAGTACCGAGGTCACCGAGGTCATCATCGCCACCGATCCGAACCTGGAGGGTGAGGCGACGGCCACCTACCTCACCCGCCTGCTGGTGCAGCCGGGTCTGCGGGTCACGCGCCTCGCATCCGGCCTTCCGGTGGGTGGCGACCTCGAGTATGCCGACGAGGTCACCCTCGGGCGCGCGTTCGAGGGCCGCCGCGTCGTCGAGTAGCGTCGCCCGCTAGCCGAAGATCGGGCAGATCTCGTCGCAGTAGTAGGCGCCCTCGTCGAATTCGATCACCTGGATGTTGACGCTCGGCGTGAAGCTGAGGAACGAGGCGAAGGTGCCGGTCGCGCCGCCGAGCCCGAGCGTGTCGCCCTGGTCGAGGTGCACGTAGAAGCTCGCCGTCGTCTGCGACCCGGTCGACGTGTAGAGGGTGCCCAGGCTGCCCGGCACGAGGGTGGATCCGTTCTTCATCATGAAGGTCTGCACGATCGCGCTCGGGCCGGTGCTCGGTACGACGAGCGAGTACGACACGAGGTAGGTGCCGGGGATGCGGGCTTCGAGGGTGAGGCTGCCGCCGCTGGAGAGGGTGGCGAGGTTTCCGGTGCCAGCGGTCGAGCCGCTGAACGCCGGCTGCATGAGGGGCACATTCGAGCTCGCCGGGATCGCCTGCATCGTCGGTGAGAGCCAGTAGAAGCCCTGCACGTAGCGTTGGGCGTCCTGCCCGTTCGCACCGTTGGCGCCGTTCGCACCGTTCGCACCATTCGCGCCGTTCGCCCCGGTGTCGCCCTGGGGCCCCTGCACGCCCTGTTCGCCTTGCGCTCCGTCGAGGCCGTCCTCGCCGGCGAGTCCTTTCTCGCCCTGCACGCCCTTCTCGCCGGTCGGGCCGTTCGCGCCGGGTGCGCCCTTCTCGCCCTTGGGTCCCGTCTCGCCGTCGGCGCCCGCCTTGCCCTCCTGCCCGGCCGGCCCCTCGGATCCGTCCTTCGCCGGCCCCTGCCCGAGCAGCTCCTGCATCTGCTTCTCCAGTTCGGCCATCTTCTCGTCCTGTGCCGAGAGTTCCGCAGCCTGCATGGTCGAGTTCACGACGCTGACGGTGGCGACCGCTGCGCCGCCGGTGGCGACCAGTCCGAGGGCGGAGAGCAGGGCGATGAGCTGTGCAGGCATGGCGGTCCTTTTTCCGGCGCGGGCGCAGACCCCGCCATTCTCGGGGGAGCGCCTGGAGGGGCAGCAGCCCCCGATCGAGGGACGGATGCCGCCGGCGGTCGCGCGGGCGTCCGTCATCTGCGCCGGACGGCATGCGTCGCTGGATAAGATGACCTTCGTTCCCATCCCACTGGAGTGCTTTTCCGTGTCCCTCATCGTCCAGAAGTTCGGCGGCTCGAGCGTCGCCGACGCCGAGAGCATCAAGCGGGTCGCGAAGCGCATCGTCGAGACGCGCAAGGCCGGCAACGAGGTCGTCGTGGCCGTCTCCGCAATGGGCGACAGCACCGACGAGCTCATCGACCTCGCGCACCAGGTGTCGCCGATCCCCGACCCGCGTGAGCTCGACATGCTGCTCACCACGGGCGAGCGCATCTCGATGGCGCTGCTCGCGATGGCGATCCGCGACATGGGTTACGAGGCCCGCTCGTACACGGGCAGCCAGGCGGGCATGATCACGGATGCGCAGCACGGTTCGGCGCGCATCGTCGATGTCACGCCGGGCCGCGTGCGCGAGGCGCTCGACGCGGGGGCGATCGCGATCGTCGCCGGCTTCCAGGGCTTCAACCGCGACAGCCGCGACATCACGACCCTCGGCCGCGGCGGATCCGACACCACCGCCGTCGCACTGGCCGCGGCGCTCGGCGCCGACGTGTGCGAGATCTACACGGATGTGGATGGCGTCTTCACGGCCGACCCGCGGGTGGTGCCGAAGGCCCACAAGCTCGACCGTGTCACGAGCGAGGAGATGCTCGAGCTGGCCGCCGCGGGCGCGAAGGTGCTGTATATCCGCGCGGTGGAATACGCGCGACGTCACGGTGTGACGCTGCACGTCCGATCGTCGTTCAACAACAACGAAGGCACCTGGGTTGTGAACCCGGTGGAGGGAGAAACCGTGGAAGAGCCCATCATCACGGGAGTCGCCGGGGATCTCAGCGAGGCCAAGATCACGGTCGTCGGTGTTCCGGATGTGCCCGGCAAGGCTGCCGAGATCTTCACCATCGTCGCGAAGACGGGCGCCAACATCGACATGATCGTGCAGAACGTGTCGGCGGCGTCGACCGGTCTCACCGACATCTCGTTCACCCTGCCGAAGGTGGAGGGCGAGAAGGTGCTCACTGCGCTGCGCGCCGCGCAGCCGGATGCCGGGTTCGGCTCGCTGCAGTACGACGACCAGATCGGCAAGCTCGCCGTGGTCGGCGCGGGCATGCGCACGAGCGCCGGTGTCTCCGCGGCCCTGTTCCGTGCGCTGTCGGATGCGGGCATCAACATCGAGATGATCTCGACCTCGGAGATCCGCATCTCCGTCGTCACGCGCGCCGACACCCTGGCGCAGGCGATGCGCGTCGTGCATTCGGCGTTCGATCTCGACGCCGAGGACGAGGCCGTCGTGCACGGCGGAACCGGGCGCTAGCGAAACGAACCGCTACACCCGCTGGCGGGGCTTGTCTGAGTTCATGCCCTGGATGCGGGATTCGCGCGTTCCGTTGTTCGTGCCGACTTTCACATCCGCGCCGGTCAGGTCGCTGACGACGATCTCGGTCTCGCGCTCGTAGGCGTGGCTCTTGTCGGTGTTGCGGTACGCCATCCACACGGCCCAGTAGAACGAGGCCGCGCCGACCGGTCCGAGCGCGAGCAGCCATCCGACCCAGTCGTCGGATGCGAGGACGACGGCGGCGACTTCGTGCAGCATCAGAGGCTCCTCAACTGTTCGCGACGATCGCGATGGCGATGCCCTCGAGGATGGTGCCGAGGGTCAGGGCGACGAGCAGCAGCTTCGGCACGCTGACCGGCACGCTGCCCATCGTCTCGCCGGTGCGGCCGTTGACGGCGATGTAGTGCAGGAAGGCCCGGCCGTCGGACTTCTTCTCGTAGTACGAGTACAGCCAGACCGGCAGCAGCACGGCCACCCAGCGGGTGCCCTTGATGTCGACCCGCTCCGTCTCCCACCGGATGCCGCGGTCGTATCCGGATGCCGAATCCGTGGCCTTCTGCCGGGCGATGCTGAGCAGCTGCTGGTGCACGGTGGGCATGATCGCGTCGACGTTGAGGTCGCGCTTCTCGGAGGTGAATTCGCCCATGTACCGCGCGTCGTAGGCGACCGCGTTCTTGGTGTCGAAGGGGAGGATCGTGTTGATCACGTTGTTGGTGTTGTCGCGGGTGTCCTGGTTGAGGCGCGCGGCGGAGGATTCGACGGTGAGGTCGTCGACGGTGAAGTCGAAGCTGCGGCTCACCTGGTACACGTCGGCGTCGTAGTAGGTCTTCTTGTTCTCGTCGGTGCCGCGGGTGTAGCGCCGGGTCTCGATCTCGCCGTAGCCGCCGACGTCGCCGTGCAGGTTGCCGTCGACGAGCAGGTACGGCATGTACACGCCCACCACGTTCTCGGGGACGAACTCCTGCTTGAACTTCTTGAGCGCGAACATGCGCCGCCGTCCGGCGAACTTGCGCACCTGTTCGACCGCTTGCGCGTGCGTGATGGTGAACGGCAGCAGCGCGTCGGGGACGGCGCCGTTCGGGATCTGGGTGTTCTGCGAGAGGGTCTGGCGGCACCAGTGGCAGCGCGCCTGCAGGTGCCGTTCGGTGTTGATGACCACCTCGGCGCCGCAGCCCTGGCATTTCATGGTGATGAGGTTCGATGCACCGGATGCGATGTCGGACACCCCGGAGGTGAGTACGGTGCCCTGCAGTTCCGAGACGGGGGAGTCGAAGCCGACGGCGGCGTTGAAGTTGCCCGGCTCCCACTCGAACCGGCAGAAGGCGCAGCGGAGCTTGTTGGTGCCGATGATCGGGCCGATCTCGGTCGACCCGCATCGCGGGCACTTGTCGAGCCCGTCTCTGCGGTCGTTGCCGGTGTCGATCGGAACCACAGGAGGTTCCGCCGGCGGGATGTTCGGGTCGCTCATCGTGTGACCCCGCGGCTAGGAGCCGAGGAGCTTGTTCTTGAGCGTGTCGTAGTCGTCCTGTGTGATGAGGCCGGCGTCGAGCATCTGCTTGGCCTGCGTGAGCTTCGCGATCGGGTCCTCGGCCGCGGGTGCGGCTGCCGGTGCCGCGGCGGGCGCGGCGGCCGGAGCCGCAGCCGGCGCGACCGGCTGCTGCAGCCCGCCGAGCCCGACGGTGCCTGCAGCCATTCCGAGGCCGACGAGCCCCGCCCCTCCGCTGTTCTCCCCGGCGCTCTCGAATCCCTGCGCGACGGATGCCTGCAGGTTCGAGTTGCCGCGGGCGCCCGAGAGGGCGTCGGCACGCTTGACCTTCGACAGCAACTCGGTGGTGTCGGCGTCGTATTCGATCGAGATGATCGCGGTCGACACGATCTCGAGGCCGCGGTTGGACTTCCAGGAGTAGCCCTCCTCGACGGCGGCGGCGAGGCTCTGCGCGAATCCGAGCGAGTCGGACTGGATCTGCGTGATGCGCGTCTTGGCGGGGTCGTTGGTGTACTTCGAGAAGGCGGGCGCGAGCGCCGAGATGACTTCGTTGAAGAGCTGGGTGGCGGCGTCGTTGTTGAGGTCGGTGAAGTCGAAGACGGTGCCGCTGGTGAAGTAGGTGGCCGGCACGAAGTTCTTGATGAACAGGATCGGGTCGACGATGCGCAGCGTGTAGGTGCCGCGGGTGAGGGCTCCCACCTGGGTGCCGAGCCAGGCGTCGTCCCAGTAGATCTCGCTCTGCGTGCCGAAGCGGTTGTTGGGCAGCTCCTTGAGGCTCACGTAGTAGGCGGCCTGCTGCGATCCGGGGATGCCGCCGCGCTTGAAACGCTCCCAGCTCTGCTTGATGAGGGGGCTGAGGAATCCGTTGCCGGCGAAGATCGACTGGCTGTTCACGTCGTCGCTCTGCCAGGTGTAGCCGCCCGCTTCGGCGACGAGGCCGGTGATCTCGCCGTCCTGCAGGGTGATGAGGCCGTATCCCTCGGGCACCACGATCTTGGAGCCGTTGGTGATGATGTTCTCGGAACCCTTGGTGTTCGAGCCTCGGCCCGCGTTGGTCTCCTGCTTCACGGCGGGGAACAGCGCGGCCGTCGGCTGCACGTTCGGCACGGTGAAGAAGTCGATCCACTGGTCGGCGAACGTGCCGCCGATCGCGCCTGCGAAAGCCTTGATGAAGCCCATCTGATACTCCTTCGGGTCGGTCCGGATTCAGGCTAGCGGGAGGCGGTGACGTAATCCATGGCAGAAGGTGCACGAGGGATGGCGCTCGCCCGCCGGTCACGGAATGCCGGCGCCGGTACGATTGCCGGATGAGCAGCAACGGCATTCGTCTGGGCGTCGTCGGCGCCACCGGCCAGGTGGGCGCGGTCGTGCGCCGCCTTCTGATCGAGCGCGATTTCCCGATCGCCGACATCCGCTTCTTCGCGTCGGAGCGCAGCGCCGGCACGACGCTCCCGTTCCGCGGTGAGGACATCGTGGTCGAGGATGCCGCCACCGCCGACCCGTCGGGCCTCGATGTCGCGATCTTCTCGGCTGGGGCCACCATGTCGAAGATCCAGGCCCCGCGTTTCGCGGCGGCCGGTGTGCTCGTGATCGACAACTCGAGCGCGTGGCGCATGGACCCCGAGGTGCCGCTGGTCGTCTCCGAGGTGAACCCGCACGCGATCGACGAGGCCGTGAAGGGCATCGTCGCGAACCCGAACTGCACGACGATGGCCGCCATGCCCGTGCTGAAGGTGCTGGATGCCGAGGCCGGTCTCGACCGGCTCGTGGTCTCCACCTACCAGGCCGTGTCGGGCGCGGGTCTCGCGGGCGGCGAGGAGCTGCTCGAGCAGGCCGCCGCTGCGGTCGGCCAGGATGCGATCGGTCTTGTGCACTCGGGCGCCGCGGTCGAGCTGCCGGCTCCGGTGAAGTTCCCGCGCAACATCGCCTTCAACGTGATCCCCTTGGCGGGTTCGATCGTCGACGACGGCCAGGACGAGACCGACGAGGAGAAGAAGCTGCGCAACGAGTCGCGCAAGATCCTCGAGCTCCCGGGTCTGCTCGTCTCGGGCACCTGCGTGCGCGTGCCGGTCTTCACGGGCCATTCGCTGTCGATCAACGCCACCTTCGCGAACGCGATCACCCCCGATCGCGCCCGCGAGCTGCTCGCCGACGCCCCCGGGGTGCAGCTGGCCGATGTGCCCAACCCGCTCGAGGCGGCCGGTGCCGACCCGAGTTTCGTGGGACGCATCCGTCAGGACCAGTCGGTTCCGGATGGCAAGGGTCTCGCCCTCTTCATCTCGAACGACAACCTGCGAAAGGGTGCGGCGCTGAACGCGGTGCAGATCGCGGAGCTGGTCGCGGCGAAGCTCGGCGCGACCGTCTAGCTCCCCGAGCTCTCGCGCCCGGCCGCCAGGTCCTGGTGCGCCAGTCGCCTGAGGGCTGCGAGCACGGGTTCGTGGCCGGCGGTTCCGAGCACGGCGTACTCGATCGCCGCATCCGGGTCGGCTGGGATGCGTGACACGTCGTATTCGGCGATGGCGCGCATGTGAGGTGCGTACGCGGCGAGCCGTTCGGCGTCGAGGGGTACTCCCATCGCCTCGGTGGCGGCCAGCGCCTGCTCGAGTTGTCGCACGGCCGGGTAGCGGGGGTCGTAGACCCACCCGAGTTCGCTGATGATGGCTCGGGCGCGCGGGTAGTCGTCGGCTTCGGGGACGTTCGGGGGCAGGTTTCCGAGGGCGCGTCCGAAGGCGTCGAACATCGACGGCCCGGGGGAGTCGATCACGTCGAGCACCCCACGCGCCTGTTGCACGCTGAGCCCGACGGTCTCGGTGAGGGCCCGGATGACGCCCACGCGGTGCACGTGCGTCTCGTCGTACGCGGCCCGCGTCTGCGAGAGTGCTTCGCCCGCGGGAAGCAGGCCTTCGCGCAGGTAGAACTTCAGGGTCGCGACGGGCACGCCGGTTCGGGTGGACAGCTCGGACATCAGCATCAGGCGACCCCTTGCATTGGATAGTACATGTATCTAATATTGGATACCATGACGATCCAACCATGGACGACCATCCTGCTGGGAGCCCTCCTTCTCGCCCTCATCACCGTCGAATCCGGCGGCTGGTTCCTCACCAAGGTGGGCCGCGGCGACTTCCCCGCGAACGCCCTGCAGAAGAACTTCTTCCGAGCCGGCCACGCGCACGCCGCCGTGCTGCTTCTGCTCAGCGTCGCCGTCATCC
>Ga0160436_1000713_pt1 | contig 11235 bp, 8 predicted proteins | sample HID1973M_E0MG_FD_108264 | JGI IMG/M metagenome (GOLD analysis project Ga0160436, IMG submission 108264) | Enriched mosquito-associated microbial communities from UW Madison campus, WI, USA - HID1973M_E0 MG | ecosystem: Host-associated > Arthropoda: Insects > Digestive system > Unclassified ...
CCATTGGCAGCTGGTGGCGCTGACCATCGGCGCGGCGCTGGTCGGCATCGTGACCTTCGGTTCGCTGTCAGGCTCGATGCTGCCGTTCATCCTGCAGCGGCTGGGCTTCGACCCGGCCAGCGCGTCGGCGCCGTTCGTGGCCACGTTGGTGGACGTGACCGGGCTGGTGATTTATTTCAGTATTGCCGCGGCGATCTTGAGCGGGACGCTGTTGTAAGGGCGCGGCGGTCGGGACGTGGTTACACCGCGCGCGATCCGACCTTCGCAGGTCGTTGTGGGAGCGGCTTCAGCCGCGACAGCAAACCTTCCGCGGCGAGGAGATCTTCTGCCCCGGAAGAAGTCGGGGCTGAAGCCCCTCCCACAGTGCACCGCCCGGCACCCGAAGTTCGCCTACGGCCGCTTATCGACGGCGTGCGGCTGGGCGCTTCTTGGCCACTGGTTTCTTGGCCGCAGATTTCTTGGCGGGTGATTTCTTCGCCGCTGCCTTCTTCGCGGGAGCCGCCGGCTTGGACGCGCGCTCTTCGCTCACCCGCCGCGGCGGCGGGCGACGCCCGGGCGTCAACGCGCGCCAGGCGTGGCCGCCGTTGAGCGCGAGCAGGGCGTCGGCGGCGGCAGGGCCTGCGCTGCCGGCGGGATAGTTGGGGAAATCGTTCGGCGGCTCCTTCCACGCGTCCAGGATCGGCTGCACGATGCGCCAGGCGCCTTCCACCATCGCCGCATCCTGGAACAACCCGGATTCGCCGTTCATGCAATCGCGCAGCAGCTGTTCGTAGCCGACGGAGTATTCCTTCGGGAACCAGTCGCGGTAGCGGAAGTCCATCCGCACCGGTGCCAGCGCGACCTGCGGCCCCGGCCGCTTGACGTCGAACTGCAGCGAAATGCCCTCGTCCGGCTGGATGTGCAGCACCAGCCAGTCCGGACCATAGCCGCCGACCTCGGTGCTGCGGAACGGCGCCAGCGGCGCGGGCTTGAAGCGGATCGCGATCTCGGTGGTGCGCTCGCGCAGGCGTTTGCCGGTGCGCAGGTAGAACGGCACGCCCGCCCAGCGCCAGGTGTCCACCTGCAGCTTCATCGCCACGTAGGTTTCCGTGTTGGAGTCGTCCGGCACCGTGTCTTCCTCGCGATAGCCGGGCACCGCGACGCGGTTGGCCGCGCCGGCCGCGTACTGCCCGCGCACCACGTCTTCGGGCTTCAGCGGCCGCACCGCCTCGATCACTTCGGCGCGGCGCCGGTGCATGGCTTCGGTGGTGAACGCCGACGGCGGCTCCATCGCGATCATCGCCAGCAGCTGGAACAAGTGGTTGGGCACCATGTCGCGCAGGCAACCGGTCGGATCGTAGAAGCGCCCCCGCCCTTCCACGCCGATGGTTTCGGCGGCAGTGATCTGCACATGGTCGATGCGATCGCGGTTCCACACCGGCTCGAACAGGCCGTTGGCGAAACGGAACGCGAGGATGTTCTGCACCGTCTCCTTGCCGAGGAAATGGTCGATGCGGAACACCTGGTCCTCGTCGAGCACGCGCGCGACGATCTCGTTGAGGCGACGCGCGCTCGGCACGTCGTGGCCGAACGGCTTCTCCACGATCACCCGCTTCCAGCCATTGCCCTCGCGCTGCTTCACCAGCCCGGCCGCGCCGAGGTTGAGCAACGCCGGCTCGAAGAAGCGCGCGGCCGTGGCCAGGTAGAACAGCACATTGCCCTGCGTGCCATAGCGCGGCTGCAGTTTTTCCAGCAGCGTGCCGAGCTTTTCGTAGGCGGCCAGGTCGGTGAAATCGCCGCGCAGGTAATGCATGCGTTCGCGCAGCCAATCCCAGGCGCCCTGGTCGAAACCGCCGTCACTCTGGAATTCGGCATCGCGCGCGCCGAGCAGCTCGCGCATCTGCCTGCCGATGTTGGTGCGCCAGGTACGTTCGCTGATGTCGCCGTGGTCGACGCCGACGATGGCGAAGTGTTCGCCCAGTCCGCCGGAGCGGCGCAGGTTGTACAGCGCGGGCATCACCAAGCGGCGGGTGAGGTCGCCGCGGGCGCCGAGCACGACGATGATGCAGGGGGGAGAGGGAGATACGGCAACAGTCATCGGCAACTCCGGTCTGGGGTCGGAGGGCGTGCGCGCCGGTCTGGCGCAGGCGCCCGATCACGTGCCGGATCGAAGCCGGCCCCGGCATGGTCGCACAGGCGCGTGGCGGGGCTGTTCTCGCGCGAACAGCACCCTCACCCCTACCCCGCTCCCGCAATCGGGAGAGGGAGCACTGCGAACCGATCGCGCAATGCGCGAGGACACCTTTTCCCATTACTTGGGAGAATGTTTTTAGTTGCTCTCGCGCAGGAAGCGCGCCATCGAGGAGACACCTGGCACCGCCGGCTCGAACTGGCCGGCGACGTCGACGAAGCCGCGCATGATCGCGATCTCGCGCGGGGTGCGGTTGAGGCCGTCGCGGCGGTCCGGATCGGCGCCGGCACGCAGCAGGCGCTGCACCAGCAGCGGCAGCCCGTGCAGCGCGGCCAGGTGCAACGGACCGAAGCCGCGCGGATCCTGCACGTCCAGCGACACGCCCTCGTCGAGCAGCCGCTCGACGCCGGCCAGCACGATCTGTTCGTCGCAGGCGGTGCCCGGTTCGGCGCGCGCGCCCAGCAACAACAACAGCGGACTGACCCGGCCGGCGGCGACGCGCTCGGGGTCGGCGCCGGCCAGCAGCAGCGTGTCGAGCAAGGCCAGCAGGCGGCTGCGCTCGCGGGCGGTGAATCCATACAACGCCGCGCAGTGCAGCGGGGCCAGTTCCTGCGCGTCGCCGGCATGCACGTCGGCGCCGGCGGCCAGCAGGCGCGCGGCGATATCCGGCAGGCCCAGCGCGGCGGCCAGCATGAGGACGGTGACGCCACCGGGCAGACGGTGTTCGATCTGCGCGCCGGCATCGAGCAGGGCCACCACGATGGGGGTCTGGCGCATGCTCACTGCCGCCGACAACGGCGTGGCGCCGCTGGCGGCCGCGTGTTGCGGATCGGCGCCGCGCGCCAGGCACAGGTCGACAACAGCCGCGTGGCCACTGCCGGCCGCACGCAGCAACGCGGTGCAACCCTGGGCATCGACGGCATCCACCGGCAGGCCGAGATCGATCAGGCGACGGACCGCATCGGCGTCGCCGCGGGTGGCGGCGGCCGGCACGTCGGCGGCGCGCAGCGTGCGGCGCGGCAACGGCCATACCCGCCAGTCCAGCCAGTCGGCCAGGTCGCGGCGGCCGATCGACAGCGCCACGCCCAGCGGGGTCTGGCCATCGGCGGCGCGGGCGTCCGGCGATGCGCCCTGCATCACCAGCAGTTTCAGCGAGGCTTCGCGGCCGAGCGCGGTGGCCAGGTGCAAGGCAGTCATGCCGTGGCTGTCGCGGGCTTCACGGTCGACGCCCCGGTCCAGCAGGGCCTGCTGCAGGCGCAGCCAACCCAACCGCACGGCCAGCGACAGCGGCGGATCGCCCGCGGCCGGGTGCGCGAACGGATCGGCGCCGCGTTCAAGCAGGTCCAGTGCGAACTGCTCCAGCCCGCGCGAGGCGCTGTCGTGCTGCACGCAGGCGGTCAGCAGACGGGTCAGGCCACCGGCGCCAGCCGGCGAAACGCCGTGGCGCAGCAGGACCTGCAAGGTCGGCACCGCGTCCAGGCCGCGCGAGAGCAACGCGAACATCGGCACGTCGCCACAGGCATCACGCACTTCCGGGGGGGCCCCGTGGCGCAGCAGCCAGTCGACGGCTGGCGGATTCAACGCCAGGTGCGGATCGTGCAGCAGTTCGCCCAGTTCCTGTGCGGCACACAGCCGTGCCAACGCGGCCAGGCCTTCGCTATTGCCCAGTTGCAGGCCTTCGCGCAGCAGCACCAGCGGTGGGCGGTCCGGCGGCACGAGGGCGGCCGTCGGCTCGCCCTCGTTGCGGGTGTCGGTGACCGCGGACGGCAGCGGGTAGTGTGGATCGAGCAGCGCGACGATGCTCCAGCGCCCAGCTTCGGCGGCGAAATCGACCGCGCGACGCCCGCCGTGGTCGGCCTGGTCGGGCGGCAGGCCCAGCTCCAGCAGACGCTGCACCAACGCCGGGGAGACCTGTTCGGCCGCACAGGCGAGCAGCACCGCGTTGCGACCGTCGCTGTCGACGGCGGTGAAATCGGCCTTGCGGCCCAGCAGCTGCTCCAGCACGCCGGCACGCGCGCGTCGCGCCGCATCCAGGAACGGCGTGCGCCCGAGCAGATCGCGCGCTTCCAGGTTGGCACCGGCGCCGAGCAAGGCTTCGACGATGTCGCCATGGCCGGCCTGCGCCGCCTCGTGCAGGGCACTGCGACGCTGGCGGTCGCGCGCATCGATGCGCGCCTTGTGCTTGAGCAGCAGCTGCACGCCGGCCGGATCGTCTTCTTCGGTGCCGGCGGCGGCCAGCAACACCGGGCTGCCTTCGGCCGGTTCGGGTTTCGCGCCGCGCTCGAGCAGGAAGCGCGCCAAGCGCCAGTTGCCGGCCTGGCAGGCGATCGCCAGCGGCGAGCGGCCATCGTTGTCGAGTGCATCGACGTCGGCGGCGGCGTCGCGCAACAACGCGGCCACGCCCGGGTCGGAACTGCGCACGGCATGGTGCAACGGGGTGTGGCCTTCGCCGTCGGCGACGCGCGGATCGGCGCCGTTGGCCAACAGCGTCATCACCGCATCCGGCCGCCCATGCCAGCTGTCGCGGGTGGCGGCCAGCAGCGGCGTCATGCCGCGATGGGCGCGATTGAGGTCCACCCGGCGCACGATCAGCTCGCGCAGCAGGCGCAGGTCCGGCAATACCGCCGCCAGTACCGCCAGGCTGCGCTGGTCGCGCCAGTCCTCGGCCGGCAAGGCGTGCGCGTCGGCCCCGGCTTCCAGCAACTGCAGCGCGCGATCGACGCGTCCCCCGCGGGCCGCTTCGTACAGCGCGGGCACCCACTCGTGGCGGGGCAGGCTTTCCAGCGGCAGGGTCTCGGCGGCGCCTTCCAGCAACTCGCGTGCCTGCGGGCCGGCGACCGGCGCGTCGATGGCGGCGGCGGCAGGCAGGCGCTGCAGCAACAGGTGCAACGCAGGCGCCAGCAGCGCAGCCAACACCGTCAGCGCCCAGCGGACGCCGCCGGCGAGCAAGCCCGGCCAGGCCAACACGAGCCCGAGCGCACACACCGCCAGCACGCTGCCGGCCACCGCCAGGCCGCGCCAGGCATGCAGTTCGCGCCCCGCCAGGCCATGCCAGCGCGCGCGCAGGGTGCCGCCCTCACGCTCCAGCGAATGCCAGACCGGCCAGGTGCGCCACAGGCCGAGCAACGCGGCGCTTACCGCCACGCTCAGGACCAGTACCGCCGAAAGACTGCCGCTGTCGCGCAATGCGCCCAGCGGCCAGGCGACCAGCAATGCGACAAGGGCGCCGCCGCCCGCCCACAGCCCGAGCAGCGCGGCGACGTCCGGCAGCAACGCGCGCGGCTGCAGCGGCTGCGGCACCGCACGCCAACCGCGCCACCACGACACGCCCAGCGCGAATGCCGGCTGCGCCAGCCACAGGCCGAGCGCGGCCGCCACACCACCGAATCCCGCCAACAGCGACAGCAACACGCCGGCGGCCAACGCGAGGGGCGCGAGGGGAAGCGAACGCGGGCGCGCGGTCGACGGCTCAGTCATCGCGACGCTCCGGCACGCCTGGCGGGGGTGGCGGCAGCTGCAGATAGAACCCGCTGGCGACCAACTCGCGCCGCACTGCGTCCACGTCGGCACGGGCCAGCTTGCGCCCGGCGTCGAGCGTCACTTCGAGCACGAACGCGAACGGGCCCAGCTGCGCCCGCAGCGGATCCGGCAGCGCGTCGAAGACGTCGCGCGTGGCGAGATAGACGTAGGTGTCCTGCTTGCGTTGGCTTTTGTAGACGTAGGCTTGCATGCGCGCGGGCGGACTACGCCCAGCGGAATATGAGAGGAGGTGGTTGGAATTGTGTCGGAAACCCGCCATTGGCGAAAGGTTCGCCATCCTCACAAGCGTCGCGTGACGCCGTTTAGGTTCATCAACCTGCACCCGGGCTGCCCTCCACGCCCGCCCCGTATACTCCCGCCACTTCAGTGCAGTCCCCGGAATCGAGCTTGAAGCCAGCGCAGCCGTCGCCCCGCATGGCGCCCATCGCCATCACCGCGTTCACCTCCACCACCGCCGTGGGCGCCGGGCTGGCCGCCCAGGCGCAGGCGTTGCGTGAACAGCGCAGTGGCCTGCGCCGCAACGATTTCGGCGCGCAGCCGCTGGATTGCTGGATTGGCCGCGTCGAAAGCCTGGAAGCGGCGCCGCTGCCGGCCGCACTGAGCGAGTGGGAATCGCGCAATCATCGGCTGGCCTGGCTGGCACTGCAGCAGGATGGCCTGCCGCAGGCGCTGCAAGCGGCGGTCGCGCGCCATGGCGCCGACCGCATCGCGGTGGTGCTGGGCACGTCCACGTCCAGCATCGGCGCCAGCGAGGAGGCCTATACCCGGCTGGATCGCGATGCCGACGGCGGCGAGCACTTTCCCGCCGACCTGGCGCGTCCGCGCCTGCACACGCCGCACTCGCTGGGCCTGTTCGTGCAGGCGGCGACCGGCCTGCGCGGGCCTTGCGTGACCGTGGCGACGGCCTGCTCGTCCAGCGCGAAGGTGTTCGCGCAGGCGGCGCGGCTGCTGCGCGCGGGGCTGGCCGACGCCGTGCTGGTCGGCGGGGTCGATACGCTGTGCGGCAGCGTGCTGTTCGGTTTCCATTCGCTGCAGCTGGTCGCCGCCGAGCCCTGCCGTCCGTTCGATGCGCGCCGGCTTGGCCTCTCGCTCGGCGAAGCCGGCGGCTACGCATTGCTCGAACGCGACGCCGCCGAGCCGCTGGCCTGGTTGGCCGGCTATGGCGAGTCCAGCGATGCCCACCACATGTCCGCGCCGCACCCCGAGGGCCTGGGCGCGAAGCTGGCGATGGCGCAGGCGCTGCAGCGCGGCGGCATCGACGCCGCCCAGGTCGGCTATCTGAACCTGCACGGCACGGCCACCCCGGCCAACGACAGCATCGAGGCCGCCGCCGTCGCCGCGCTGTTCCCGGACACCCTGCACGCGAGCAGCACCAAGGGCTGGACCGGCCACACGCTGGGCGCAGCCGGCATCGTCGAGTCGGCGATCGCCCTGCTGGCGCTGCGCGATGGCCTGCTGCCCGGCACCCTCCACAGCAGCGAAGCCGACCCCGCCTGCGGCCCGCAGATCCGCTTCGCCCCGGCACAGCGCCACATCGATTACGCCATGAACAACTCCTTCGGCTTCGGAGGCAACAACTGCGCGTTGTTGTTTGCACGCGCATGAGCCTGCTTGCCCGCATCGAAGGCATCGGCTTCTGGAGCCACGGCCTGCCGGACTGGACGCACGCGCAAGGCTTCGCGCGCGGCGAAACCACCGAAGCCGCGACTCCGGCACGCCCTGCACCGCGACTGCTGGCGCCGAACGAGCGCCGGCGCGCACCCGACAGCGTCGCGGTGGCGCTGGAAGTCGCCCTCGCCGCCTGTGAGGCCGCCGGCCGTGACCCGGCCACGTTGTCGTCGGTGTTCGCTTCCACCCACGGCGACCTGGCGATCACCGACTACATGTGCCGCACGCTGGCCAGCGAACCGCAGGCGATGTCGCCGACGCGCTTCCACAACTCGGTGCACAACGCCGCGGCCGGTTATTGGACGATCGGCGCGGGCGCGATGGCCCCGGCGACTGCCATCAGCGCCTATCGGGCCAGCTTCGCGCAGGGCCTGATCGAGGCGCTGGCACAGCTGGCCGATGGCAGCGACGCCGTACTGCTGGTTGCTTACGACGCCGGTGGCGCTGGCGCGCTCGGCGAGATGGCGCAGAGCGAAGGCCTGCTCGGCGCGGCGCTGGTGCTGTCACGCGACGAGGACGCTCGCGCGGTTCCCGGGCCCCTGCTGCGCGCTCATTGGCAATCCGGCGAAGCGGCGGCCGGGACGGGCCGACTTGCACGCCACGTCGCCAACAACATCATGGCGCCGATGCTGCCGCTGTTCGATGCACTGGCCTGCGGCCAAAGTAGTGCGGTCGTCCACGCCGGCCTCGACCGCCGCCTGCTGCTGGAACTGTCATGACCCGCCTGGCCGCGCCGCCCGCTTCGTTGGCCCACGACACCGCGGTGGTGATCCCCGCGCTCAACGAGGCCGGCAGCATCCGCGCGGTGGTGCAGGACGCGCTGGCGCATTGCCTGCGGGTGATCGTGGTCGACGATGGTTCCCACGACGGCACCGCCGCGCGCATCGCCGATCTGCCGGTCATCGTGTTGCGTCATCCGCAGCGGCTGGGCAAGGGCGCTGCCTTGCGCAGTGGCTTCGCCGAGGCGCTGCGCCTGGGTTGCCGCGGCGTGCTGACCATGGATGGCGACGGCCAGCATGCCGCCGCCGACCTGCCGCGACTGCTCGCCGCCGCGGCCACGCACCCGGACTGCATCGTGATCGGCGCGCGCCTGCAGCGCCGCGCACAGCAGCCCTGGCCGCGGCGCATGGCCAACGAGTTCGGCGACTGGGGCATTGCCTGGGCCTGCGGCTATCGCATCGCCGACACCCAGAGCGGACAGCGCTACTACCCCGCCGCGGTCTGCCGGCTTGGCGACGTGCCGGGCGAGGATTTCGTGTTCGAGGCGCAGCTGCTGATTTCCGCGGCGCGCGAACTCGGCTTCGGCGTGGTGTCGGTACCGATCGAATCGCGCTACCGCGGCGATCACGGCGAAAGCTTCCGGCCCAGCCACTTCCGGCCGCTGCGCGACCTCTACCGCATCACCCGCCACGTGGTGGTGCAGGTGTTGTCGCGCGGTCGTGTCGTGCAGGCGTATCGACACTGCCGCGCGAACGCCCCGCGCATCCACGACCCGCGCGGCGACCTGGCCACGCCGCCGCACTGAACGCTCAGGCCATCGCGCCGTTGACGCCGATCACCTGGCCGCTCACGTAAGCGGCCGCCTCCGAACACAGGAAAGCGACCAACGCGGCGACTTCCTCCGGCTTGCCGGCGCGCCCGGCCGGCACGGTCTGGCGGATCAGTTCGGGCGGAAACGCTTCGGCCGCCATCGCACCTTCGATCACGCCCGGCGCGACCACATTGACGGTGATGCCGCGGCTGGCCATCTCGCGCGCCAGCGATTTGGAGGCCCCATGCAGCGCCGCCTTGGCCGCGGCGTAGTTGGTCTGGCCACGATTGCCGAGCACCGCCGCCACGCTGGAGACGCTGATGATGCGGCCCCAGCGGGTGCGCGCCATCGGCAGCAGCAGCGGCTGGGTGACATGGAAAAAGCCATGCAGCGAAACGTCGATGACGCGCCGCCACTGCGCCAGGTCCATGCCAGCCATCGGCGCGTCGTCGTGGATGCCGGCGTTGTTGACGACGACCTGGATCGGCCCCTGCGCCAGCAGCTCCTGCATGGCCGTCGCGGTGGCGTCGGCATCGGCGACGTCGAAGGCCACCGCCTGCGCCGAGCCGCCGCCGGCTCGGATATCGGCGGCCACCGCCTCGGCGCGCGCCAGGTGGGCGTGCGCATGCACGATCACATGCAGGCCATCGTCGGCCAGGCGCCGGCAGATCGCGCCGCCCAGGTCGCCACTGCCACCGGTCACCAGCGCGCGGCGTGGAGAAGCCGTCATTGTGTGTCCTCGCTCGGGTTCTGCAGCATTACGGTGGCGCGGCCTTCGGCCAAACATTGTTCGGGCTGGCCGATGCGCACCTCGGTGATGCGGAAATGGTACTGCTGGCTGTCCTCGCCATCGACCAGGCTGTGCGCTTCGCAGCGCAGCTCGCCGGGCAGATCATCGATGCGCGCGCAGTGCAGTTCAATGCCACGCAACGACACCAGCATGCCGGCGCGTACCGCCCTGCCCTGCGCGCGACCGCACAGGCCACCGTGCACCGCCATGGCCTGCGCGCCGTATTCGCACAGATGCACCGCCGATAGTTGGCCACGACTGCGCAGCGGATGCGCTGGATCGCGATGATTGCCGGCGCGCAGCACGATGCCGTCAGCGTCCCACGACAGCACCTCGTCCCACAGGCACATCGCACCGGCATGCGGCACCAGCGCCAGGATATCCTCACGCCCGAGCATGGTCGCCTCCGCTGTGATGCCGCGACACCAGCAGGGCCAGCACGAAGTTGCACACCACACCGAGCGCGACGGTGCTGCCGATCGCGCGCAGCACGGGAATCGAAGACAACGCGAGCAAGGCGAACACCAGCACCGTCATCACGCTGCACACGATCAACCCGTGCAGCGTGCGCAACTGGTCCTCGCGATCGTCGCCGGCATGTTCGAAGAACAATCCGTAGTCCAGGCCCAGGCCCGCGCTGAGGATGAGCCCGATCAGGTGGAACAGGTTGAGCTCGACGCCGGCCAGCCGCAGCGCCGCGAGCACCAGCAACGTGGTCAGCAGCATCGGCAGCAGCACCCGCAGCATGCGTCGGCGCGAGCGCAGCGCTACGCCGACCGTGGCCACCAGCAGCAGCGCGGCCACCGCCAATGCGAGCAGCAGGCGCAGCCGGTACGCCGCCACCAGCGATTCGGAAGCCTGCTTGAGATCGAGCAGCGCGGCGCCGCGCGCCTGGGCCGCGACGGCGAACGCCGCCGGATCGCGCAAGCCGCTGAGCGAAACCAACGCGGTGGCGTGGTCGTCGCTGCGCAGCAGCAGCCCATCCACGGCGGTCGCGAGCGGACTGCCGGCCAGGTCTTGCGGACGCAGCGGCGGTGCGCGCCGCGCGGTTTCGATGTCGGCCAGGAACGGCTCGAAGGCATCGGCACGGAACGGCGAATCGACCAGCGCTTCCTGCAAGGCAGCACGCAGCGGCGCGGGTGCTGGCAACAAAGCCTGCCGTTGCCGCTGCAGCGTCATGCTCGGCAGATAGCGGGCCGCGAAGTCGTAGTCCTGCAAGGTGCCGTCGGCGACTTCGGCGTCGAGCCAGTTGCGCAGCGTTTCCGAGCGCCGCAGCACTTGTTCGGCATCGCGGCCGCGCACGGTCAGCACGTAGCGCACGTCGGGCGCGCCCAGCTCGGTGCGCAGCTGCGCATCGCGCAGCAGGTCGGCCGGATCGACCGGGGTGAGCCGCGACAGGTCGTTCTGCCAGAACGCCCCCGGCGCACGCCAGATCGCCAGCACGCACAGCACGGCGAGGACCAACAGTGACCAGCGCGGCCGCGGCAGCCGCTCGATGCCGCACCACAGCCGGTCCAGCGCGCGCGAATCGGCGAA
>Ga0160436_1000714_pt1 | contig 11227 bp, 7 predicted proteins | sample HID1973M_E0MG_FD_108264 | JGI IMG/M metagenome (GOLD analysis project Ga0160436, IMG submission 108264) | Enriched mosquito-associated microbial communities from UW Madison campus, WI, USA - HID1973M_E0 MG | ecosystem: Host-associated > Arthropoda: Insects > Digestive system > Unclassified ...
CAGGAAGCTGGCCGAACGCACCACCGGGCTGGAATAGTCCGCGGCGATTTCCCAGGCGTAGGCATGCGCCTTGCGCCAGGCATCGACCGGCTTGCTGTTGTCGCGCTTGGCCTGCGCGGCGATCGCCTCGCGCACGGTATCGGCGGCCAGCACCTGGTCGACCAGCAGGCGCCGGGTCGACAGGTCCGGGCCGATGATCGCCTCGCGGATGCGCCGAAAGTGCGTGCGCAACACGCGCTGCAGCTTGCGCAGCGTGCGTTCCGGCGGCAAGCCCTCGTCGACGGTCTGGCGTAGCGAGATCGGCGGGGCGAAACGCACGATCGTGGTGCGGCCATTGAGTAGCACCGCCAGCAGCCGGCGGAAACGGCCGACCAGCGCCCAGTTTTCCGAGAACAGGACCGCGAACCAGCCACTCTGCCGGTCCGGCGCGCGGCCGACGAAGATCGACACCGGCACCAGGTGCACATCCAGGTCGGCGCGCACCCGATGGGCCTGCAGCAGCTTGGCCAGCGAGTCCGAATGGGTCTTGCCGCCGCGCTGCTCGGGAATGATCGAGTTGCTGCTGCTGCGTCGCGACAGCGCCAGGTAGGCGCGCTTGCGCTGCAGCGGGTCGCCCGGCAGCGGCACCAGCGGCGATGGCAGGCCGGCTTCGCGGCAAGCCTTGTCCAGGATCAGCGCGTTCGACAGCCCGTAGTCCTCGAGCACATAGACCACGGGACGACCGTCGTTGTACTGGCCCGGCTCCTGCGGCTCGATGGTCAGGCCCAGCCAGGGATCGGCCAGGCGGCCGAGCAGGCGGGCCCACAACGGCCGGCGCTCGTGGCGTGCGGTCGGCGCGGCCATCGGCGTACGCACCGCGGACCCGTCGGCGTGCGCCTCCGGTGCGGTCGCCGGCGGGGAGGTGGGACGTTCCGGCTCGGGGGGCTGGCCGTCGGGGAAAGGCAGTTTGTTCTGTTCAGGCATCGCCGACATTATGGCTTAGGCGGCTGCGCGGGACTCGTCGCCGGCACCGAGCCCTGCCCGATGGCGGGGTCAGGGCTTGCCGGCCCAGGCGCCGCGGCCTCCGGAGCCGGCCGCAATAAGGTCGTGACCTGGCGCTGGATGCCGGCCAGGTACCAATGGCCGTCCAGGCGCACCAGGTCGGCGCTGGTGTCGATCTGCTCGGCCGCCAATGGATATTGGATATGGACCCTGGCCTGGTCGCCCTGCTGGCTGACCAGACCGACGCGGGTCTCGGCCAGGCTGGTGTCCAACGCCAGGCCGTAGCTGTCCAGCACGGCCTTGAGTTCCTGCAGGAACGGGCCCAACCGGCGCAGGCTCTCTTCCATGCCGGCGGCCTGCAAGTCGGCATCGTTGCGCAGCCCGGTCCGGCGGGCAGCGGCTACGATCCGCGGGATCGCCGCCTGCGCATGGGGTCGGTCGGCCAGCGGCGCGTTGCCAATCCAGTCGCTCAGCGCGGTGACCAGCTGGATGTAATGCGCGCGTTGCTCGGGCGTGTAGTCGCCCTGGTTGCGCAGGTACTGCACACCGAACAGGCCCAGCGAATGCGCGGCCTGCTTGATGCCGACCCCCTGTCCCGCGATCTGGGTATCGAACGCGCGCTGCAGCCGTTGTTCGGCGCCCGGCTCGGACAAGGCCTGCAACAACTTCGGCAGATCACCGCCGAGCGGGAGTGTGGTCAACGGCCAGCGGCTGCGCCCCTCCCGCCAGGCCGTTTCAAGCTGCGCATATTGCTGCGCGGTCACCGCCGCCCTCGCGTAGCCGGCCAGATCGTTGTCGTGCAGATGGTCGACCAGCTGGCGCACGGTCGTCGCCGGCTCGGCGGCGGCGCCGGGCAACTCCGGTGGCTCGCGCTTGCAGGCGATCAACAACAGCAGCCCGCCGATGGCGACGAGCCAGGGGCGCAACGGTCTGGACGCCAGGAACAGATGCGGCATGAAGTCGACTCCCCGATCGATGGCGCATCTTGCCGGGCCTTCACACGCAGCGGCAAGGCGCAGCGTGACGGCATCGCCGACCGGGAGCGCTCCTGGCCGACCTTGTCCAAAATTGTCCCGAGCTTGGCCGGGGCCCGTGCCGGAACGCCCAAAACGCCCTGAAAGTCCCGCTGCAGCAGCATGAACGGAATATTGCGGCGCGTCATGTAAACGTTTGCAGCTCCTGTTACGTTGCCCCGCCAGACGCCTCAAACCCCTGCGGGAAAGAGGGACGAATGCCGACACACCAGGTTGGCCACTTTCATCGGTCTCCTCGGGACAGTCCTGGACAGGCACCACGCTTTCCGGGCCGCCATCGCGCTTCGCGCCGCCCGTCCGCCCGACGGCGCGACCCAATCTTACGCACCCCCCTTCGTACTTCACCGCCGCTGAAGTTCCTGCGCGTTCGGCCGACGCCCGTTCCGTCCGATGGCCGCGACCGCTGACGCTCCGCAGAGCGTTCACATCAAACGTTGTATCCGTTCACGCCGACATTCCGAAACTTTTCCCCCGGCCCGGGAGGGGTCTTACGTGAAAACAACTCGTTGCAACGCATATTTGCCCGCCCGCAGCCTGCTCTGGTGCGCCATGGCCGCCGGCCTGCTCGCCGCCGCGCCGCAAGTGTTCGCGCAGTCGGCGAACGCCAACCTGCGCGGCAAGGTCAGCTCGCAAGCTGGTCCCGCCGGCGCCACCGAGGTCGTCGCCACCAACGTCGCCACCGGCGCCGCGCGCCGCGCCACCACCGACGCCCAGGGCAACTACGTCGTGGTCGGCCTGCCGCCGGGCACCTACCGCGTCGAGGCGGGCGGCCGTACCGAAACGGTCACGGTCACGGTCGCCTCCACCGCCACCTTGAACATCAACACCGCTCCGGAAGCCGCCCCGGCCGGCGGCGCCGCCACCACGCTGGACACGGTCAACGTCGTCGCCCCGACGCTGCTGCAGGAAGTGCGCACGTCCGAAGTCGGCAAGACCGTGTCGCTGCGGCAGATCCAGACGACGCCGCAGGTCTCGCGCAACTTCCTGGAGTTCGCCGACGCGGTGCCGGGCATGGTGTTCACGCGTGATGCCAAGGGCAACACCTCGCTGCGCGGCGGCGCGCAGAACACCAGCTCGACGAATGTCTACATCGATGGCGTCGGCCAGAAGAGCTACGTCAAGGAAGGCGGCGTCGCCGGCCAGTTCGGCAGCGCGGGCAATCCGTTCCCGCAGCTGGCGATCGGCGAGTACAAGGTCATCACCTCCAACTACAAGGCCGAGTACGGCCAGATCTCCAGCGCCGCGGTGACGGCGGCGACCAAGTCCGGCACCAACGAATTCCACGGCGAGGCGTTCTACCGCTACACCGACGAGGACATGCGCGCGATGACGCCGTCCGAGCGCCGGCCGGGCGAGGACAAGGTCGCCTCGCAGGAGAAGGAATACGGCTTTGCGTTGGGCGGCCCGATCGTCAAGGATACGATGCATTTCTTCCTGACCTACGAGGCCAAGCGCTTCGACCTGCCGACGACGGTGGTACCCGATGCCGCCGCCGTCCCGGGCGCGGCCTTCCTGCCGGCCGACGTCGCCGCGCAGCTGGGCACCGAAAGCCAGCACTTCGAGGAAGACCTGTTCTTCGGCAAGATCGACTGGGAGCCGACCGACCGCGACCGCTTCGAGCTGTCGTTCCAGGACCGCGACGAGAACCAGGAAGAATTCAGCGGCTCGACCGCGCGCTCGCACGGCATCGTCAAGGAAAACACCGATCGCCGCTACGCGCTGCGTTGGAACCACAGCGGCGACTGGTACTACAACGAAGTGCTCGCCACTCACGAAGATTCGTTCAACAACCCGCTGCCGATCACCCTGGGCAACGGCTACATCTACACGTATCCGAACGGCACCAGCGAAGCGACCATCGTCGGCGTCGAGGGCGGCTCGCCGCTGTCGGCGCAGACCAAGGGCCAGAAGGGCTGGTCGATCGAAGACAACCTGACCCTCAACGCAATCGACTGGCACGGCGAGCACACCATCAAGATGGGCGCGCGCTACAAGGACGTCGACCTCTACGCCGCCGACGCGCTCGACATCAACCCGCAGTTCTATTACACGATGGGCACGCCCGCGTTCACCGACGCCACGCCGTACAAAGCGTTCTTCACCAAGCCGGTCAACGGCGTCGGCGGCCTGGCGCCGAGCGTGAAGTCCAGCGCCGAACAGATCGGCCTGTATATCCAGGACGATTGGCAGGTCAATGATCACCTGATGCTCAACCTGGGCCTGCGCTGGGACTACGAAAAGAATCCCTCGTACCTGGATTTCGTCACTCCGCAGAACGTCATCGACGCGCTCTACAGCCAGGACCCGAACGGTCCGGCCGGCCAGACCTACGCACAATCGCTGGCGGCGGGCGGGCTCAACGTCAATGACTACATTTCCAACGGCAACAACCGCAGCGCGTTCAAGGACGCCTGGCAGCCCCGCGTGGGCTTCTCATACGACCTCAACGCCGACGAGATGCATGTCATCCACGGCGGCGCCGGCCGCTCCTACGACCGCGACCTGTTCGACTACCTGCAGTTGGAAGTGACCAAGGCGGCGTTGCCGCAGGTGACGGTGAACTTCCAGGATCCGGCGACCGGTGCGTGCTACCGCGGTGCCGCGCCCTGCTTCGGCTGGGATCCCGCCCTGCTCACCGGTGGCGTGGCCGGCCTGCAGGCGCTGGTCGGCGACAGCAGCAATGCCGGCACCGAAGTCAACATGCTCAACAACAAGCTCAAGGCGCCGTACTCGGATCAATTCAGCCTGGGCATGAGCAACCAGGTCGGCGACTGGCTGACCGACGTGACCGTCACCCGCATCCTCAGCTATGACGGTTTCGGCTTTACCCTCGGCAACCGTTATCCGAATGGTCACTTCTGGGATACCCCGCAGCTTTGCAACCCGACCTCCGACCCCGGTGTCAGCCAACCGTGGGGCTGCGCGATCCCCGGCTTCGGTGCGTTGATCGTCGGCAACAACGGCATCAAGACCCAGACCACCCAATTGTTGCTGTCCGGGCAAAAGCCCTACACCAAGGAAAGCGGCTGGGGCGCCTCGGTGGCCTACACCTGGACCAGCGCGCGCCAGACCCGTGACATCAACGAGCATTACGCGTTTGATGCGGCGACGCTGGAGGAATACCCCTGGATCAAGTCGAACGCGGTCTCGCACCATCGCTTGGTCGCCACCGCCAACTACGACGGCTTCTGGGGCATCACCTTCGGCGGCAAGCTGACGCTGGCCACGCCGATCCCGAGCAACGATCAGCAGTGCGGCTTTCCTGGCGGCGTGAACCAGCCCGTCTGCCTGCCCGCCGGCTTCCGGCCGCAGGGCAATGGCCGGTTCCTGATCGGCGGCAAGATCTTCGGCTACCGCTCGGTGGATCTGCAGGCGACCAAGGACTTCAAGATCGCCGGCGACTGGAAGGCCTACGCTCGCCTGGACATCATCAACGTCTTCAACTTCGACAACTTCACCAACATCCTCTACCAGACCGATGCGAGCGGTCGGAAGATGGCGTACTACAACGAAGACGGCGACATCGTCGGCGTGCCGCGCCAGGTCAAGGTCGAGGTCGGCGTGAGGTTCTGATCGCGCCTTCCAGCAAGACCCCTTCCACCCGCCGGTCTCCGGCGGGTTTTTTTTGCGCCAGGTAACGGGCATAAAAAAGGAGGTCGGATCGTGAGATCGCGAGCCTCCTCAAAACCGGCGCGAAGCCGGTGGACAGTGTTGTGGCACATTTCCGGCGTGAGCCGGACGGACGCATCGTACGCCGCGGTGACATCTAAGGCAATACCTTAGATGTCTCGATGTAACAACTTGATTTAAAAGGACATCGAGGCGATTTCGACCTGGATGGCCTCGGCCGCAGCCGCCGGATCGGCGGCCAGGCGGATCGGCCGCCCCACCACGATCGCATCGGCGCCGTCGCGGAAAGCTTCGGCCACGCCCACGGTGCGCTGCTGGTCGTCGCCGACCGGCCCGCCCGGACGAATGCCAGGGCAGACGATCGAGAAGCCGGCCCCGACCGCATGGCGGATCGGCGCAGCCTCCTGGCCCGAGGCGATCACCCCGTCGATGCCGGCGGCCTGCGCGGCCAGCGCGCGCTCGACCACCACGTCGACCGGCTCGCGGTCGATGCCCATCGCGCGCAGGTCCGGGCGCCCCATCGAGGTCAGCACGGTCACCGCCAGCAGGCGCATCTCGCTGCGGTTGGCTTCCGCGGCTGCCTGCAGCATCGGCGCATGCCAGCCGTGCACGGTGCAGTAGCTCACCGGCCACTGCGAAAGACGCCCGACCACGCCGGCGATGGTGGCCGGGATATCAAAGAACTTCAGGTCGACGAAGATCCGCTTGTCGCGCTTGGCCAGTTCGTCGAGGACGTCGAAGTACTCGCCGGACGCCAGCAACTCCATGCCGATCTTGTAGAAGGACACCGAGTCGCCGAGACGGTCGATCCACTCCACCGCCTCGCGGCGGCCCGGCACGTCGAGCGCGAAGATCAGTCGCTCGCGCGCGGTCAGCGGCAGCGGCGCGCGGCTCACGGCGCCACGTCCAGCGCATCGCGCTTGGCTTGCCGGCGCGCCTCGCGCGGCAGGCTGAAATCGTTGTTGAACAGCGCCGGCTCCCAGCCGCCATAACTCGGGTTGGGCAGCATCCACCAGCGTTCGCCGAACCAGTCGTCGTACTGCTCCAGCAGCTCGCCACGGCCTTGCGGCGTGTTGGCCACCACCTGCACGAAGTCGCCCAGCTGGTCGCCGAACTGCATCAGCACCCGGTACTTCTGCCCGGCCAGGCGGCGGCGGCAGTTCTTCTCACTGCCGTTCTGCTCGCAATCCTTGACGACGGTGCCCAGGCCCAGGAACACGCTGTCGTCGGCAACCGGCAAGCCCGCCTCGCGCAGGTTGGCCAGGGTGGCCTCCTGCAAATGTACGGCGCGGTTGGAGATGTACAGGAGGGTCACGCCCTTCGCGGCGGCGGCCTTGGCGAAGTCGACCACGCCGGGAACCGGCTTGGCCTTCTTCTCGGCGACCCACTGCGACCAGGTGACTTCGTCGTATTCCTTGCCGTCGCGGATCAGCCGCGCCTGGTAGGGCGAGTTGTCCAACACGGTCTCGTCCACGTCCATCACCACCGCCGGCTTCAGGCCCTTGGCCGCGTTGCCGCGCTCCTCCGGCACCAGCGCGTCCCAGTTCTGCTCCTTGAGCGCTTCGTCCAGGCGGTCGGCGGCAGCCCGGTAGGTCTGCTCGGACAGGGCCCGGTATTCCTCGGATCGCTGCATCCACAACACCGCGTTGAGGTTGTCGTCGGCGGCCACCGTCGCTGCCTTCGGGGCGGCGGACTTGGGCTCGGCCGACGGTGCCAGCGCGGGCTTGGCGGCGGGTGCACCCTCCGGGGCCTGGGCCTTGCAGGCGGCCAAGGCCAGCACGGCGCCGGCGAGGAGGGTGAGGGAGACAGGACGACTGCGACGCATGGGACACCATCAAATGAAGTGCCGCGATTTTACCGGCTCGCCGGTGACCTGCGGGTTTCACGGTTGCGGGCGGGCTATCCTGCCGCCCCCACTGCTGCGGAGCCCACCATGGCCGATTCCGAAAATGTCCTGCCCGTCCTGGACCCGGCCCAGGCCCGTGTACTGGGCTGCCTGGTCGAGAAGGAAGCCACTACGCCGGACGCCTATCCGCTGACCGTCAATGCGGCGCAGGTGGCCGCCAACCAGAAGACCGCCCGCGAGCCGGTGATGGCGCTGGAAACCGGCGAAACGCACCGGGCGCTGCGCCAGCTCGGTGAGATGGGCCTGGTCCGGCAGCAGTTCTCCTCACGCGCGGAGCGCTACGAGCACCGGCTGGAGACCGCGCTGGGCCTGACCCGGCAGCAAGTCGTGCTGACCGGGTTGCTGCTGCTGCGGGGTCCGCAGACCGTGTCGGAGCTGTTTACGCGCAGCGAGCGGCTGTTGCGTTTCCACGACGCGGAGGACGTGCGCCATCACCTCGACCGACTGGTGCAGCGCGACCTGGCCGTGGCGCTGCCGCGTGCCAGCGGGCAGCGCGAAGACCGCTACATGCACCTGTTGTGCGGGGCGATCGACCTGAGCGCCTTGGCGGCTTCGACATCGTCTGCCGGCCGCGCCGAGGCCAGCGAAGGCTTGGAGGCGCGCGTGCAGGCGCTGGAAGAACAGCTCGCTTCGCTGCAGGAACAGCTTGCCCAGCTGCAGGAAAGGCTGTCGATCGACCCGGACTGAGCGCCCCGCAGCGCAATCAGAATTCGATCACGTAGTACGCCAAGGGCTCGCGCTCGGCGGCGATGATGTACTCGCCATCACGGCGCAGGCCGAGCTTTTCCAGCAGGCGCACCGAGGCGGCATTGCCGGGCGAGACGATCGCGCAGATCGCCGGCAGTTCGAGGACATCGCGCGCGTGCGCCAGCACCGCGCGCGCGGCTTCCTCCGCATAGCCTCGTCCATGGTGTGCCTTCAGCAAGGCATAGCCGATGTCGGGGTGGCTCAGGTCCGTGCGCTTGATCAGGCCGGCGGTGCCGATGAAAGTGCCGTCGTCCAGGCGGATCGCATAATGGCCGAAACCATCGCGGGCGTACTGCGCCCCATGCCAGCCACGAAGGTATTCCTCAGCCTGTTCGAGCGTGCGCACCGCGCGATCGCCGATGCCGGCGATGAAGCCGGGATCATTCAACAGCGCCAGCATCAAGCCGGCATCGCGTTCCGGATCCAGCTCGCTCAGGTGCAGGCGCGGGGTTTCGATCACGACGGGCATGGCGGGCTCCAGGACAGGAGGCAGCAGCCTGCCGCGTCGCGCACGCCGCGGCAAGCACTCAGTCGAACAGCGCCTGGATGGCGGCCAGGCCGGCGCTGGCCCGTTCCTTCTTGCGTTCGGCATCGGCGAGCGGATCGGCGCCATCGCGCTGCATTTCCGCGGCCGGGATCTCGTCGAAGAACCGGCTCGGCTTGAGGCGGATCTGCTCGCCGAACTTGCGCGTCACCTTGCTGTGGCTCATCCACAGCTGCTCCTTGGCGCGGGTGATGCCCACGTACAGCAGCCGGCGCTCTTCCTGCAGGTTGCCCTCGTCGAGACTGACCTCGTGCGGCAGCACGCCATCCTCGCAGCCGACGATGAAGACATACCGGAATTCCAGGCCCTTGGAGGCGTGCAAGGTCATCATCCTGACCTGGTTGCCGCCGTCGTCCTTGTCATTGCGCGACAGCAGGGCCAGCTGCGCGGCGAGGTCGCCCGCGCTGGCGCCACGCGGGCCGCCTTCGAACCATTCGGCCAGCTCTTCGAGATTGCCCTTGCGTCGTTGGAACGATGCCTCGTCCTTGCTCTGGTTGCGCAGGTCGGTAAGCAGACCGGACTTCTCCGCCAGCTTGCGCACCAAGTCCGCAGCCGGCAGTACCGCCGATTGCTGGCGCAGGTCGCGCAGGATGTCAGTGAACGCGCTCAAGCCGTTCGCCGCGCGCGGCGGCAGCTGCTGCAGCGCGCCCATCGACTCGGCCGCACGCGACATCGGCACGTGCTTGGCCGATGCCAGCTCGGCGAGCTTGGACAGCGAACCGGCGCCGACCTCGCGCTTGGGCGACTGCACCGCGCGCAGGAAGGCCGCATCATCGTCGGGATTGACGATCAGGCGCAGCCAGGCGAGCAGGTCTTTCACTTCCTGCCGTTCCAGGAACGCGGTGCCGCCGCTGAGGTGATACGGCACCCGCAGCAACTGCATCGCCTTCTCCAGCGGCCGCGACTGGAAATTGCCGCGGAACAGGATGCAGAAATCGCTCCACGGCACTTGCTTGGCGGTGGCGAGGAAGGAGATTTCCGCGGCGACCTTCTCGGCCTCATGCTCGCTGTCGCGGCATTCCCACACGCGGATCCGCTCGCCGTCGGCCTGGTCGCTCCATAGCGTCTTCAGGTGCTCGTGCGGGTTGTGCGCAATCAGGGCGTTGGCCGCACGCAGCACGCGATTGGAACAACGGTAGTTCTGTTCGAGCTTGATGATCTGCAGCTTGGGGTAATCGCGCCCCATCTCCAGCAGATTGTCCGGGTTGGCGCCGCGCCAGGCATAGATGCTCTGGTCGTCGTCGCCCACGCAGGTGAAGTTGCCGCGCTCGCCGGCCAGCATCCTCAGCAGCCGGTATTGCGCGTCGTTGGTGTCCTGGCATTCGTCGACCAGCAAATAGCCAATGCGCTCGCGCCAGCCCAGCACGATCTCCGGGTTGTCTTCCAGGATCTGCAGCGGCAGACGGATCAGGTCATCGAAATCGACCGCGTTGAACGTACTCAGCCGCGCCTGGTAGCGCTCGTACAAGCTGGCCGCTTCCTTCTCGCGCGTGCTGCGCGCCGCTTCCATCGCCTGCTGGGGCGACAGGCCGGCATTCTTGGCGCGCGACACCAGGTTCCTGGCGTCGTCGATCGCATCGGGCTTGGCGCCATGCATCAGGTCCTTGATCTGCGCGGCGGCATCATCGGAATCGAAGATGGAAAAGCCACGCTTCAGGCCCGCCGCTTCGTGCTCGATCTGCAGGAACTTCAACCCGAGCGCGTGGAAGGTGCAGATGGTCAGGCCATCGGCCGCCTCGCCACGGATGCGCTTGCCGACACGCTCGCGCATTTCCTTGGCCGACTTGTTGGTGAAGGTGATCGCGGCAATCCGCCGGGCCGGGTAACGGCCGGTGGCGATCAGATGGGCGATCTTTTCGACGATGACGCGCGTCTTGCCGCTGCCGGCGCCGGCCAGCACCAACAAGGGACCTTCGCAGTGCAGGACCGCGGCGCGCTGTGGAGGATTGAGACCGTGCATGGGACTTCCGAGGGCGGTGCATTGTAGCCGGGACTGTGACCGGGCCTGCAGCTTGACGGTGCCGATCGGTTGCAGTATCTGGACATCACAGTGGCGGCAACGGAGGCCCCCATGCGATTCGGCACCCTGGTTCGGATATCTATCCTCGGCGGCATCCTGCTGCTCGCCCTGAGCACCCAGGCCTCGGCCGACGACTCACCCATCCCCGGGCTGGTCCCGTCCGACTACGACACCGTGATGTCGGAAGCCTTCATGCGCGCCCATCCGGACCTGCAATATCGGCTGCGCGGGCTCGGTGCCCTGCAGCGCGGCGATGGCCGACAGGCGGAGACATACTTTCGGATGGCGGCCCGCAATGCCGACAAGATGTCGCAGGCGTTCCTGGCGCAGATGCTATGGGACGGCCGCGGCATCGCCCAGGACCG
>Ga0160436_1000719_pt1 | contig 11111 bp, 11 predicted proteins | sample HID1973M_E0MG_FD_108264 | JGI IMG/M metagenome (GOLD analysis project Ga0160436, IMG submission 108264) | Enriched mosquito-associated microbial communities from UW Madison campus, WI, USA - HID1973M_E0 MG | ecosystem: Host-associated > Arthropoda: Insects > Digestive system > Unclassified ...
GTTGGTCGCCTGGCGCCAGAAGCTCACCTCTGCGTACGAGACTGCCTCGACGTCGGCGGCAACCTCGAGCCGTCCGGCGTCGTCGGCGCTGACCGCGGGAGTCTGTAGCGAGACCGCGGGAGCCTCCGTGCCAGGGAGGGAAGCGTCGGCCCGGAGTACCACCGCGCCAAGAGCGGGGACCGTCAGAGTGAGCGAGCCGTCGTCTGCGGCGACGGCCGCCGGTCCACCACCTCCGTACACCGGCGAGAACGTGCCGCCCCACGTGGGCACGGTGACATCTTGAGGCGCGTCCGAACTGTTGAGGACGACCACAAACTCGCGGCGCTCCTCGCGGTCGAATCGGCTGAAGGCGAAGACATTGCTGTCGGCAAAGCGCGTGATCTGTGCGCCTGTCGCAAGGGCGGGATAAGTGGCGCGGAGCTTGTTGAGTGCCGCAATCTGCTCGTAGAGCGGTTGTGCGGTGTCGAAGGCGGGCTGCGCGAGCGTCGCCGTGGAGCCGATCAGTACCTCGTCTGTGTACTCGGGGATCTGGGTGCCGAACATGACTTGGCGCGCGGCCCGGTCGCCTCCGTCCCCGGTGAGCCCTTGCTCATCGCCGTAGTAGACGATGGGATTGCCGCGCGTGAGGTACATGAGGTCGTTCGCGAGCTCGAACTTGCCGAGCATTGCGTCCGGACTGGCTGTGGCGTTGTCTGCCTGAAGAAATCCTCCGAACCGGCCCATGTCGTGGTTACCCAGGAAGGTAGGCAATGCGTAGGCGGAAGAGTCGGCGTCGGTGTACCAGTCATCGCCCTCATAGAAGGTCGCAAGATCTTCGCCGGAGCCACCGCGAGACGCGAAGGCGCGAGCCGCGTCCTGGAACGGGAAGTCAAGCACGGCCTGCTGGTCGGCTGTGGTGGTGAAGTGGCTCGTCTTGGCGCGCGAGGTGTCAAATACCTCGCCGAACATGAAGAAGTCGTCCTTGCCTTTGCTCTGGGCGAAGTCCAGGACGGCTGGCCCAAAGCTCTGCCAGAACTCGTCGTTGACGTGGCGCATGGTGTCGATGCGGAAGCCGTCAACGTCGAAGTCCTTGATCCAGCCCGTGTAGATGTCGGTGAGCCCCGCCACCACTCGGGGGTCTTCGGTGAAGAGGTCGTCGAGGCCGGAGAAGTCGCCGAAGAGCGCGTCTTCCCCTGTATAGGTGGTGTTTCCGCGGTTGTGATAGGCGGTGACGTCGTTGAGCCATTCAGGCGACTTGGCGCCCTCCTCGCCCGCCGCCAGAACCGGCACGTACGGGAAGGAGGTCTCCGCGCTCAAGGTGGGGAAGGCGTCGGACCTCGCGATGTTGCTTGGGCTGAAGGCGCTGCCATCCGCCGTCTTGTACGGGGTGTCGTCGGTGCTTATGTAGGGCATTCGATCGCCCGCTTCGTAGCCGATGACGTCCGCCGTGTGATTGGTGATGATGTCGAAGTAGACCTTGAGGCCGCGGTCGTGGGCAGCGCTGATGAGGGAGTGCATCGCGTCGTTGCCGCCCAGGTGCGGATCGATGTTCTCGAAGTCGGTGATCCAGTACCCGTGGTAGCCGGCCGACTGGTCCTCTGCCTGCACTGCCTTGTTGGTGAATGGGGGAGTGACCCAGATGGCGGTGACGCCGAGTCCCTGGATGTAGTCGAGCTTGTCCTCGAGTCCTTTGAGATCGCCGCCTTGGTAGTAGCCCGAATTGGTGTTGTCATAGCCGCTGACTGCCGGGTCGCTACCGAGCCCGCCGTCGTTGTTGCTGGGATCGCCGTCATTGAAGCGGTCCGTCATGACGAAGTAGAAGGAGTTGCCGGTGGTGCCCTGCGCGCGGCCGGGGGCGATGGCGTGAGGGCCGGTGTTGTTGGCCTCTGCGAGAACTCCGGCCGTGATGCCGATAGCGCCCAACGCGATGACCCCGGCCGCGATAACCGCCGCCGTTCGCCTCTGAATGGGCATTTCGCCTCCGTCATTGCAGGTGAATGTACGCGTTTACATCTCGAGTCAGCGTAGCAGGTGGCATGAGCGCCACGCCTTGGTCAATGGGGACCCAGACCTGTGAGTCTTCCCGTGATTTTTGGCGAAAGGCCCCGATTCTGTGTCCTCCTTGACCGCGACTCGCACATGTCGCACCTCAGTGCCATAATCGAACGTATGTTCGAATGATGGGAGGGGCTATGGACGCCACTCTTCAGTCCGCTCGCCTCGAGAAGGCCCGCGCGGCGCTCGCCGCCGTGCAACTGCGGGTTGGCACGTCGCGATCCGCAACGGGCGCAGAGTGCTGGGACGCGCCTACGCTTCCGCTCGCCCCTGGTCAAGTCAGCTGTGGCCCGTCCTCAGACCGTTGGTGTTGGACTCAACCAAATGTGGTCCAGTTCGAGTGGTTCCACCAACCGCTACTGTAAGTGCAGTCCGGACTCACTGAATTGCTTGTGCAAGCCTTACCACGGGACAGTTGCGCAAACGAGTAGGTATGAACAGTGTGGCCCTGCGTCAGATAGAAGAACTGTCCTTCGTAGATAAATCCCTGACTGCCTGCCCAGTATTCGTACGACAACATCATTTGGCTGCATCCGAGCGAAGGATCCTGTCCATACATGATGTCCAGTGTGAAGTTGTTCTGGGCCTTTGCGGCGCACGGGTTCGCAGCTTCCGCCGGACTTGGAGTCCCTGCGACTACCAGACTTGCTCCGAGTAGTGCGAGCGCCACCGTGACGGCGACTCGAATTCGAATTGCAGACATACTCTGACTCCCTTGTCGAGATCAGTTCCGCATAGAATTGCCACCAATCGTGTCACTTGGAACAGAGGGGCGCAAACGGGATGATTCGGGAACGACTCCTATCGGCTTCAATGGCATGCGTTGTGGCCACGTGCCTGGCGAGTTGTGCAACCGAAGTGCCGGCGGCCACGTATAGCGCGGATGCCGCGTGGTTGCAGCGCATCGATGACACCATCGCGGTTGCTCCACCCCTTACCCCCCTTCAGGAGGATGCGATCTCGCGAGCTCGAAGTTCTGGATCGTTGTCGTACGAGGACTATTCGGAGGCCGTCCGTGCGACCGTTGAGTGCATTCGGAGCGCTGGCGTTGCTGTCGATGGCCCTCGCGCTGGGGGGCATGTTAGTGGGTTACCGATCTTGGGTTATGGCTACGCAAGCGACATGCCGAATGGGGCTGGGATTGCCAGGTCGTGCTATCGCGCCAACCTTTTCGTGATTGACGTGCTGTACCAGTCATCTCCTGCGGCGCAAGTCATTCAAACCGAATACACGGACCGGTGGCGCCCTGCCCTCGCGGCATGCCTCGACAAGCACGGCATCACCGTCGACGACTCTTTGGATGGGCTAGAGGTTGCGCAGTTGTCGCAGGAGACACGTGACGCATCGGACGCCAATCCTGATTGCGAGAAGGAGACGGGGATGTTGACGGCCGGCGCGTCTGGCTGAGGTTGCTTTCCAACGCCGCGTTGCTCGCGAGCCCCCAGTCTCGCTCGCGCATGTCGCACCCGAGTGCCATAATCGAACATGTGTTCGAATGATGGGAGGGCGGCATGGAGACGTCACAGTCTGCGCGCCTCGAGAAGGCGCGCGCGGCGCTCGCCGCCGTGCAGACAAGGGTTGGCACAAACATAGAGTGCTGGGACGCGCCGGTGCTGCCGCTCGCCCCCGCACTGTCCGACGCTCTGCCCGCCGGCCTCCATCGCGGCCAGGTGGTCGCCGTGCAGGGATCGACGTCCCTGGTACTCGTCGTGGTCGCGGAGGCTTCGCGAGCGCTCGTCTGCGGTAAAGACAGGGCGTGGCTTATCCGAAAGTTGTCCAGTTCGAGTGGTTCCACCAGCCACTGGTGTAACTGCACGCGGGGCTGACTGCGTTGCTTGTGCACGCCCTTCCGCGAGAGAGTTGGGGGTGAGAGTAAGTCTGAAGGTTCTGGCCCTGAGCGGCGTAATAGAAGACGCCTTCGTAAACGAAGGCCGTCGACCCTGCCCAATACTCGTAGGAGAGTCGGACCTGATTGCAACCCAGCGAAGGATCTTGCCCATACATGACATCGCTGGGGAAGTCGTTCTGCGCCTTGGCGGCACAAGGGTTCGAAGCTTCGGCCTGGCTTGAGGCCGAGACGACCACTGCAACTGACCCAAGCAGGACCAGGAGGACGGCGAACGCGCTACGGAATCTAGTTGCCATCATGTTCAACTCCTTTGTCGAAGCCGGCTCATTGTAGAGTGCTATTTGAACGTAGCAGAAAGGGCAATGCGTGACAATTGGGACAGCATGCACATTGCGGGTGATCGTAGTTGGCATGCTTGTTGCATGCCTGGCTGGATGTGCTGGGCGCGTTCCAGACGCGGCGCCCAGTCTGGACGCCGCGTGGTTGCATCGCATCGATGAAACAATCGCGCTTGGCCCCCGGCTGAACGCGTCTCAGGAGGAGGCGATTTCTCGCGCGCGTGTGAACGGCGGTGTCTCCTATGAGGACTACGCGGAGGCGGTCGATGCCACTGTTGCCTGTATCCGCGATGCGGGAGTTGCTGTTGACGGCCCGCGTCCTGGTGCGCACTTCAGCGGGTTGCCGCTCCTCGGCTACGGGTACGCGAGCGATGCGTCGAACGGCGACGTGATTGCGGCTGATTGCTACCGCGACAATCTTTTCGTTATCGATGTCTTGTACCAGTCATCTCCCCTGGCGGATGTGACGCAGACTGAATATGTTGATCGGTGGCGGCCCGCTCTGACAGCGTGTCTTGAGGCCCACCACGTGTTGGTGGATGAGACGTTGGATGGGCTTGGAGTTGAGCAACTATCTCAAGAGACTCGCGAAGCATCAGATGGGGCGGTGGACTGCGAGAAGGAGACGGGGATGCTGGCTGCCGGAGCTTCTGGCTGACAGCTCCCCGGTGGACTCAACGATTCGCAAGCATCCCAATCCTCGCTCGCGCTTGTCGTACTCCAGTGCCATAATCGAACATATGTTCGAATGATGGGAGGGGTTCAGATGACAGCGGCCATGGACGCCACTCTTCAGTCCGCTCGCCTCGAGAAGGCTCGCGCGGCGCTCGCTGCGGTGCAGACACGGGTTGGCGCCAGCAGGGAGTGCTGGGACGCGCCCACGCTTCCGCTCGCCTCCACACTGTCCGACGCTCTGCCCACCGGCCTCCGTCGTGGCCAGGTGGTCGCGGTGCAGGGGTCGACGTCCCTGGTACTTGCGCTGGTTGCGGAGGCGTCTCGTGAGGGCTCGTGGACCGCGATGATCGGCATGCCGCAGGTGGGGGTGGTCGCAGCCGCACGGCGGGGGATCGAGTTGGCGCGGCTCGCGCTCATCCCTCACCCGGGCGCGCAGGCGGCCGCGGTTGCTGGCGCATGCGTTGATGGCATGGAGGTGGTGGTGCTCGGGCCGCGGCTCGCGCTCGGGGATGCGGATCGGCGTCGGCTCGCTGCCCGTGCTCGGGAGCGCGGGTCTGTGATCATCAGCGCGGGTCCGTGGAGCGGCGCGCACGCGACCCTCACCGTTGTCGAGTCCAGTTGGCGAGGCCTCGGCGCTGGGGACGGCAGGCTGCGGGAGCGGCAGATGACCATCGCCGCGAGCTCCCGCGCAGGGGGGCAGGTGCGTCGCGTGCTACTGACCCTCGACGTCGATACCGGGCTACGGCGCCAAAGCCGCGAGAGCGTCGGACAGGCAGCGGCGTTCGAGGGCGCGGCGTGACCACCCCCGTCGTCGCCACCACCCGCCGCGCGGTGTTGTGGGTGCCCGACTGGCCCGTTGTCGCGGCTGCAGCGGAGGCGGGCCTGAGTCCCAGCGCCCCCGCCGCCGTGCTGCACGGCCGTGGAATGGTCGCGGTGTCGGCATCGGCGCGAACGGCCGGCGTGAGGCGCGGCCAGCGCAAGCGGCTCGCTCAGCGCGCGTGCCCCGACATCACGATCCTTCCGTACGACGAGGCGCGCGACGCCCGCGCGTTCGAGGCCGTCGCGGCCGCCGCAGAGGACGTGGTCGCGGGCGTGGAAATCTCGCGCCCGGGCATGCTGATGATCCCCTCTGACGGCGCCGCGCGCTTCCACGGCTCCGAGGAGGCGCTCGCGGAGGCTCTCGTCAGCGCCGTCGCCGAGCTCGCCGGCTGCGAGAGTTCAGTTGGGGCGGCCGACGGGCTGCTCGCGGCGGTGCTCGCGGCCAGGGCGTCCGCGCTGATCCCGGCGGGGGAGTCGGCGGCGTTCCTCGCGCCGCACCCCATCGGCGCGCTCGCCCTCGCGGCCATGGAGCGCACCAAGCGCGAGGCCGTCGAGGACCTGGTGAGTGTGTTGACGCGGCTCGGCATCGAAACCCTCGGCGCATTCACGGACCTCCCGTTTCCGGACGTCCTCGCGCGCTTCGGCCCCGTCGGAGCGTGGGCGCTCCGCATCGCCCGTGGCGAAGACGTGGCCCCGCCCGTGCTGCGCCGCGCGGAGGAAGACATTGCGGTTGAGTACATCTTCGAGGAGCCAGCCCAGAACTCCCAGCAACTCATCCCCGTGGCCAGGCTCCTCGCCGAACGCATGGATGAGGCGCTGCTCGCGGCCGGAATGCGATGCGGAAAGGTGCGCATCGTCGCTGCTACCGAGCGGGGTCAGCAACTTGAGAGAGTGTGGCGAACGGATGTTGGGGCTCGCGCTGGGGCTTTCGCCAATCACATGGCGGATCGCGTGCGCTGGCAGCTCGAGGGCTGGCTGAGCGGCACCTCCGAGGGCCCGGAGCGGTCGGGACTCACGTCGCTTGGCGTGGTCGCGGAGGACGTGGTGCCTCTGGGTTCGGAGCAGAGCTATCTGTGGGGCGGAGTCTCGGGCGCGGACTCTCGCGCGCAGCGCACCCTTGAGCGCGTCCAGGGTCTGTTGGGGCCCGACGGCGTGCTCGCCGTTCGCGAGCAAGGCGGCAGATCTCCGCGAGAGCGTGTACTGGCGTTGCCGTGGGGACAGGAGGCGGCGGAGTCGCGGCCGCTCGCGCATCCGTGGCCGGGCGGCATCCCCGATCCTGCGCCGGCGACCGTCCTTCCCGCGCCCACGCCCGTGCAGGTGCTCGACGCTGGCGGCAGCCCCGTGAGCGTAGACCGCCGCCTTGTGATCAGCGCGCCGCCCACGTGGGTGCGGCTCGAAGCCCAGCCCAATGACGAGCGAGCGCGAGCGGCGAACCGACACCCAGCGTCGGGCCATGTGGGCAAACTCAAGGGGCCGGTGTGGGACCGGCCAAGACCCGTAGAGGCGTGGGCGGGGCCGTGGCCCATCGCGCAGAGGTGGTGGAGTGGGGACGCGTCGCGCAGGGCGTATCTGCAGGTGACTCTGCAAGATGGCCCTGCGGTGCTGATCGCGTTCCGAGGCGGCGAGTGGGAGCTCGAGGCGATGTATGACTAGAACGACCAGATCAGAGGCCGCTAGCAATGCTAGCATTGCTGTCAGGAGGCAACACATGGCCACGCTGACAATTCGCAACCTGCCCGAAGAAACCAAGCTCGCCCTCAAGGCTCGCGCGGCGAAGAATGACCGCTCCATGGAGGCGGAGGTGAGAGAGATTCTTCAGGACGTCGTGGCGCCCCCTTCCAAGAACCTGGGCCAAGCTTGGCTAGAGGGGGCGGCCGAGATCCGCGAGCTGGGAGGAATTGAACTCGAGATTCCTCCTCGCATGGCAACTCGGCCAGTCCAGTTCGGCTGACGCGCCCGTGATCATTGTCGACACGAACGTCTTCAGCGAAGCAACAAGGCCGGACCCTGAACCTCTCGTGCTCGCTTGGATGGCTCGTCGTGGCGGCGAGATTGGAACCACGTCCGTGACGGTTGCGGAACTTCGCTACGGCATCGCGCGGATGCCTGAGGGCGCCCGGAAGCACAAGCTCGAATTGCTAGTCGACACGGTACTCGCAGGTGTTTCGGTTCTACCTTTCGACGAAGACGCGGCCGCAGCGTACGCGCTGATTCGCACACGCCAGGAGGCAGCAGGCATTGTGGCTAGCGAGCTCGACATTCAGATTGCGGCGATCGCCGCGATCGGCGGCCACTCGCTCGCGACGCGCAACGTCAAGCACTTCGACGGGACGGGGATTGCTGTCATCGATCCCTGGGTCGATCAGTAACGAGCGCGGCTTCCGGCCTGATTCCCAAGCATGCCCTCGCTTTCGGAGTCGAGGTAGATCGAGAGCGCGGCGTGTTGCGGTACCAGCTCCGTAAGTGCACCAAAGCTGATGCGGAAGACATGACCGACATCTTGTGCGAGTTCGAGTTGCTCGTTGGGCCCGACGTTGTTGTGAGTTCCACGCACGAGATACTCAAGACTCGCCGCATTTCCCCCACGATGGCGTGAGGTGGGTGTTCCTCGCTCGAGCGCACTAGAGGCGTTTAGTCGCGTCGCGCGCGTCACCGACAAGTGCCATAATCGAACACATGTTCGAGTGGGTGCGACCGGCGGTGACGAGTTAGATGGACGTCATCGACTACGCCGAACTGCACGCCCACAGCGCGTTCAGCTTCCTCGACGGCGCCAGCCAACCGGAGGAGATGGCCGCGGAGGCGGGGCGTCTGGGGCTCAGCGCGCTCGCCATCACCGACCACGACGGGCTCTACGGCGTCGTCCGCTTCGCCCAGGCTGCGCGATCCATCGGCCTGCCGACGGTGTTCGGCTCCGAACTGAGCCTCGCGCTCTCTGATTCCAGGGGAAGGCAAGTTCTCGACGCCCCCACCGAGGCTCCCGACCCTCGGGCGCAGCACCTCGTCGTGCTCGCCAGGGGAGCGTCGGGCTATGCGCGCCTCAGCCGCGCGATCGGCATGGCGCACCTCGCCACGGGCGAGAAGGGCCGCTCCCACTACACGCTCGAATCCCTGGCAGAGGTGGGCGCCGGCGAGTTCCTGGTCCTCACCGGCTGCCGCAAGGGCTCGGTTCGCAGGGCATTGGGTGGGGGATTCTTGGGTGGCCCGCCCGTGACGGCCGACGGCCTGGTCGCCGCTCGCGCGGAACTCGACAAACTTGTCTCCCTATTTGGGCGCGACAACGTGGCGGTGGAGATCACGGATACCGGCTCGCCTTTCGATTCGGAGGTGTCCGACGCTCTGGCGGACCTGGCCTTCGACGCCCGGCTTCCGCTCGTGGCCACCACCAATGCCCATTACGCGAATCCCAGAGACGCGGATCTAGCAGGAGCATTGGCCGCAATCCGCTCGCGTTCGAGCCTCGACGACATGGACGGCTGGCTCCCGGGGAGCCCCGGCCAGCACCTGCGCAGCGCGGGGGAGATGATGTACCGCCACCGGCGTCACTCGCAGGCCGTCACCAACGCCGCGCGCCTGGGAGCGGAGAGCGCGTTCGACCTCTCGCTCGTCGCGCCCAAGCTGCCGCCATACCCCGTCCCGGAGGGACACACGGAGGCCACGTGGCTGCGCGAGCTCACGTATCGCGGGGCGCGAGAGCGCTACGGGCCGCCGGATCGCGAGCGGGTCAAGGGAGCGTGGAAGCAGATCGAGCACGAGCTGGCCGTCATCGAGGCGCTCGACTTCCCCGGCTACTTCCTCATCGTCCACGACATCGTGGCGTTCTGCCGCAAGGCGGACATCCTGTGCCAAGGGCGGGGGAGCGCCGCGAACAGCGCCGTCTGCTACGCGCTGGGAGTCACCGCGGTGGACGCAGTGAGCCACGGGCTGCTCTTCGAGCGCTTCCTCGCGCCTGAGCGCGACGGGCCGCCCGACATCGACGTCGACATCGAGTCCGACCGTCGCGAGGAGGTCATCCAGCACGTCTTCACCCGCCACGGCCGCATCAACGCGGCCATGGTCGCCAACGTCATCCAATACCGACCCCGCTCCGCCGTCCGCGACGCGGCACGGGCACTTGGATACGGCGTCGGGCAGCAAGACGCGTGGTCAACGTCGATCGACCGCTGGAGCGCGCTCAGGGTACCCGTGGAGATGCAAGAGCAGTGGGCCGCCCAGCAGCGGGACGCGATGTGGCCCGATCCCACACCGGTCAACGACCTGGACCACATCCCAGAACCCGTATTGGACCTGGCAGATCGCCTGATGCGGCTGCCACGCCACCTGGGCATTCACCCCGGCGGCATGGTGCTGTGCGACCGCCCGGTCATCGACGTGTGCCCCGTGGAGTGGGCGCGCATGCCCGGCCGCACCGTGCTGCAGTGGGACAAGGACGACTGCGCGGACGCCGGTCTCGTGAAGTTCGACCTCCTTGGGCTGGGCATGCTCTCGGCGCTCAAGTACGCGTTCCGGTACATCCGCGAGACCGAGGGTCGCGAGTTTGGGTTGCATGATCTGCCCCAAGAGGACGAGGCCGTCTACGACCTCCTGTGCGCCGCGGACACCGTTGGCGTGTTCCAGGTTGAATCGCGAGCACAGATGGCGACCCTGCCGCGACTGCGCCCGCGAAAGTTCTACGACATCGTCGTGGAGGTGGCGCTCATTCGCCCGGGCCCCATCCAGGGCGGCTCCGTGCACCCGTACATCAACCGCGCGCGCGGCCGCGAGGAGATCACCTACCTGCACCCGCTGCTCGAGAAATCGCTCGGCAAGACCATGGGCGTGCCGCTGTTCCAGGAGCAGCTCATGCAGATGGCCATGGACTGCGCGGGGTTCGATGGCGCCCTCGCAGACCAGTTGAGGCGGGCGATGGGCTCCAAGCGCAGCCCGGAACGCATGGAGGCCCTTCGCGCCCGCTTCATGGTGGGCGCCAACGACAACGGCATCCCTGCCGACGTCGCCCACCAGATCTTCGACAAGCTCAAGGCCTTCAGCGACTTCGGCTTCCCCGAGTCGCACTCGTTCTCGTTCGCCTACCTCGTCTATGCCTCGAGCTGGCTCAAGGTTCACAAGCCCGCCGCCTTCTACGCGGGGCTACTCGCCGCGCAGCCCATGGGCTTCTACTCTCCGCAGTCGCTCGCCGCAGATGCCCGACGCCACGGCCAGGTCAGCCTGCGACCGTGCGTTTCGCGGTCGCAGGCTTTGGCGGTGGTGGAACGGCTCGACGAGCCGTTCCAGATACCCGGCGAGGTACGCGCCGACATGGCGGCACTCTCTCACGTTGATCGTCACCTGGCGGTGCGCATGGGGCTGGCCGCAGTGCGGGGATTGGGAGCCGATGTAGCGCAGATGATCGTGGA
>Ga0160436_1000725_pt1 | contig 11060 bp, 10 predicted proteins | sample HID1973M_E0MG_FD_108264 | JGI IMG/M metagenome (GOLD analysis project Ga0160436, IMG submission 108264) | Enriched mosquito-associated microbial communities from UW Madison campus, WI, USA - HID1973M_E0 MG | ecosystem: Host-associated > Arthropoda: Insects > Digestive system > Unclassified ...
CTATCAGAACCCGAACTTCGACGACAACCAGGATCTGAACTGGAGCCAGTACGGCATCTCGTTCGACCTGCGCCGCCACTTCATCCAGGAAGGCCGTGGCTGGAACCCGTACCTGCTGTTCGGCGTGGGCTACCAGGAAACCGAAGAGGAATATGACGCGTTCCCGAGCCCGAACTCCCCGGGCGAGCGTAAGGACGGCGAGTTCGCCGCCAAGGTCGGTGTCGGCCTGCAGACCACCTTCGACAAGCGCGTTGCCGTTCGTGCCGAAGTGGCCTATCGCGCCGACTTCGACGACCAGAGCGTGGCCGCCCCGAGCGAAGACTGGTTCGGCGACGTCCTGGCTTCGGTTGGCGTCGTGATCCCGCTGGGTCCGCCGCCGGCACCGCCGGTTGCCCCGGCTCCGGTCGCGCCGAGCTGCGCGGATCTGGATGACGACGGCGACGGCGTCAACAACTGCGACGACAAGTGCCCGGATTCGCAGCCGGGTCAGACGATCGGTCCGGACGGTTGCCCGGTGCCGGTGTCGATCGACCTGAAGGGCGTGAACTTCGACTTCGACAAGTCGAACCTGCGTCCGGACGCTGTGGCGATCCTGGGTGAGGCCACCGAGATCCTGAAGCGTTACCCGGATCTGCGCGTGGAAGTCGCCGGTCACACCGATCTGTGCGGCAAGGATGACTACAACCAGAAGCTGTCCGAGCGTCGTGCGACCGCCGTGTACAACTATCTGACCCAGAACGGCGTCGATGCTGCACGCCTGACCGGTCCGATCGGTTATGGCGAGAGCCGTCCGCTGGAGCAGACCCCGCAGACCTTCCCGGCTTGCAAGAGCGAGAAGAACCGTCGTACCGAGCTGAACGTCCAGAACTAATCGGACGCTACCGCTTCGAGCAAAGCCCGGCTTCGGCCGGGCTTTGTTTTTTGCGGGAAGGCCATTCTTTCACCCGACAGTGGGACCTGCTTCGTGACCGCGCGCCTGAATCGGGCGCGCGCTGTTGTAAGGGCGGTCCGCGCTGCCTACACTCGCCGCGTCGACCACCCACGGAAATTCCCATGCTGCGTATCGCAATGGCCGGCCTGATCGGTCTCGCCCTAGTTCCAGCCGCCCACGCGGCAGCTCCCAATTGCGGCGGCAGCATGGTGGCGCCGCCACTGCCCTTGCCTGCGACGGTGATTGCGCCGGTCGCCGGCGAATTCTTCACCCGCAACGCGCAGCTGGGCATGCCCTCGGGCGTGCTGGCGCAACCGACCGGCAGCGACCAGTCGTTGGAGCGCGTGCTGCTTCGGCTGCGCGTTGAAGGTTGCCAGGACATCAGCAAGGCGCTGCCGGCCAGCGGCACCGCGAACCCGAGCGATCCAGCCGCGTACAAGCCGCAGACCGCGTTCGACAACACGCCGTGGCGCTTCAATATGAGCCAGGACGGCAAGCGCATGACCGCCGATGAGTTCGACGCCTGGATGAAGGCGCGCGGGGTGCGCGTGATCAAGGCGCGACCGGTCGCGGCACCGGCGGCGGCGCCGGCCGCGGCACCGGCGCAGACCAAGCCCGACTCGAAGTAAGCGGAACGCCGCGGGATGCCCCGGCGACCGCCGCCGGCTCCTCCGCGGCGCCGTCCTGTCCGAGCCGTGCCCGTCGTCGCGGCGGGCCAGCCGGCCGCGCCGCGCCATGGCTTGGCGCGCACCTTGTCCAAGCTGGGGATCTGTTCGCGCACCGAAGCCACGCGCTGGATCGAAGCGGGCCGGGTCAGCGTGGATGGGCGGGTGGTGAGGGATCCCGAATTTCCGATTGCGCAGGATGACGGCGCGGCCCGCCGCATCGGTGTGGACGGGCAACCGGTGCAGGGTACGGCGCGCATCTGCGTCATGCTCAACAAGCCGCGCGGACTGGTCACCAGCGTCAGCGACGAACAGGGCCGCGACACCGTCTACCGCTGCCTCGAAGGCAGCGGACTGCCCTGGCTGGCGCCGGTGGGACGCCTGGACAAAGCCAGCGAAGGCTTGTTGCTCTTCTCGAACGACCCACAGTGGGCGGCGGCGGTGACCGATCCGGATCGCGGCCCGGACAAGACCTATCACGTGCAGATCGACCGCCTGCCCGAGGCGGCCGAGTTGCAGCGCCTTCGCGAAGGCATCCTGATCGAAGGCCAGTGCCTGCGGGCCACGCGCGCGACGGTGCTGCGCCATGGCGAACGCCATGCCTGGCTGGAGATCGTCCTCGACGAAGGCCGCAACCGGCAGATCCGGCGGCTGCTGACGGCGTTGGACATCGACGTGTTGCGGCTGGTGCGTGTGGCCATCGGGCCTTTGGTGCTCGGCGACCTGGCCAAGGGAAGTTGGCGGCTGCTGAGCGATTCGGAACAACGTTCGCTGATGCCCGATCGCGATGGCGGCTGAGGGGAGGCAGCCCTAAGCTCGCCGCTGCCTGTCATCAGCGAGAAGAGCCATCGTGCGTTTGCCGTTCTGGGTGCCGTTTTTGTCATCGATCCTGCTATCGGCCTGTGCAGGACACCGTAGTACGCAGGCGCCATCGCCCGCTGCCGAGCCCAGGGTCGTCACGATTGCCGCGCAGCCGCGCGATGGGCAGGGATTCCTACGCTTCCACATGACGCAATCGGGCCGGCAGATGACCGCCGATGAGTTCGATGCGTGGATGAAGCGCAACGGCGTCCGCGTGGCCACGGGCAAGCCGGTCAAGAGCGGGCGTTGAGCCCGGCTGAGTGCTAAGCCGGCTGCGGGCCGGGCACCGGCGGGAAGCGGGGACGTACAAGCTGCGCACAGCGTCACGGTGTGCCCGTGCGCGCCGGCGGGAATTGCGCAGGTGCCATCCCGTGGTCGCCCCGGGCGTGCCTACACTGGCCCGTTCTCTGGGGAGAGATGAGCATGTGGGGAAGACTTTGCGGACCACGTTCGGTGCGCCTGGGTGCGGGGGCGCTCGTCCTGTCGTCGTTGCTGGGCTGTGCGACCCAGCGGGCGGCGCCGATGGCCACAGTATCGCCGGCAAGGGTGCCGATGGCCGAGCGGGATGCGACCGGCGCCTATCGTTTCAACATGACCCAGCACGGCCGGCGCATGAGCGCGGACGAATTCGACGCCTGGATGAAAGCGCGCGGCATCCGTGTCGCCAAGGGAGCGCCCGCCAACGCCGGCAAACCCGTCGCGGCGACGCCGCGGCTGGTCCAGGCGGGCAAGGCAAAACCGCGCACCGCCAAGGCAACGGCCGCCGCACGCACCCCGCCGGCGCCGGCGGGCGTGCGGCTTGCCACGGGCAGCGCAACACCGGCAATTGCCACCGACACCAAGAAGACAGCCACGCGCAAGCTCAACCCGGCAACGCCGGTCAAATCGGTGGAGACGGCCAGCCTGCAGGTCGACCAGCCCAAGGCCAAGACAATAAAACGCGGCGAAGGCTGAGCGCTTCGCCGCGTGGCCGGGCTCAGCCCTTGATCACGCCCAGTTCGTGGCCGATGCGGGTGAACGCATCGATCGCGCGGTCCAGGTGCTCGCGCGTATGCGCGGCGCTGATCTGGGTGCGGATGCGGGCCTGGCCCTTGGGCACGACCGGGAAGAAGAAGCCGATGGCATAGATGCCTTCTTCCAGCAGGCGCTCGGCAAAGCGCTGCGCCAGCGGCGCGTCGTAGAGCATGACCGGGCTGATCGGATGGCTGCCGGGCTTCAGGTCGAAACCGGCGGCGGTCATCTTCTGGCGGAAGTAGGCGGTGTTCTCGACCAGGCGCTCGCGCAGCTCGCCGGCTGCTTCCAACATCTGGAATGCCTTGATGCCGGCCGCCACGACGTGCGGCGGCAACGAGTTGGAGAACAGATAGGGACGCGAGCGCTGGCGCAGCAGCTCGATCACTTCGCGCCGCGCGGTGGTGAAGCCGCCGAGCGCGCCACCCATCGCCTTGCCGAGGGTGCCGGTGAAGATGTCGATCTTGTCGAGCACGCCCCGCACCTCGGCCGAGCCGCGGCCAGTGGCGCCGAGGAAGCCGGTGGCGTGGCATTCGTCGATGTGCACCAGCGCGTTGTACTGCTTCGCCAGCGCGGTGATCTGGTCGAGCGGCGCGATGAAGCCGTCCATCGAGAACACGCCGTCGGTGGTGATCAGCTTGGTCTTGCAGCCGGCGGCGTCGGCCGCCTGCAATTGCGTTTCCAGGTCGGCCATGTCGCTGTTGGCGTAGCGGAAGCGCTTGGCCTTGCACAGGCGCACGCCGTCGATGATCGAGGCATGGTTGAGGGCGTCGGAGATGATCGCGTCGTTCTCGCCCAGCAGCGGTTCGAACAGGCCGCCGTTGGCATCGAAGCAGGCGGCATAGAGGATCGTGTCCTCGGTGCCGAAGAAGTCGGCGATGGTCTGTTCCAGCTGCTTGTGCAGGTCCTGGGTGCCGCAGATGAAACGCACCGACGCCATGCCGAAGCCGTGGCTGTCCAACGCATCCTTGGCGGCCTGGATGACGTCCGGGTGGTCGGCCAGGCCCAAGTAGTTGTTGGCGCAGAAGTTCAGCACCTTGCGGCCATCGGCCAAGGTGATCTCGGCCGATTGCGGGCCGGTGATGATGCGCTCGGACTTGAACAGCCCCTGCTCGCGGAGGCTGTCGAGTTCATCGGCGTAGTGACGGGTCAGGCTGGCATCGGTCATGGCGTGGGGGCGGAGGCGGAAAGCGCGCATTTTACCCCCGCGGCGCCAGCGGCCTCCGGCGGTCATGCGCAATAGCTATAAGCGACGCCGTTTTGGTCATTTCCGGTAGCCGGATGTGCGGTTGCAGCATCGACGCTCCAGGGCAAAGGGGGCTTTGCCCGATCACTTATCGGAGCGGCGGGGAATGCGGAAGCGACAGTCGGGCCAGGGCAGTACTTCTTATCTGCGGTGGACGAGCCTGGCGCTGGCCTGTGCGCTCGCCAGCGCCCCGGCGTGGGCCCAGGCCGCCGAGCCGACCGTGCAGGAGTTGCAACGCCGCCTGGAGGCGCTGGAGCGCCGCTTGGGGGCGCCGCCGCCGGCCACCACGGAGGCGGGCGAGGGCGTGGCCGACCTCGACCAGCGGCTGCGGGTGATCGAACGCAGGCTGGAAATCCAGGACGAGGAGCGGGCCGCCAAGGCCAAGGAGACTCCGGTGGTCGCGGTCAACGACAAGGGCGCGTCCTTCAAGTCCGCCGACGGTGCCTACGAGATCCGCCTGCGTGGTCTGCTGCAGGGCGATGCACGCTTCTTCGTCGACGACGACGCGCAGCCGCAGAACGACACGTTCCTGATCCGCACCGCGCGCCCGATCATCGAAGGCTCGCTCGGCAAGCTGGTGGCCTTCCGCTTGACGCCCGAATTCGCCGGCGACAGCGCCACGATCGTGGATGCCTACGCCGATCTGCGCTTCGACCCGGCCTATACGCTGCGTGCCGGCAAATTCACCTCGCCGGTGGGCCTGGAACGCCTGCAGTCGTCCTCTGCGCTGGCGGACATGGAACGCGCGTTCCCCAGCGAGCTGGCGCCCAACCGCGACATCGGCGTGCAGCTGCAGGGCGAAGTCGCCAGCAGCACGGTGAGCTATGCGCTGGGTGTGTTCAACGGCACGGTCGATGGCCGCGACGCGGTGACCAGCAATCCTGACGACGATCTGGAGTACGCCGGCCGCATCTTCTTCGAGCCCTTCAAGAACGATGCCAACGCCTGGTCCGGTCTGGGCTTCGGCATCGGCGGCAGCAGCGGCGAAAAGCACGGCAGCGGCAACAATTTCCTGCCGCGCTACCGCACGCCGGGGCAGGTGCAGTTCTTCAACTATCGCGCCACGGTCGTTGCCGATGGCGACAACGTCCGCTGGTCGCCGCAGGGCTACTACTACTACAACGGCTTCGGTTTCCAGGGCGAATACATCGTTTCGCGACAGGAAGTGGCGATCGGCGCCACTCGCGCCGACCTGGAAAACAAGGCCTGGCAAGCGACCGCCAGCTATGTGCTGACCGGCGAAGATGCGGGTTATCGCGGCGTCACGCGGCCATCGCGCCCGGTCGGCAAGGGTGACGGGGCCTGGGGTGCGTGGGAACTGGTGGGACGGTATGGTGTGCTGGAAGTGGATGACGCCGCCTTCCCGCTGTTTGCCAGCGCCGACGCGGCGGCTCGCCGTGCCGAGGCCTGGACGCTCGGCGTCAACTGGTACCTCACCAGCAATCTGAAGCTGGTTTTCAACTATTCGCAGACACGGTTCGACGGTGGCGCGCTCGCCGGCGCGGACCGCGAAGACGAGAAGGCGGTGTTCTCCCGTCTGCAGGTGGCATTCTGATCATGGAGAAGCAATCGATGAAACACTCCGCATTCCTCCGATCCAAGCCTTGGCTGGGCGCGCTGCTGGCGGTGGCGCTGGTCGCGCCTGCGGCCGCGCGCGACGTGCAGTTGCTCAATGTGTCCTACGACCCCACGCGCGAGCTGTACAAGGATTACAACGCGGCCTTCGCCAAGCACTGGAAGGAAACCAAGGGCGACACCGTCACCATCGAGACTTCGCACGGCGGTTCCGGCAAGCAGGCACGCGCGGTGATCGACGGCATCGAGGCCGACGTGGTCACGTTGGCGCTGGCTTACGACGTCGATGCGATCGCGCAGAAGGCCAAGCTGATCCAGCCGGGTTGGGAAAAGCGCATGCCCGACAACAGCGCGCCGTATACCTCGACCATCGTGTTCCTGGTGCGCAAGGGCAATCCAAAGAACATCAAGGATTGGCCGGACCTGCTGCGCTCGGGCGTGTCGGTGGTGACGCCGAACCCGAAGACCTCCGGCGGCGCGCGCTGGAACTACCTGGCGGCGTGGGCGTATGCCGACCGCATCTTCAAGGGCGACCGCGAGCGCACGTTGAACTACATGCGCGCGCTGTTCCGCAATGTGCCAGTGCTCGATACCGGCGCACGCGGCGCCACCACCACCTTCGTGCAACGTGGCATCGGCGATGTATTGCTGGCCTGGGAAAACGAGGCGTTCCTCGCGCAGGAAGAGTTGGGTCCGGACAAGTTCGAGATCGTGGTGCCGAAGCTGTCGATCCTGGCCGAACCTTCGGTCGCGCTGGTCGACAAGAACGCCGACAAGCACGGCACGCGCGAGGTGGCCGAGGCCTATCTGAAGTATCTGTATTCGCCGGAGGGACAGAAGATCGCGGCCAAGCATTACTACCGCCCGCGTAATCCCGAGGCCGCCGATCCCGCCGATATTGCACGGTTCCCCAAGCTGGAACTGGTGACCATCCAGTCCGCGTTCGGATCGTGGGACAAGGCGCAGACGGAACATTTCGCCGATGGCGGCATCTTCGACCAGATTCAGGCGAGCAAGTAAGCAATGGCGGTAGACGCAATCCAGACGCCGCGGCGCAAGCCGCGGCACCGGGTGATCCCCGGGCTCGGACTGAGCCTGGGGATTACGTTTGTCTGGCTGGGGCTGATCGTGCTGATTCCCCTGCTGGGCGTCTTTATCAAGACCAGTGGCCTGGGCTGGTCGGGCATCTGGCAGGTATGGAGCGAGCCGCGGGTGTTGTCGGCGCTGAAGATCAGCTTCGGCACCGCGCTGGCCGCGGCCGCCTTCAACGCGGTGATGGGAACCTGGGTCGCCTGGGTACTGGTGCGTTATCCATTCCCGGGCAAGCGGGTGTTCGACGCGATGATCGACCTGCCGTTCGCGTTGCCGACGGCGGTGGCGGGCATCGCGCTGACCGCGCTGTACGGCGGCAACGGTTGGGTCGGGCAGTGGCTGGAGCCGTTGGGGTTGAAGATCGCCTACACGCCGCTGGGCATCGTGGTTGCGCTGGTTTTTGTCGGGCTGCCCTTCGTGGTGCGGGTGGTGCAGCCGGTGCTGGCGGAAAGCGAACGGGAGCTTGAGGAAGCGGCCGCGACGCTCGGCGCCAGTCGCTTCCACACCGTGCGCAAGGTCGTGTTGCCGGGCCTGTGGCCCGCCGTGCTGACCGGCTTCGCGCTGGCCTTCGCACGCGGCGTGGGCGAGTACGGGTCGGTGATCTTCATCGCCGGCAACCTGCCGAACGCGACCGAGATCGCCCCGCTGCTGATCACCATCCGCCTGGAAGAATTCGACTACGCGGGGGCGACCGCGATCGCCGCGGCGATGCTGCTGCTGTCCTTTGCCGTGCTGCTGGTGGTGAACGGGCTGCAGGGGCGGTTGCAGCGGAAAGGACGGGAGTAGGGCACGATGAACCAGGTCGTATCCGAACTGCCCGTTTCGCTGCAGGAGCCCGTCATGTCGGCCCGTCGGTCCCGCGCCAACGCCGCTGCCGCCACCACCGAGCCGGGGTGGGTGCGGGCACTGCTGGTCCTTGGGGCCCTGGCCTTCCTGCTGTTCTTCCTGCTGCTGCCGCTGGTGCTGGTGTTCGCCGAATCGCTGCGCGGCGGGGTGGCGGTGTTCTGGCGCGCGATCAGCGACCCGGACGCACTGGCGGCGATCCGCCTGACCGTGCTGGTCACCGCGATCGTGGTGCCGCTGAACCTGGTGTTCGGCGTCGCGGCGGCATGGGCGGTGAGCAAGCACCAGTTCCGCGGCAAGCGGGTGCTGGTCACCCTGATCGACCTGCCGTTCTCGGTGTCGCCGGTGGTGGCCGGCCTGATCTTCGTGCTGATCTTCGGCCGCAATGGCTGGGCCTGGCCGCTGATCGACGAGGGCTGGCTGGTGCAACTGCCGCTGGTCGGCGAAACCCTGGTCAAGCTGCCGAGGATCATCTTCGCGCTGCCCGGCATCGTCCTGGCGACGACCTTCGTGACCTTCCCCTTCATCGCGCGCGAGCTGATGCCGTTGATGGAGCAGCAGGGCAGCGACGAGGAGCTGGCGGCACTGAGCCTGGGCGCGAATGGCTGGCAGATGTTCTGGCGGGTCACGCTGCCGAACATCCGTTGGGGCCTGGTGTACGGCGTGCTGCTGTGCGGCGCGCGCGCGATGGGCGAATTCGGCGCGGTGTCGGTGGTCTCCGGGCATATCCGCGGCCGGACCAATACGCTGCCGCTGCACGTGGAGATTCTCTACAACGAATACGCCTACAGCGCGGCATTCGCCTGCGCGGCGCTGCTGGCGCTCAGTGCGCTGGTGACCCTGGCGCTGAAGAGTTACCTGGAATGGCGGCACGGCGAATCGCTGGCCGCCAGCCATCGTCATTGAACTATCGAGGTGAGCATGGGCATCCGCATCCAGGGACTGCGCAAGCAGTTCGACCAGGGCTTCGTCGCCCTTGACGGCATCGACCTGGACATCCGGCAGGGAGAGTTGCTCGCGCTGCTGGGGCCATCGGGGTCGGGCAAGACGACGCTGCTGCGCATCATCGCCGGATTGGAAGGTGCCGATGCCGGGCGGGTGTTGTTCGGGAATGAAGATGCCACCGGCATGAGCGTGCAGTCGCGCCGCGTCGGCTTCGTGTTCCAGCACTACGCGCTGTTCCGCCACATGACCGTGTTCGAGAACATCGCCTTCGGCCTGCGCGTGCGCAAAGGTAGCGAACGTTGGTCGCAGGCGCGCATCGCCGAGCGCGTGCGCGAGCTGCTCGCGCTGGTGCAATTGCCGGAGCTGGAAAAGCGCTATCCCACGCAGTTGTCCGGTGGGCAGCGCCAGCGCGTCGCGTTGGCGCGCGCGCTGGCGATCGAGCCGCGGGTGCTGCTGTTGGACGAGCCGTTCGGCGCGCTGGACGCGCAGGTGCGCCGCGATCTGCGCCGTTGGCTGCGCGAGCTGCACGACCGCACCGGCCTGACCACGATCTTCGTCACCCACGACCAGGAAGAAGCCCTGGAGCTCGCCGACCGCGTGGCGATCCTCAACCATGGCCGGATCGAGCAGCTCGACAGCCCGGCCACGGTCTACGACCGGCCGGCGTCGCCGTTCGTCTATGGCTTCGTGGGCGAGGTCAACCGGCTGCCGGGCGAGGCCGGTGGTGGGCAGGTGCAAGTGGCCGGGCGGTCATTGCCGCTGCAGGAGCCCGCGCAAGGCCAGGTCGCCCTGTACGTGCGGCCCGAGGACCTGGTGCCGGAGACCGAGGGTTGGCCGGCGACGGTGGTGACCACCCAGCGCAGCGGCGCGCGGCTGCGCCTGCGTGCAAGGCTGGAACAGGGTGACAACGAGGTGGAGCTGGAGCTGCCGGCGGCGGATGCGGCTTACGAGGCCGGCCAACGGCTGCATCTGGCGGCGCGGCGATATGCGGTGTTCCCGGCGGGGTGAGGCGGTTGGGCAGGAAACAGTCAGCGGTGCCTGCGAGCGCAGGCATTGCAGGTCGCAGCTGAACCCGCTCCCACAAGGGCAGGACAGGGCGAGGACACGCCGGGGACATCCGGGGTCGTCTCTGCGGCCTGGCGTGACAAGGGTGTTGCACTGCAGCGTCAGCTCGGTTAAGAATCTGTAAAACCGAGTTGAACCACGCAGTTTCCTCGACCCCACCCAGGAGATTCGCCGTATGAAGTCGCTCACGCTCGGCTGTGCCGTTGTCCTCGCGCTGTCCACCCTGACCCCCCTGCTGGCCTATGCCCAGGACGCGGCCGAGGAGGAAGACAGCTTCCCGCTCAGTGGCACCTTCGCCGTCACCAACGACTATGTGTTCCGCGGCATTTCCCAGACCAACGAGGATCCGGCGTTCCAGGCCGGCATCACCTACACCTCGCCGATCGGTTTGTATGCCGGTGCCTGGGCGTCGAACGTCGACTTCGGCGCCGGCGACCCGGATTGGGAAGTCGACGGTTTCGTCGGCTACAACGTCGATTTCGCCGAGCACTGGAACTTCGACGTGTTGGTCAACCGCTACAACTATCCCGGTGCCGGCGCCTCGAACTACAACGAGCTGATCACCAAGACGACGTTCCTGGACGCCTACAGCCTGACCGTCGCCTACACCAACGACGTCTACGGTCTCGACGAAGACAGCTTCTACTACGCGCTCGGCGCCGACTGGGACCTGCCGTCCGATTTCAGCGTCGGCCTGCACGTTGGCCGCACCACGTATTCGTCCAGCGTCGATTACGAGGACTACACCGACTACAGCGTGACCGCGGGCAAGACCTGGGGCCCGTTGAACGTGACGGTCGGCTACTACGACACCGACAGCAGCGGC
>Ga0160436_1000733_pt1 | contig 10947 bp, 5 predicted proteins | sample HID1973M_E0MG_FD_108264 | JGI IMG/M metagenome (GOLD analysis project Ga0160436, IMG submission 108264) | Enriched mosquito-associated microbial communities from UW Madison campus, WI, USA - HID1973M_E0 MG | ecosystem: Host-associated > Arthropoda: Insects > Digestive system > Unclassified ...
CAATAAAGCCTGAAACGGCCGCCGATTCGGCGGCCCTAGGGCGGGTGTGGGCGATCTCAAGCCCCTTGAAACACCCCGCTCAAACCGCATCTGGATACCATTGCCGGCGCAGGCCGGCCTCTTTTTGAGGGTTTCCCCGATGCGGATGGACAAGCTCACCTCGCGTTTCCAGCAGGCGCTGGCGGACGCGCAGTCGCTGGCCGTGGGCCGCGACCACACCATGATCGAACCGGTGCACGTGCTCACTGCGCTGCTCGAACAGAGCGGCGGCAGCGCCCGGCCGTTGCTGGCGCAGGCCGGCGTCAACATTCCCGTGCTGCGCGAGCGCCTGGGCGAGGCGCTGGACAAGCTGCCCAAGGTCACCGGCCAGGCCGGCAACCTGTCGATAGGCAACGACCTGTCGCGCCTGCTCAACGTCACCGACAAGCTGGCGCAGGACAATGGCGATACTTACATCGCCAGCGAGTGGTTCCTGCTCGCCGCGCTGGATGATCTGGGCGCGGCCGGCCAGGAACTGAAATCCAGCGGTGCCGACAAGCAGAAACTGCGCGCGGCCATCGACAAGCTGCGGGGAGGCGAGAAGGTGCAATCCGACAATGCCGAAGACCAGCGCCAGGCGCTGGTGAAATACACCATCGATCTGACCGAGCGCGCCGAGATCGGCAAGCTGGATCCGGTGATTGGCCGCGATGAAGAAATCCGCCGCACCATCCAGGTCCTGCAGCGCCGCACCAAGAACAATCCGGTGCTGATTGGCGAACCGGGCGTGGGCAAGACCGCGATTGTCGAAGGCCTGGCCCAGCGCATCGTCAACGGCGAAGTGCCCGAGGGCCTGCGCGGCAAACGCGTGCTGTCGCTGGACATGGGCGCGCTGATTGCCGGCGCCAAGTTCCGCGGCGAATTCGAGGAGCGACTCAAGGCGGTGCTCAATGATCTGTCGAAGAACGAAGGCCAGATCATCCTCTTCATCGACGAGCTGCACACCATGGTCGGCGCCGGCAAGGCCGAAGGCTCCATGGATGCGGGCAACATGCTCAAGCCGGCGTTGGCACGTGGCGAGTTGCACTGCATCGGTGCCACCACCCTGGACGAATACCGCAAGTACGTGGAGAAGGATGCGGCACTCGAGCGTCGCTTCCAGAAGGTGTTTGTCGGTGAGCCCAGCGTCGAGGACACCATCGCCATCCTGCGCGGCTTGAAAGAAAAGTACGCGGTGCACCATGGCGTGGAGATCACCGACCCGGCGATTGTCGCCGCCGCCACGCTGTCGCATCGCTACATTGCTGATCGCCAGCTGCCGGACAAGGCCATCGATCTGATGGACGAAGCCGCCAGCCGCATCCGCATGGAAATCGACTCCAAGCCCGAAGAAATGGATCGGATGGAGCGCCGGCTGATCCAGCTCAAGATCCAGCGCGAAGCCTTGAAGAAGGAAAAGGACGCGCAGTCCAAGCAGCGCCTGAGCGATCTGGAAAGCGAAATCGACAGCCTGCAAAAGCAGTTCAGCGATCTGGAAGAAGTCTGGAAAGCCGAGAAGGCCACCCTGACCGGCGCCACCAAAATCAAGGAACAAATCGAACGCGCCAAGCTGGATCTGGAAGCCGCCCAGCGCAAGCAGGACTACGCGCGCATGAGCGAAATCCAGTACGGCCAGTTGCCGTCGCTGGAAAAGCAGCTCAATGCCGCGCAGGAAGCCGAGCAGAAGGGCTTCAAGTTGCTGCAGGACAAGGTGACCGACGAGGAAATCGCCGAGGTCGTTTCGCGCTGGACCGGTATCCCGGTCAACAAAATGCTGGAAGGCGAGCGCGAAAAGCTGTTGAAGATGGAAGATTCGCTGCGTGGCCGGGTGATTGGTCAGGAAGAGGCCATCAAAGTGGTCTCCGACGCGGTGCGGCGTTCGCGCGCCGGCCTGTCCGATCCCGAGCGCCCGTCCGGCAGCTTCCTGTTCCTGGGCCCCACCGGCGTGGGCAAGACTGAGCTGTGCAAGGCGCTGGCCGAGTTCCTGTTCGATTCCTCCGATGCGATGGTGCGCATCGACATGAGCGAGTTCATGGAGAAGCACGCGGTCAGTCGCCTGGTCGGTGCGCCTCCGGGCTATGTCGGCTATGAGGAAGGCGGCTACCTGACCGAGGCCGTGCGCCGCCGTCCGTACAGCGTGATTCTGCTGGACGAAGTGGAGAAGGCCCATCCGGATGTGTTCAACATCCTGCTGCAGGTGCTGGACGATGGTCGCCTGACCGATGGCCAGGGACGCACGGTGGACTTCCGCAATACCGTGATCGTGATGACCTCCAACCTCGGTTCCAGCCTGATCCAGGAACTGTCAGACGACAGCCCGGAGAGCTATACGCAGATGAAGGCCGCGGTGATGGGCGTGGTGCAGGCGCACTTCCGTCCGGAGTTCATCAACCGGTTGGACGACATCGTGGTGTTCCATCCGCTGGACAAGGCGCAGATCCGCGAGATTGCGCGCATCCAGACCCGTTACCTGGCCAAGCGTCTGGCCGAGCGCCAAATCGCGTTCGAGATCGATGACAGCGCGCTGATGTTGCTGGGCAACGTGGGCTTTGACCCGGTCTATGGCGCGCGCCCCCTCAAGCGCGCCATCCAGAGCCAGTTGGAGAATCCGCTGGCGCAGAAGATCCTGTCCGGCGAGTTTGGTCAGGGCGACCGCGTGCGGGTCGCGGCCGAAGGCGGGCACCTGGTGTTCCGCAAGGAATGAGCTGCGTGCATTCCTGAGGCAAAAGAAAGGCCGCCCCAGGGCGGCCTTTTTCATTACCGGAGATGGCTGGAACGGTTACTCGTCATCGCCGCCATCATCGCTGAAGCCAGCGCCATCGTCGCCGCCGGAATCCTCTTCGAAGCTATCGTCGCTGCCCGCATCGGCTTCGCCGCTGTCGTCGGCGCCGCCGAAATCCTCGTCATCGGAACGACGCTCATCGCTACTGTCGTGCTCCATGTCGCTTGATCCGGCATCCTCATCGCGGTCGTCATCTATCACGGTGTTTGAGGCATCCTCGTGCGATGAGCGATCGCTATTGTCTTCAGCGTGGCTGGAATGATCGCTGTTGTCTTCGCTGTGGCTTGAACGATCGCTGTTGTCTTCGGCGTGGCTTGAGTGATCACTGTTGTCTTCGACATGGCTGGAATGATCGCTGTTGTCTACGACGTGGCTTGAACGATCACTGTTGTCGATAGTCGTGGTTCGGTCTTCCACGTAAACACTGTTGTCGCTGTAGTAATTGTTGACCACGGTCTTGCCGTCATCCCAGTCGATGTCGCCCCAGCGCGAATTGACGATGGCCACGCCCAAACCGAAAGCCAGCCCGGCAGTAATCGCTTCACCAATGCGGGGGCGTGGGGCGATCACGACCGGGGCCGAGCCATACGCCCAATGGCCGTAAACCACGCCGGGATCGTAAGCCGGTACATAGACCATGGTGGGAGTGACCGGTTCGATGCTGATCAGTTGGTGCTCCACCACGACCCGTTGTTGCTTGCCGGTCTTGAGATGACCCGCCTGGTAGGCCTGTTTGCGCAAGCGTTGCACGGCCGCCATCACCTGGGCCAGTTGTCGTGCGTAGGCCTGGCCCAGAGTGCGCAGCCAGGCCGGCTGACCTGCCATGGAATGCAACACATCGGGGAACGCCACCAGCGAACGGATGCTGGCATTCCAGCGCTTCCTGGCGGCCTGGCGAATGGCGGCATCGCCCTGCAGGCGCGGATTGCTCCGCAGCCAACGTGATGCTTCGGCCACCTGCTCAGGGAACTGCGCCGCGGTGAACACCTGCGCCAGCAACGGGTCCGGATACAAGGCCACAGGGGCCACAACAGGGGCCAACTGATCCACGGACCAGGAAGCGGTGGCGGCGTGGGCCGGTGCTGAGCTCAGGATGAGACCGGCGGGGACACAGGCGAGGAAGGCCGCCAGGACAGCGGCCAGGGAGGGCTTGCGGGGTGCAGACATGAGGGATCCGGGAGGGGACGGGGGAGAGCCGCCCGGGCTGATCCGATAGCGGTCGGGCATCGTAGAAAGCCAGCAGCGGTGATTCGGTGCCGGCTTTGTCATCACCCTTGCGCATTGCCGGGGGTTTGGCCGTTTCCCGCCTAGTCTTGCGTTCGTCGAACCATAGGACGTGCCCGATGCACGTCCGTCGACAAGGCGTGGATGAGCCAATGACACCCTGGTGGCGCAGCCCGGCTGGAAAGATCCTCTTATTGGGCGGCCTGTGCGTGCTGGCCCAACAGGTGGCGATCAGCTATCGCATCGACTTTTTCGGCGCCACCGCCAACGCCTCGTTGATTCACCTGCATGCCGGCTTGCTGCTGGCCATCGCCCTGCTGGAAACCGATCGGCGCGTGGTGCTGGGCTGCCTGGGCGTGACCGCGCTGGGCTGGGCGGCGCGCCAATGGAGCATGGCCCCCTACGAATGGCCGCCCCTGCTGTGGGGTGCGTTCGCCTGGATTCTGACCAGCGCCTGGACCCTGGCCTGCGCCCAGTGGGCGGGCTGGCCGCGTGATCCCGAGCGGCGGCGGATCGATCGCCGTGGCCTGGGCCGGCTGGTGGTGACCGGTCTGTTCGTGTTCCCGGCGGGCTGGGCCTTGCTGGGCGGCACCATCCTGGTGATCGAGCAGCCGGCGGTGGCGGTCAGTTCGATCTTCCAGATGTTCTTTGCCAAGCAGTTCGGCGTGGCGGTGGTGACCTTGCCGCTGATGGTGGCCTGGACCGAGCGTGAGCAATTGGCGCCGCATCGCCGCAGTGGCCTGGCCGGCTGGGGTTGGCCCTTGGCCTTGATCGCGGGCCTGACCGTCAGCTTGTGGGGTTCTCAGGCGGTGCGTGCCGGCTTGGATTCGCCGACGGTGGTGTTGATGGACTACCGCTTCGCGCTGTTCGTGGTGCTGGCCTGGTTTGTGCTGCGGCTGCCGCCGCGCCGCTCGATGCTGGCGCTGTCGGCGGCGCTGTTTTGCCTGGTGTATGCGATGTCCGGCGCAGCCGAGGCCGGCAACACCGGGCTGGGCCTGGTCAACCTGGTGCACCTGGCGTTGGAAGTGGACATCCTGCTGCTGGCGATGCTCTACCTGTGGGTGATCAGCCGCGACCGCCGCGATCTGGCGCAGCGCCTGGGCGAAGAAAGCCTGCGCGACACCATCACCGGCCTGCCCAATCTGCGCGCGCTGCGGCAACGCATGCGTAACACGCCGCCGGCGCGACGCGAACTCGGTTTCTTGCTGCTGGATCAAGCCGACACGCTGCTGACCGGTTTCGGCCTGGACACCCAGGCCAAGGTAATGGAAGCCATCGCCGCACGGCTGTCGGATCTGGCTGATGTCTATTACCTGGGCACCGGACAGTTTGCTGTGGTGCCGTTGAACCACAGCGACGATGACATCTGGGAACGGCTGGTGGTGCGAGTGGAACACGCCGAGTTCCATGCCGAGGATCAACCGGTGCGGCTGTTGCCGTATCTGGGCGTGGCCTCGCTGTCGACCTCGCCGGCCGACACCGTCGATGCCGCGTTGCTGACCGCCTCGCACCTGGCCTTTGATGCGCGCCAGCATGGCGAAGTGCTGCCGCGCTACAGCGACTTGAATGACGACCGCCTGCGCGACTCGCATCGCCAGCAGATGTCGGATGCGGCATTGGCGCTGTCCTGCCTGCGCAATGAGCGCCTGGTGTTGTACTTCCAGCCCATCCGCCGGCGCGCCAGCGCTGACGAAGTCGATGGCACCATCTCCGGCGAAGTGCTGTGCCGCCTGCGCGATGACGAAGGCCGGTTGATTCCGCCCGCGCGCTTCATGCGCCCCATCGAAGCGGCCGGTCGTGGTGCGGAACTGGATCTGGCGGTGATTCGCGCGCTGTTCCGGCAACTGCGTCGTTATCCGGAAGCGCTGCCCTACTGCGAGCGCATCGCGATCAACCTGACCGGGCAAAGCCTGGCCTCGATGAGCTTCCAGATTGAGCTGCGCACCTTGCTGGCCGACTCGCCGCTGCCGTTGACGGCGCTGTGCTTCGAGGTCACCGAGACCGCGGCCATTTCCAGCACCGCGCTGGCCAGCCGCTTGCTGCGCGATCTGCGCGCGCGTGGCTGCCAGGTGGCCATCGATGATTTCGGCACCGGCATGCAGAGCTTTGCGCGCTTGAAGGAACTGCCGGTGGACATCATCAAGATCGACGGCTCCTTCATCCGCAACGTCGCCCAGCGTGGCAGCGACTACGCGTTGGTGCAGGCGACAGTAGCGGTGGCGGGCGTGTTTGGCGCCGAGACCGTGGCCGAGTTCGTCGAAGACCGCATCACTGCCGAATGCCTGCGCGAGCTGGACGTGGACTGGGTGCAGGGCGATCTCTACTCGCCGCCGTTGCCGCTGTCGGAAGTGCTGGCCAATGCGCTGCCGCGAGAGCTGAGCCTGCCTTGAGCGAGCACCGGCGGAGCAGCCGCGCTGCCCCGCCGATGCGATCGATCAGTTGCTGACAAACTTCAGCGGGCCGCGATAAGCGGGCCAGGCAATGGAGCTCGGCCCGCGCGTATTGAGCGGCACCTGCGCACTCTCACCGGCTTCATTCTTGGCCTGCGCGTTGAGCGTGGGCATCCAGAAGTTCACCGCGAAGGTCGCATCCTTGTAGATCACCGGCTGGATGTTCAGCGTGGTGGTCTTGCCGGGCTCGATGGTGAAGCTCAGGACGTTCTCGTTGACGAAGGCGCCCTTTTCCAGAATCTTGTCGATGCTGAAAGAGGTGGTCATTTCCAGGCCGATACCAGTGATCTGGTAAGTGCCGGCCGGCAACGTCAAGGTTTCGGACTGCCCATAGCGGGTCATATGGCTGAGCGGGAAATCCACAAAGCGCTTGTTGACCATGGAAAACACCAATTGCTGATCCTTGACGCCCCATTCCAGGCCGCCGCTGGCCAATTGCTTTTGCACCTTCTTCGGTAGTTCCTTTTCACTGGTGAAGGTTTGCACGTTCACCAACAAACTGCCGGTAGCCGCTTCCTGCGCCGACGCACTGTGCGCGGCAAACAGGAATGACGCCAGCATGACAAGTCTTCCCCACTTGCTCATGTATTGCTCCCCAGGTTGTTGGATGGGCCGTTGCAGCCCATCCGTGCCAGCATATCAGGCGCGTAGCGCCCGGACATGCTTGACCTATCAGGCGCGTAGCGCCCGATAAGGCGGCGTCGCCATCACCATTTCCGCCAGCGAGAACGCCAGCTCGCGTTCGGCCAGCACGGCGCCGTCGGCACCGTGTTCCAGCAGGTGACGCACTTCGGCATCGCTGTGTGCGCGTGCCAGCAAGGTCAGGCCGGGATTGATGGCGCGCAGCTTGGCGATGGCCTCGCCGGCTTCCAGCGGCTGCGGGATGGCGAGCACCGCAATCTTGGCCCGCTCCGGATGCGCTTCGGCCAGCACGCGATCGGCCGCCGCGCTGCCGCGGATGGCCGGTATGCCCGCCGCATGCGCGCGCGCCACGTGATCGCCGTTGTCGTCGATCACGATCAAAGGCACGCCGCGATCGCGCAGCACCTGCGCCAGCGCACTGCCGACCCGGCCGTAGCCAATGATGATGGCGTGGTCATGCACATCCAGCGAGGGGCCGGGCGCTGGTTCCGGCGCGATCGGCTGCGGCGCCTTGGCTTCCTGCTTGCGCTGCCAGCCATCCAGCCAGGAGAACAGGAACGGGTTGGCGATGATCGACAACAACGAGCCGGCCAGGATCAAATCGCGCCCGGTCTGCGGTAGCAGATCCAGGCTCACGCCCAGCGCCGCCAAGATGAAGGAGAACTCGCCGATCTGCGCCAGGCTGACCGAAATGGTCAGCGCGGTGCCGGTGGGATGGCCGAACATCCGCACGATCACAAAGGCCGCCAGCGACTTTCCGACCACGATGATCAGGAAGGTGCCCAGCACCTGCCAGGGGTGCTCGATCAGGATGCTGGGATCAAACAGCATGCCCACCGAGACGAAAAACAACACGGCGAAGGCGTCACGCAGCGGCAGCGAGTCATTCGCCGCCTTCTGGCTGAGCTCGGATTCATTGAGCAGCATGCCGGCAAAGAACGCGCCCAGCGCGAACGACACGCCAAACAGGGTGGCCGATCCAAACGCCACGCCCAGCGCGATCGCCAGCACCGACAGGGTGAACAGCTCGCGCGAACCGGTGGCGGCGATCTTTTCCAAGGTCCATGGAATCACCCGCCGCCCGACCACCAGCATCACCGCCACGAACAGGCCCAGCTTGACCAGCGTCCAGGCAATCGCCACCACAATCACGCCAAACACGCCTTCCTCGGCTTGCTGGCCCTTGCCAAACACATCGGCCAGCGCCGGCAGCAGCACCAAGGCCAGCACCATCGCCAGGTCTTCGACCACCAGCCAGCCCACCGCGATGCGTCCGCGCTGGGTATCAAGCAAACGCCGATCTTCCATTGCCCGCAGCAGCACCACCGTGCTGGCTACCGACAGCGCCAGGCCGAACACGAATCCATTGATCGGCGACCAACCCATGCCCCAGGCCAGGCCCCAGCCCAGCAGCGTGGCCACGGCGATTTGCGCCAATGCGCCGGGAATGGCGATGGCTTTGACTTCCAGCAAATCGTCCAGCGAGAAATGCAGACCTACACCGAACATCAGCAGCATCACGCCCAGTTCGGAGAGCTGGTTGGCCAGCGCCTGATCGGCGACAAAGCCAGGAGTGAAAGGACCGACGAAAATGCCCGCGAGCAAATAACCGACCAGGGGTGACAGGCGCAGTTTATGGGCCAGCGCGCCCAGGACGAATGCCAGGGCCAGGCCAACCGCGACGATGTTGATCAGGTCGGTGTCATGATGCATCGATACTCGCGGGTGTGGGCAGGGGGAACCCCGAGTTTCGCCGAATGCGGCTTACGCTGGCAATCAAAAACTGAGTGCGATGTTCACGCCAGCGGCAAAAACAAGGGCCCCGACGCTAGCGTCGGGGCCCGGGTCCATGCCGCCTGTGCTGGCGCCTGCTTACCAGCGATAGCCGATGCGGCCGTAGACATACGCACCATTGAAGCCGAACGGCGAGTAGCTGCTGTACGGGAACTGGCCCGAGTTGGAGGTGGCGAAGATCGTGCGATCCGGATAGCTGTCCAGCAGGTTGTCCGCACCCAGGGTGAAGGTCCAGCCCTGCAGCTTGTAGCTGGCCGAGGCATCCAGCACCCACTCATCGCCATAGCGCTGATCGTTGGCGGCGCTGCTGGCGTTGCGTACGGTGTAGTCGCCGTAGCGCGTGGTGGCCAGGTTGAAGTCCCAGCTTTCCAGATTCCAGGTGGCGCCCAGGTAGAACTTGGTCTTGGGGTTCACCTCTTCGATGCGGCCCTGCTCATCGCGCGAGACGCGTTGCAGGTTCAGCCCGTTGCTTTCCAGCTCCGGCGGATTGGGCGCGATGTGGGTGATCTCGGTCTTGTTGTAGCCAAAGCTGCTGGTCAGATTGAGCGTGCCGCTGCCCAGCGGCAGCGCGTACGAACCCACCAGATCCACGCCACGCGTGCGAGTGTCCACGGCGTTGGTGAAGTAGCGCACGCTGGTGACATTCGGATAACCCAGCGCGGACACCAACGACACCAGCGCCGCGCCCTGCAGATTGCCGGACAGGATGATGCGATCGTCCACTTCGATTTGGTAAGCGTCCAAGGTGATGTACAGGCGATCAATCGGCTGCAGCACCAGGCCCAGGCTGTAGGACAGCGAGGTCTCCGGCTGCAGCGGTTCGGCGCCCAGCGCGGTGGCGACCGGATGATCGACCGGGAACGTGCCCGACTCCAGGAACACCGTGCCGTTGAAGTTGCTGGTGACCGCGGTGTAGTGCTGCTGCGGCAGCGACGGGGCGCGGAAGCCGCTGGCCACGGTGGCGCGCAAGGCCACCTGATCGGTGAACGCGTAGCGCGCCGACAGCTTGCCGGAGGTCTCGCTGCCAAAGTCGCTGTAGTCCTCGTAACGCACCGCGGCGCCGCCGGAGAATTTGTTGGTGAAGTCGGCTTCCAGATCCGCGTACAGCGCGTAGCTGTGGCGCGAGTAATGACCGGCGTTGGCTGGCGAGAAGCCGCCAAAGCCCTGCGCGCCAGCCGCCAACGTGCCGGACTGGTAGTACGAGTCCGGCCGACCCGGCGACTGGTTCCACTTTTCGTCGCGGTATTCGGCGCCAAAGGCCACCGTCACCGGATAGGCCAGGCCCCAATCGAAGCCCTTGCTCACGTCCAGGTTGACGATGTTCTGCGTGGTCTCCAGCGCACCGTCATAGAACGAACGCGGACTCGATGCACCCAGGCTGGTGTTGAGCGTGTTGCGGGTGAAGAACTCCAGGTGGTTGTAGCCGTAGTTGTAGCTGGCATCCCACTTCCAGCCGCCGGCAGTATCACCGCGCAGGCCGGCGACCAGCGAGCGATCCTGGGAGACGTTGTTGATCTCCGGTACGAAGCCGTCCGGATAGATCGACGGAATGTTGCGCGAGTCGCCCGGCGCGCGATAGAACGCGAAGGAGGTGATGTCGCGGTTACCGAAGATGCCAAACGCATAGGCGGTGATGGCGTCGGTCAACTTGAACTCGGCATTGAGCGAGACCGCCTGCGCTTCCACTTCCGGATCGCCGTAGACGAACTTGGTCTGGCCCAGCTGCGGATTGGCGCCGCCCGGCGAGGCACCGGCATACGGGCCGGCGCGATTGGTGCTGTCCTGGTCGTCGAACTGGCCGGCGATATGCAGGAAGCCGCGATCCCCCAGGGCAATCCCGACATCGCCGGCCAGCTGGTACTGCGCGCCGTCGCCGGCCGAGTACTGGCCGCCCTTGAAGCCAATGCTGCCGCCTTCACCGGCACCCTTGAGGACGATGTTGACCACGCCGGCGATGGCGTCGGAGCCGTACTGCGCCGAAGCGCCGTCGCGCAGCACTTCCACCCGCTCGATGGCGGCAATCGGGATGGTGTTCAG
>Ga0160436_1000735_pt1 | contig 10929 bp, 7 predicted proteins | sample HID1973M_E0MG_FD_108264 | JGI IMG/M metagenome (GOLD analysis project Ga0160436, IMG submission 108264) | Enriched mosquito-associated microbial communities from UW Madison campus, WI, USA - HID1973M_E0 MG | ecosystem: Host-associated > Arthropoda: Insects > Digestive system > Unclassified ...
CGTACCTGGCAGGTGATCGCCCAGGCCGATGCGCCGTTCCGCGACAGCGTCGAGGACATCTCGCGCCTGCGCACCCGCAATGATCGCGGCGAAATGGTGCCGATCGGCTCGATGGTGACGATCAAGCAGACCTACGGCCCGGACCCGGTGCTGCGCTACAACGGTTATCCGGCGGCCGACCTGGCCGGCGAAGCCGATGCACGCCTGCTGTCGTCCACCGAAGCGATGCACAAGGTCGAGGAGCTGGCCAAGCAGGTGCTGCCCAACGGCATGGCGATCGAGTGGACCGACCTGAGCTACCAGCAGGCCAGCCAGGGCAAGGCGGCGATGATCGTGTTCCCGCTGTCGGTATTGCTGGCCTTCCTGGTGCTGGCCGCGTTGTACGAAAGCTGGACCCTGCCGCTGGCGGTGATCCTGATCGTGCCGATGTGCCTGTTGTCGGCGCTGCTGGGCGTGTGGCTGACCAATGGCGACAACAACGTGTTCGTGCAGGTGGGCCTGGTGGTGTTGATGGGCCTGGCGTGCAAGAACGCGATCCTGATCGTCGAATTCGCCCGTGAGTTGGAACTGCAGGGCAAGGGCATCGTCGAATCGGCGCTGGAAGCCTGCCGCCTGCGTCTGCGCCCGATCGTGATGACCTCCATCGCGTTCATCGCCGGCACGGTGCCGCTGGTGTTCTCGCATGGCGCCGGTGCGGAAGTGCGCTCGGCGACCGGCATGACGGTGTTCGCCGGCATGCTCGGCGTGACCTTGTTCGGTCTGTTCCTGACCCCGGTGTTTTACGTGGCCTTGCGCAAGCTGGCCAACCGTCCGCTGGTCTCGCATGCGCCCGACGGCCATGCCGTGCACGGCGCCAGCGGGCACGAAGCGCACACTCAGCAAGCCTGACCTTTCTTCCCCCTTGGAGCGAATGACATGAACGACACCCAGAAGATTGCGCTGGTCACCGGCGCCACCCGCGGCATCGGCCTGGAAACGGTGCGTCAGCTGGCCCAGGCCGGCGTGCACACGCTGCTGGCCGGTCGCGACCGCGGCCGCGCGGTCGAGGCGGCGCTGAAGCTGCAGGCCGAGGGCCTGCCGGTGGAGGCGATCGCACTCGAGGTCACCGATGCGGCGAGTATTGCCGAGGCAGTGGAGGAGGTAGGACAGCGCCACGGCCGGCTCGACATCCTGGTCAACAATGCCGGCATCGCCATCGACGACGCCGGCAAGAAGCCGTCCGAACAGACGCTGGACACTTGGCACAAGACCTTCGACACCAACGTGTTCGCGCTGGTCGCGGTCACCCAGGCGTTCCTGCCGTTGCTGCGGCGTTCGCCGGCCGGCCGCATCGTCAACGTGTCGAGCATCCTCGGCTCGCTGACCCTGCACAGCGATCCGGCTTCGCCGATCTACGACTTCAAGATCCCGGCCTACAACGCGTCCAAGAGCGCGGTGAACAGCTACACGGTGAGCCTGGCCTACGAGTTGCGCGACAGCACGATCAAGGTCAACACCATCCACCCGGGCTACGTGAAGACGGACATGAACGCCGGCGGCGGCGAGATCGATATCCCCGAAGGCGCCAAGAGCAGCGTCGAGTTGGCGCTGATCGATGCGGACGGGCCGAATGGCAGCTTCACTCATCTCGGGCAGGTGCTGCCATGGTGATACGTCCACTGAGCATGGCCTTGGCGGCCTTGGTGCTGGCCGGCTGCGCGGTCGGGCCGGACTACAAGGCCGCGCCGCCGCCGTCGGTAACGTTGCAGGGCGCGCAGGATGCCGCTTTCAGCGGCGAATCGCCGGTGGGGCAGTGGTGGGGCCAGTTCGACGATCCGGTGCTGGAGTCGCTGGTGCGCGACGCGCTGGTCGCCAACCACGACCTGCGCATCGCGGTGGCCCGGGTGAAGGAGGCGCGCTCGGTGTTCGTCGAGTCGCGTCTGGACCAGGCGCCGCATGTCACCGCTGGCGGCGACTACGATCGCCGCAAGCAACCTGACCTGAGCACGCCCGACGGCGAGCGCGTGTTGACCGAGAGCTACAGCCTTGGCTTCGATGCGCGCTGGGAGCTGGATCTGTTCGGCCGCCAGCGCCGTGCCGCCGAAGCGGCACGCGCGGATCTGCAGGCCGAGCAGGCCAGCCTGGCCGACGCGCAGGTGACGGTGGCCGCCGAGGTCGCGCGCAACTACTTCGAGTTGCGTGGTGTGCAAAAGCGCTTGAACGTGGCCAAGGACACGCTGGTCAATCTGCGCGACACCCAGCAGCTGACGCAGACGCGTTGGGATCTGGGCGCGGGCAGCGAGCTGGACGTGCAGAGCAGCCGGGCGCGCCTGAAGGCGATCGAGGCGGATATTCCGCTGCTGGAAGTGGCGCAGGCGCAGTATCGCCATCGGCTGGCGGTGCTGGTTGGGCGGATGCCCGATGCGCTCGATGCGATGCTGGTGCCGAAGCCGACGCCGGCCTTCGCGCATGCGCTGCCGTTGGGCGACACCGCCGAGTTGTTGCGGCAGCGCCCGGACGTGCGCGAAGCGGAACGGCGCCTGGCCGCATCGACGGCACGCGTCGGCGTGGCCACGGCGGATCTGTTCCCGCGGATCAGCCTCAGCGGTTTTGTCGGGTTCCTGTCCGGCGATGCGGGTTCGTTGACCAACAGTGCCAGCAAGGCCTGGTCGATCACGCCGTCGATCAGTTGGGCGGCGTTCGATTTCGGCACTGTGCGCGCGCGTTTGCGTGCCAGCGAGGCGCAGGCCGATGGCGCGCTCGCGCAGTATGAGCAGAGTGTGTTGCTGGCGCTGGAGGACACTGAGAACGCGTTGACGGCTTACGCGCGGCGGCAGACCCGGTTGGCGATCGTCGCTGAGCAGGCCGATGCGGCGCGGCGTGCCGAGGCGTTGGCGGATGTCCGTTATCGCGAAGGCTCCGAGGATTTCCTCACGTTGCTGGATGCGCAGCGCACGCAGTTGGCGGCCGATGATGCGTTGGCTGATGCCGAGGCGCAGGTCAATGTCGGTGTGGTGGCGGTCTATAAGGCGCTGGGCGGTTGGCGCCAGCCTACGCCGGAGGAAACGCCGGTCGCGGTGCGCTGAGCGAAACGATAGTTCGACCCTCCCCCTGATTGCCCCGGTGCCCTCGCACCGGGGCTTTTTTGTTTTCACTGCGAGCTGATCGGCCCTGGCATGGCCTGCGCGCCTTCGGGGCGAATGTCCTCCGGCACCGGTAGAGCCGGTGCCTCCCCCTTGATTTCGCCCCGAAGGCGCGCAGGCCATGCCAGGACCACCGGCTTGCGGATAGGTGAGGGGCGAGCTTGGCTGCTGTTGGTTGAGCCGCCGCGATTCCGGAACGACGGGCGGGGATGCGCTGTGGTGCGAAATCAAGGGGGAGGCACCGGCTTTATCGGTGCCGGAGGACATTCGCACCACAGCGCATCCCCGCCCGGCGCCACGCGCTGCATCGGCCGAGTAGCGCTATCCCTTGTGGAGGGAGGCGAACCGCTTTTTGTAGTGGCGCCACCCGCGCTGGGCGATGCCTCAAAGATGGTCCGCGATGCGGTAGTTGTCGCGGCCGTTGTTCTTGGCCAGGTACAGCGCCGCATCCGCGCGCGAGAACCAATCCTGCCAATGCGTTTCGCCAGCATGCCGGGCCGCGCCCAGCGATACGGTGATCTTGCCGCCGGGGCCGCGCAGCGCGCCACGGATCGCGCGGCGCAGGCGTTCGGTCGCCAGCTCCAGGTCGGCCAGCGATTCCACCCGCAGCAACACCACGAATTCCTCACCGCCGAAACGGAACACCTCGTCGCCGCTGCGCAGCTCGAAGCGCAGGATCGTCGCCAGGTCGGCGAGGGCGGCATCGCCGGCGGCGTGGCCGAAGAGGTCGTTGACCTCCTTGAAATGGTCCACGTCCAGAATGATCAGGCCGTTGAGCCGCTCGTGATCGCGACGCTCGTCGATCTGCCGGGTCATTGCGCGCTCGAGCATGCGCCGGTTCGGCAGGCCGGTCAGCGCATCCTGCGAGGCCAGCTCTTCCAGTTGCACGCGGTCGTCCTGCAGGCGCACCGAGAACGCCAGCCCCAGCACCATCGTCAGCAAAGCCACCGCGATCACCGAAAAGCCCTGGCCCAGCCCGGTCAACATGCCCGGCAACAGCACCGGCAACAGCACCAGCGGCGTGTTGAGCAGCACCGCGCGGCGCGGTTCGCACAGGAAGTAATTGGTCATCATTACCGGGAACAGCCACGGCAACGCCGCCGCGCCGCTGTAGCCGCAGGCCAGCAGGCAGCCGCTGACGTTGAGCGCGGCGATCCAGAGCCCTTCCACCGCGCCGGCGCCGGGCCGGCGCATGCGCCAGATCCGCCAGCCGGCCAGGGCCGACAATGCCAGGCTCAGGGCCGCGCCCAGCCACTGCCCGGTCCAGGCCAGGGCAACGGCGTACAGCAGCAGGAGGGAGGCGGTCATCGGCGCCAGCACCCGTGGGGTGCCGGAGCGGAAATCGCGCCGCAGGTGGACGATCACGTGGATAAGGACCCGGGTGGCGAAACGCAGCGTCTGAACGTATTAGCGCCCGGACGCGGCAAAGTTTGAATCAGTTTCCGTCCCTGGCAGGGCAGGCCGGTCGCCGGCCGCCCCGCGCGGGTGCAACGCACGCCGCCGGATCGGACTCGGGTCGGGCCGCCCGTTGTGGCATCCCTGTAAAGGCGCGGACCCATCCCATCCCCGGACCTGGTCCCGACGCCGCTGTCCGGCGCCGCAGCGCCAGACCTGCGAACGGCGAACCGCCTCGCGCGGGCGATTGTAACGGTCCAAAGGCTCGCTTGCGCGCCGCCCGCGGTGAGCGTTCATGGGCTGGCCGACCGCCAGCTGCCGGCTGCGCGCCGGCGAATGGGCGAGCAGGCGGCCCAGCGGCTACAGGCAGGTCTTGCCCTCGTTGTCCGAGGGAATCAGCCCGGCCGCGCCGAGCATGCAACTGGCGCGTTCGCGCACGTATTCCTGGTCGCACGGTTCGGCGATGCGGATCAGTTCGGCTACCCGCGCCTGGAAGGCGTTGTAGTCGAAGCTGGCATCGTCGGCCGTGCCCTGCACGGGCAGGGTCTGTTCCAGCGCCCTGAGGTCGGCTTCGAGCTGGTCGCGGGTGGGCATGGGCGTCTCCGGCTTCGTTCCGCGACCACGCTGCCACGATGGGGGTCAATCGCGCGCGAAGTCCGGCGCGAGGTGGCCGCGTGCATGGACACGCACGGTCGGTCCGCGCTGGGCTCATGCTTGGGTATGACTGTTCCTGCCGCGCTGGCTGGCGCACCATGGGGGCAGCTGCAGGCGGATCCAGGCGATGAACCCAGAGACGGCAGTGCCGATGTCAAGAGAACAGGTGTGGGGTCTGCTGGCCGAGGCGGCCGAGATCGAGCACCACCTGATGTGCTGTTATCTCTATGCGGCCTTCAGCCTCAAGGAGCGTGCGGACGAAGATCTGCAAGCCGACGAACTGGCGGCGGTGCAGCGCTGGCGCGGCGCCATCCTCGCCATCGCAGTGGAAGAGATGGGCCACCTGGCCACGGTCTGCAACCTGCTGTGCAGCCTGGGCGCGCCGGCGCACCTGGTGCACCAGAACTTCCCGGTCGCCACCGGCTACCACCCGGCGGGCGTGGTGGTGAAGCTGACTCCGTTCAACGCGCGGACGCTGGCGCACTTCATTTATCTCGAGCGTCCCGAAGGCGCGCAGATCGCCGACGGCGAAGGCTTCGAGCCGCCGCACGCCTATCTGCGCGATGGCCGCATGGATCGCCTGATGAGTTCGGCGACCAACTACGACACGGTCGGCGAGTTGTACCAGTCGATCAGCGCCGGGCTGGACCATTTGGCGCAGGACATGGGCGAGGCAAAACTCTTCGTCGGCAATCCCAGCCACCAGCTCGGCGCCGACGTCGCGCGCCTGCCTGGCCTGAAAGTGGTGCGCTGCCTGAAAACCGCGCAGTGCGCGATCGCCGCGGTGATCGAACAGGGCGAGGGCGCCGCCGAGGCGGGCGAGGCTTCGCACTACCAGCGCTTCCTGGCCATCCAGCGCGAGTACGAAGCGTTGCGGCAGGCGCGACCGGCGTTCCGTCCGGCACGCATGAGCGCGCACAACCCGGTGATGCGCAGGCCGCCGACGCCGGAGGGCAAGTTGTGGATCACCCGCGAGCCGGCGGCCAGCTTGCTCGACCTCGGCAACGCGCTATACAACCACAGCCTGCGCTGCCTGGCCCTGGCCTGGAGCGGCGTGGACGCCACGCTGCAGCGCGGCCTGGTGCAGGCTGGCATCGACCTGATGCACGTGCTCACGCCGGTGGCGACGGCGCTCGGCACCTTGCCGGCCAGTCCGGACCTGCCCGAGGCCACGGCCGGGTTGAGCTTTGCGACATTGCGAGCGTCGGGCGCCTTGCTGGCCGATGTCGGCAGCGTGGACGTGCTGCTGGAACGCGTGGACGAAATCGCACAGCGTTGCGATGCATTGGCGGTGGCGTACCCGGACCAGGCCTCGTTGCTGGCAAGTACGCAGGCAGGTCTGGCGCAGACGCACGCGCGCCTGGCGCGGCAGCGCGAGCAATGCGTCGCCGCGCTCGCCGCCGCAGCCGCCGGAGCCGGAGCCGGAGCCGGAGCCGGAGCCGGAGCCGGAGCCGGAGCCGGAGCCGGAGCCGGAGCCGGAGCCGCCAACGCGACCGCAGCGACGACCGCGCCTGCAGCTGCAACGGCTCCCGCACCGGCAGCGCCCGCGGGGGACACGCAAATCGAAAGGACCGCCAGCGGCATCCCCGTGCCCATCGACGAAGGCGACGGCGTCGAGCGCATTCCCGGCCCGGATATCGACCTGATCTACACCGGCAAGCGCTGCATCCACGCGCGGCATTGCGTGCTCGGCCTGCCGGGCGTGTTCAAGGCGAACATCGAAGGTCCGTGGATCGATCCGGCCGTGGCCAGCACCGAGGAACTGGTCACCGTCGCGCACCTGTGCCCCTCCGGTGCGATCGCGTATCGACGCCACGATGGCGGCGCCGAGGAAGCGCCGCCACCGGTCAATCTCGTACAGATACGCGAGAACGGGCCGCTCGGCATCCGCGCGCAGATCATCCTCGACGGCGAAGCGATCGGCATGCGCGTGGTCCTGTGCCGCTGCGGTGCCTCCAAGCACAAACCGTTCTGCGACGGCAGCCACCACGACATCGAATTCCAGGCTACCGGCGAGCCCCTCACCGTCTCTTCCGAGCCGCTCGCCGAACGCGGTGGCCCGCTGCAGATCGAGCCGCAACTCAACGGCCCGCTGGCCGTCACTGGCAACCTGGAAATCTGCTGCGGCACCGGCCGCACCATCAATCGCGTCACCAGCACCTACCTGTGCCGCTGCGGCGGTTCGGCGAACAAGCCGTACTGCGACGGCACGCACCGCAAGAACGGCTTCCGCAGCTGACCCGAACACCTGTAGGAGCGGCTTCAGCCGCGACCACGGAATATCGGCGGTCGCGGCTGAAGCCGCTCCTACAACTCGGCAGCCCCGACAACCGAAGCCCGAGCCACGCAGGAGGCGAGAGGTCGTGCAGATCGCCGGTTAGTCGCTACGGGGCGATACCATGCCGATCAAACACATCGCGGCCATGCATCCAGCCAATGAATCGCAAACTGCCTTCCGGGGAAGGCGCACCAATGAGTCACACAACCGCGGGACGCCAAGCATGGTGTGGCCTGGGGCGTCGCCTGGCAATCGGATCGCTGGCGATGCTCATGGTGTTGGCGGTGATGTTCGCGCTCGGGCGTTCCTTCGCGCTGGGCTTCCAGCTGTGGCCAGTCTGCGGCGCGTTCCTGTTCGGCTTCGTGATAATCCATCAGCCGGTGATTTTGGGCTATGGCGGCATTCGGACGCGGATCATTGCTTCGTACTTCTTTGCGTTATGCGCCATGGCCATTTCGGTTTACGTGCTGTGGCAAGCGACGGATCCAGCCCTGTTCGTGCATTGAGCATCCACAGGCGTTGCCGATGCCGGGTCGATTGCAGCGCGACATCCAAGAACCCCGCTGCTGGGCGGGGTTCTGCTCGCCGCCAGATAGGACCGCGGAGTGCGCGCGGTCCCGGCTTCAACCGCGCGGCGGCGGCGTCAGCAGATCACCGAAGAACAGCGCGTTGACCAGCAGCCGCTCGGTACCGTGCCAGTACTTGCGGTGCGCCGGGTCGTCGGCGAACAGCACCACGTTGCCCTTGCCGCCGGCGTACACCGCCGCCCACAACGCGTTGGCGAACTTGGCGCGGTTCTCGCTCGACAGGTAGCCATTGATCTCCGGCTTGGCGTCCACGCGGATCACGCTGGAGAACGCATCGGCGGGGGCGGGCAGGCGCAGGTTGGCTTCGCGGTTCACGTGGATGGCGCGGCGCTGCAGACCATAGGCCAGCGGATGGCTGATGTCCGCATCGGCCGAGACCAGGTTGCCCGACAGCCGCTGCTCGGACAGCACGTCCTGGCGCTCGGCGAAGTCGTGGCGCACGTCGCTCTTGTCGGCGTCTGCGGCTCTCCCACGATCGGAAGACTTGGCGCTCTTGGCGTCGGCTGCGTCGGCTTTCGCGGGCTCAGTGCTCGCGACATCATTCTTCGTGGGCTCGCCTTTCGCCGCGTCGCCCTTCGCGGAGAACGGCGCCAACTGCTTCTCGCTCGCCCATTTCGCCGCGCTGCCGTAAGCGACCAGGGAACCACCACCCTCGATCCAGCGACGCAGCCGCTCCAACGCACGCGGCGGCAGGTCCTCGTACTGGCCGCCGGCGATCACCAGGCTGGTGTAGTCCTCCAACGGCACCGTGGCGAGCTGCGCCGGATCCAATCGCGTCACCGGCCAGTGCAGCTGCTGGTCGAGCAGGAACCACGCCGACCCGATCTCGGCCGAATTGACGCCTTGCCCCATCAGCAACGCAACCTTGGGCTTGCGCACCGGTTTGAAGCCGTCGCTGCCGAGGTCGACGCCGGCGGTGCTGTGGCCGCTCTGCAGGCTCTGCACTGCAATGCCGGCATCGCGCGCGGCCGCATCGATCGCCTGATGCAAGGCCTGCGCCGCGAGGGGCTGGCCAGCGACCGGCACGACCAGGCTGCCATAGCCGAACTCCCAGACCCCGGCGCCGGTATTCGCCGCAAATGGCTTGCCGGCCACACGCACGCGCAGACCGAGATCGAGCAGGCGATACAACAGCCGCGGCGCGGCAGCATCGCGCCAATCGATCGCATACGCATAGCCTGCCGCGCCGCCGATCATCCCGGCCGTCGGCGCTGGCGGCAAGGCCGTCAACGACGCGCCCGCCGGCAGCGAACGCTTCGAGCGTCCCACCTGCAAGCCATAAGCCGGCGCGATCGCATATGAAGTGCTGCCGTACACGCTGCCCTTCACTGGCGGCGTGGGCTCGAAGATCGAATGCATCAGGCGGAACTGCGGCTGCGCCGAAGGCACCACCCAGGCGCTGCCCGGCTCGAAGCGCTGGCCCTGAAGCTCCACGGCTTCCTGTAGCGGCGCGACCTCGATGTGATGCTGCAGCAACAGGTCCAGCAGGCGCCGGCTGTTGGTCGCGTCATAGCGGTCGCCGAACACGAACGCCGCGGTGGGGTACTGCTGGCCCTGCTTCAACGCCGAACGGAAGAAGTCCTGCTGCAGCGCGAGCAGGCCCGCATGTTCGGTCACCGCGCCGCGCACCGTCGCCAGGCCAGTGGCCACGTGGTTGCGGATGGTGAAGCGGAATTCCAGCGGGCCGTTGGCGGTGTCCTGGACCAGCCCGCGCGAGCTCGCCTGCTCCAGCGTCGCGCCGACGCCACCGTGGAAGTCCGGATAAGTCGAGCCGTACACCGGCGAGAAGTTGTCGAAATTCTCGCCGCTGTAGTACAGCGAACCCAGCGCATCCAAACCCTGCGCGTGGTACTTGGCCAGGGTCACGTTCCAGTCGTACGACGACTGGGGCAGCAGCGGGCTCTGCATGCTGTCCGGCGAGGGCTCGAAGTAATACGTGCTGCCGCTGCCCATCTCATGGAAATCGATCTGCACGTTCGGGTACCACTGGTGGAACAGCGCCAGCTTGGCACGCGTTTCCTGCTGGCTGATCGCCAGCCAATCGCGGTTGAGGTCGGTGAAGTAGTGATTGCCGCGACCGCCCGGGAACGGTTCTACGTGTTCTTTGTCCAGCGGGTCGGCCACCGGCGGATCGCTGCGCCAGGCGTTGTGCCAGTTCGCGGCGCGGTCGCGGCCGTCGGGATTCTGCGCCGGGTCGATCAGCACGATCGCGTCCTGCAGCCAGCGCGCCGTGTCGGCGCCGCGATGCGCGACCAGATAGTAGGCGGTGAGCATCGCCGCCTCGCCACTGGAGGTCTCGTTGCCGTGCACGCTGTAGTACAGGCCGACGACGACTGGCACGCGCGCCGGATCGGCCGCCGTTGCCCGCGGATCGACCAGCCGCGCATGCGCCGCGCGCAGCGACTCCAGGTTGCCCTGGTTCTGCGCAGAGGTCACCACCACTGCGATCAATGGGCGGTCCTCATAGCTGCGGCCGATCTCCTTGACCGACACCTTGTCCGAGACCCGCGCCAGCTCGCGGAAGTAATCGACCAGGCGGTCGTGGCGGGTATAACGGCTGCCAATCGGGTAGCCGAGGAACTGTTCGGGCGTCGGGATCGCGGGATCGAAATCCTGCGTTTCCGGGCTGAAGTAATAGGCGTTTTGCGCGAAGGCGGGCAGTGCGGTCAACGCCGTGACGCTGGCCAAGGCCAACGCGAACACCGCCGAGAGCACGCGCGGCATGGGGGTAGTGGAAAGCATGGGAACTCCAGTGCGTGCGCAGGCGCGCTCAACGGCGCGCCTGCGCGGTGGATCAGAAGCGATAGTCGAAGCCGACGCTGAAATAACGCCCGCGCAGGTCGTACTGGGTGAAGTCGTACGGCGCACGCACGCCCGGGAACGAGGCGTCGTA
>Ga0160436_1000739_pt1 | contig 10889 bp, 9 predicted proteins | sample HID1973M_E0MG_FD_108264 | JGI IMG/M metagenome (GOLD analysis project Ga0160436, IMG submission 108264) | Enriched mosquito-associated microbial communities from UW Madison campus, WI, USA - HID1973M_E0 MG | ecosystem: Host-associated > Arthropoda: Insects > Digestive system > Unclassified ...
TGCGCTGGGCATGCTGTGGGGCTGGCTTCCGTGCGGTGTCAGCATGAGTCTGTTGACCGCCGCCTGGTTGCAGGCCAATACCCGCGATGCCGCGTTGACCATGCTGGCCTTTGGCCTGGGCACTTTACCGATGATGGTGCCGCTGACCTGGTCTGGCGCGCGCATGGGTCGCTGGCTGCAGCGACCCGGCTGGCGCATGTCTGCGGCCATGCTGGTGCTGACAGCCGGACTGCTGACCTTGGCTGCACCGTGGCTGATGCGCGTGCCCGTGTTGCACGGCGTGCTGAGCGCGCTGGGTTGCCGCAGCCTGCCTGCATGACTTCGCAAGCTGATTCCACTGCAGATCGCGCGAGCCCGGACCCGACGGCGCTGCAACTGCTGCAGAAGGTCACGCTGATTGCGCGAAGCAGCCTGTGGCAGGCGCGCGCGGCACTTACGCTGGCCGGCATATTGCTGATTCCGCAAGCCTGGCTGATTGGAACAGCGATGCAACGCGTGCTGGTTGCGGACCAGCCGGTGCTGTCGATACGCCACCTGCTGATTGCCCTGCTCGCGGTGGGTCTGCTGCGGGTGCTCGCCGCTGCGGTGGCGCGCTTCAGTGCAGACAAGGCAGTGGAACGCGTGCGCCACCATCTGCGCGCCAACCTCCTGCCGCGCCTGCTCGAGCGCGGACCTCGCTGGCTGCGTCGCCAGAGCAGTGGCCAGTTGGCGGAAGCCGTCACCGGCCATGTCGACGCGCTGGAAGGCTATGTGGGCGGCTATCTGCCCGTGCGTTTCGAAGTCATGGTGGTGCCGCTGATCATCCTGGCCGCGGTGTTCTGGATGGATCGCATAGTGGGATTGATCCTGTTGCTGACCTTGCCGCTGGCCCCGATCTTCATGATGTTGGTGGGCTGGGGCGCGGAAGCGGCAAGCCGGCGCCAGCTGCGCGTCATGGCCCGGCTGGGCGGACATTTCGCCGATCGATTGCGAGCGCTTGGGTTGATCCGAATCTATGGGCGCGGCGAGGCTGAGCTGGAAGGCATCGACCAAGCTGCCGAAGGGTTGCGGCAGAGCAGCCTGAAGGTCTTGCGCATCGCCTTTCTTTCATCGGCGGTGCTGGAGTTCTTCGCCTCGATCAGCGTCGCCATGATCGCGCTGTATCTGGGCTTGAGCTACCTGGGCATGATCGACTGGCGCGCCACACCGTTGCCGCTGTCGGTCGGCATGTTCTGCCTGCTGCTGGCGCCGGAGTTCTATGCGCCTTTGCGACGGCTGGCCACGCACTATCACGACCGCGCCACGGCGCTGGCCGCGGCTGCCGAGTTGGGCCAAGTACTGGACGATGAGGCGCCTGCGTTGAGTACGCATGTCGAGGGGACGACGGATGAAGCCAGTCCGGCCGACATGCGCCCGCCCACCATCACCTTCGAAGCCATCACGCTCAGACCCTCGCCGTTCGCCGAACCCGTGCTGCAAGGGCTGAGCCTGCAATTGCAGCCAGGCGAGCACATCGCCTTGATCGGCGCGAGCGGCAGCGGCAAGACCACGTTGCTGGAGGCTTTGGCGGGTTGGTTGCCGGTGGAAGAAGGCCGAATCCATTTCAGCCATCCGCCGCGCATCGGCTATGCACCGCAGCGGCCGCACCTGTTCCAGGGCAGCTTGGAGGACAACTTGCGACTGGCGGCGCCTGAAGCCAGCGATGCCGAACTCTTGGCGGCGGCGCAGGCCGCGCAGGTGATGCGCTTTGCCGCGCGCTGGCCTGAGGGATTGCAGACGCAGGTAGGCGAGCGTGGCTTTGGCTTGTCCGGCGGTGAGGCGCGACGCGTGGCACTGGCGCGGTTGTTCCTGCGGCAACCGGATGTACTGCTGCTGGATGAACCTACTGCCTTCCTGGATCCCGCCACCGAGCAAGCCGTGCTGAATGCGCTGCTCGAATTTGCGCAAGGGCGCACTTTGATCCTGGCAACGCATAGCCGCGCCGTACAACAAAGGTTCGCGCGCGCGCTCGACATGGCCAGCGTCCGAATTGCGGGAGTGCGCGCGTGAGCGATGCACGCGACGATCTGGCCAGCGTGTTCCGCCGCCATCGGCGCGGCGTGCTGCTGAGTTTGGCGTTGATCCTGCTGACCTTGCTGGCGGGCGTTGGATTGCTGGGCCTGGCGGGCTACTTCCTGGTCGCCGCTTCGCTGGCCGGCGCGATGGCGGTGGGCTTCAACCTGTTTGGTCCGTCGGCGGGCATCCGCGCGTTGACGTTCGTGCGCATCCTGTCCCGCTACGGTGAGCGCCTGCTGGGCCACAGCGTCACCCTCGCCCTGGCGCGCGATCTGCGGGTGTGGTTTTTCCGCCGCGCCCTGCCGCTGGCTCCGCTGCAATTGGGGCGCTATCGCACCGGCGAGTTGCTGTCGCGTTTGATCGGCGATATCGAGGCAGTGGATGGACGCCTGGTCCGCGCATTGGGACCGCTGCTGGCATTGGCCGCGACCTGTGCGCTCGCGGTGATCGTGGCCACGTGTGTGCTGCCGCTGGCGGGCATCCTGCTGGCGGTGCTGCTCGCCACCTCCGCCCTGCTCGCACCGTGGGTTCAACATCGTGCCGCGCGAAATCTCGAAATCCGCCGCGCCCAGGCGCGTGCGCAGATGCGCTATACGGTGCTGGAAGGTCTGGAAGGCGCCGGCGATCTGTTCGCCTTTGACGCGGTACCCGGCTGGCGATCACGCGCAACCGCCATCAGCGCTGCACTCGCCGACTGCGAGCTGGAGTGCAAACGTCGACTCACATGGGGCGGCATCGTGCATGGCTTGGCCGCCGCCATCGCCCTGCCTGGCATGGCCTGGGTATTGCTGGACGCCGTGCATCAGCAAGTAATGGGCGCGCCCGCGGCGGCCGGCTTGTTCTTCATGACGGTGGCGGTGTTTGAAGCGGCAGCCGGAGTCAATCTGGCTTGGCAGGCTTGGCTCGCCAGCCGTGCATCGAAGCAGCGCTTGCAGGAAATTGTCGAAGTGGCGCACAACCTGCCCGAGGGCGTCGAGGCGCCGGCCGCCAGCGGCGTGCTCGAGTTGGATGCAGTCAGCCTGACCTGGCCGGGCCAACCTCGACCTGTGCTGAGCGAACTTTCGTTGCGACTGGAACCCGGCCGCCGCATGGCCGTGCGCGGCGATAGCGGGGCGGGCAAGTCATCACTGCTCAGCCTGCTGCTGCGCTTGCAAGCTCAGGATGCAGGGCAGATCCGTTATGCCGGTACCGATCTGCGAACACTCCAAAGTGTGGCGTGGCACCGTCAGCTGGCCTGGCTGCCGCAGGAGGCGCCGGTATTCGCCGGCAGCGTGCGCGAGAACCTGCACATGGGCGATCCCACCGCCAGCGATGATCGCTTGTGGTGGGCCTTGGAGCAGGTGCAGCTGGCTGCGCTGGTGCGCGGCTGGTCGCAAGGCCTGTCAGGGTGGATCGGTGAGGGAGGCTCCACGCTCTCGGCGGGCCAGTCACGCCGCCTGGCATTGGCGCGTGCGTTGCTGCGTGACGCTCCGCTGCTACTGCTCGATGAGCCCACTGAGGGTTTGGATGCGGACACAGCCGATGCGGTCATGCGCAACGTGGTGGCTGCCACTGAGGGCCGCGCCCTGCTGATCATCACCCACGGCCAACTGCCGCCAGGGGCAGTGCACGAGAGTTGGCGATTGATTGACGGCCGGCTGTGGCCGGATGACGCGACCGGCTAGACCGGCATTTCTGCCAGCGCGGCCAGACGTTTGCGATCTTTCAGGGCCACGCGATGCGGATCCTCGGTGGCAATCAAGCCATCCTGGCGCAAGCGGGTGAAGCTGCGGCTCACCGTTTCCACCGTCAGACCCAGATAGTCCGCGATGTCGGTGCGCGGCATGGGCAGGATCACCTCATCGCCGCTGTGCGCCTGGCGACGACGGCGTGCATCCATGTCCAGCAGGAACGAGGCGAGTCGCTCCAGTGGCGTCATCCGCGCCAGCGACATCAGGTTGGCGCGAGTGTTGTCCAGCTCCACGCAGGCGCGTTCCAGCAGTTCGCGCTCCAGTTCCGGATGGCGGCTGCACAGCGAGCGCATGTCCTGCATGGAAAAGGCGCACAGGGTGCTGTCGGTGACCGCTTCGATGGAGTGCCGATAATGCGAGGCGCCACTGAAACCAATGAAGTCGCCCGGCATCAGGAAACCGGCCACCAGCCGGCGACCATCGGCCAATAGCCGGATCCGCCGCAGCGCGCCCGAGGTGACGGTGAAGACTTCGCGCCGGGGATCGCCTTCGCGGGCCAGCACTTCGCCGGCGCGTAGCGGAATATCGCCGGCCAGGGTTTCCAGGGTGCGGGCCTGCTCCAGCGGCAAGGCCGCGCAGACCGCCAGATGCCGGACCAGGCAACCGCTGCAGCCGGTGTCCTGGGCTTCCAAGGTGCTACCACCGGCGCGGGGCGTCGGTACGAGGGTATGACCGTTCTGGCGCAGGACACGCAGGCTCATGGGAGAGACGGCGACGGGAGGAGGCAAACATGATACCGCCGGTGGGGGGGTGTTCATGGATGCGGCTGCTTGTCGCAGCCCGTCCTGGCGGGGTTCGCGGCGGAAAAAGTGACATGAGGGGCCCAGATCGGGTACAGTGCGCGCCGTTTGCAAACGGCCGTTCGTTTCCCAATAGGCCCGCCGACGCAGCAACCGCCCCGCGGTCGCGTCCGCTCCACGCCCGACTTCTTTCGTTGAGCAAACTCGGCGTCGCCATGTTGGCGGCTGCCGTCATCCCACCTCGCAGCGCGGTTTCAGGGAACGCTTCGGGTATTACGATGTCCTCGATCCGCCTGGATGCAGTCGCTGCATCCGGCCAGCGTCGGCTTCGTACTTTGGAGTCGTTACCCATGTCGTTTGAAACCCTCGGCCTTGCGCCGGCCCTGCTGCGTGCGTTGCAGGAACAGGATTACACCCAGCCCACCCCGATCCAGGCCCAGGCCATTCCGCTGGCGCTGGACGGCCATGACCTGCTGGCCGGCGCCCAGACCGGCACCGGCAAGACCGCCGCGTTCGGCCTGCCGCTGCTGCAGTACCTGATCAACAGCCCGCAGGAAGTCGCTCCCCGCGGCACCCGCAAGCCGCGCGCGCTGGTCCTCACCCCCACCCGCGAACTGGCCGTGCAGGTGCATGACAGCCTGCGCAGCTACGGCAAGTACGTACGCGTGCCCAGCACCACCATCTACGGCGGCGTGGGCATGAACAATCAGCTCGATGCCCTGCGTCGCGGCGTGGACCTGGTGATCGCCTGCCCGGGTCGTTTGATTGACCACATCGAGCGCCGCAGCGTCGATCTGTCGGGCATCGAAATCCTGGTGCTGGACGAAGCCGACCGCATGCTCGACATGGGCTTCCTGCCTTCGATCAAGCGCATCCTGGCCAAGCTGCCCAAGCAGAACCGCCAGACCTTGCTGTTCTCCGCCACCTTCGCCGAGCCGATCCGCGCGCTGGCGATGGAGTTCATGCGCAACCCGCAGCAGGTGCAGGTGACGCCGAGCAACACCGTCGCCGACACCATTACCCACCGCGTGCATCCGGTCGACGGCGGTCGCAAGCGCGATCTGTTGCTGCACCTGCTGTCGGCCGACAGCCGAGTGCAGACGCTGGTGTTCGGCCGCACCAAACATGGTTGCGACAAGCTGGCGATGTTCCTGGAAAAGAGCGGCGTGAAAGCTGCAGCGATCCACGGCAACAAATCGCAGGGTGCGCGTTTGCGCGCGCTGGGCGACTTCAAGGCCGGCCGCGTCAACGTGCTGGTGGCCACCGATATCGCCGCCCGCGGCATCGACATCGATCAGCTGCCGCGCGTGATCAACTTTGAACTGCCGATGGTTCCGGAAGACTACGTGCACCGCATTGGCCGCACCGGTCGCGCCGGTTCGCAGGGTGAGGCGATTTCGCTGGTCGCGCAGGATGACGCCAAGCTGCTGCGCCAGATCAACCGCATGCTGGGCCGCGACCTGGACCTGAAGGAAGTGCCGGGCTTCATCCCGCAGGTGCCGATTCGCTGGGGCAATTCGCATGCCGGCAGCGATGAGCGTCCGGGTGGTAACAAGGCGCCGCGCAAGCAAGGCCGTCGTCCGCATCCGGCGGCGCCGCGCCATGCCCATGCTGGCCCCAAGAAGCACGGTGGCGGCCAGTCGCGCCAGGATGGCGGCCGCGGTCGCGGCGGTCAGCGTCAGCGTCCGTCGGCGTAAGGTTACCCCCGGGTCAACCCCAACCCCCGTCGTGCAGCGTTTATCCTGCTGACACGGCCGGGGTGGCCAGGGAAGGGGTGGGGAATGCGCGGAAACTGCTTGCGCCTGTGGGCGCACTGGGTGGTGCTGGCCGCAGGACTGTGTGCGCCGGCCGCTGCGGCAGCAGAGGCGAAAAGCGATTCGGCATTGCCGGCGTTCACCGAAGCCGAATGGACTGCCCAGGTCGCGATATGGCGCGAAACGACATTGCGCTTGCGCAGGTCGCAGGCGACCACCGCGCCTATGCAGACTACCGGAAACGTTGAAGTCGTCCCGGGGGCTGATGCCGCAAGCAGTGTTGCATTGTTGGCGCCGGGTACTGTGTCCAATCCGTCCCTCGATGCGATCTCCGTGCAAGGCACGCAGATCAGCGAAGACTCCATCACCAACGTGCAAACGGTCGGGGTGGATGAAGGTGGCATCGTCAAGCAGCATGGCAACCATCTGGTGGTCTTGCGGCGTGGACGGTTGTTCTCGATCGATTTGCGGGCCGATACCCTCAAACCGGTGGCTGCGGTGGATGCCTTTGGACCTGGCATCGATCCTAAGCAAGGCTGGTATGACGAGATGCTGATCAGTGGCGATACGATTGTCGTGGTGGGCTTCCACTACGGCGAGGGTGCTACCGGCATCGGCTTGTTCGACATCGATGAAGCCGGCGCGATTCGTTACCGGGACACGTATTTCCTGCGCAGCGAGGACTACTATTCAAGCTCCAACTCGGCCAGCCGGCTGATTGGCCAGACCCTGATCTTCTACAGTCCGGTGTCGTTGCATTCGTGGAAGGTCGAGCATGGTGACTACCTCCCGAGCATGGGCAGGCACGCCGCGGGCACTAAACCAACGACATACGTGCCCACCTTGCCCATCACTCGGATCTACCGCAGTCGGGCGCGGCCGATGGTGGAAGACGAATCGCCCACCTTGCATGTGGTTACCCGCTGCACCTTGTCGCAACCAGCCATGGATTGTGAGTCGTCCGCAGTGCTGGGTCCCCCTTCGCGCCAGTTCTATGTGTCCAACGATGCCGCCTATGTCTGGACGACGGACTGGCCAGATGAAGAAGGCAAACCCGCGCCATCTTCCGTCATGCGTTTGCCGCTGGATGGCAGCGCTCCGAGCCAGCTACAGACGTCAGGCGGGCCCATCGACCAACTGTCTTTTCTGCAAGGCGCTGACGACTACTTGAATGTGCTGCTGGTGGCGGAGTCTCGCGGCGATGGCATGTGGGCCTCCGAGATCAATGGTGGAGACGCTGCCTTGCTGCGCGTGCCGCTGTCCGCGTTTGGCGGTTTGACCAACGCCGCCAGAACGTCGGACTACCGTTCCTTGCCACGTACGCAGGAGTGGGATTCGAGCAACCGCTTTGTCGGTGATTGGCTCGTCTACAGTGGGGATCCTGAAAGCGGCGGGACTTCCGGAACCACGCCGGTACACGCCGTGCGCTACGCCGCCAATGAGCCGGTGCAAACCTTGCGGACACCTTTTGTTCCCGAACGTATCGAAGCCATGGGCGGCCACGGGATTCTGGTGGGTGCGGATGAGCAAGGCGATCTGCATTTCGCCAGCTTGCGTCTGGAGCAGCGCGCCACTTTGGCCAGTAGCTTCATTCAGCCAGGCGCGGCGCAAGGCGAGTCGCGCAGTCATGGGTTTTTCTACCGGCCTGCCAATAGCGAAACCGGCATCCTTGGACTGCCGATCGTACGAGCCCTGCCCAAGGGCATGCAGCGCTACGTGGAAGATTCGGCCGCTGTTGTCTACTTGCGCAATCAGTCTTTGCGCCTGACGTCCATGGGGCAATTGGAGGCGGCCGCTGTCACCCAGCGTGGCGCGGATGATGGATGCAAGGCCAGTTGTGTTGATTGGTACGGCAACGCACGCCCCATCTTCATCGGCCAGCGCGTGTTTGCGTTGCTGGGTTATGAGCTGGTTGAAGGTGAGGTCGTCGACGAGCGCATCCGCGAGCGCCGTCGCGTGGACTTCAATCCGCGCCCAGGCTTTCCCTGAGCGGAATCCGTTTGCCCCCACCGCCGCCAGCGCGGACAATGGGGGCATGGATATCTTCAAAATCTTCACCCTGGAAGCCGCGCACCGCCTGCCCAACGTGCCGGAAGGGCACAAGTGCGCGCGCCTGCATGGCCATTCGTTCCGGGTGGAGCTGCACGTGTCGGGCGACCTGGACCCGCATACCGGCTGGGTGATGGACTTTGCCGACGTCAAAGCCGCCTTCAAGCCGATCTACGACCAGTTGGATCACCACTACCTCAACGACATTCCTGGCCTGGAAAACCCCACCAGTGAGCGCCTGTCGATGTGGATCTGGGAGCAGCTCAAGCCGGCACTGCCCAACCTGAGCGAAGTCGTGGTCCACGAGACCTGCACCGCCGGCAGCCGCTACCGCGGCTGACGCTGCGGCCCCTTCGATCTGCGAAAGCCCAATAGCTGGCCCGGTCGACTTGCGGCCGCTGCGACGCTGGATCGCGATTTGGCTGCGCGCAAATCGCTCTGGCGACTCACATGAGCTGGTCGTCCCGGTGCTCGTCCAGCCCCTGCAGAGCCGCTTAACTGCCTGATTCTTAACGAACCTCTACCGTTCGTCGGATTTCCATACGGTGTTTATTGCACTGCAACAATGTGAGCGTTATGCTGCGCCGCAACAAGTAGGCAATCCCCTTTGGAGTACGCCATGACCCAGTTCAACGAGCAGTTCAGCACCTTCACGCATCAGTTCGCCGCCGCCGCTTCGCGCGCCAACCGCCTGGCGCTGGAAAGCGCCGAGACCGTCTTCGGCGTGCAGCTCAAGACCTTCGAAAAGAACGTCGACGCCACCACCGCCTTCTTTGGCGAGCTGGCTGAAGTCAACGACGTCGAAAGCTACAAGACCCTGTGGCCGAAGGGCCTGCAGGTTGCCAAGGACAACGCTGAGCGCCTCGTCGCGGCCAGCCAGGAAGTGTTCGGCCTGAGCCTGAAGACCGGCGAAGCCTTCGGTCAGCTGGTCAAGACCCAGTTCGAGACCGCGACCGACAACGTCCAGGCCACCGTGGCCAAGGCGACCAAGGCCGCCAAGGCCAAGTAAGCCGCTTCAAAACGCATCACCCAGATTTGCGCGACCCTCCCTCCCAATCGCGCAAACCGGCCCGGCCAGCTCCCTCCCGCTGCCGGGCCTTTTTTATGCGCGTCGTTCGGGATGGCGAAAGATGATCACGATTCGCGTTACGTCACGCCGTGGCGCAAGGCAGTAGCATGCCGCCGTCCCACGTCACCGGAGTACGGCCATGAAAGGCGACCCCAAGGTCATCGAGTTCCTCAACAAAGCGCTCTACAACGAGTTGATTGCCATCAACCAGTACTTCCTGCACGCCAAGATGCTGAAGAACTGGGGCTTGAAGGAACTGGCCGAGCACGAATACAAGGAATCCATCGACGAGATGAAGCACGCCGACAAGTTGGCCGAGCGCATCCTGTTCCTGGATGGCCTGCCCAACTTCCAGTCGCTGGGCAAGCTGCGCATTGGTGAGAACCCGCGCGAGTTGCTGCAGTGCGATCTGTCGCTGGAGTACGACGGCCTGCCGGTGCTGCGCGACGCCATCAAGTACTGCGAAGACACCGGCGACTACGTCAGCCGCCAGTTGTTCGCCGACATCCTGGATTCGGAAGAAGAGCACATCGACTGGCTGGAAACCCAGCTGGCGTTGATCGAACGGATCGGCGAGCCGAACTACTTGTTGACCAAGCTGGAAGACTGAGTAGAACCCGCGTTCGGGGTCATGGGCTTGCCGAGCTGCTGCGCGGCATAGCCCAGCAGGGCCATACGCGCACGCGCGTACTCGGCAATCACCAGCGCCACCGCCACGGCGGGCCGATCCAGCTTCATTGCGCGCGCACCCAGCTCAACGCGCTTGGCTGCTGCCGACAACGCCATCGCGCCCACATTGGCGCTGGATGACTTGAGCGTATGCGCGGCTTCGCGCATCGCTTCCAGATCCGGCACGGCTGCACCCTTCTCCAGCGCGGTAATCAGGCGGGGCGCATCTTCCAGGAACAGGCTGATGATGCGCGCAGTTTCGTCGCCGGCAATCTCGCGCAGTTCTTCCAGCATGCTGTGATCCAGCACCGGGAAGGTCGGCACCGCCGGCCGTGCCGGCATGGGTTCTGCTTCGGCCGCCGGAGCAGCAGCCGCAGGCGGAGTGGGGCGCAGGCGTAGTTTCATGCGTTCGGGCAGCCAACGCTGCAGGCAGGCTTCAAGTTGATCACGGGCCACCGGCTTGGCCAGGTAGTCGTCCATGCCGGCATCCAGGCAACGTTGACGATCGCCAGCCATCGCATTGGCGGTCATCGCCACAATCGGCAGGCGGTGCACGGCGCGCACTTCCAGCTCATGCTCGCGCCAGCGGCGCGTGGCGCTGTAGCCGTCCAGCACCGGCATCTGGCAGTCCATGAAGACCAGGTCGAAGTGTTCGCTGGTCATGCGCTTGAGCGCCAGCTCGCCATTGCCTTCGGATTCGCTGCGGAAACCCAGCGCCGAGAGCATCTTCTGCGCCACCAGCAGATTGACCGGGTTGTCTTCCACCAGCAGCAAGCGCGCGTCACCGGCTTCCAGACCTGCTTCGGCCATGGCGGCCTCCGTGCTGATGTCGCCTGAGATGGAA
>Ga0160436_1000742_pt1 | contig 10874 bp, 8 predicted proteins | sample HID1973M_E0MG_FD_108264 | JGI IMG/M metagenome (GOLD analysis project Ga0160436, IMG submission 108264) | Enriched mosquito-associated microbial communities from UW Madison campus, WI, USA - HID1973M_E0 MG | ecosystem: Host-associated > Arthropoda: Insects > Digestive system > Unclassified ...
AACGTCATCAAGCAGGTCGAAGCCGAGCAGGTCACCGCGTCGGGTCTGGTCATCCCGGACACCGCCAAGGAGAAGCCGCAGGAGGGCGAGGTCGTCGCCGTCGGCCCCGGTCGCATCGACGACAACGGCAACCGCATCCCGCTCGACGTCGCCGTCGGCGACAAGGTCATCTACTCCAAGTACGGCGGCACCGAGGTGAAGTTCGGTGGCGAGGACCTCCTCGTGCTCTCCGCCCGCGACGTGCTGGCGGTCGTCGTTCGCTGAGCGGACATCCAGCGGGAGTCGACCACGACATCCTGCCGAAAGGCCCCGAGGCTCTGCCATCGGGGCCTTTCGCGTCGGCGGGCACCCCACCGCCGCACTAGCCTCGTCACGTGACCGACCGCGCCGCCCTCCCCACGATGCGCGGCGGACAGGGCACCGGACTCATCTACGCGGTCGTCGCCTACGGCCTGTGGGGTTTCCTCCCCGGCTTCTTCCTGCTGCTCGCCCCGGCGAGCCCGTGGGAGATCGTCGCCTTCCGCATCCTGATGTCGCTGGTGTTCTGCGCCATCCTGCTCACGGTGACCCGCGGCTGGCGTGCCTTCGCCGGCCTCAGCCGTCAGCCGCGCGTGCTGTTCACGATGGGCCTCGCGGGTGTGCTCATCTACATCAACTGGCAGGTCTTCGTCCTCGCCACCCTCACCGGACATGTGGTCGAGGGGTCGCTCGGCTACTTCATCAACCCGATCATCACCGTCGCGCTCGGCGTCGTGGTGCTGCGCGAACGGCTGCGGCCGCTGCAGTGGACCGCCGTCGGCATCTCGGTGGTGGCGATCTTCGTGATCGCGTTCGGGTACGGGGAGTTCCCGTGGATCGCGCTCGCCCTCGCCCTCTCGTTCGGCTTCTACGGCTTCATCAAGAAGCGCGTCGGAGCCCAGGTGGATGCGGTGAGCGGCCTCACACTCGAGACCGCGTGGCTCACGCCGGTCGCCATCGTGCAGCTGCTGGTCACGGCAGCGACCGTCGGCCTCACCTTCGGCACAGTCAGTCCCGTGCACACCGCGCTCATGATCTCCACCGGGGTCATCACCGCGACGCCGCTGCTGCTCTTCGCCGCCGCGGCCCGGCGCCTCCCGCTGGTCGCGCTCGGCCTCACCCAGTACCTCGCGCCGATCCTGCAGTTCCTCACCGGGGTCTTCCTGCTGCAGGAGCCGATGCCGTTGGAGCGCTGGATCGGATTCGGACTCGTCTGGGTGGCGCTCGTGCTGCTCACCGTCGACATGGTGCGCGCCGCCCGCACGGGCCGCCGCGCCTCCCTCCCGGTCGCCTGACGGCGCGGTAGGGTCGCGGCGAGCCCGGCCGACACGGCCGACGAGGAAAGGATCCCCGGATGCCGCGCGTGCTCCCGCCCCGCACCCGACGTGCCACCCTGCTCGCGGTCGCGGGGCTCGCCGCCGTCGCGCTGGCCGCCTGCACCGCGGCTCCGATGCCCACCCCCACCCCCACGCCCACCGAGACGGTCGCGCCGTCCGGCGACGGCGTGCTGCGCATCGGCACCCTGTTCCCCACCACGGGCGCGACGGCCTTCCTCGGCGCCGCGCAGGTCGCGGGCGTCAACGCCGCCATCCGCGAGATCAACGCGGCCGGAGGTGTGCTGGGCGCCCCGGTCGAGGTCGTCAACCGCGACTCCGGCGATGCGAGCACCGAGACGGCCGAGGCCTCCTTCGCCTCCCTTGTGGAGAAGGGAGTCGACGTGATCGTCGGTCCCTCGTCATCCGTGCTGGCCGAACGGCTCCTGCCGAAGGCGCAGGAGGCCGGCATCCCGTTCATCTCGCCTGCGGCGACCTACCCGCAGCTCACCGACATCGACACGGCGGGCCTGTTCTCGCGGACCATCCCCAGCTACCCGCATCAGGGGGTGCTGCTGGGCGCCCTGCTGCCCGAGAAGGGCGCCAAGGCGGTCGCCCTCGTCACCACCGGCGACGAGCTCTCGGCGACGATCGCGGCGCCCCTCGAGGCAACCCTCGCCGCCAACGACGGCGAACTCGCCGCGACCGCGGAGGCGACCGCCGCATCCCAGGTCGCAGCGGCCGTCGCGAAGGTCACCAAGGCGAAACCGGATGCGGTGGTGCTCGCCAGCCCCGACAACGGCGAGCTCACCCGGGCCATCGTCGTGGCCCTGACGGGCGCCGGGTACGGCGGGGCCAAGCTGTGGCTCACCAGCCAGAACCTGGCCGACTACTCGCAGGCGCTCCCCGCGGGCACCCTCAACGGTGTGAACGGCGTGCTGGAGGGCGTGCAGCCCGACGACGCCTTCATCGCCAAGCTCAAGGTGGAGGACCCGGCGCTCGGTGACGTGCGCTACGCGGCGGAGGCGTACGACGCCACGATGATCGCGGCGCTCGCAGCTATCCTCGCGGACGACGACGGGGGGCCGTCGATCGCGTCCCGTGTCGTCGCGGCGACCCGCGACGGCATCCGCTGCACCAGTTTCGGGGAATGCCTCGACGTGCTCTCGACCGAACCCGACATCGCCTACGAGGGCATTGCGGGGCCCCTGCGGCTCGACGCCGCGGGCGACCCCACCAACGCCGTCTACGGCCTGTTCGCGTACGACGGCGAGAACAAGTTCGCCCGCACCGGCAGCGTGAGCGGCTGACCGCCGCCTCCCGCGCACTGATAACGATTGCATCGCGTTACAGCCCTGTAACACGTCCGTATTGTGCACGCCCCGAAGCGCCCGTACGGTGGCAACACGCGTGCGTGCCTGACGTGCGCGACCTGTTCACACCAAGGAGCATCATGGGTGCATTTTCCCGGGCCGCAGAGGCCACTCGCACTCGGAAGGCCAAGGCCCTCATCGGCGGCGTCGCGCTCATCAGCGCTACGGCGCTCGCGCTGAGCGGCTGTGCGGCTTCCGACCCCGAGACCCCGTCGACCCCGACCGAAGACCTGGCCCTGAAGATCGGCACCGCCCTTCCTCAGACCGGCAACCTCGCCTTCCTCGGCCCGCCCGAGGAGGCCGGTGTCGGCTTCGCCACGTCGGACGTCAACGCGTACTCGGACACCACGGGCCTCACGCTCGACGTGGTCTACGGCGACTCGGGTGACACCGACAACAAGGCGTACGAGACCGAGATCCCGCGTCTCCTCGGAGAGGACGTCTCGGCGATCATCGGCGCCGCCTCGTCCGGTACCTCGCTCAAGTTCATCGACCAGGTCGTCGGTGCCGGCGTGATCCAGTTCTCGCCCGCCAACACCTCCGACGCCTTCACCACCTACGACGACAACGGGCTCTACTTCCGTACCGCCCCGTCGGATGTGCTCCAGGGTGAGGTGCTCGGCAACCTGATCGCCGAAGACGGCAACCAGACCCTCGGCATGATCGTGCTCAACGACTCGTACGGCACCGGACTCGCCCGCTACACGCAGGAGGCCTTCGAGGCCGCCGGCGGCAAGGTCGTGGCCCAGCCCACCTACAACACGGGTGACACCAGCTTCGACGCGCAGATCGCCGAGGTGCTCGCAGCCGACCCCGACGCGATCGCGCTGATCACGTTCGAAGAGGTCAAGACGATCATCCCGAACCTGGTGGGCCAGTTCCCGTCCGACAAGCTCTACTTCGTCGACGGCAACCTCGCCAACTTCGGTGACGAGTTCCCGGCTGGCACCCTCGCGGGCGCCAAGGGCACCTACCCGGGCCTCTCGCTCGACACCATCACCGACTTCACGTCGGCGCTGGACACCTGGGTGGCCGACGAGGGCAAGCCCGCCCTCGAGGAGTACCTGTACGCGGCGGAATCCTACGACGCCGTCATCCTGCTGTCGCTCGCCGCGCTCGCGGCCGGGTCGACCGAGGGTGCCGACATCGCAGCGAAGCTGCAGGAGGTCTCCGGTGGTTCCGGTGACGGCGAGAAGTGCTCCACCTACGCCGAGTGCGCCGACATCATCCTCGCGGGTGGCGTCGCCGACTACGACGGCTGGTCGGGACCGATCACCTTCGACGGGGTCGGCGACCCGACCGAGGCGTCGATCGGCATCTACCAGTACGGCGAAGACAACACCTACGTCCCCTACGAGGGATAAGCAGCACCTTCGAGACAACGGAGCCCCCGGTCGCTTGAGCGGCCGGGGGCTCTGTCATCCCTCCACCATCCCGCGAGGAGTCCTATCCGGGGCTTTCCCGGGCCCTTTCGGCCCCGGAATAGACTCCTCGCGGGAACGAGAGAAGGCCCCCGACCGGATCCGGTGGGGGCCTTCCTCAGAACAGGATCAGGTGCCGAGGGTGCCGAGATACAGCCCGATGACCTTCGGGTCGTTGAGCAGTTCGCGACCCGTTCCCTCGTACGCGTCGCGGCCCTGGTCGAGCACGTAGCCGCGGTCGCAGATCTGCAGGCAACGGCGGGCGTTCTGTTCAACCATGATGGTCGTCACGCCGGCCTTGTTGATCTCGGAGACGCGGATGAAGGCCTCATCCTGGCGAACCGGCGACAGGCCCGCCGAGGGCTCGTCGAGCAGCAGCACCTGCGGGTCCATCATGAGGGCCCGCGACATGGCGACCATCTGGCGTTCGCCGCCCGAAAGCGACCCGGCGCGCTGCTTGAGGCGCTTGCCGAGCTCCCCGAAGATGCCCGTCACGAACTCGAGGCGCTCGGCGTAGACGCCCGGACGCTGGTAGAGCCCCATCTGCAGGTTCTCTTCGATGGTGAGGCTGGGGAAGACGTTGTTCGTCTGCGGGACGAAGCCGACGCCCTTCTCGACGAGCTTGTTCGCCTTCTGGTTGGTGATCTCGTGGCCGTTGAGCGTGATGCTGCCGCTGCGCACGTTCACGAGGCCGAAGATCGCCTTCAGCAGGGTCGACTTGCCGGCGCCGTTCGGGCCGATGATGCCGATCAGTTCACCCTTTCGGGCGGTGAGGCTGCAGCCGTTGAGGATGTTGACGCCAGGCAGGTAGCCCGCCTGGATGTCGTCCACGAACACGACCATGTCGCTGTCGCTCGCGTGCCCGCGTTCTTCTCGCGTCTCGGGTGCCGTGCTCATCTGGCGTCTCCCTCGGTCTCGATCTCTGCGACGACCTCGTCGGCGATGACGGATGCCTCCACGGCATCCGATGCCTCGGCGTCGGTCGTCGGGTCGGCCTCTTCTGCGCTGTAGCGCCCGGTGACGACGCCGAGGTCGAGCTCCTGGTGGGCCCCGAGGTACGCGTCGATGACGGCGGGGTCCTTCATGACGACATCCGGCGGCCCTTCGGCGACGACGCGCCCCTCCGCCATCACGACCACCCAGTCGGCGATGTGCCGCACCATGTGCATGTCGTGCTCGACGAAGAGCACCGTCATGCCGAGGTCCTTCAGGTCGAGGATGTGGTCGAGCAGCGACTCCGTGAGCGCCGGGTTGACGCCGGCCATCGGCTCGTCGAGCATGACGAGGCTGGGGTCGCTCATGAGGGCGCGGGCCATCTCGAGCAGCTTGCGCTGGCCGCCGGAGAGGCTGGCCGCGAAGTCCTTCTCCTTGGCGTCGAGCTTGAACTTCGCCAGCAGCACGCGGGCCTTCGCCTCGATCTCCTGGTCCTGCTTGCGCCAGATGCCCGGGAAGAGGCTCTGGAAGAAGCTCTCGCCGCGCTGGTTCTTCGCCCCCAGCTTCATGTTCTCGAGCACGGTCAACAGCCCGAGAGCCTTCGTCAGCTGGAAGGTGCGCACCTGGCCGCGCTGGGCGACCTTGTACGCGGGAACGCCGGAGATCGACTTCCCTTCGAACGACCAGCTGCCCGCATCCGGCTTGTCGAATCCGGTGAGCAGGTTGAACATGGTCGTCTTGCCGGCGCCGTTCGGGCCGATGAGTGCGGTGATCGCGTTCGCCGGGATCTCGAGATGGTCGACATCGACGGCGGTCAGGCCGCCGAAGCGGCGCACGAGGCCGTCGACCACGATGACCGGGTTGACCTTCGCAACGCCGGGCCGGATCTCGCCCGAATGCAGGCCGGTCGACTTGGCGCGCGCGACGGGCGGGGTCGGAGTCTCACTTGACAAAGGTCAGCTCCTTCTTGTTTCCGAGGATGCCCTGCGGGCGGAAGATCACCAGGAGCATGAGGGCGATGCCGACGAGGATGTAGCGCAGCGTCGCCGCCTGGATGTTCGAGATGAACGGCAGGATCCCGGAGTCGACGAGCGCCGGCAGCAGGTTGCCGAGGAACGTGAACACCAGCCAGTAGAGCACCGCGCCGAGCACGGGCCCGAAGATGGTGGCCGCACCTCCGAGCAGCAGCGCCGTCCAGATGAAGAACGTCAGCGAGGTGACGTAGTCGCCGGGGCTGACCGCGGAGGGGAGGGCGTAGATCACGCCGCCCGCCGCCGCGATGATGCCACCGATCACGAGCGCCTGCATCTTGAACGAGAAGACGTTCTTGCCGAGGGCGCGCACCGCATCCTCGTCCTCGCGGATGCCCTTCAGCACCCGGCCCCACGGGCTGCGCATGAGCGACCACACCAGCAGCACCGCGATCGCGATCGCGATGAGGCCGATGATGCGCACCCACCACCCGGTCTCGTTGTACGTCCAGGGGCCGAAGCCGTACGTTCCCGGCGGGATCGGGTTCGAGGCCCGGAAGCTCGCGTGGTAGCCGGAGAGGCCGTCGGCCGACCCCGTCACCTCGTCGAACGCCGTCGTCAGGAACAGCAGACGCAGCACCTCGGCGGCCGCGATCGTCACGATCGCGAGATAGTCGCCCCGCAGGCGCAGGGTCGGGATGCCGAGGATGAGAGCGAAGACGGCGGATGCGGCCAGGCCGACGAGGGCGGCCCCCCACCACGGCAGGCCGAACGTGAGGATCGAGATCGCGTAGCCGTACGCGCCGACCGCCATGAAGCCGGCGATGCCCATGTTGAGCAGGCCCGCGAACCCGAAGTGCACCGACAGGCCGATCGCCGCGAGGGCGTACGCCATGGTCGTCGGCGCCAGGATCGACGACGCCGTGTTGGAGAGGATCTGCAACCAGTCCATGGCGCGCTACCCCACTCTCTCTTTGCGACCGAGGATGCCCTGTGGTCGGAACAGCAGGATGATGATGAGCACGCCGAGCGCACCCACGTACTTGAGGTCGGCGGGGATCCACAGGCTCGAGAGCTCCACCAGCAGGCCGACGATGATCGAGCCGACCAGGGCGCCCAGCGCGGTCCCGAGACCGCCGAGGGTCACCGCGGCGAACACCAGCAGCAGGATCTGCGCGCCCATGTCCCACTTGATGCCGGGGCGGAAGTACGCCCACAGGATGCCCGCGAGAGCCGCCAGCACCGCGGCGACGATCCACACGATCCGGATCACGCGGTCCACGTCGATACCGGATGCGGCGGCCAGCGACGGGTTGTCGCTCACGGCACGGGTGGCCTTGCCGATGCGGGTGAACACCAGCCACCACGCGAAGATCAGGATCACGATGAGGCTGATCGCCATCGACACCATGTCGATCACGCTGAGGGCGACCGAGCCGAAGAGCGTGATGCGCGGCGAGTCGGACCCCGGCAGCTGCAGGGTGCCGCCGCCGATGAAGAACTGGATCGTGTAGCGGGCCGCGAGCGAGAGACCGATCGAGACGATCATCAGCTGCACGATGCCGACCCCGCGTTTACGGAGGGGGCGCCAGAGGCCCGCATCCAGACCCCAGCCGGCGGCACCGCCGACGAGCACGGCCGCCGGGATGGCCAGCCAGATCGCCCAGCCGAGCCCGGCGGAGAAGAAGTACGCCGCGACCGCGCCGAAGGTCACCATCTCGGCGTGCGCGAAGTTGGAGAGGCCCGTCGTGCCGTACACGAGCGACAGGCCGATGGCGGCGAGCGCCAGCATCAGGCCGAAGTTGAGGCCGTTGATCGCCCGCGACACGAACTGGTCGAAGAAGCTCGTCGTGTTGCGAACGCCCTCGCCGATGAAGAAGTTGACCGACACGCGGCCACCCGGGCCGACCGTCACCTCTTTCACGTTGGGCGAGTCGTCACCCTCCTCGACGACGGCGATGCCCTCGGGGAGGGTGTCCTCGTTGAGGGTGACGGTGTAGTCGGCGTTCTTCTCGGGGACCCCGACAGCCCACTTGCCGTCGGCGCCGGTGTTGACATCCGTATCGATGCCGTTCCCCTTGACGTTCATCTCGACACCCTCGAGCGGTTCGCCGTCGAGCTGCACGTTGCCGCTGACGCGGAAGTCGTACTTGTCGGTGTCGACCTCGTCGGCGTGAGCCGCCTGGGCGGTGAACGAGAAGAGCGTCATCGCCGCCGCGGCGACGGTGAGCAGCACGATCGTCGTGCGATTCGTGCGTTGCAACCGTGGGACGGCCGCTGTTCGAGCGTGAGCCACGGAACCTCCAAGACCTCGGGACACGACGAGGCTCAGCGCTTCGTCGACCTTGACGTTACTTACGGGATGTTGCCTTCGTGTTTCGAACGCAACATGACGTTGGAACAGTATGGGCGTGTCATGGGCGTCCGTCCAACACCCTGCGCGCGGAATGTCTTCGGCGGCGAACCGTTAACATGTACTACCGGTCTTCGATGCAGCAGCCGGGCTCACCTCATCGCTACCTCAGGGGACACCATGGACCAGCCCGATCCGTTCGGATTCGTCGGACTCACGTACGACGACGTCATGCTGCTGCCGGGACACACCGACGTGATCCCGAGCGAAGCCGACACCTCCTCGCAGCTCACCCGCCGCATCCGGGTCGCAGCCCCGCTGCTCTCGAGCGCGATGGACACCGTCACCGAGTCGCGGATGGCGATCGCGATGGCCCGCCAGGGCGGCATCGGCATCCTGCACCGCAACCTGTCGATCGACGATCAGGCCACCCACGCCGACAAGGTGAAGCGGTCCGAGTCGGGCATGATCACGAACCCCGTCACGACCACCCCGGATGCGACCGTCGCCGAGGTCGACGCGCTGTGCGGGCAGTTCCGGGTGTCGGGCCTGCCCGTGGTCGAGGGCGACGGAACGCTCGTCGGCATCATCACGAACCGCGACATGCGCTTCGTGTCGCCGTTCGAGGCCTCCACCACGCTCGTGCGCGACGTCATGACGAAGGCGCCGCTCATCACCGCCCGAGAGGGCATCGACCCGGATGACGCGGTCGCGATCTTCGCGCAGCACAAGATCGAGAAGCTGCCGCTCGTCGACGAGCGGGGCCGCCTCCGCGGGCTCATCACGGTGAAGGACTTCGAGAAGACCGAGAAGTACCCCAACGCCACCAAGGACGAGGAGGGGCGCCTGCGGGTCGGCGCCGCGATCGGATTCTTCGGCGACGCGTGGGAGCGCGCGGGTGCGCTCCGCGACGCGGGGGTCGACATCATCGTCGTCGACACGGCCAACGGCGACTCCGCGGGCGTGCTCGACATCATCCGCCGTCTCAAGTCCGACTCGGCGTTCGCGTCGATCGACATCATCGGCGGCAACGTCGCCACCCGTTCGGGCGCCCAGGCGCTCGTCGAAGCCGGCGCGGACGCCGTGAAGGTGGGCGTCGGCCCCGGCTCCATCTGCACCACGCGTGTCGTCGCGGGTGTGGGTGTGCCGCAGGTCACCGCCGTGTACGAGGCCTACCTCGCCGCGCGCGAGCACGGCATCCCGGTGATCGCGGATGGCGGCCTGCAGTACTCGGGTGACATCGCGAAGGCGCTCGTCGCAGGCGCCGACACGGTGATGCTCGGCTCGCTGCTCGCGGGCACCGACGAGTCGCCCGGCGACCTCGTCTACGTGGGCGGCAAGCAGTACAAGAACTACCGCGGCATGGGCTCGCTCGGTGCGATGTCGGATCGCGGCAAGAAGACCTCCTACTCGCGTGACCGCTACTTCCAGGCGGATGTGCCGTCGGATGCGCAGCTGATCCCGGAGGGCATCGAGGGCCGGGTGGCCTACCGCGGCTCGCTCGGCGCGGTGGTGTACCAGCTCGTCGGGGGTCTGCGTCAGTCGATGTTCTATGTCGGCGCCCGCACGATCGACGAGCTGAAGAACCGCGGCAAGTTCGTGCGCATCACCCCGGCGGGGCTCAAGGAATCGCACCCCCACGACATCCAGATGGTTGTGGAGGCGCCGAACTACTCCCGCTAGTTCGGGTGGGTACCTAGCTCCAGCTAGGTGCGGATGGACCCCGTTGCAACTGGCTCCATGCGAACGGTTGGGGGTCCGACGGGCGCCATGCGTCCTCCCCAGCCTCGCGCGACGGTCGGTTCCCACGTCCCGTGAGGCCCGCGCCGGAGGCCGAGCCCCGCGCGCGCAGGCTACAGCGCATGAACGACCGTGACCTCCGCGCATCCATCATCCACACCCGCGACCTCCTTGCGGCGGGTCTCACCACGGCGGCCATCCGCCGCGAGGTCGCGAGCGGCCGCCTCGTCCGCCTGAGGCGTGGCGCCTACTGCGAGGCGTCGATCTGGGAATCGCTCCCGCCCGTCGACCGCCATGTGCTTCGCGCGTGCGTCGTCGATCACGAAGTCGTCGACGCCGTCCTCTGCGGCCTCTCCGCGGCTGCCGCGTGGGGGATCCCGGTCATCCTCCCGTGGCCGGATGACGTGCAGCTGCTCGCCCCGTATCGCGGCGGCGGCGCGTCGGAGCCGGGGGTGCGCCGCACGGTGGTGGGGGTGAGGAACGCGCCGATCGTGATGCACCGGGGCCTCCGGGTGACATCCGCCGCACGGACGGGGGTCGATCTCGCATGCGAGTTCGGTTTCCGCAGCGGGGTGGTGGCGATGGACTGGCTGTTGTCGATGGGCTTGGACCGCCAGGACCTGTTCGTCGCCCTCGACCGGAGGTCGTCGAAGGTCGGCGGGGCGGCCGCGCTCGCTGCCGCTGAGTTCGCGGATGCGAGGTCCGAGTCGCCCGGAGAGTCGGTGGCCCGCGCCGCCATCTTCGAGGCCGGA
>Ga0160436_1000748_pt1 | contig 10816 bp, 9 predicted proteins | sample HID1973M_E0MG_FD_108264 | JGI IMG/M metagenome (GOLD analysis project Ga0160436, IMG submission 108264) | Enriched mosquito-associated microbial communities from UW Madison campus, WI, USA - HID1973M_E0 MG | ecosystem: Host-associated > Arthropoda: Insects > Digestive system > Unclassified ...
CCGTCGCGCAGCTCCACGAGCGCGGGGCCGTCGTCGTCCGCACGCTCGTCGAGGGCCGCGCCCAGCAGGCGCACGGGCGTGTCGTCGGCCGGCGGCACCAGGGGCGCGGCGGCCTCGCCGGCGTTCGTGACGCGCGCGTCCAGCCAGCGCAGCACACCGGGGGCCACGTCCTCGTCCTCGGCGACCAGGTGGCCCGCGGTCGGGTAGCGGTGCTCGTCGGCGTGCGGCAGGCGGTCGCGCAGGTCGTCGAGGAACCGGTCGGAGAACACCGGGTCGCGCGCACCCCACGCCAGAAGCGCGGGCACCTGCAGGTCACGCACGCCGGCGGCGATGCGCTCGAGCTCGGGCCGGCTCGGGTGCTCCGCGGTCGCCGGGATGTCCTCGACGAAGTCGCCCACCGCGGCGCGACGCGACGGCGTGCGGTACGGCAGCCGGAACGCGTCGCGCACCGGCTTGGTCAGGCGCGGGTGCGCCAGCGCGAGCGTCGTGTCGATGAAGCCGGTGGTCGTGACCGTCGCCGCCTGCCGGACGCCGCCCACCATGGCGGGGCGCAGGGCCGCCGGGGCTCGCTCCCCCAGCGGCTGGTAGACGGCGGTGTTGAGCAGCACCACGCCGGCCAGCAGGTCGGGGTGGTCGACGGCCCAGCCCAGGCTGATCGAGCCGCCCCAGTCGTGGCCGGCCGTCACCACGGGGCCCTCGAGCGCCAGGACGTCGGTGAGCTCACCGAGCTCGCGCACGCGATCCGCCAACCGGTGCTGCCGGCCGGTCCGCTCGGAGAACCCCATGTCGAGCTGGTCGACGGCGATCACGCGCCACGGCCGCTCGGCGCGCGTCGCGGCGGCGACGAACGAGCGCCAGAGATACGACCAGGTCGGGTTGCCGTGCACGGCGAGGATCGTGCCGACCGGCTCGGTCTCGAGCCGCGAGGCGTTGTCGAGCACGTGCCACGCACCGGACGGGGTACGCACCACCCGCGACCAGGCAGGGTCCAGCCCCGGCAGCCCGCTCGGAGGCAGGGATGCCGCTGTGACGTGCGAGCTCACCAGACGATCTCCGTCATGGCCGTGTTGAGGCCCGAGCCGACCCCCATGCAGACCACGCGGTCGCCCGCGGACAGGGAGTCCGCCTCGGCGGCCAGCGTCATCGGCAACGACGCGGGACCGACGTTGCCCCACAGCGGGAACGTCGTCGGCACGCGACGCTTGTCGAGCCCGAGCGCGTCGACGATCGACTTCGTGTGCACGGTCGAGACCTGGTGCGTGATGAAGCGGTCCGCGGCGTTCCAGTTCCAGCGCGGCTCGGCCTCGTGCCACGCGTCGACGACGAGCTCGAGCCCGCCGTCGAGCAGGCCCTGCGGGTCGGTCGACATGCCGTCGGGGCCACCGACGCACAGCGTGTGGTGCTGGGTCGCCGCACGCGACACGCCGCCCAGGACGCGGTGCGCACCCGGGTGCAGGCTCGCGGGGCCGAGCACCGCGGCGGCGGCACCCGCTCCCAGCGTCAGCGTCGCGAACTCGCGCAGGAAGTCCTCACGCGTGGAGTCGCCCTCCGACAACCGCCGGATCGTCGCCTCCTGGGTGGGCTGGGGGTCCTCGCCGTCCACGATCACGGCGTACCGGATCTGACCCGCGTCGATGAGCTGGGCCGCCAGCGTCAGGCCGTTGACGAAGCCCAGGCACGCGTTGGTGATGTCGAAGTTGAGCGCGCTCGACGGCAGGCCGAGCCCGTCGTGGATGCGGGATGCGACCGACGGTTCGAGGTGCGTGCGCGTCACGGACGTGTTGATGAGCAGCCCGACGTCGCTCGGGTCGACGCCGGACTCCGCGAGCGCCTTGGCCGCGGCCTGCGTGGCGGCGTCGTCGAACGTCGTGCCGGCGTCCCACCAGCGCCGCTCGGTCACCCCGGCGACGCGGCGCAGCAGGCCCTTGGGCAGGCGCAGCCGCTTGAGCGTCGCGGCGAGCTGCTCGTCGAACCGGCCCGAGGGCATGACCACGGGCGCCTCGACGGCGGTCACTGCCAGGAGCGCGACGTCGCGGTGCTCGAAGACGGCGTTGCCTGCTCGGCCTGCGCCTGTTCCCACACTGCCTGTCATGGATGGCGTCACTCTCAGCGCTCACTTCCCTCGCGCTGCACGGGCGCGTGTCGTCGTGCTCCTACTGTGCACTTGCGGGACGGCGCGGGCCACACGGCCCGCACCGTCAGAAACGCGCCCGTACCGCCTCGCCGTGCGCGGGCAGACCCTCGGCCTGCGCCAGGGCGACGATCGGCGCGGCCACCTGCGCCAGCGCGTCCGCGTCGTACTCGATCACCTGGACCGCCCGCAGGAACGAGTGGACCCCCAGGCCGCTCGTGAAGTGCGAGCACCCGCCCGTGGGCAGGACGTGGTTGGACCCCGCCATGTAGTCGCCCAGCGAGACCGGGGAGTAGGGGCCGACGAAGATCGCGCCGGCGCTGCTCACGCGCTCCGCCACCCCCGCGGCGTCCGCCGTCTGGATCTCCAGGTGCTCGGCGCCGTACGCGTTGACGACCTCGAGGCCCGCCTCCAGGTCGTCCACCAGCACGATCGCGGACTGCGCACCGTCCAGGGCCGTCGCGACGCGGTCGCGGTGGAACGTCGCGTCGACGAGGTCGACGAGCTTGGACTCGACCGCACCGGCGAGCTCGACGCTGGGCGTCACGAGCACGGCGGCGGCGAGCGGGTCGTGCTCGGCCTGGGAGACCAGGTCGGCCGCGACGTGCACGGGGTTCGCGCCGCCGTCGGCCAGGATCGCGATCTCCGTCGGGCCGGCCTCGGCGTCGATCCCGACGACGCCGCGCACCAGACGCTTCGCCGCGGCGACGTAGACGTTGCCCGGACCCGTGACGACGTCGACGGGCTCGCACAGCGTCTCGCCGTCGGCAGGCTCCGAGCCTGCGGCGCCGTAGGCGAACATCGCCACGGCCTGCGCACCGCCGACCGCGTAGACCTCGTCCACGCCGAGCAGCGCGCACGTCGCGAGGACCACCGCGTCGGGCAGGCCGTCGGCGTCCTTCTGCGGCGGGGACGCGACAGCGAGCGATCCGACGCCGGCAGCCTGCGCGGCGACGACGTTCATGATCACCGACGAGGGGTAGACCGCCAGACCGCCGGGCACGTACAGCCCGACGCGCCGGACGGGAACCCACCGCTGGCGGACCTGTGCACCCGGTGCCACCTGGACCGTGAAGTCGGCGGGCACCTGCGCGCCGTGGACCTGGCGCACGCGGCGGATGGTTTCCTCGAGCGCCGCGCGCACGTCGGGCGCGAGCACCCGCACGGCGTCCGCGATCGCGTCGGCGGGCACGCGCAGGGCTGCGGGGCGCACACCGTCGAACCGCTCGGCGAGGTCCCGCAGCGCGGCGGCGCCGCGGGCGCGGACGTCGTCGATGATGGGCGCGACGACCGTCCCGGCATGCTCGACGTCCACCTCGGCACGAGGCAGCTCGGCGAGGAGCTCACGACGCGACAGGGCGCGACCGCGCAGGTCGATGCGGGAGATCACGCGCCGAGTCTATGCCGCGCGGCCGTGCGAGAGCCCGGTCATGACCGATCCCGGGGCAGACTGTGCGCATGATCACTGGACCCTCACCCGACGAGCACACCGCGACCGTGCCGATCGCCGACGACTCCATCCGGCTGGGTCAGTTCCTCAAGCTCGCCGACCTGGCCGAGTCGGGCTCGGCCGCCCGCGAGCTGATCGAGGACGGCGCCGTGAGCGTCAACGGTGAGCCCGAGCTGCGCCGTGGCCGTCAGCTGCGCCGCGGCGACGAGGTCGTCGTCGACCTGCCCGGCGGGAAGCTCGCCGCGACGGTCGGCTGAGCTCAGGACGCCAGGCAGCTCGGCCCGAGCAGCGCCTTGAGGTCGCCGAACAACGACGGCGACCGCTCGACCCGCAGGCCGTCGTCGAGCCGCATGACCGTGGCCCGCCCGGGCTGGGTCAGGCGCAGGTGGACCTCGGTGACGCCGGGATGCGTGGACAGCACCTCCCGCAGCCGCTCGACGAGCGGCGGCGTGCACCGCGCGACGGCCATCGAGACGACCACCGGCGAGTCCGCCGTGACCGAGACGTCCGGCAGCGACACCTCCATCGCCTGCAGCTGCATGGTCTCGTCGCGGCGACGCACCCGTCCCCGCACGACGACGACCGCGTCCTCGGCCAGCACCGTCGAGTAGGCCAGGTACGTCTCGCCGAAGAACATGATCTCGACGGCGCCCTCGAGGTCCTCGATCGTCACCGCGGCCCACGGGTTGCCCTGCTTGGACATCTTGCGCTGCAGGGACGTGATGAGTCCCGCGACCACGACGGTCGAGCCGTCGGGCCGCGCCTCGTCGGCGTTCAGCGTCGCGATCGAGACGTCCGCCGCCGCCGCGAGCACGTGCTCGATGCCGGACAGCGGGTGGTCGGACACGTACAGGCCGAGCATCTCGCGCTCGAACGCCAGCCGCTGCTTCTTGTCCCAGTCCGGCAGGTCCGGGATCGCGATGGAGAAGCCGGGGTCGTCGTCGCCGCCGAACACGTCGGCGAACAGGTCGAACTGCCCCTCGGCCTCCTTGCGCTTGACGCCGATGACGGCGTCGACGGCCTGCTCGTGCACCAGCAGCAGGGCCCGGCGCGGGTGGCCCAGGGAGTCGAACGCCCCGGCCTTGATGAGTGACTCGATGGTCCGCTTGTTGCAGACGACCGCGGGCACCTTGTCGAGGAAGTCCGTGAACGACGTGAAGGCGCCCTTCTCCTCGCGCGCCCGCACGATCGCGTCGACCACGTTGGCACCGACGTTGCGCACGGCGGTCAGGCCGAACCGGATGTCGGTGCCCACGGCCGTGAAGTTGGCGGCCGACGAGTTCACGTCCGGCGGCAGCACCGTGATGCCCATGTGCCGGCACTCGCCGAGGTAGAGCGCCGACTTGTCCTTGTCGTCGCGCACCGAGGTGAGCAGCGCGGCCATGTACTCGGTCGGGTAGTTCGCCTTGAGGAAGGCGGTCCAGTACGAGACCACGCCGTACGCGGCCGAGTGCGCCTTGTTGAACGCGTAGTCGGAGAACGGCAGCAGGATGTCCCACAGCGTCTGGACGGCCGCCATCGAGAACCCGCGCTCGACCATGCCGCCCGAGAAGCCCTCGAACTGCTTGTCCAGCTCGGACTTCTTCTTCTTGCCCATGGCGCGGCGCAGGATGTCGGCCTGGCCGAGCGAGTACCCGGCGACGCGCTGGGCGATCGCCATGACCTGCTCCTGGTAGACGATCAGGCCGTACGTGGTGCCGAGGATGTCCTCGAGCGGCTCGGCCAGCTCGGGGTGGATGGGGGTCACCTGCTGCGCGCCCGTCTTGCGCAGCGCGTAGTTGGTGTGCGAGTTCGCGCCCATCGGGCCCGGTCGGTACAGGGCGCCGACGGCCGAGATGTCCTCGAAGTTGTCCGGCCGCATGAGGCGCAGCAGCGAGCGCATGCCGCCGCCGTCGAGCTGGAACACGCCCAGGGTGTCGCCGCGGCCCAGCAGCTCGTAGGTCTTGCGGTCGGTGAGCTCGAGGTCCTCCAGGACCACGGGCTCCTTGTCGTTCATGACGATGTTCTCGAGCGCGTCGTCGAGGATCGTCAGGTTCCGCAGCCCCAGGAAGTCCATCTTGATCAGGCCGAGGCCCTCGGACGTCGGGTAGTCGAACTGCGTGATGACCGCGCCGTCCTGCGGGCGCCGCATGATCGGGATGATGTCGATCAGGGGGTCGCTGGACATGATGACGCCGGCCGCGTGCACGCCCCACTGGCGCTTCAGGCCCTCGATGCCCTTGGCGAGCTCGACGACGCGCTGTGCCTCGGGGTCCGCGGCATGAACCTGACGGAACTCCTCGGCCTCGTTGTAACGCTTGTCCGCGGGGTCGAAGATGCCCGTCAGGGAGATGTCCTTGCCCATGATCGCGGGCGGCATCGCCTTGGTGAGCTTCTCCCCCATCGCGAACGGCATGCCGAGCAGCCGGGCGGAGTCCTTGAGGGCCTGCTTGGCCTTGATGGTGCCGTACGTGACGATCTGCGCGACGCGGTCCTCGCCGTACTTGTCGGTCACGTAGCGGATGACCTCGCCGCGCCGACGCTCGTCGAAGTCGACGTCGAAGTCGGGCATCGAGACACGGTCCGGGTTGAGGAACCGCTCGAAGATCAGGCCGTGCTGCAGCGGGTCGAGGTCGGTGATCTTCATGGCGTACGCGGCCATCGACCCGGCGCCGGAGCCACGACCCGGCCCCACGCGGATGCCGTTGTCCTTGGCCCAGTTGATGAAGTCGGCGACCACCAGGAAGTACCCGGGGAAGCCCATCTTCGTGATGACCTCGGTCTCGAACTCGGCCTGCTTGCGCACCTCGTCCGGGATGCCGGCGGGGTAGCGCGCCTGCAGGCCGGTCTCGACCTCCTTGATGAACCAGCTCGTCTCGTCCTCGCCGGGCGGGCACGGGTAGTTCGGCATGTAGTTGGCCGACGTGTTGAACGAGACCTCGCACTGCTCGGCGACGAGCAGCGTGTTGTCGCACGCCTCGGGGTGCTCCGCCCAGATGCGGCGCATCTCGGCTGCCGACTTCACGTAGAAGCCGTCACCGTCGAACTTGAACCGGTCCGGGTCCGTGAGCGTCGAGCCGGAGTTGATGGCCAGGAGCGCGTCCTGCGAGCCGCGGTCCTCCTGCTTGACGTAGTGCAGGTCGTTGGTGGCGAGCAGCGGTGCGCCGATCGTCTCCGACAGGCGCAGCAGGTCCTTGAGCACGCGGGTCTCGATGTCGATCCCGTGGTCCATCAGCTCGACGTAGAAGAAGTCCTTGCCGTAGATGTCCTGCAGCTCTCCGGCGACGCGGACGGCCTCGTCCCACTGACCCAGACGCAGCCGGGTCTGGATCTCCCCCGACGGGCAGCCCGTGGTCGCGATCATGCCCTTCGCGTACGTCGAGAGCAGGTCGCGGTCCATGCGCGGCCACTTGCCGAGCTGGCCCTCGAGCGACGCGAGCGAGCTGGCGCGGAACAGGTTGTGCAGGCCCTCGTTGTTGCGGGCCAGGAGCGTCATGTGCGTGTAGGCACCGCGCGCCGAGACGTCGTCGGCCTCCTGCCCCTGCTGCCCGAACCGCACGCGCGTCTGGTCGAACCGGCTGGTGCCCGGCGTGACATAGGCCTCGACGCCGATGATGGGCTTGACGCCCGCAGCCGTGGCCTTCGCCCAGAAGTCGAACGCGCCGAACAGGTAGCCGTGGTCGGTGGTCGCGATCGCGCTCTGACCGAGCCGCTCGACCTCCGCGAACAGGTCGCCCAGACGGGCCGCACCGTCGAGCATCGAGTACTCGGTGTGGACGTGGAGGTGGACGAAGTCGGATCCTCCAGCAGCAGCCATGCGGGCGATCCTACGTCGGTCCACCGACACGTCGGGACCGCCCCGCGGGGCCGGTTCAGGACGTGACGATCTTCACCGCGTCGCGGTGCCAGATGTTCTCGTCGAGGTACCGCTCCGGGCGCGCGACGTACCCGAGTCGCTCGTAGAAACCGAGCGCCTGCTCCTGCGCGCTGAGCTCGACGGCGACCGTCCGGACCCCGTCCCGGACGATCCCGAACCGGGCCAGCGCCTCGTCCTCGAGCGCGGTCATGAGCGCCGCGCCGACGCCCAGCCCGCGCGCGGCCGCCGTCACCGCGACGCGCCCGATGTGGGCCGGGTCGCCCTCGTGGTGCGGCGCGAGCAGGCGGGCCGTGCCGAGCGGCGTACCGTCGTCGGCCGACGCCAGCACGTGCACGGTGGTCGGGTCGTCGTCCAGCGCGTCGATCTCGCGCGCTGGGTCGACGTTCTGCTCGTCGACGAAGACCGCCATCCGGATCGCCGTCATGGCGGCGCGCTGGGCCTCGTCCTCGACCCGGACGACGACCGTCACCGGTAGCCCTCGCCCAGGACCGCCAGGGCCTTGGCCAGGTCGTCCGGGTACTCGCTCGTCAGCTCGAGCCACTCGCCCGTGGTGGGGTGGTGGAACCCGAGGCGCATGGCGTGCAGCCACTGCCGCGTCAGGCCCACCCGCGCCGCCAGCGAGGGGTCGGCGCCGTACGTCAGGTCCCCCACGCAGGGGTGACGCAGCGCGGAGAAGTGCACGCGGATCTGGTGCGTGCGCCCGGTCTCCAGGTGCACCTCGACGAGCGAGGCGGCGGGCAGCATCTCGAGCACCTCGTAGTGCGTCACGCTGGGCTTGCCGCTCGCGACCACGGCGAACTTCCAGTCGGAGCTGGGGTGGCGCGCGATGGGCGCGTCGATCGTGCCGGTCGTCGGCTCCGGGTGCCCCTGGACGAGCGCGTGGTAGACCTTCTCGACCGTACGCTCCTTGAAGGCGCGCTTGAGGACCGTGTACGCGTGCTCGCTCTTCGCCACGACCATGAGGCCGCTCGTGCCCGCGTCGAGGCGGTGCACGATGCCCTGGCGCTCGGCCGCGCCCGACGTCGAGATCCGGTACCCGACGGCGGCGAGCGCGCCGACGACCGTCGGCCCCGTCCAACCCGGCGACGGGTGCGCGGCGACACCCACCGGCTTGTCGATCACGACGAGGTCGTCGTCGTCGTACCGCACGACCATGCCGGGCACGGGCTCCGCCACGACCTCGACCGCGGCAGGCGCCACCTCGGGGATCTCGACCTCGAGCCACGCCCCGGCCACCAGCCGGTCGGACTTGCCCACCTCACGGCCGTCGACCCGGACGCCACCCGCGGCAGCGATCTCGGCCGCTCGCGTGCGGGACAGGCCCAGCAGGCGCGAGAGCGCCGCGTCGACGCGCTCGCCCGCCAGTCCGTCGGGCACGGGCAGCGCGCGCGTCTCAGGCACCGGTACGCGCCTCGCCTTCGGTCTCGGCGGGCGCCACCGGCTCGGCGGCCTCGTCGGCGCGTCGGCCCTCGCGCGTCCCGTCGAGGTGGATGCCCAGCACGACGGCCAGGACGATGAGCACGGCGGCGACGACGATCGCGATGTCGGCGACGTTGCCGACGAACCAGTCGCCGTACGCGATGAAGTCGACGACGTGCCCGCGCGCGATCCCGGGCTGCCGGAAAATGCGGTCGATCAGGTTGCCGAGCGCGCCGCCCAGCAGCAGACCCAACGACACGGCCCAGAGCGCGGAACCGATCCGGCGCGAGGCTCGCACGATGACGACCACGACGACGGCCGCGACCAGGGTCAGCAGCCACGTCATGCCGGTCGCGATCGACAGCGCCGCACCCGGGTTGAACACGAGCTCGAGGCCGAGCCAGCCGCCCAGCACGTCGGTGCGCTCGCCCGCGGTCAGCGAGTCCAACGCCCAGACCTTGGTGAGCTGGTCGACGAGCAGGACCAGCACGGTCACGGACACGAGCGTGGCGACGAGGCGGCGACGAGCCACCGAGGGAGAGGAAGGCACCGCAGGAGTCTACGGGCGGCTCAGCGCCGCTCCTCCCGCTGCTTGCACGTGACGCAGAGCGTGGCGCGCGGGAAGGCCTGCACGCGGGCCTTGCCGATCGCGTTGCCGCAGGACTCGCACGTGCCGAAGGTGCCGGCCTGGATGCGGGCCAGGGCGCGCTGCGTCTGGCCGAGCATGTCGCGGGTGTTGATCACCAGCGCCAGCTCCTGCTCACGCTCGAGCGCCGACGAGCCGGAGTCCGCCTGGTCGTCGCCCGCACCGTCGCCGGAGTTGCGCAGCAGGTTGGACAGCTCGGCGTCAGCGGACGCGAGCTCGCCGGTGAGCCGGTCGATGTCCGCGGTCAGCTCGTCGGCGACCTCGCGGACCTCCTTGCCGGTCCACGGCTTCTCCCCGTCGCGCACCGGGAAGGAACGGACGAGCTTGGCGAGCTCCTTGCTGTCGGTCAGGTCGACGGCGGTGATGGAGTCGTTGACGGCCATGACGGCCCCCCTGTCTGTCAAGGTCACGTGACTGTAAGCGCGGGAGAGGACACGCACAACACGCCACGCCGGTTTCACCCGGCGTGGCGCGTCGATGCTGGTCAGCGGAACGGGCCTGCGCCCCGCTGCTCGATCAGAGGTTGTGGGCGTCGGCACCCGGCTGCGACTGCCCCGGACGGGCCGGCGGCAGCGCGCTGCCGCGGTTGTCCAGGTCGCCGAGAAGGTTCTCGAGGTAGCTCTTCAGGCGCGTGCGGTAGTCGCGCTCGAAGACCCGGAGCTCGTCGATCTTGCGCTCCAGGAGCGAGCGCTCCTGCTCGAGCTGGCCGAGCGTGCGCTGCGACGTCTCCTCGGCCTCGCGCACGATGCGGTTGGCCTGGCTCTTGGCCTCGCCGACCAGGCGCTCGGACTCCTCCTGGCCGCTGCGCACGTAGTCGTCGTGCAGCTTCTGGGCCAGGGCGAGCATGCCCGTCGCGGACTCGGGCTCGTTGCCACCGCGCTGCGGTGCGGCGGCGACCGGGGCCGCGGGGGCGGCGACGGGCGCCGGGGCCGGAGCGGCGACGACCGGCTCGGGAGCGGGGGCCGGCGTGGGCTCGGGCTCCGGCTCGGGCTTGGGGGCGGGAGCGGCCTGCTGGGCGCCCGCGCGGCTGAGCTCCGCGATCCGACGCTCGGCGGCGGCCAGCTTGGTCTTCAGGTCGTCGTTCTCGCCCTGGAGGTCACGGAGCGTGTTGACGACCTCGTCGAGGAAGTCGTCGACCTCGTCCTGGTCGTAGCCCTCGCGGAACTTGGTCGCCTGGAACTTCTTGTTCAGCACCTCGTCTGCGGTCAGCAGCGCCATCGTCGTCACCTCTGTCGGTCGTACTGGTCAGGCCGGGGGCAGTCCACCGACCACCTCGGCTCACCGTAGCGGACATTGCGGGGGTGGGACTCCCCC
>Ga0160436_1000752_pt1 | contig 10779 bp, 12 predicted proteins | sample HID1973M_E0MG_FD_108264 | JGI IMG/M metagenome (GOLD analysis project Ga0160436, IMG submission 108264) | Enriched mosquito-associated microbial communities from UW Madison campus, WI, USA - HID1973M_E0 MG | ecosystem: Host-associated > Arthropoda: Insects > Digestive system > Unclassified ...
CCAGTTGGGTCTGCCGACTGCCTTGTTGCTCGGCTTGCTGCTGCTGTCGATGCTATCCGGTGAGTTGGGGCCGCCGGTGCAGCGGATCTTTGATCAGTCGTTTGATGCGGCGCGGGCGTTGACGGGTTGAGGCGGTCTGGCCTTGGCTTCCAGGTCGATTCCTGGTTGCCGTCCCTAAACAATGCTCAGTGACTCATCTGCCGAAATGCAGTCGTAGCCCGTCTGCCATGGAAAGCGATGTTCGCTGTCTGGCAGGAACATGACCATCGCGCCGAACGGAGCACCTTGATAGTAGCGAAGGGCGGTGCCGAGATAGTCATCAAACCGTTCTGCTCGGATCGATTTGAACACCACCTTGTAGCCACCGGCCAAGACGTTCCCATCCTCGACGTCAGGCTGGAAAACATGCCCGCCCTTCAACAGCACGGCGCATTCGTTGAGCAGAGCATGCGCTTTTTCCTGCTCCAGTCCAAAGATGACAACCTCGGGCGCACCAAATGACTCCGCGAAGCCGATGCTGTAGCTGAATTTCTCCTCGCCTTCCCGACTCGGGAAGATATGGAGGCAATGCCATCCATGCACTTGGATGTTGTCTGCAATTTTCTGGTTCTGCGTAGCCAATGACTCCCTCCGTGCGTCCATCTCAATCACCTGCGGACTTCAGCGTTGGCTTGCCAGTTCAGGCTCAGGATGAAACCGGTGATGCCGAGCGGGATGCAGATCACCCAGGCGACGGTCTGGTTGGGGACGAACTGGATCACCAGCCACCCAAGCAAGATTGTCAATGCGATCCCCATGTAGAAGCGCCATGAGGTGACCAGGTCGAGTAAATCCAGCAAGTCGAGCCATGCCATAACGGTGCCTTTCGCTTGGTTTGCCATGCCGGGACGGGACGCCACCGGCCGCGCGCTTTGAAGGCAGCTGCTTTCGCCAGACGACCAGTAGCGTCGACGCTGATGCTCAGCAGTCACTTTCTGTCTGGATGAAAGTACACCGCCACGGAATCATAGCCTCAGCTGCGGTGGAAGTGCTCCAACCACATCCTTAAGTTTCGCGACGGCCTCTGAAGCCGAGATCCGCCCTGCTGACCGGAAGGCCTCACGTGTGGCATCAGCGTCAGCGCAGACCCTGGCAAGAATGTTCTCCGCCACGAGCTTGTGTGGCGCGATACGTGCTGTGTATCTCGCCAAAGTCGACTCGTCCGACTCATGGCCATCCAATGCAAGCGACCAGTAAAAATTGTCATACAGGATGCAGAAGTCCTCGAAAGACAGACTCCCTGCCGCGCAACGTCGCACCAGCTCGTCGGCCCGTTCGAGTGCTTCATACAAGTTGACGTCTGGCGAAGGATGGTCAGAAGAGTTGGTGCCCGCCGTGCGGATCTGCACCACAACACTTTCACTGCAACGCTGGTGATGCCAGGTGCTGGGCCCACGCGCGTGGGCTGAAATTCGTACGGCTGCTCGGTCGCTACCGTGCCAGGTGACATCGATTTCGATCTCCACGGGCTCACCGGACACGTCCACTGTTCGGGAGCACGGCTTGCCGTCTGCCCATTGGACGAGCTTCTCGGGAGGCAGCGCGGCGGCGGCCGCCAGCTCCTTGCTCAAGATCGCGTACGCATCGACGGTTTGCATAGTAAAAGCTCGGCCTTCTACTTTCTGATCACTTGTTTGGAATTGACAATCCGCTTTTGGTCTACTCGTAACCCCGACCCGTCCAGAGGAAACCAGACTCATCTGCTCAAGACTTCATATCAACGCGAAGTTGCCAGCGAAAGCTCAGGATCACCCCGGCAATCGCCAGCGGAACACCAATCACCGCCGCGAACGCCTGATTCGGAACGAAGTGAAATATCAGCCAGCAAAGCGCAGCCGTCGCGGCTATTCCAACATAGAGGTGCCAGGAGAGAAGGAGATCAACCAACTCAAAGAGATCCGGTAGTGCCATTTAGGTTCCTCCCCTGTTTATGAGCGTTCAATCGATGGCTGCCACATGAAATGCACTTGCTCTGACGCTCTGTCGCGCGGAACCAGGATGCGTACGTAAGACTTCACTATGTGCGGAGCGGAATCAGCCGGCTTGTACAGCTCAATCTCGTAGAAGTCTCGCTCGGTGGGGGCCACTCCAATGACATCCTCCCAATCCGCACCGGGCGAAGTACTGGCCAGCAGGCCATGCACGAACAGTTCGTCGAGAACGTCCCGCGGTAGATGCGTACTCGCAGCGGCCTTGAAAGCCAGCCGTGCCAGCTCCTGGGCTTCGTCATAGGTTCGTTTGGCGTAGACGTGCGACATCAGTCAGCCTTGTGCCAAGGTCTGGTACACCCAAAACCCAGCCACACCGACTGCGCTCCAGAACGACACCCCGACTACGGCGGTCGAAAATTCACCGGGTTCGGACTTTGGGCTCACCGTGCGAATCAGGAGGTAGCCGGTGCCCTGAATTATTCCCAGGAAAAAAATTTCGAAGAGAATCCGGCCTAGCGCCCGCAAGATTCCGCCCAAGGCCTCGCCTGCAATTTCCCCAAGTGGCATTGTCCGTCCTGGCAACCTGATAGCCGAATTAATCTGAGTCCATGCCTAGAAGATCACCCGTCCCGGCGCTTGAATCTTAGGGTGCGCTCATGCGCCCTACAAGTCGACTTACACAGTGGACTCGCGAATCGGCAGGCCGTGTTGAATGGCCGCATCCACGACTTGCTGACGGATGCCCTCATCTTCAATCAGGCAGTACGCGCGCGTATTCTCATTGAAGATTCCACATGAGACGAGCTGCCAACCGGTGGCCTGGACCACCAGACCCAGCGACGCGAATCTGGCTTTCATGCGATGCGCGTCAGCTGATTCATGCTCACCCAGGTCAAAGCTGCGGGAGCCCTTCAAAGCCATCAGCTGACTGATGGGTGTTGCTGCCAGTTCTGGAAGCAGTTGCCTGAGTGCTTTCAGGTCGGCCGTTTCAGCACCGCTCTCGAACGCAACGATCAGCCGATATCGGTCTTCGGTGTGACGAACCACTACCCAGCCTGGCTCGGTTCCATTCCAGATTTCCTCATACTCAGCTATGTCGGTCATACGTTTTTGGAGTCTTCCTTTGCTTGCCAACTGCCCGCCGACCGCAATTCAGCGCATGCTTTTTCTAATGGACACTGAATTTTTCTCGACCCCGGCTTCCAAGAGCTTGCAACGCGTCGCATGCAGCAGGCAGAGTACTTGCACGACTCCGCCCTTGTCATGTCATTGAGTTGGCTCTGGCTTGGGACGAAAAAACCGCCTTCACGGCGGTTTTTTCATGCCCGAACGGTCGGTAGGTCCGGCGTTGCGGCCCGTCAGCTCGCTGCCCCCTACCAGCCTGAACCGTGACGCCCTTCACCCCCCGTCAGTATCCCGGCACTAAACTTGCATCCGCTTTGGGAACCCAACCACCACCGCCCCATTACATCGCCGCCCATGGCCGGGCCGCGATCCCGCCAACCGGATGAACACCAAGACGCGAGACACCCGCCTTGAACTGATCACCCTGCTGGGTTCGACCACGGCGGTGGTGATCGCGGCTTTTGCGTTGTTCCGGATCACTCAGGGGGCCTGGCTGGCGTCGGTGGTGGACCTGCTGATCGTGGGCGCGGTGCTGGGCGTGGTGTTCTATGCCCGCGCCAGCGGCAACAGCGCCCGCGCCGGCAACATCCTGTGCGTGCTCAACTCGGCCGCCTGCCTGGCCGCCGCCTATGTCATCGGACCGGTCGCGCTGACCTGGCTCTACCTGGTGCTGCTGACCAACTTCTTCCTGGCTGATCGCCGGCTGGCGCTGGGCGTGGGCCTGGCCATGCTGGGAGTGCTGTGCCTGATGCCTGGCCAGTTCGCCGATTCCTTCGTCATGGTCTCGACCCTGGCCACCGCCGCGCTGACCGCCCTGTTCTCGTACATCTTTGCCACCCGCAGCCAGGATGACCGGGTCGAGCTGCAGGAGCTGGCCTCGCTCGACGCCCTGACCAACGTGCCCAACCGCCGCATGATGGAAAAGGCACTGGCGCAGGCGCTGGTCAACCAGAAGGCCGGCCGCTGCTGCTACGGGCTGATCGTGCTGGATCTGGACCGCTTCAAGGACGTCAACGACCAGTACGGCCATGCCGCTGGCGACAACGCGATTGCCGATCTGGCCTCGATCCTGCGCTTTGAGATGCGCAAGGACGACCACGTGTTCCGCTTTGGCGGCGAAGAGTTCGTGGTGCTGCTGCGGGTCAACAATCGCGAAGAACTGGAAGCGGCCACCGAACGCCTGCGCAAGGCGGTGCGCGAATCCCTGCGCGGTCCGGGTGGGCGCATCACCATTTCGCTGGGCGGGGCCCTGCTCGGCCACGAGGCCGACTGGCACGACTGGTTCTCGCGCGCCGATGCGGCCTTGTACCGGGCCAAGCAGAGCGGGCGGGACAACTATGTGATCGCCGAAGATTTGTTTTGAACTGACCGATTGCGTGGCTGCCTACGATGGCAGTCGGCACTGAAGTGCCTCCCACAATTCCGGTTCTGCCAAGCCTTCGCGGGGCGGCACACATCTTGCACTGGCTAAGCCGACCCCGTCGGAATCCTGGCCATGTCCGAATCGGACGAAAGCGGCGAAAAAACCGAACTACCTAGTGAAAAACGGCTGCGTGAGGCGCGCGAGCAGGGCAACATCCCGCGCTCGCGCGAGCTGGCCACCGCCGCCGTGTTCGCTGCCGCCGTGCTGGCCATCAGCGCGATGATGCCGACCCTGGCGCGCGGCGCCTTGGGCTGGATGCAGGGAGCGCTCAGTCCAGACCCCCATCTGTTCAAGCACAACGACCTGCTGTTTGGCCACGTCGGCCTGCTGATGCTCAAGCTGTTGTGGGTGTTTGTGCCCATCGTGCTGGTCTGCGTGGGCGCCAGCTTCATCTCGCCAGTGCTGATGGGCGGGCTGCGCTGGTCAAACAAGTCGCTGATGCCCGACTTCACCCGCCTGAGCCCGATGAAGGGCATGGCCCGCCTGTACGGCGCCGAGAGCGTGGCCGAGCTGCTCAAGTCGCTGCTGCGGGTGGCCTTTGTCGGCACCGCCGCCGGGCTGACCTTCAAGTTGGGCATCAACCACCTGCGCGAACTGCAGACCATGCCGCTGGAGAGCGCCATTCCCAGCGGTCTGGGGTTTGCCGGCACCCTGCTGTTCGCCTGCGCCGGCGCACTGGCCCTGCTGGCCGCCATCGACACTCCGTACCAGAAGTGGAACTGGCTGCGGAAGCTGAAGATGACCCGCCAGGAACTGCGCGAGGAAATGAAGGAAAGCGAGGGTCGTCCGGAAGTGAAGGGCCGCATCCGCCAGATGCAGCACCAGATGTCGCAGCGGCGGATGATCGAAGACGTGCCGACCGCCGACGTGGTGCTGGTCAACCCCACCCACTATGCGGTGGCGCTGAAGTACGAGGCCAACAAGATGGGCGCGCCGCGGGTGGTGGCCAAGGGCGTGGACGAAGTGGCCCTGCGTATCCGCGAGGTGGCTGAAGCGCACAAGGTGGCCATTGTCGCCTCGCCGCCTTTGGCACGCGCCTTGTATAGGGAAAGCCAACTAGGCCGGGAAATCCCCGTGAGACTCTATACCGCCGTCGCCCAGATCCTGTCCTACGTGTACCAGCTGCGCGCCTGGCGTGCCGGTACCGTGGCCGAGCACCCGGATATGCCGAGCGTTGACGTCGACGAGGGCAAGCCGGCATGAGCGCGGTGACCCGACCCAATTCGCGGGTGATGGACCTGCTGCGCGCCGGCCTGGGCGCGCCGCTGATCGTGCTGGCGATGCTGGCGATGGTGGTGATTCCGCTCGCCCCGCCGGTGCTGGACGCGCTTTTCAGCTTCAACATCGCCATCTCGCTGGTGGTGCTGCTGGCGGTGGTGTACGTGCGCCGGCCGCTGGACTTCACCATCTTCCCGATCGTGTTGCTGATGACCACGATGCTGCGGCTGGCGCTGAACGTGGCGTCCACTCGTGTGGTGCTGCTGCATGGCCAGGACGGTCATGGCGCCGCCGGCCGGGTCATCGAAGCCTTTGGCGAGGTGGTGGTGGGCGGCAATTTCGCCGTCGGCCTGGTGGTGTTCGCCATCCTGACCATCATCAATTTCGTGGTCATCACCAAGGGCGCGGGGCGCATCTCGGAAGTGTCGGCGCGCTTCATCCTGGACGCCATGCCCGGCAAGCAGATGGCGATTGACGCCGACCTCAATGCCGGCCTGCTCAGCCGCGAAGAAGCCAAGGCCCGCCGCGAAGAAGTGCGCGAGGAAGCCGACTTCTACGGTGCCATGGACGGTGCCAGCAAGTTCATCCGCGGCGACGCCATCGCCGGCATCCTGATTCTTTTCATCAACCTGATTGGCGGCCTGGCCATTGGCGTGCTGCAGCACGGCCTGCCGGTGGGCGAAGCGGCCAAGATCTACACCCTGCTGTCGATCGGTGACGGCCTGGTCGCGCAGTTGCCGGCGCTGCTGGTGTCGTCCTCGGTGGCCATGCTGGTCACCCGCGCCTCGCGCGCCCAGGACATGGGCGGGGCGATGGTCGGCCAGGTGTTTGGCCAGCACAAGGCGCTGGCGGTGGCCGCCGCGCTGATGGGCCTGGTCGGCATCGTGCCGGGCATGCCCAATGTCGTGTTTTTGACGCTGGCCGCGATCCTGGGCTACATCGCCTGGAAGCTTTACAAGAAACAACAGGCCGGCGGCGCAGATGCCACCGGCAACGACCCCGCCCTGCCCGCGCCAGGCGGTGCCAGCGCCGCCAATCCCAATGCCGAACTGACCTGGGACGAAGTGCGCCCGGTTGATCCGCTGGGTCTGGAAGTGGGCTATCGCCTCATCCCCCTGGTCGACAAGAACCAGGGCGGCGAGCTGATGTCGCGGATCAAGGCGGTGCGCCGCAAGCTCACCCAGGACCTGGGTTTCCTGATCCCGCCGGTGCATATCCGCGACAACCTGGAGCTGCCCTCCAATGGTTATCGCCTGCTGGTGCATGGCGTGCCGGTGGCGACGGCCGAGATCCATCCGGATCGCGAACTGGCGCTGGACCCGGGCGGTGCGTTCGGCACGCTGGAAGGCATCCCCGGCCGCGACCCGGCCTTTGGCCTGGACGCCACCTGGATCCAACCGCACCAGCACGCGCTGGCCGAATCGCTGGGCTACACCGTGGTCGATGCCGCCACCGTGGTCGCCACCCACCTCTCGCACCTGGTGCGCGAACACGCGCCGGAACTGCTCGGCCACGAAGAAGTGCAGCAACTGCTGGCCAACCTGGGCAAGAGCGCGCCCAAGCTCGTCGAAGATCTGACGCCCAAGTCGCTGCCGCTGGCCACGGTGGTGCGGGTGCTGCAGAACCTGCTGATCGAGCGGGTGCCGATCCGCCAGCTGCGCCGCATCGTCGAGCAGCTGGTGGAATTCGCCCCACAGAACGCCGATCCGGCCGCGCTTACTGCCGCCGTACGCAATGGCCTGGGCCGTTTCATCGTGCAGGAAATCTCCGGCATGTCGCCCGAGCTGCCCGTCTATACCTTGGCGCCGCAGCTGGAACGGGTCTTGCAAGACAGCGTGCAAGGCACCGGCGCCGCGCTGGAACCTGGTCTGGCCGAACGGCTGCACCAATCCCTTGCGGACTGTGTCACCCAGCAGGACGCCAAGAGCGAACCGGCGGTGGTGTTGGTGCCAGGAACAGTCCGCGCTGCGTTGGCGCGGCTGGTCCGCCACAGCGTACCCACGCTGTCGGTCCTGTCCTACAGCGAAGTGCCGGAGGACAAGCGATTGAAGTTGGTGGGCACGATCAGTTGATTCCAGATGCATAACCCAGCGGTTACCCAGAGCGCCACACCATGAAAATCAAACGCTTCGTCGCCCCGGACATGCGCACCGCCTTCGCCCTGGTCCGCCAGGAACACGGCCCGGATGCGGTCATCCTGTCCAACCGCATGACCGATGACGGCGTGGAAATCGTCGCCGCGTCCAACTACGACGAAGCCCTGGTGCAGCGCACGCTGGATGCAATGCGTCCGACCGAACCAGCCGCGCCGCCTGCGCCTTCCTTCGCCCGTCCGAATGCCGGCACCCGCGATGCGCAGACCCGCACGGACGATCTGCACCGCACCGCGCCGCGCAACGAGGCCGCCCGCCAGGACGCGCCGATGTCGCCGGCCCAGGCTGCCGCGGCTTACTTCCAGCGCAACACGACGAACAACAAGCCGACACTCGACAACGCGCCCATCAACAGCGCGTCGAACAACACGGCGCCTGCCAGCCACAAGCCTGCCAACAGCAATCCGGCCAAGTTTGCTGCCATCGAGAATTCCGCCAACGACATCCCGACCGCGTTTGAATTGCTCGCCCAGCTCAAGCCGCAGTCGCCGAACAAGCCGACCGCGCCCGCCGAAGATCTGGACGCCCTGCCCGCCTTCCTGCGCGAGAGTCTGCGTGGTGACCGCAAGGCGGCCGATGCACGCGATGGCGAATCTCTGTACGCCGGCATTCCGGCGCCGGAGCCGCTGGGTGGCTATGAGCAGGAAGACGATTTTGTGTTGCCGGCCAGTGAGCCGGCCAAGTTCGAGATCAAGCCGGATTCGTTTGCGGCGCGCCTGGCCGCCAGTTTGCCGGCGACGCCGGCCTTCAGTGCAGCGCGCGCTGTCGCTGCTCCGACCGCGGACGAAGTGGCCAAGGCTGAGGCGATTGTGGCTTCGGCTGGCCCCCATCCCAGCCTTCCCCCGCAAGCGGGGGAAGGGGCTAAAGCGCCGGCTGCGGATCGTTCCGCAGTTGCGCCGAACAGCCCGGCTTCAACCGTCGCTGCCGCAGCACCGACCGTTGCAACGCCTGCAATGGCGCTGGTGGCCGACACCGACCCGCAGCGTGCGCGCGAGAACGATGAGCAGCTGGCCGCCATGCGCGCCGAGCTGGCCTCGATGCGCGGCATGATTGAAGAAGAAATGCACCGCCTGACCGACGAGCGCCTGAAGGGTTCGCCGGTGCGTTCGCAGGCGATGGAACTGCTGGAAGACTACGGCTTCGACGCCGGCATCACCCGCGACGTCGCGCTGCAGATTCCCGCCGACACCGAACTGCATCGCGGCCGTGGCCTGATGCTGGGCTTGCTGTCGAAGAAGCTGCCGATCATGGCCGAAGACCCGCTGCTGACGGGCGGTGTGATTGCCCTGGTCGGCCCCACCGGCGCCGGCAAGACCACCACCATCGCCAAGCTGGCTGCGGCGTTTGCCGAAGCCAACAGCCCGCGCGACGTCGCCCTGGTCACCACCGACACCGTGCGCGTGGGTGGACGCGAACAACTGCACAGCTACGGCCGCCAACTCGGCATCGCCGTGTACGAAGCCGACAGCGACTTGAAGTTGGCGCAGGTGCTGGAACGCCTGGTCGACTACAAGCTGGTGTTGATCGACACCGCCGGCCTGGGCCAGCGCGACAAGAACCTGGTCGGCCAGCTCAACTGGCTGCGTGCGGCCGGACAGATCCACACCCTGCTGGTGCTGCCGGCCAACTCGCACTTTGCCGATCTGGACGAAGTGGTGCGCCGCTTCAGCGCCGTGCGTCCCAAGGGCGTGGTGCTGACCAAGGTCGACGAAACCGGCCGCCTCGGCAGCCCGCTGTCGGTCATCGTTGATCACCAGTTGCCGATGGCCTGGATCACCGACGGCCAGCGCGTGCCCGAAGACCTGCACCGCGCCAACGCCGCCAACCTGGTGTTGCGCCTTGATCAATTGCGTCGCGAAGCCGACGAAGCCATTCCCGCGGAGAACATCCATGTCGCATGAGTCCCACCTGTTGCAGACCAATCCGCGTGACACGCCGCCGATGGCCGGCGCGTTCCATCCGGTGCGGGTCATCGCCATCACCGGCGGCAAGGGCGGCGTGGGCAAGACCAATGTGTCGGTCAACCTGGCCGCCTCGTTGGCCGAGATGGGCAAGCGCACCCTGTTGATGGACGCCGACCTGGGCCTGGCCAATGTCGACGTGCTGCTGGGCCTGACGCCCAAGTACACCCTGGCCGATCTGGTCGCCCACCGCTGCCAGCTGGAAGATGTGTTGCTGGAAGGTCCGGACGGCTTGCTGATCGTCCCGGCATCGTCAGGTTTCCGGCACATGGCCGAACTGTCTTCGGCCGAACACGTGGGCCTGGTCAACGTGTTCTCCGAGTTGCAGCGGCAGTTGGATGTGATGGTGGTGGATACTGCCGCCGGCATCACCGACAGCGTGCTGACCTTCTGCCAGGCCGCGCAGGACACCGTGGTGGTGGTTTGCGATGAGCCGGCCTCGATCACCGACGCCTACGCCCTGATCAAGGTGCTCTCGCGCGAACGCGGCGTGGATCGCGTACACGTGATCGCCAACATGGTCCGCGACCCCAATGAGGGCCGCAAGTTGTACGAAAAGCTGGCACGCGTGTGCGAGCGCTTCCTCGGTGACGTGGCCCTGCACTACCTGGGCGCGGTGCCGCAGGACGACTGGCTGCGCCGCGCCGTGCAGCGCCAGCAGGCGGTGGTCAAAGCCTATCCGGGCTGCCCGTCGGCACGCGCCATCAACGAAATCGCCCGCCTGACCGCACGCTGGCAGCCGCCGGCAGCCGCACGCGGCAACGTCGAATTCTTTGTCGAACGCATGATCAACCGGAGCGTGCCTGCATGAACACCGGCGCCGCCCAATACCGTGCCGTGCAGAAGAGCGCGGCCACCGATGCCGTGACCGTGCATGCGGATCTGGTCCGGCGCATCGCCCACCACCTGGCCGCGCGCCTGCCCGCCAG
>Ga0160436_1000753_pt1 | contig 10766 bp, 9 predicted proteins | sample HID1973M_E0MG_FD_108264 | JGI IMG/M metagenome (GOLD analysis project Ga0160436, IMG submission 108264) | Enriched mosquito-associated microbial communities from UW Madison campus, WI, USA - HID1973M_E0 MG | ecosystem: Host-associated > Arthropoda: Insects > Digestive system > Unclassified ...
GGACGCGGCGGCGACCGAGGTGTTCCTCAAGCAGCATTTCGCCGCCAGCCCGACGGGTGCGTTCTTCCATTGCGATGAGGAGGAAGGCCGCAAGGCATTCCTGCATCGTTTCGCGGTGGCCGGTGCGGCGGTGCGTTATCGCGACACGCACCGGCGCAGCGTCGAAGACATCGTCGCGCTCGACATCGCCTTGCGCCGCAATGACCGCGACTGGGTGGAGACGCTGCCGACGGACATCGAAACCACGCTGGTCCACAAGCTCTACTACGGCCACTTTTTCTGCCACGTCTTCCACCAGGACTACATCGTGCGCAAAGGCCACGATCCGCTGGCGATCGAACATGCGATGTGGGCGTTGCTGGATAGGCGCGGCGCCGAATATCCGGCCGAACACAACGTCGGCCACCTGTACCGCGCCACGCCCGCGCTGGCCGCGCACTATCGCGCGCTGGATCCGTGCAACACGTTCAATCCCGGCATTGGCCAGACCAGCAAGCATGCAGGATGGGGTGATGCCGCGGCCCCGTCGGACTGATCGTCGTCGTGAACAGCGTCGGGGCTGAAGCCCCTCCCACAGTGCACGAAGCAACTTCGGTCGCACCGTGCGCGCCAGGGCGTCGCCTACCCTGCGGCACCGTGATCACGGCCGATGCTCGGGTCAAAGGGCCCAAATTGTAGGAGCGGCTTCAGCCGCGACCGTAGATCGTCGGCGCCGGGGTATCGCCTGCGAGCGGCGGACCCTACGGCGTCATGAAGACGGCCAGCACCCCGGGTCGCGGCTGAAGCCGCTCCTACAAAGAGGCCAACCAGGGTCGGCAGGGCGACAAGCTTTCTGGAGGAATTGTAGGAGCGGCTTCAGCCGCGACCGTAGATCTTCGGCACCGGGGCATCGCCTGCGAGCGGCGGACCCTACGGCGTCATGAAGACGGCCGGCACCCCGGGTCGCGGTTCAAGCCGCTCCTGCGGGAGGGTTTCAGGGCTGTGCCTTGCGCTTGCGTGGCTTTCGGGTCGGGGAGGATTGCGCCGGCGCTTCGCTCGCCAGCAGGCGGGCGCCATGCAGCCGCTCCAGCCACGACAGGTTGTCCGCGTAAGAAAGAAAATGTTGCAGGTATTCGGGCGACAGCTCGCGCATCAGGCTGAGTGCGCGATGCACCAACACGCCGGAATTGAGCGGGCCGGCATCGACCGGACTCTGCGCCAGCGATTGCCGCAGTTGGCGCTCGCCCAGCAGGCCCGCCCAGATCTGCCGGAACTCCGCGAGCGCGGGCAGTTCCGGGAACGCGTCGTGCGCGGCCGGCCTGCTGCTCGAAGCATGCGCCAACAACGCCGCCAGCGCGTCGCGATGCGGACGGGCAGTACCCTCGCGCGACGCCCGCGCGGCATCGCCTCGCGCACTGGCCAGATCCGCGGCGTAGCCGTCCAGCAGCACAGTCAGCTTTTCGTCCACGAGCCGCCTTGCGGTTCCCTCATGGCGCAGCGCACGCGCTGCCAACGCTTCGATGAAGCGGAAGCGCACGGGGTCCAAGTGATCGTTCCCCTGCTCCCGCCACGCAGCAAGCCTGGCCTGCGGCTGGTCCGAATCAGGGCGCATGCGGCACGGCGGAAGATTTCGATTGCCTGGGGACCGGCGCCAGTTCGACCCGTCGATTGCGTGCGCGTCCTTCCTCGTCCGCGTTCGAACCCACCGGCTGTTCGGCGCCGAATGCGGCCGCGAAGATCGACGATGCCGGCACGCCTTCGGCGATCAACGTGCGTGTGACCGTCAGCGCACGCTCGGCCGACAACGCCCAGTTGTCGGCGAACTGACGGTTGCCATCGCGCACCTGGCGATCGTCGGTGAAGCCGCTGACCATCAGGATTTCGTCGCGCGACTGGAGGTAGGCCGACAGCGGACCGGCGAGATCCTTCAACACATCCCGGCCCTCCGGCTGCAACTGGTCGGAATTCAGCGCGAACAGCACGCTGCCGCGGATGCCGATGCGGCCATCGACCAAGGTCACCCGCCCTGCCGCCAGCGGCCCGGCCAGCGCCTGTTCCAGCAGTTTGCGCTGCTGCATCTCGCGCTGGTGCTGCCGCACTTCTTCGTCGAGCCGGTGTGACAACTGCAGCTGCACCGCGATCACCCCGACCAGGATCAGCACGAAGGCACCGAGCAACACCGACATTAGGTCGCCGAAGGCGGCCCACACCGGTGCCGTCGAGGCCTCGTCGCCCTCGAACTCCACGCTCATGCCGCTTCGGCTCCCGCCGACGCCCCACGCCCACTCGCCTGGCGCAGGTCATCGATGATCTGCCGTTGCGCCAGGACGCTCAGGTCGATGACTTCGCGCGCCTGCGCCACGTAATACGCGAGCTGTTCGTCACTGCGGGCGAGCGATTGGCTCAGCGCGTCCTCGATGCCTTGCAGGCGCGCGAGCAGGCTTTGATTCGCGTCGCCGAACACCTGCACCGAGGCACCGAATGCCTCGCCCAGACTGGCGACCTCGGTTGCGCCGACGGCCACTTGCGCCGCGACGTCGCCGAGACGGCCGGTCTCGGACTCGATGTGCTCGGCGAAACGGCTGCCGACGCGATCAAGCAACTCGGCCGACGTGGTGACCAGCGCATCGATGGCGGTGCGCTGCTCGGTGGAAGCGTGGTTCACCGCGTTGAGCAGGGTTTCCAGCGTCGCCATCATCTGGGTACGTTCCTCCAGCATCGCGGTATCGCGCGCCATGCTGTCGGCGAGTTTGTGGCGCAGCTCGACGATGACGTCGGCGGCCGCCTTGGGCGCTGCCGCGGCGGTTTCGACCAGTCGGGAAACCTCGGCGATCGTCTCGTTGGCCTGTGCCTTCGTCTGCATCGCGAGATCGCTGGCGGTGCGGGCCAGGACGTCGCAGATTTCCTGCTGTCGGCTCGTCGCGCTGGCACCGGCCTCGGTCCAATCCGCCCGCAATGCCTCGCCCATTTCCGTCAGTGCCGCGGTCCAGGCGGTCAGTCGCTGCTGGTCCTGCGCGGCCAGCGCGGCCTGCAGCTCGCCATGCGACTGGTTCGCCGCCTGTACCCACGACAGCGACTGCCGCTCGATCGTCGACGCTGCGGCCGCCAGTGCCTGCTCGCTGTGCGCGACCAGCGCCGCGTTGGCCTCGCCTTGCTGCGACAACGCCTCCTTCCAGGCATCTGCCATGTGGCCTGCGGTGGTGTCCAGGCGTCCGGTCACACCTTCCAACAGCCTTGCCGAACGCTGCTCGAAGGAACCGTTGAACTGCTCGAAGGCGCCGCGCAACTCCAGCGCGAGCGCTTCGTTCGATTGCTGCTGTTGGGTGATCGCGGTGTTCCAGGCCGTCGTCGCCGCAGCGGCAGCCACGCCGAAGCCTGCCGACAAGCCGTCGAGCTGGCGCTGCACCGCCTCGGTGACCGCGCCCTGCATCGCGGTCGTCTCGCGTGCCAGCGCCGCCATCGTCGCTTCCATCACCGGCTGCAACGCGGTGCCGACCGCGCGCGCACTGTCGGCGACGCTGGCCTGCATCGATTGCTCCAACGAGGCGGCCAGCGTCACGTGGACCGTCTCGCTGCGACGATGAAACGCTTCTTGCTGCGCCAGCAAGCGCTCGCCATCGGCGGCACCGCGTTGCTCCAGGCTCGTCGCCATGGTCTGCAAGCGATCGACCAGCACCGGCATCAGCTCGGCCTGCCGCTGCAGCAGCGCGAACTGCTGCTGGCGCGCATAGGCCTGCGAATAGGGGTGCAACGCGGTCGCGATCTCCGCATCGAGTCGTTGCACCGCCTGCTGGCGCTCGCGGCGGCACAGCGCCGACAACAGGCCCAACATCGCCGAGCTCGCCACGCCCGCGATCGAAGTGCCGAACGCGAAACCAAGCCCCTTGACTGGCGCTGCCAGCGAAGCACGGATCGCCTGCAGGTCGGCCGCGCTTTCCAGCGCGAAGCCCGTGCCGCGCAGCGTGGCCATCATCCCCAGCAGCGTGCCCAGCATGCCCAGCAGCACCAGCAAGCCGACCAGGTACGGGGTCAGGCTCGGCCCCGGCAATGCGACACGCTCGCCCTCCACGCGCAGCCGCACCGCGCTGCGCAGGCTCGGATGCAGGCGGCCCAGCCAGCCGCCGAGGCCGTCGCTGGCCGCCGGCGTCTCGGCCAGTGCCTGGGTCAGTGTGGCGGTGGCCTGGCTGTAGCGATGCAGTTCGAGTGCGCCGGCGAGATAGCAGGCTCCGATCACCAACGCGACCAGCGCAGCGACGGCATTGCTGCCGACATAGCCGGCGCCGATCCAGGCGACGGCGAACAGACCAACGAGGAAAACAACGAGATTCAGTGGATTCTTGAACATGACGACCAGGTTATCGGGTGCGCAGCGCTGCAAGCAGGCCATCGACCGGTTGGAAACGAACATCGAGTTCGGCGAGCAGAACGTTCTGCATGTCCTGGCGGAATACATCCAGCCAGGCACCGGAAAGATGCGTGGGAGTTTCTTGCGCGGCCGATCCATCGTCGGGCGTCGCTTGCGCCGCCTGGCGCAGACGCTCGAAGTGATCGCCGAGCAGGGTGGGAATGGAGGCGAGCAGGCGCTGCTCGCGCGGACTCAGCGTCTGCTCCATCACCGCGTCCACTTCGGCCAGGCGCGCCAGGTCGGTGGAGCTCGCGGCGAGACGATCGCGCAGCCGTCCACGCAGGCGACCGGTCGCGCTCAGCATCGCGCGCTGGAACGACAGATGGCGCTCGCGATAGATGCTGAAATCGACCGGCTTTTCCGCACGCGGCGCATCGTCGACCCCGGCCACTTCTTCGCGCTGCCGCGTAATGGCCAATGTGGGATCGCGGGTGATCGACTGCACCAGCGCAGCACGCGCACGCGCGCATTCCTCGTCTTCGACAGCGTCGGAACCGGGCGCGCCCTCTTCCGCCACCGGCACGCCGTCGAGCGCCCTGGACAGCGCCACCGCGCGCGTCCAGTCGATCCATTGGCTCAGTTGCTCGGACAGCACGGGCTGGGTTTGCGGTACTTCGACATCAGTCAGGCGAGCGAGCAGGCGAATGAACGTCGGGCCCGAAACTGGCGCCCTTGGAGTGGATTTCGCCATTGCGCTGGTCAAAAGAACGCCATTTTACACGCGGGGACACCCGCGCGCCGGGCTGATCGAGTCGTGAAGCGATGGCGTTGCGCCGGTTCACGCGGCGCGGGTGAACCTGAACCTGGTCAAGATTCCCGGCAATGCGGGCCGGCCGCGATCACGCCTTGGGCAGCAACTGCTTCAGCTTGGCCCACTCGCCCCAAGGATGCGCCTTCAGGCGCGCGGCGCGCTGGAGGGCTTTGCGTAGCGGGAAGGCCTGCGGCCCGGCAATCCGCGCCAACTCGTCCCAACGCACCGGCATCGCGACCCCGGCCGCCTCGCGCGCGCGCAGCGACCAGGAGCACACACTGGTATTGCCGCGGCCGTTGCGCAGCCAATCGATGAAGATCACCCCTTCGCGCTTGGCCTTGCTCATCGTCGCGACATAGCGATCGGGCCGGGCCTCCGCCAGCGCATGCGCGAACGCGTCGCTGAAGTCGCGCGCCGCGTCCCAGTCGGCCTTCGGCTTCAACGGCACCACTACGTGCAGGCCCTTGCCGCCGGACAGGCGCGCGAAGCTCTGCAGGCAGCGCTCAGCGAGCCCATCGCGGATCTCGCGGGCACCACGCTTGATGTCGTTCCAGCCCACGCCGGGGCCTGGATCCAGATCGAACACGAGCAGATCGGGATGCTCCGGATCGTCGACCCGCGATCCCCAGGGATGCAGCTCAATTGCATTCATCTGCACCAGCTCGAGCAGGCCGGCCTCGTCTTCGATGTAGAGGTAGTCTTCCACCCCGCTCTGCTGGCGCAACGGCACCGCATGCACGTGCGCGCCGAAGCCCCGGCCGACGTGTTTCTGGAAAAAACATTCGCCCTCGATGCCGTCCGGACAGCGCAGCAGCGACAGCGGGCGGCGCGCGATCTCCGGCAGGATCCAGCGCGCGACGGCGTGGTAATAGGCGGCCACGTCGCCCTTGGTGAGCCCGCTGGCCGGATAGACCACGCGTTCGGGATGGCTGATCAACACCCCACCGATGTCCAGACGCTCGCCGGACGCCATCGCTCAACCGGCCTTGCGACGGGAGGCGGTCTTGCGCGCGCCGGTCTTGGCAGCGGTCTTGGTCGCGGTCTTGCTGGCCTTTTTCGCGGTCTTGCGGGCCGGCGTCTTCTTCGCGGTCTTGCTCGCGTTCTTCTTCGCCGGCGTGCGCGTATTGGCCTGCAGGCTCTTTTGCAGCAGCGACATGAAGTCGACCACGTTGGTGGTCTCCTCGCCGTGCGATGCAGGCGTCTCTTCGATGCGGGTGGTGCCACCCTTGGCCTTGATGCGCTTCTTCAGCACGGCTTCCAGGCGGGCACGGAATTCGTCGTGGTAATCGTCCGGTTTCCAGTCGCCGGCCATCGAATCGATCAGCTGCTTGGCCATCTCCTGTTCCTTGGGGCTGATGCGGTAGTCCTTCAGCGCGCCGGAGGGCAGCTTGTAGTCTTCCGGGTCGACCAGCTCCTGGTGATAGCGCAGCAACAGCAGCACCAGCGCATCGCCCTGCGGCAACACCGCTGACAAATACTCGCGGGTGCGGATGACTACGCGCGCGATGCCGACCTTGCCGGTGTCGCGCAGGGTTTCGCGCAGCAATACATAGCCTTTTTCAGCCTTCTTGCCCGGCACCAGGATGTAGGGCTTCTCGTAGTAGCGCGGATCGATTTCCGCGGCGTCGATGAAGGTTTCGACTTCGACGGTCTCGTGGGTTTCCGGTGCCGCCGAGCGGATGTCCGATTCCTCCAGCACGACGTAGCTGCCCTTGTCGTATTCGTAGGCCTTGACGATCTCCTTCCACGGCACTTCCTCGCCGGTGTCGGCGTTGACGCGCTCGAAGCGGATCGGCTTCTTGTCGCGCGAATCGAGCATGCGGAAATGGATGTCGACCTTGCGTTCGCCTGACATCAGCGACACCGGCACGTTGAGCAGGCCGAAGGACAGGGTGCCAGACCAGATCGGACGGGCCATCAGTGGGTTGCCTCGTGAACAGCGGCGGTGGGCATGTGGTCCAGCGCCAGCCAGGCGTCTTCGACCACGGCGCGGGCGCGATGCCAGCTCAGACGCGATTCGCCGCGCATCTGCTCCCATTGCGCGGCCAGCGCTTCGTCGCTGTCGTCGGTGCGCGGCCAATCCTCGGCATGGGTCCGGCGGGCGAAGACGTAGGCCGGGTAGAGATCGCGCCAGGTCGGTCCGCCACGGCGGCGGCGGCGTTGGTAATCGACCAGGCTGTAGTGGCGATAATCCTGCGCCACGCCGTGGCTTTCCGGCGGCGGCAAGGCCGTTGGCAGGCGCGGGTCCAGGGGCGCTTCGAACAAGCGGCGGTCGGGGCGACGTACGGACGGGCGCATGGCGCGGCTCCGGCATCGGACGGGAGGGCGGTCAGCAGTAACGCCGGCGCCGTTATACGTGCGTGATCCTGAAGTCATCGGCGCGCGCAGAAAATGCGGGTTTGCCGGCGCCTTCACGGCGCTCGCGGTGAACTGGCCGCCACCCTCTCCCGCCTGCGTTGAAGCCGCCATGACCCGAGACCCGCTACGCGAGAAATCACCGCCCCTGCCCGGCGAACAGCGCGGCAAGCGCGACACCGAACAGATGGAAGACCGCGGCGCTGGCGAGCGCCCGGACGAACTGATCCCCGCCGATGCGGAATCGCCATCGCGCCTGCCCGGCCAGCCGCCGGGCTGAGCGTTGTGGGAGGGGCTTCAGCCCCGACTGCTTCCAGAGGCGGGCAAGTTCGCTGGTGCCGAGGATTTCCGGTCGCGGCTGAAGCCGCTCCCACAATGGACTCTCCAGGTTGTGGGAGGGGGTTCAGCCCCGACCGGGGCGTTAGTGGAACTTCCACTCCAGCCCGGCCAGCCAGGCCCGCTCGGCCCCGGGCTCGTAGTAGCGGCCGTTGCCGTCGTTGACGATGACCGAGCCGATGTAGCGCCGGTCAAACACGTTGTCCACGCGCCCAAACACCCGCAGCGACCCGTCGCCGGCGGCCCACTCGCGCGAAGCTTCCAGGTGCACCAGCCCGTACCCGGGCGCGGCCTCGGTGCCGAGATCGTTGACCACGGTGCTGTCGGCCGCTTCGGCCTCGACGGCGAACTGCCATTGCCGCGGCTGCCACTGCCAGCGTGCGAACACCTGCTGGCGCGGCACGCCCGGCAGGCGCGCACCCGGCGCGACCCAGGCATCGGGCACGGCACAGCCACTGCTGGCGCACACCCGATAGCCCTCGCGCACGGTGGCCTCCAGCCGGGTATAGGCGAACGCCAGCCGCGCGGTGTCGCCCAGCGGCTGCGACCAGCTCGCTTCCACGCCCTGGCGGCGCGTGCGGCCGATGTTGCGATAGGTGCTGCGACCACTGGTGTTGCTGGCCACGGCCAACTCGTCGTCGGTGCTGGCGCGGAACAGCGCCACTGCGCCCTCGCCGCCCGCGGCACGCCACTTCGTGCCGATTTCCAGGTTGTCGCTGGTCGCCTGGCGCAGGTCCAGCGCCAGCCCGGCGCCGCCATCGGCGCGGTAGCCCAGCTCGTTGAACGTGGGCGTCTCGAAGCCGCGCCCCGCAGAGGCGTAGAAGCGCAGCGCGTCGCTGGCCCGGAACACAATCCCCGCCACCGGCGTCGTTGCCTCGTAGTCGGTACGGCCGCTGTCGTCGGGATTGCGCGCCGTCACGTAGCGGTCGTCGGAACGAAAGCGCACCTGGCTGTGGCGCAGGCCGAGCAGGCCCGACCAGCGCTCGCTCCACTGCCACCAGGCCTGCGCGAACTGGTCCAGGTTCTCCACCCGATCGCGCTGGTCGCGGCGCAGCGCGCCCTTCATGCCCAGCGTGGTGCCGACGAAGTTCTCGTAGCCCTGCCGATCCTGTCGCTGGCGGTCGGCGCTGGCGCCGATCGTGAACTCGAACGGCCGCCCGGCCAGCGCCCCCTGCCAGGACCAGCGCGCATCGCCGCCACCGTAGTCGCCATCGAGGTCGACCACCCCGCCGGCATGCAGCGGGCTGGCCTGCACCGCCACCGGCACGGCCAGATACTGCTCGATGCTGCGCTGCCCGGCGTAGGCCATCAGCCGCAGCGCCTGTGCCTCGCCGTCCTGCTGGTAGACCAGCCCGGCCTGCGACTGCCGCACTGATTTGCGGGTGTCGAACTGGGTCGCCACCGCGGTGGCCTGGCGCGGATCGGCCTCGAACTGGGCACGCGTCAGTCCGAGCGGATCCTGCGCGTCGGGCGCATCCAGGTAGTTGAGGACCAGGCCCAGCCGGCGCCCCTCGCCCAGTTCCCAACCCAGGTTCGCATTGGCCGATTCGCGCCGCGCGCGGCTGTGCTCGCGGTAGCCATCGGTCTCGAAGTGACTGGCCGCCACGTTGTAGTCGAAGGGGCCGCGCCCGCCCCGCAGCTGCGCCCCGGCACTGAAACTGCCGAAGCTGCCGCCGGTCACCCGCAGGCGCCAGGGGTCGCCCTCGGCGCCCGTCCCGCTCCACCACTGCAGCACCCCGCCGGAGGCGTTGCCGTACAGCGCCGAGAACGGGCCGCGCAGCACCTCCACCCGCTCAGCACCCATCACGTTGAAATGCGACAGCTGGCCCTGCCCGTCAGGCAGCGTGGCCGGCACGCCGTCGGCATACAGCCGCACGCCGCGCACCCCGAAGGTCGAACGCGCGCCGAAGCCGCGGATCGACAGCTGGGTGTCCTGCGCATAGTTCTGGCGATCGCGCGCGACCACCCCAGGCAAGCCATCGAGCAGTTCGGAGGCCTGCACACCCGGGCGATTGGCCGCGTCCTCGACCTCGACGACACTGATCGACGCCGGCAGGTCGAATGGATCGACCCCGCGCACGCGCGCCGCCTCCACCTGCACCGCCGGCAAGGTCGCGGTGGCGGCCGGTGCGGCGAGCAGCGGACAGGGCAGCCACGCGGCCAGCGCGGCCGCAAGAACATGAACACGGGGGAGAGGCAGCATGGGCTGATTGTCGCCCAGGAAAGTGGCGCCCTCATCCGCCCCTTCGGGGCACCTTCTCCCGCAAGCGGGAGAAGGGAGACATCCAGCATCACGCGATCTGTCTGGAGCATCCCCTCTCCCGCTTCGCGGGAGAGGCGTAGGGGTGAGGGTGCTCTACGCGAGAAACCCGCCCTCATCCGCCCCCTGGGGGCACCTTCTCCCACAAGCGGGAGAAGGGACTGTTCCACTGGCAACGACAGGCCCGCTCCGGCCCCCGCCACGACAGGGCTTTGTTACGATGACGAGGTTTGGCCGCACCGCGTGCCGAACGCTCCGGAAACACCCCCTCATTCCGTCTCTGCGAGTACTGCCGTGTCCTTCTTTGCAAACGTGGAACAGGTCCCCGGCGACCCGATCCTGGGCCTGACCGAGGCCTACAACGCCGACGCACGTCCCAACAAGGTCAACCTGGGCGTGGGCATCTATTACGACGAAAACGGCCGCATCCCGCTGCTGCGTGCCGTCTACCAGATCGAACAGCAGCTCGCGCTTGACGCGAAACCGCGCGGCTACCTGCCGATCGACGGCCTGCCGGCCTACGACCAGGCCACCCAGAAGCTGCTGTTCGGCGCGGATTCGCCGCTGCTGGACGCCGGCCGCGTCAGCACCTCGCAGACCATCGGCGGCAGCGGTGCGCTGCGCGTGGGCGCGGACCTGCTGATCAAGCTGCTGTCCACCCGCACGATCGCGATCAGCAA
>Ga0160436_1000754_pt1 | contig 10702 bp, 10 predicted proteins | sample HID1973M_E0MG_FD_108264 | JGI IMG/M metagenome (GOLD analysis project Ga0160436, IMG submission 108264) | Enriched mosquito-associated microbial communities from UW Madison campus, WI, USA - HID1973M_E0 MG | ecosystem: Host-associated > Arthropoda: Insects > Digestive system > Unclassified ...
GAGCTCGCGGAACACCTCACCAAGCAATGCCCGATTTACGCTCAGGATTACACGGGAGCGCAGGCTTTCATTCATGGCACGACCATCTCATGGAGCCAAACCAAGCTTGTCGATAAGGATGTAGAACGCCATGCACCCACCCGGTTTCCAGATTGCCAAGTTGTCAGTTGCCCGCCATCGCCCGCGCAACACGAGCATCAAAAGCCTTGCCGATCAGTTCTGACTGCAATTCTTCCGATGGCTTGTAAAGAAAAACGACTTCGCCGTCAGGAGAGACGCGGCTCGGCCCATCCTTACGCCTGTCGAGGAACACAACTTGAAGCGTGTTCGGGTCGCCATCGTCTTTGAAGTCGGCAGACGAACCTTCGATCCCCATGACGGCGATGAGTTTCGTCTCCTCCATGATCTTGGCCCTGAGAGCTGCCTGAGCCTCGGTCTGATCAGCAGCCAGCAAAGTCGAGCTGGGAACCAGAAGGACGCATAGTAGGGCCAGATGACGCATTGCACGCACTCCATGATGGTGGTTGGACTGATCCACGGACCACTTGCCCGCATCACTTGCTGACAAGTTGATCCCGCGGCATGTCAATCAAATGCTTGCGGAAGTTCAACACGGTTCCGGACGTTGCGTTGGTCACCACAAACGCGATGGGCAATGCCGGCTCGGCATCCAGGACCACGTTGGCCTCAAAGCCGCGGGCGCGCAGGAACTCCGCCGCATCCTTGGCACTGGCCACCGGATCATCCGACACCAGCCCGATGCTGGCCGAGGCGTGGCCCAGCTTCTGAAGCACCTCAGGCGGCGAGTAGTTGATGATGGTGCCGTCCCACATGATCGAGCGAAGTATCCCGCTGCTATTGGCTTCAAATCGTTCCTTGACGCCATGCCGGGCCAGCAGCGCCACCATGGCCTCCTTGGCTTCGGGAGATGGGGTGGAGAAAATGCGCGACCCCGGATCCGGGAAGGGCAGTGGATTGCGATCCGAGGCAAGCAGGTAGGTCCAGCTTGCAAGACAGGCAACGACCACGCCCACGAGCACGACCAACCATTTGGGCACGAACATGCTTCTCTCCCTTGGAGTGCGAACAACCGCTTGGCGGACTTCCCCCCGGAACGCGCCCTGATGGTAGGACGACTGGGGCCGGCTAACAACCGGAAGGCTTCTGCTCGTTCTCCATCGCCTTGGTGACGATGTGGCTGTAGAGCTGCACGATGCGCGCGCCGAGGTCGTGGAAGTCAGGATTGCGCATGACGTACTGCTGGCTGGCCTGCGCATCGGCCATCGCGGCCTTCAGGAAGACGATGTCATCGTCGGTCAGCGGCTCGCCCTGGTCGACCCGCGCCTTGACCGCGAGCAGGCGCGGCAGCCGGAAGCGCAGCAACCGGTCCATCAAGGTTTGCAGGACAGCGTCGTCGTTCTCGTCCGACATCGTGGCTGCTCCGTGTCACGCCTTTGGGCAACACGTCACTCTACGAACGGCGGGCGGCCTTGGGTATTGCCCCTTGGTCCACCCTGTCCGAAAGGAAGCGGCTTCGGTTGCTTAGAATTATTGGGCTCTCTTGCTCAGGAGCACAAGGCTGACCAAGGCGAGGAAACCTGCACCAAGAAAGCTTCCCCATGCAACCAGCGACCGCATGAACAATGAGGTGTAGTAGTCATCGTGCCCTGTCTTGTACATGCTGTAGCCAGTCAACAGCAGTACTACGCAGTAAGCCACAAAGAAGGGCCCGTCCTTCTTTGCGAAACAAAGCCCAATGGCCGTAAAGGCGATTGGTAACAATGAGACGATTGCAGCGAAGTCACCAACCCCGTACTTGCTGGGCGCATTGGGATAGTTCATCGCGAAAGAGTACAGCGACGCCAGCATCGCAAGCGCGCAGATGACAGCAACCGGACGTATCAACTTGGTGATCATCAAAGGCCTCCTGCCTGGGTCAAGCCTGCTTGCTAATCAAGTGCGGCTCAGTGAGAAACCCCACCGCCCTGCTCGCATTCTAAGCACGGTTGCGGCGGCCCCGCACGCCTGCCAGCCCGGCAGAAAAAACTGTTGTCGACCCGCTTAGCAACATCAGACGGCGCGCGAAGGGCCCGTCCGGGATGCACAGGTAGATTGCGAAGCCAACGATTCCGAGGAGCATCAGCGCCCACGCGAGCTTGTGGCTTGCGTTGCGATCCAAGGCGCGGCGTGTGCCAAAGGCTGCCCGGTACAGAAAAACCATCACAACACCCAACAGCGCTCCGGTCACCACCGCGGCAATCCCGGATCCATGACGTGCAAACAGGTAGGTCAGGCCGCCGAACACCACCGAAAGCAGGGCGCTGAGAACAATGCCGAGCACCCGCTCTGCGCGGGTTGGCTCATGGGTGAATGTTTTCATGGCACACCTCCCCACTGGCGACTCGGATTTCCAACTGGATCATGTCTTCGCCTTTCCCGGCTCCTCCAGCTCGAACTCTATCGGGAACTGATGGCGGCAAGCGTGCTTCATGGGCGGGAACTGCCATTGGCTGACAGCAGCCAAGATGGCTTCGTGATAGCCGATGGGTTTGGCGGGACTACGACCGATAGGGTGCCATTCTGATGAAACGATCTCGGGAGACTGCACGGAGCCGTCGCGGCTGATGACAAGCGCAACTTTGGCTTCACCAGTGAACTCGTTGTGTTGTCGTGGCGGCAGCACGGGTGCAACTGCATGTGTAGGTGTGAGACCGGAAGAGCAGCGTGGAAGCGGTGCAGCTGCGGCGCAGGTGCAGAGTGCGAGGCCGAGCGACAAAGTTGCCAGAGCGAGGAAACTGCGCGCCTTGAATGTGTTCGTCATGAACTTGCGCTCCACTCCAGAGTGATGCCGGCCCGCACAGCGGTGCGTAGGATAGAAGGTCCCCTTGCTGCCGCCGGATGGTAGTGCTGCTGGGTCTGGCTATCAAGCTGCACAATGCCAGAGAAGCTACATATCCTGGCCCAGAGAAGCAGATCGACCACCCTGAGGGGAACGTATGGAAAGACGTACAAAAGCCGGGACGCGTGTGGGTAGGCGTATTGCTATCACCGTTGGCTGACTGCTATCCCCGAAATGGGCCCAGTCTGTCATTAGATACGGATATCCATCGCTGCACATGTCGAGTGGCAGCGCATACAGAAGGTACTGGCTTGGGCGTTTGAATGTGCATGTAAGGCGCTCGGATCCGTCTTGCCCGGATCGGAATACTCGCATCGATGCATCCTGAGGATTGCATCAACCTGGCGCCTCTCGAGTTCAAGATATAGGCGCGAACCGATCCATGCCTTCGCGGGAAACAAGAAAGGCCCGGCATTCGCCGGGCCCTCTTCGTCTTGGTGGGAGATGGCTAGCTTCGGGGCTAAAGCCCCTCCTACAACGGCACGCCATCGATTGCACGGGTCGCTGCCGACCCCTGTAGGAGGGGCTTTAGCCCCGAAGCTCGAAGCAATGGAACGACCAGTTCACCTGTCCCTGCAGTCGCTCCAAACACATGGCGCCAAGCTCAGAGCTTCACCGCCTTCCCCACCTTCACCGACTCCGCCGCCGCCTCGGCCAACGCCAGCGCCGCCACACCGTCGGCATACCCCACCGACGGCTTCGCACCATCCAGAATCGCAACGAAATGATCCATCTCGCGGCGATACGCCTCGGCGTAGCGATCCAGGAAGAAGTTCTGGAACTTGTCCGCCGCCGCACCGTTCTCGCCCCACACCTGCACGGTGGACTCAGTGACGTTGTCGGCGCGCACCATACCGCCGGAGGCATACGCCTCGATGCGCTGGTCGTAGCCAAAACCCGAGCGGCGGCTGTTGGCGATCACGCACAGGCGGCCTGAGGCGGTGCGCAGCAAGGTGCGCGCAGTGTCGACATCGCCCAGCTTGCCGATTTCCGGATCCACCAGGCAGCTGCCGGCGGCAAACACTTCCACCACTTCCTCGCCCAGCAGCCAGCGCGCCATGTCGAAGTCGTGGATGGCCATGTCCTTGAACAGACCGCCGGATACGGCGACATACGACGGCGGCGGCGGGCTGGGATCGTTGGAGGTGATCTGCAGGCTCTCCAGGGTGCCGACCACGCCGCTGTCCAAACGCTGCTTGAGCGCCTGGAAGTTGGGATCAAAGCGGCGGTTGAAGGCCAGCAGCAGGCGTGCATCGCCCAATTCCTTGGCCGCCGACTTTGCACGTGCCAGGTCTTGGTCGATCGGCTTCTCGCAGAAAATCGCCTTGCCCGCCGCAGCGGCGCGCAGGCTGTATTCCAGATGGGTGTCAGTGGAGCTGGCGATAATCACGCCATCGATGCTGGCATCCGACAGCGCTTGGTCCAGGCTGATCACCGTGCTGTTCCATTCCTGAGCCAGCGACTGCGCCGAGGCTTGCATGGGGTCGACGATGCCGGCCAATTCCAGCCCCGGGTGCAGGGCGGCGTTGCGGGCGTGGATGCGGCCGATGCGGCCGGCGCCAATCAAAGCAATCTTGTGCATGCGGTTCTCTCAGAGACGGACGGGCGCGCCAGTGCGCACCGATTCTTGGCAGGCTTCGGCCAGCACCAGCGCCGCCACGCCGTCGGCATAGCCGACCTGCGCAGTGGCCCGGCCATGCAGCACCTGGGCGAAATGATCCAGCTGCGCGCTGTAAGCGGCGCGATAGCGTTCGGCGAAGTTGGGATGGATCGGCGCGGCGTCCACGCCTTGTTCGGTCAAGGACACCAGCGTGTTGGCGTGCACGTTGCCGGCGGTGATCATGCCCTTGGAGCCATAGGCCTCGATGCGCTGGTCATAGCCGTAGCCGCTGCGGCGGGTGTTGGCGATCACGCACAGCTTGCCGCTGGGGGTCTTCAACAAGGTGCGCGCGGTGTCGACGTCGCCGAGCCGGCCAATCTCCGGATCCACCAGGCAGCTGGCGCTGGCAAAGACTTCGCTGGGCTCTTCACCCAACAACCAACGCGCCAGGTCCAGATCGTGGATGGTGAAGTCCTTGAACAGCCCGCCGCTGGTGGGAATAAAGCCCGGGGGAGGGGCGGCGGGATCGTGGTTGACCAGTTGCAGCGATTCCAACTCGCCGGCTTCGCCCGCATCCAGTCGGCGCTTGAGCGCCTGGAAGTGCGGATCAAAGCGTCGGTTGAAGCCGAGCAGGAAGCGCGCACCGGCAAACTCGGGTTCGGCCTGGCGCACCTTGGCCAGATCCAGATCGATGGGCTTCTCGCAGAACACCGCCTTGCCGGCGCGCACCGCGGCCAGGGCATGGCCCAGGTGCTGGTCGGTGGAACTGCAGATCAGCACGCCGCCAATACCGGGGTCGGCCAGGGCGGCGTCCAGCTCGGCCACCTGCGCGCCGAAGCGCGAGGCCATGGCGGCGGCGGCGTCCGGGCGCGGGTCCACCACGTATTTCAGCCGCAGGCCGGGGTGGTGGGCGGCATTGGGACCGTGCACCTGGCCCATCCGACCCGCGCCGATCAGGGCTACATCGATTCGCTCCACAATAGGCTCCGCGCCAGGGGTAAGTGACAAATAGAATATTTGTTCCTTTTCCAATTGCAATAGAATTCTTCCGCACTACACTGGAATTCCCACCGGGCCCCCACGGGCCGCACCCACAAGGAGTGGCCGCATGGCCCAATCGAACACCCCCGCCACCGCAGAGGAACTGCGTGCGGCCATCCTTGAGCAGTACGAGTCGCTGAGCAAACGGCTCAAGCAGATTGCCCGCTACGTGCTGGACGAACCCAGTGCGGTGGCGCTGGAAACGGTGGCCGTGTTGGCCGACCGCACCGGTGTGCAGCCCTCGGCCATCGTGCGCTTTGCCAAGCACTTCGGCTTTGACGGCGCCAGCCAGATGCAGCGGCTGTTTGTCGACGGCCTGCTCGGCAGCGCGCCGCAGGGCTATGGCGAACGTGTGCGCGAGTTCACCCAGGCGGTGGACAGCAAGGCGGTCGGCGATCCGGGCCAGGTGCTGGCCGAGTTTGTTGAAGGCAACGTGCTGGCGCTGGAAAACCTGGGGAAAATTGTCGGTCGCGACGAGCTGGCGCGCGCGGTCAAGCTGATCACCCAGGCCGATACCGTGTACGTGGCCGGCTTCCGCCGCAGCTTCCCAGTGGCGGCATACCTGGCTTATTCGCTGCATCAGGCCGACAAGAAAACCGTGTTCATCGACAGCGTTGGCGGCATGGCGCTGCAGCAGGTGCATTCCATTGGCCCGCGCGATCTGCTGGTCGCGGTCAGCTACCACCCGTACGCGGAAGAAACCGTGCATCTGGTCGATGTGGCGGTGGCGCAGGGCTGCAAGGTGTTGTCGATCAGCGACAGCCTGGTCAGTCCGGTGTCCAAGCCGGCCAGCCAGGTGCTGCAGGTGCGTGAAGCGGAAATCCGCAAGTTCCGCTCGCTGTCCGCCTCGATGTGCCTGGCCCAGGCGCTGGTGATTTCCTACGCGTTTGCGGCCACCAGCGGCGGCAAGCCCGTGAAGGCCGCCAAGCCGGCCAAGCCCGTGGCCAAGGCGGCTGCGGGCAAGCGCACAAAAAAATGAAATAAATATTGCCTTCATTCAAAAATTGGAATATATGTTACAAACAGCGAGGGCGATGGGCGTCCGACACGGCTGAGGAAGCGGCCTTCATGGCGGAGCAGCAACTGGATCTGATCACGATTGGACGGTCTTGCATCGACCTGTATGGCGAGCAGATTGGCGGGCGTCTGGAAGACATGGGCTCGTTTGCCAAGTACATCGGCGGTAGCCCGACCAATACCGCCGTGGGTGCGGCGCGGCTGGGCCTGCGCAGCGGCGTGCTGACCAAGGTGGGGGCGGATCACTTCGGCCGTTTCATCCGCGAGCAACTGGCGCGCGAGAAAGTCGACACCTGCGGCGTACTGGAAGATCCCGAGCGCCTGACCGCGCTGGTGTTCCTGGGCATTCGCGACCCCGATACCTTCCCGCTGATTTTCTATCGCGAAAACTGCGCCGACATGGCGCTGCAAGCCAGCGATGTCGATGCCGGCTTCATCCAAAATGCCGGCGCGGTGCTGATCAACGGCACCCATCTCTCGCGCGACAACGTCTTCGAAGCCTCGGTGCGCGCCTGCGAAATCGCCCGCGCCCACGGCGGCAAGGTGGTGTTCGACATCGACTACCGGCCGGTGCTGTGGGGCCTGACCGCCAAGGACATGGGCGAGAACCGCTTTGTGGCCAGCGATACGGTCACTGCGCGCCTGCAACGCGTACTGCCGCTATGCGATCTGATTGTCGGCACCGAAGAAGAAGTGCATATCCTCGGCGGCAGCACCGACACCATCGCCGCACTGCGCGCAATCCGCGCCCAGTCCAAGGCGCTGCTGGTGTGCAAGCGCGGCCCGTTGGGTTGCGTGGCCTTCCCGGACGCCATTCCGGATCAGCTGGATCAGGGCGTGGTCGGGCAGGGCTTTTCCGTCGAGGTGTTTAACGTGCTTGGTGCGGGCGATGCCTTCATGGCCGGCTTCCTGCGCGGCTGGTTGCGTAACGAGCCGCTGTCCACGTCGTGCAGCTACGCCAACGCCTGCGGTGCGATTGTGGTGTCGCGCCACGGTTGCTCGCCGGCCATGCCGACTTGGGAAGAGTTGCAGCAATTCCTCGCCAGCAAGGCGCCGCCATTCCGCCTGCGCGATGACAGCGCACTGGAACAAACCCATTGGGCGACCACCCGTACGGGTGATTGGCCGCGCCTGACCGTGCTGGCGATGGATCACCGCAGCCAGTTTGAAGCGCTGTGCGAAAAGACCGGCGCCGACCCCGCACGCATTCCCGCCTTCAAGGCGCTGGCCTTGCAGGCGGTGGATCGCCTGGCGCAGGGCGACACCGGCTTCGGCGTACTGCTGGATGGTCGCTTTGGCATGCGTGGGCTGGAAGCGGCGGCGGACTATCCGTACTGGATCGGCCGACCCATCGAACTGCCCGGCTCCTGCCCGCTGGAATTCGAGAGCAGCGCCGACGTCGCCACCGAACTGGCGAGCTGGCCGCGCAACCATGTGGTCAAGTGCCTGGCGTTCTATCATCCGGACGATGCCGCCGACTTGCGCGAACGCCAGGAACGCCAGCTGCTGCGCCTGCAAGACGCGGCGCGCAAGACTGGGCACGAATTGCTGGCCGAGATCATCGCCTCGCGCAATGGCGAGGTTGATGACATGACCGCCTCACGCGCCATCCAGCGTCTCTACGATCTGGGCATGAAGCCGGACTGGTGGAAGCTGGAACCCAGTGACAGCGTGCAGGCCTGGCGCAATATCGAAGCCACCATCGAACGCAACGACCCACACTGCCGTGGCGTGGTGCTGCTGGGTCTGTCGGCGCCGGAAGACGAGCTGATTGCCTCGTTCCAGGCCGCTGCCGCGGTGCCGGTGGTCAAGGGTTTCGCCGTGGGCCGCACCATTTTTGCCGACGCCGCCGAGCGCTGGTTGAGCGGCGCCATCGATGACGAGGCGGCCATTGCCGATCTCGCCCGACGTTTCCGCGTGCTGGTCGATGCCTGGCACGCGGCCAAGATCAGCCACGGAGCCGCCGCCTGACATGAGCACCGTTCGACTCACCGCCGCCCAAGCCACCGTGCGCTGGCTCGCCGCGCAACAGGTGTTGGTGGATGGCGCGAAAGTGCCGTACTTCGCTGGCGCCTGGGCGATCTTCGGCCATGGCAACGTGGCCGGCATCGGCGAAGCGCTGCATGGCGCGCGCGAGCAGTTCCCCACTTTCCGCGCGCACAACGAGCAGGGCATGGCGCACGCCGCCGTGGCCTATGCCAAGCAGATGCGCCGGCAACGGGCGATGGTCTGCACCACCTCCATTGGCCCGGGCGCGACCAATATGGTCACAGCTGCGGCGGTGGCCCACGTCAATCGCTTGCCGGTGTTGTTCCTGCCTGGCGACGTGTACGCCAATCGCCGGCCGGATCCGGTGCTGCAGCAGATTGAAGCCTTCGCCGATGGCACGGTCTCTGCCAACGATTGCTTCCGCCCGGTGTCGCGCTACTTCGATCGCATCCAGCGGCCCGAGCAGATTCTTGATGCGCTGCCCAAGGCGATGGCGGTGCTGCGCGATCCCGCGCAATGCGGCCCGGCCACGCTGGCGTTCTGCCAGGACGTGCAGGCCGAAGCCTACGACTACCCGCTGGAATTCTTCGCACCGCGCCTGTGGATGCAACGCCGCAGCCCGGCCGACAGCAACGAGCTGGAGGCGCTGGTCACCGCGATCCGCAGCGCCAAGCGTCCGCTGCTGGTCTCCGGCGGCGGCGTGCTCTACAGCCAGGCCGAGCAGGCGCTGACCGCGCTGGCTGAAGCCACCGGCATGCCGGTGGCCGAAACCCAGGCCGGCAAGGGCGCGTTGGCTTGGAACCATCCGCGCAATCTGGGCTCGATTGGCGTCACTGGTTCGTCCGCTGCCAATGCCGCGGCCAGCAGTGCTGATCTGGTGATTGGCGTAGGCACGCGGCTGCAGGATTTCACCACCGGTTCGCGCAGCCTGTTCCCGGACGCGCAGCTGTTCCAGATCAACGTGCAGCCCTTCGATGCGCACAAGCACTCGGCGCAGGCAGTGGTGGGTGACGCGCGCGAAGTGCTCACCGCCTTGCGCGAACATCTGCACGACTGGGCTGTGGCCGAGTCGGTGCTGCGCCAGGATCGCGACGCGATCGTGCAGTGGCAGCAACAGGTCGATGCCGCCACCGCAGGCGGTTCCGAGCAAGTGCTGCCCAGCGACGCGCAAGTGATCGGCGCGGTGCAGGCCAGTGTGGACGACAACGCCGTGGTCGTCTGCGCCGCCGGTGGCCTGCCCGGCGAACTGCACAAGCTCTGGCGCGCCAGTCGCCCCGGTGGTTACCACCTGGAGTACGGCTACTCCTGCATGGGCTACGAAATCGCCGGCGGCCTGGGTGTGAAGCTGGCCCAGCCGGATCGCGAAGTGGTGGTGATGGTCGGCGACGGCAGCTATCTGATGATGAACTCCGAGCTGGCCAGCGCGGTGATGCTGGGGCAGAAATTGATCGTGGTGCTGCTGGACAACCGCGGCTTTGGCTGCATCAACCGCCTGCAACAGGCCACCGGCAGCCCCGGCTTCAACAACCTGCTTGCCGACAGCCGCCACGCGCAGCTGCCGGACATCGACTTCGCCGCACACGCGCGCAGCCTGGGTGCCTACGCCGAGCACGTATCTACTTTGGGCGAACTGCGAGCCTCGCTCGCCCGCGCGTGTGCGGCGAACCATACCAGCGTCATCGTCATCGACACCGACCCGCTCAAGACCACCGAAGCCGGTGGCTGGTGGTGGGACGTGGCGGTGCCGGAAGTCTCCGAACGTCCTGAAGTCAACGCCGCACGCCAGGCTTACGAGGCCGGCGTGCGCATGAAGCGAGATCTGTCATGAGCATCCGATTTGGTGTGAGCCCCATCGCCTGGGCCAACGACGACATGCCCGAACTGGGCGGCGACACCCCGCTGGCCGATATCCTGCGCGACATCCAGGAGCTGGGCTTCGAGGGCGTGGAGCTGGGCGGCAAGTTCCCGCGCGATGCGGCGACTCTCAAGAGCCTGCTGGCGCAGTACAAACTCGATCTGATCGGCGGCTGGTACAGCGGTTCGCTGCTGGCGCAGGATGCCGAGGCCGAGATTGCCGCGCTGCAACCGCACCTGGCTTTGCTCAAGGCGCTGGGCAGCACGGTGTTCGTGTTCGCCGAAACCAGCAACGCCGTGCA
>Ga0160436_1000755_pt1 | contig 10676 bp, 3 predicted proteins | sample HID1973M_E0MG_FD_108264 | JGI IMG/M metagenome (GOLD analysis project Ga0160436, IMG submission 108264) | Enriched mosquito-associated microbial communities from UW Madison campus, WI, USA - HID1973M_E0 MG | ecosystem: Host-associated > Arthropoda: Insects > Digestive system > Unclassified ...
CGACCGCCGTGCGCACCGGCTCCGGCAGCACCACGATCGCCGCGCACAGCAGCGGCACCGCGATCGCGATCGCGAGGTAGCCGATGGCCCCCTCCCCCACGGCCACCGCCACCGCCGTGCCGAGCACGACGCCGACGATCTGCGCCACACCGAACAGGGAGCCCACGAGGCCGCGGCGCTCATCCGGGACCCGGTCGGCGATCATCGCGAGCAGTGCCGCGAACGGGCCGTTCAGACCCACCTGCACGAGCACCCAGCCGGCGATCATCCACGCGGTGTCGGGCGCCCAGGCGAGGACGGCCAGACCTGCGATGCCCACGAGCGCCCCGGCGACCACGACGGGACGACGGCGTGGGCGCCGGATCGACAAGCGGTCGGAGAGCAGACCCCACAACGGGTTCGCGATGATCGCCGCGGCGGCACCGATCCCCGTCACGAGGGCGAGGAGGTTCTCTTTCCCGAATTCGTCGCCGAGGCCCGCCGCCTGGGCCGGCAGCAGGATCTGGATCGGGCCGAACCACCCGGCTCCGACCCCCACCGTGGCCAGCAGCAGCGCGGCGAGCCAGCTCTTCGGCACCACCCCGGGTTGCGTGGCGCGGGCGGTCTGCGGGGTCGCTTCGTGGGCCATCGCACCTCATCGTCGGGTCGTGCGGGGAGTCGGACACCTGTCCGAGTTCCCCACATCGTGGCCGAGCACGCGGGCGCGGCACAAGACACCCGAGCGGGGCTAGGCTGCCGCGAGTGAGATTCGCCGCCCTTCGCGCCCCCTGGTACAAGGGCTACCTGGCGGGCGGGTCGCTCATGATGGGCGCCGACCACGTCGAGCACGCCATCACCTACTTCGTGATGTGGCAGCTGTTCGAGTCGCCCATCCTGGCCGGGTTCGCCGTGATCAGCCACTGGCTCCCGCAGCTGCTGTTCGCGATCCCGTTCGGTGCGCTCGCCGACCGCTTCGACTGCCGGCGCCTCATCCAGCTGGGCGCCGCGTGCTTCATGCTCGCGTCGGCCGGATGGGCGGTGCTCATCGCCACCGACAGCCTGCAGCCGTGGCACTGCGTCGTGCTGCTGATCCTGCACGGCCTCGCCGGCACCTTCTGGGGGCCCGCCGACCAGCTCATGCTCTACGACATCGTCGGCCCGAAGGACCTGCCGAGCGGCGTGCGCCTCATGGCGACCGGCCTCAACCTCGGCATGCTCGTGGGTCCCGCGATCGGCGCCGCGCTGCTGTTCACCGTCGGGCCGGCGTGGGGCATGGCGATCAACGTGCTGCTCTACCTGCCGTTCGTCGTCTACCTCCTGTTCGTGCCGTTCAACGGCCACAGCCGGGTGGGCGAGCGCCGCCCGCCGCTGCGCTTCGGCGACGTGCTGGGGGTGCTCCGCGAGGTGCCCGCGCATCCGCCGATCCTGGTCGTCATGATCCTGCAGGCGTGCGTCGGCCTCTTCATCGGCGCGGCCCTGCTGCCGCTGCTGCCCGAGTTCGGTGACATGCTCGGCCTCGACGAGTCGGGCCTCGCCTACGGGATGCTGCTGGTCGCGATGGCGACCGGCGCCGTCATCGGCGGCATCGGGCTCGAGGCGATCGGTCGGGTGAAGGTGAGCGCACGGCTCGCGATCTCGGCCACCATCGTCTTCGCGGCGGCGGCTCTGGTGTTCGCGTTCTCCCGCTCGTTCGCGCTCAGCCTCGTCGTGCTCGTGATCGCAGGGATGGCGAACCTCATCTCCGCATCCACGTCCCAGGCGGTCGTGCAGCTGCAGGCCCCCGCCGACCGACGCGGACGCTTCCTCGGCGCCTACGCGATGGCTGCCCAGGGATCGCGCACCGGATCCGGCATCCTCATCGGCGCGCTCGGGTACTTCCTCGGGGTCACCTGGGCGGTCGGCATCGACGCGCTCCTGCTGCTGCTCGCGGCCGTCGCCCTGCTGCTCGTCGTGCTCAGCGTGCGGCGGAAGCGGATGGATGCGGCGGCCCACGCCGAGCTCGGCGCGAACGAACGCGACGCGATCAGCGAAGCGTAGGCCCGGCGGTCACGGGAGGGTGACCCGGTCGCCTGCTCGAATGACGCGCCCCGACTGCTGCGCCTCGACAAGTGCCGCCGAGATCCGTTCGCGGATCAGCGCCGCGGCCCTCGAGAAACCGAAAGCCCGCGCGGTCTCGCTCACCACCTCGTCCTCGGTCATGCTGAACGCGCTCTCGAGCAGGATCACGATCCCGTTCGCCAACTCCTGCAGGCTGATGTCGCCGATCGGGCGCGTGACCGGGTCGGTTCGACGCGCGACGCCCCTCCACTCCGAAGGGACCACGCCCTCCGGCCACACGAAGCGGCCGCCCTCGGTTCGCGGGAACGAATCGCCGAGGGCCGCCAGGATGTCGTCACGGCGGCGCTGCACCACCCGGCTCAGGCCGAACCGGGCCGCGATCAGCCGGCACAGCCGTTCGAACTCGATCGGGCCCTCCGCGGCGAGCGCCTCGCTCGCGTAGCGCGACACCGCCGGGGCGGCGAGCCGCGGGTCGTCGAGGATGCGGACCTCTGCGACCACGCTCGTGGGGGCCGCGACGAAAGGCGCGAACTCGGTCGCCGGGCCGGACGCCTCCACCGTCTCGGTGGCGTCGGCGGCGGGCGCGGCGGGTGCAGGCAGCTCATCGACGACGGTCGACACGGCGGCGTCGGAGAGCGGTTGCGGCTCGGGCCCCTCGCCGTCCGGGTCGAACGGCGGCGTCGCATCGACCGCCGCGGCGAGCGCATCGATGACGTCGGCGCGGTCGCGCAACCAGGCGGGCAGCCAGGCGCGCTCCACGCGGGGCCAACGCATGATCGACTCGAGCAGAGCGGGCGACCCGTCGCGATCGACGACCGTCTGCAGCTCGGCCCAGTCCGGACCATCGGCGACGACACCCACCCGCCAGCCCCGCACATCCTCGGGCCGTCGTACCGCGAGATCGACCTTGAACCGCGACAGGCCGACCCCCTCCTCCACGACCAACCCACGTGCGACGAGGGCGTCGCGCAGCTCGTCGATGAACCGGCCGCGGTGGGCGACCGGCGCCTCTCCGACCGGGATGCCGGCGCCACCCGAACCCGCGGCGTACTCCAGCCAGCCGCGCAGATCGTGGAGCCCGCGTGCGTTCGAGCGCGAGAGGTCGATGTCGGCCGGATCGAACGACGAGAACACGATCACCCGCATCCGCGCCCGGGTGATCGCCACATTGAGTCGCCGCTCGCCGCCCTCGAGGATCAGCGGGCCGAACTGCAACGGCAGGCGTCCGCTCGACGGGTCCTTCGAGAAGGCGAGCGAGAACAGGATGACGTCGCGCTCGTCGCCCTGCACGTTCTCGAGGTTCTTCACGAACAGCTCCTCGCCGTCCGTGCGCCCCAGCGCCGCTTGGATCTGCAGATCGGTCGACGCCTCGAGCAGGTCGCGGATGAGCTCCCGCTGCTGGATGTTGAACGTCACCACGCCGATCGACTGCGCGCGCAGTGCGGGATCGGCGAGACGCCGCCCGATCTCGGCGACGATCGCCTCGGCCTCCACGCGGTTGACGCGAGCCGCGCCGCGGTCGAAGCTGCCGTCGACTCTGCGCCACTCGAGGCCGTAGCGATCGGAGACGTCGCCCGATGCCGCCAGGCGCGGCGACGGCAGGGTCACGAGCCGGCCCTCGTAGTAGCGCGCATTCGAGAAGGCGATGAGGCGTTCGTCGTGCGAGCGGTAGTGCCAGCTCAGCCACTCGCGCGGCAGGCCCGACTCGACCGACTCGTCGAGGATGCTCTCCAGGTCTTCCACGGTGACCGTCTCGGTGAGCTCGACGTCGGCATCGGCCGCGCCCGCGGAGACCTCCATGATGCGTGTGGGAGGCATCTGACGGGAATCGCCGACGATCACCGCGGAGTCCCCACGCCCGAGCGCCCCCACCGACTGCGAGACGCGGATCTGCGACGCCTCGTCGAAGACGACCACATCGAAACGGAAATCGGCCGGCAGGTAGTGCGCCACCGATCCGGGGCTCATCAGGAAACACGGCGTGAGCGTTTGCAACGGCCGACGGTAGCGATCCGCGAGGGCACGGAACGTGAGACCGCCGCGCTTGCGGTCGATCTGGCGCTTCAGTTCGGCCACCTCGCCGAGCAGGCGGTCGGGGTCGAACGGCCTTCGCCCGATCAGCTCGTCGCGCAGGTCGTCGACGACCTGGGTGCGCACGCGCGCGCCGAGCGTGACGTACTCGTCGGCGAGCGCATCGGCCCGCTCGCGGTCGAAGTCGCCCAGCTGCTGGCTGCGCAGGCGCTCCGCGAGGGATGCTGCGGCGACGCCACGCAGGTAGGCGCCGACCGCCTCGTCGGCAGGCACGGTCACCGACTGCAGCCGGCGCGCGAACGCTCCCAGCCCCGCGGCGTCGAGCTGCTCGGCGACCGCCGCCAGGCCGGCGAGACGCTGCGCACGGAGCAGGTCGCCGCGCTCGAGGTCACCCCGCCATCCGGATGCCGAATCGCGCCACGCAGCGATCCAGTCACGACCGCCGGTCCACGACTCGAAGGAGAGCTCGCCCATGCCGAGGGCCGACCCCCACGCCGACCACGCGTCGACGATCTCCCGGACGACACGCGCATCGAGGGACGCCAGCACCTGCTGCACACCGCCCGCGCCGAGTCGCGCCTCGACACGGGTCGCGGCCTCGGCTGCGGCGACAGCCTCATCGAAGCGCTCGACGGCATCCGGGGCCCACACCGCCCAGCCGTCCGGCATCCGCACACCCGGCAGCGCTGCCAGCGTGCGATGGAGACCGGCGCCCTCTCCTGCTGCTGCGATGGCTGCGGCGAGCAGCGGCGTGAGCTGCTCACCGGGGAGCTGCTGCGCGAAGACGGGATCGACGACGAGCGGCACGAGGCGCTTGCGAACACCCCGCCGACGCAGCGCCGGGAACCACCAGCTCCCGTCGAGAGCGGCGGAGCGCTGGTGCAGGCTCCCCAGCTCGGGCGACATGAACGCCGTCGGCCGGAGGTCGTGGAGGAGCCGATCGTGGCGCCCCCGGAAGTCGAGGATCTCGGCCCTGGCCGTGTCGACACGCGTGCGCCACGCGACGCGCTCGGACGGCGCGACCGTGGAGGACGCCGCGAGCCCGGCCGCTGCGCGGTCGAGCGCGAGGAGGGCGTCCTGCAGCGGGCCCGTGGGAGGGAGGGCGGCGAGCAGCGACGCCGCCGCCGGCGAGGCATCCACCACGGCGAGCGCGCGCTCGAGCGCCGGCAAGGCCTCCCCGCACCTCGCCGTGCGGTCTTCGAGCGTCAGCTCGGGCGCGGCGAACGCCCCTCCCGCGATGAGCCACGGCTCCCCCGCGCGCAGGAGCGTCGCCGACGCGGCGAGCGACCACCGCTCCACGAGACCCGCGGTCGCATCCGGGTCGCCGCCGTTCAGGAACGCGGCCGGGACCTCGGCGCTCGGCCCGTCCCCCAGCGCGAGCAGCTGGTCGTATGCCGACCACAGCGATTGCCCGACCGCGTTGGTGCCATGCACCCGGCTCGGATGCTGCCCCAGCTCGGCCACGATTCCCGCGAGCCGCGCTCGATCGCGCTGACGGGCCGCGTCAGGAGCACTGCGGCGGGTCTCGATGGCGGCCTTCAGCTGGCTGCGGATCGAACCGATCGACTGCTTGTCGCCGTGCAGCTGCAGAGTGAACCCGCCGAGCCCCGCACGCTGAAGGCGCTCGTGCACCACCTCGAGCGCCGCCTGCTTCTCCGCGACGAACAGGACCGACTTGCCGGCCCGCAGCAGCTCGGCGACCAGGTTGGTGATCGTCTGCGACTTTCCCGTGCCGGGCGGACCCTCGAGGACGAAGCTTCGGCCCGCGCGAGCCATGGCGATGGCGCGCAGTTGCGATCCGTCGGCCGGGACCGGAAGGCGCGAGGACGACTCGTCGACGTCCACGGGAACGTCGGCCCTCGGGTCGGCGAAGGTCTCACCCGGGCGCTCCACCAGATGCTCGACGATCGGCGACCGCAGCAGGCTGCCCCAGTTCTCGTCGAGGTCACGCCAGATCTGGAACGTCGAGAACTTCAGGATCGCCAGGCTCGCGGACTCGTCGATGCGGAACGGCAGCTTCTCTTCGGCCAGTTGGCGACGGAGCTCGGCGAAGGCGGTGTCGATCGCGATCCCGTTGTCGTCGGTCGGCGGCTGCTCGAGGGCCGGCAGTCGAACGCCCTTCGTCGAACGGAGCCACTGCACCAGGCACAGGTTGGGGATCGCGCTCTCGCCGTCCTGCGCCTGGAACCCGAACTGCAGGAACGCGCCGCCCGAGAGCTTCACCGGAAGCAGGAACAGCGGCGCCCGCGCCTCCTCCCCGCTGGGTTTGAGATGAACGAGCGAGCCGATCGCGAGGAAGAGGTAGTTGCTGCCCGTCTCCTGTTCGAGCGACTCCGCATCGCGCTTGAGGGTGCGCAGCCGCTGCGGGAACCGGGCGCCGTCGACCATCGTGAACAGTGCCCGAGCGGTCGTGAAGAAGGTGCGCACGAATGCCGGCTCGAGCTCGGATGCGGTGCGGACGCCGCGCGCTTGCGCGAGGGAGTCGACACCGTCGGCCGGGTTGAGCTTGATCTTCGCGCCCTGCTGCACCACGTCTTCGAGGCTTCCGAGCATGCCGCCGGGCACCACCAGGTCGACGACGCGTCCCGTGCGAGGCAGGTTCAGCAGCGGGTTGCGAAGGCTCAGGTCGAGCAGGTCGCGCTTCCAATTGTGGAATCGCACGGGAGACGCATCCGCGACCTCGAGGCGACCGCGCACCCGCTCGGCCTGAAGCGCATCCGTGAGGTTCGCCAGACTCGACCTGGCCACGAAGGGACGGTCGTCGGGAAGGGCCGCCATCGACTCGGCGGTCACCGACGGAGGGCGCTCGAACGCCAGGACGGGCATCGGCAGCACGCCCTCCAACCGAGCCTTCGACACGTCGACCATCGCACGCACGAGATCGAAGTCGGAGCGCAGGTAGCGGCGCCCCAGCTCGACGGCGTCGGCGAAATCGACCTTCGATCCGGGGCTGATGCCGGTGAGCTCCACGGGCACCACGAGCCGCGACTCGACCAGGTTGGCGATCAGGTTCGAGTCGGCGATGACCGAAGGGCCATCGAGCACCTCGGCCGCGTCGACCACGGTGAAACCGGCGAATGCGTGGTTGCGGGTGATGACGATCACCGGGCTGAGGCCGGCCGCCTCGAGACACGCGGCGTAGAGGACCGAGAGGTCGATGCAGGTGCCGAACCGGTCGCTGAGCACCTGATCGGTGGTGCGCACCTTCTGCCCGGTGAACTCGAACGAAGCAGGCGGCATCGTGTAGGTGACGCCCGTGACCCGCAGAGCCTCGTAGATGGCACCGGCGATGCGGGTGGCGCGCTCGCTGCCCGACTGGTACCCCTCGAGCGCCCCCGACCCCGTCCGCTTCTTGAGCAGATCGGATGCGGCTCGCAGGATCGGCGTGATCGCGCGCGAGTTCGGCCTCACGAACGCGGCGATCGCGGCGTGCAGCTTCGGATGGTTGAGGAACTCGTTGCCCGCGGCGGCACGCACGGGGATCGCGAAGCCCACGGCGCTCTCCGGCTCCGACTCGACCGTCACCGAGATCTCGATCGTGCCCGCCGCGCTCTCGAGGGCGTCGTCGAAGGCCCGGACGGTCGCCGCGCGCGCCGACTCGGCCACATCGACGAGGGTCGCCGAGCCGGGCGCGAGAGGACCCGCGACCCGCGTCGAGAAGTCGACCCCGTCGCGGGGACCGAAACCCAGACGTCCTGACACCGTGAGCCCACCGAGGGCGGTGTCGCGCTCATTGTGCACGACGATGCGGCGCACCACCCCGATCCCGCTCATCGCCAGGGCGAGGTTGGGGGCAGGCTGGTACTCCACCTGCACCCGGAGCCCGTGGCCGCTCGAGTCCGCCAATTCGATGCCGTCGAATGCGGGCGCCTCGGCGGCCGCCCCTGTACCGCCGTGCTGCGCGCTCATCTCTCGGATGCTACCCAGTGGCACTCACATCGGCCCACGACTCGGCCCAGCGCAGCACCCGCAGCGCGTGCAGGGTGACCCAGCGGCTCCGACCGCCCTCCCATTCGCCGTCCATGTGGAACGGGATAGGGCCGCCGTGCTCGTTCTCGATCGTCCACCGCCCGGCGGCATCCGCCTTCGCCCGCAGCAGCTCCACGGCATCCGCCACCCGAGGGTCACCCTCGGGGCGTGCGAGCCGAAGGTGGTCGAGGGCACGCAGGACGTCGTAGTACCAGCGGGTGGGCCACGACAGCATCGCGAAGCGGGGATCGACGAGGTCACCCGTGCTGCGCCGCCAGAGCAGCCGGCGCTCGAGCAGGTACTCCTCGCCGCGCTCGCGCGCGTGGCGCACCTCGGGGGTCCTGGGGTCGCCGGGCGTCGCTGCCCGTTCCCAGGCGAGCAGGCCGTCGAGCGCGCAGATCGTGGAATGGAACGACGACACGTCGGTGTCGGTCTCGCAGTTCCAGCCCCCGTCGCCGAGCTGCCCATCGAGAAGCACGCCGAGCACCTTCGAGCCGTCCTGGCCGAAGTACACGGCGTTGGCGAGCACGACGCCGTTGGCGCACGGTTCGGTCTCGCCCTCGAAGTACAGCAGCCCGCCGTCCCACTCCCAGTGCACCTCGCGCACCAGCTCGACCGCCTTCACCACCCGCTCCTCGGCCGGGTCGACGCCGAATTCGCGCAGCGTCTGCATCGTGAAGTGGGTGGCCGTCCAGGCGTCGTACATGGGCCGCGAACGGTCGACCCAGCCCGGGCGGTAGGTGCCGCCGTCCCACCGGCCGTCGGGGTCCTGCATCGAGAGCAGCCGCGCCCCGAAACCTTCGACGGCAACCCGCGAACGCTCCGCAGCGACTTCGACGGGCGAGGCATCCGTCAGATCGCGGAGCACCTGCCAGCGGATCGCCGGATCGGAGTCGAGCAGCCAGTCGAGGGTCTCGTCGGTGATCTCCATCCCCGGATGGTATGCCCGGCGCCCGACAGGCCGCGAACGTCCCTCGGGGGCATCTAGCTCCAGCTAGCCACGGTTGGACCCCGTTGCAACGGGGTCCAACCGTGCGGAAGCGGGTCCAACCTCCAGCCGTGAGCCGGCTGGCCGGCCGCTACAGCTTCTCGATGGGGGCGATCTTGATCAGCAGGCGCTTGCGGCCCGCGTTCTCGAACTGCACCTCGGCCACCGCCTTCGGCGCCTGACCGGTGACGCCCACCACACGCCCCTCGCCGAAGTCGGCGTGCCGGATGCGGTCGCCGGCAGCCAGCGTGAGGTCGCCGTTGTCGCGCACCGTGTTGGTGACCGGGTTCGCCCACTCGCGCTTCTCGCGGTTCGGGGCCGGCGGCAGCGAGGTGCTGTAGCTGAACCGCTGCCTGCTCTCGGGAGCGTTGAGCGCCCGCGAGCGGGTGCCTCCGCGCGAGTTGGCCATGCCGGGCGACTGGCGCCAGTCGATGAGGTGCGCGGGCACATCCTGCAGGAAGCGGCTCGGCATCGCGACCGAGGTGTCGCCGAACTGGGCGCGGGTCATCGCGAGGCTGAGGAACAGCCGCTGCTTGGCACGCGTGATGCCCACGTAGAAGAGGCGCCGCTCCTCCGAGATGCCGCCCGGCTCCCCCGCCGACATGCGGTGCGGGAGCAGGTCTTCCTCGATGCCGGTGAGGAACACGGTGTCGTACTCGAGGCCCTTCGCCGTGTGCAGCGTCATGAGGGTGACGGTGCCGGATGCGTCGTCGATCTCGTCGGCGGCGGCCACGAGCGCCACCTCGGTGAGGAAGTCGATGAGGCGGCCGTCGGGGTTGCGCTTGGCGAACTCCTTCGTGAACGAGAGCAGTTCTTCGACGTTCTCGGCACGCACCTCGTCTTGCGGGTCGCGCGTGGCCCGGAGGGCCTCGACGTAGCCGGTGCGCACGAGCAGCTCGGTGAGCACGTCGGCGGGCGGCTTGGTCGGCACCATCGCCTCGACCTCGTCGAGGATCTGGCCGAGATCCATGATCGCCTTCGTGACCTTCGGGCCGAGGCCCAGCTGGTCGGCGTCGCGCAGCGTCTCGCGCAGCGGGGTGCCGATGCGGTCGGCGTGGGCCTGCAGCGCCGCCTCGGTGGCGGGGCCGATGCCGCGCTTCGGGGTGTTCATGATGCGGCGCAGCGCCAGGTCGTCGGCCGGGTTCGCCACCTGGATCAGGTACGCCATCGCATCCTTGATCTCGGCGCGCTCGTAGAACTTGGTGCCGCCGGCGATCCGGTACGGGATCGCCGAGCGGATGAGGATGTCTTCCAGCGCCCTCGTCTGCGAGTTGACGCGGAAGAACACGGCCATGTCCTTGTAGGCGGCGCCCGCCTCGTGCAGCTTCTGGATCTCATCCGCCACGAACTGCGCCTCGTCGTAGGCGCTGTAGCCGGTGAATCCGGTGATGCGCTCGCCCGATCCGGCGGTCGTGAAGAGGTTCTTCGCCTGGCGGTCGAAGTTGCCGGCGATGACCGCGTTGGCGGCGTCGAGGATGTTCTGCGTCGAGCGGTAGTTCTGCTCGAGCAGCACCACCTTCGCCTCGGGGTAGTCGCGCTCGAACTCGACGATGTTGCGGATGTCGGCGCCGCGGAAGGCGTAGATCGACTGGTCGGAGTCGCCGACGACGGTGAGGGAGGCGCCCGGGATGCCGCCCGTGGCATCCACCCG